>Ga0172375_10006208_pt1 | contig 16862 bp, 17 predicted proteins | sample LakKiv1m_FD_114537 | JGI IMG/M metagenome (GOLD analysis project Ga0172375, IMG submission 114537) | Freshwater microbial communities from Kabuno Bay, South-Kivu, Congo - kab_092012_11.1m | ecosystem: Environmental > Aquatic > Freshwater > Lake | place: Democratic Republic of the Congo...
AATCTAAGAAAAATTGGTGTAGCCGCAGTATTAGCTGCTAGTTTATTATTGCCAAAATCAGCTCCGGCGGAAGAGAAAGCTCCTGCTCCAGTAGCAGAAGTAGCTCCGATAGAGAAGCCACATAATTCTTTAATGGGTGGAACTCAATTTGTTGGAGGCACTTTAGATACCATCTTAGACTATCGCCACGATTCAGGTGCTCAACTAACCATAGAGAATATCTCTAAGCCTTGGATTGAAACTCCTAGTTACATCTTCAGTATAGGAGCGAGAACTCCTAAGTTAGCGGAAGATCGCTTCAGATTAAGCGGAGCTTTTGATACGGATCATCAACTGAAGGTTTGGGATTATACTGCTTTTGCTGAAGCCTTCCCCATTAAGGATTTAACCTTACGGGGAGGAGCTGTACAGCATTCTAATGGCATGACTGGTGGTTTTGTTGGAACTAAGTATTCTATTCCTAACTTTACTCTAGATGCCGATGTTTATTATGACTTTGCACAAAGAGAAGTAGGAGTAAAAGGATTTGCAGCAGGTCAAGTGGATCGTTTTTATTTAAGTGTAGGAGGCAAATATCCTGAACAAGTACTTACTTCTTTAATGGGCTGGATTGATCAAGGACATTTCGGATTTTTCAATAAGCTAGTGGTAGATTTGAAGAACGAGAAGCAGAGCGGACAATTAATCCTTGCCGATAAGTTCAATCGTCCCCGAGCAACTTTCGATTTCAAGAATCACGTTTACAACGGAACGGATATGAACATTGGTCCTACTACCGGAGTATTAAACAGTTGGCCAGCCTTCGATGCCTTTACTACCAATCAATATGGAGTAATTGCCACTTGGTCTAATACTCTTAAGGATGCTTCAGCCGATGCTCGCTTTGTCTATCATCCCGTACAGGACTTTTTTGTAAGTGGTGGACCCAGAGTAGTTTATGATAAGAAGACCTCTAAAGTAAATCCCCATATCTTATTTGATGTGTATGGAAAGATTCCTAAAAGTCCTTTAGGCACTTGGGTTAACTTGGATGTAGATGCTCGTACTGGAAAGGTTGTGCCTTCTTTCTACTTTGGAGGAAAGGGTACTTTCTAAGGAAAATGAGTTCAGAAGATCAATTTAGATTAATCCTGGCACACCCAGGTGATGATTTATTTACTTTGGTAAGAGTAGCTCCTTCTGTTCGTCCAACTGTTGAAGAAAGAATTAGAAAATTATATTCTGGAGGAATAAAATGAGATTAGACCCAGTAAGCGATTTTTCCAATGAAAGATTTTACGCAGTCTATGGCTACCCCTTTGAAATTAATGTAGCTATTCGTGGGTTAAACGAGAGTACTGATTTTAAGGATATTCCGCAAGTTAAAGAAATGATCAGTAGGTTTGCTAGTGTTTATGGTAATTTAGTTGGTGAATCAACAGGGATTCAAATTCCGGAATTATCTAGATTCTATCTTATTGGTCAGGTAAAAAAACAACCGGAGATAGAAGCAACTCTTTGTGCCGGGATCGAACATGGGCTCACTGCTTCTTTAGGTCCCAGTCCATATTGTCGTCCTTTTGTTTATCTGGGATTAGAATATGAAGGAAATGATAGGAACATCAATTTAGTTAAAGCATCGCTTCCAGTAGAACCCAAAAACATTCTAGAACGCTGGGGGTGGAAGAAAGTTCATCAGCCCAGTTTTGAAGAGCGTTATCCTTTTTTCAACCGTGAATATGGAGCAAGATTGAATCTGAGAGGAAGAAGAAACCAACCCAGGGTTGATTATAATTTAAGAGATGAACGTCTTTCTGATTTAGTTAAACTTGTTAGAACTGGTTTGGAGTTGTCCCGATGAAATCCAAAAGAAGATTAGAACCTTTTGGATCTCTTTATCCTTACGCTTTAGCGGAGATAGAAAAAATTCCTCAGAAATGTGATATTTGGAATACACAGAGAGTAAGAGAAATATTTTCTATAACTAGAGAAGTTTTTATTCATGAAGGAACTTTTCTGGGAAATCCGTTACCCGAATGTAATAATTACTGTAAAGGTGTATTATACGCGGTAGAAGATGAAACACGTTATTATGCTATCGCTAAGCTCAAAGATCATCCAGAGATAGAATCTATTCTGCGGGGCGGGTTTGAAATTTTAGGATCAAGACCCTTTGTAAGAAATGAACCTTCTTTACTTTTAGGTTTGGTTTATGATGGAAACGATACCAACTTTGTGCCGAGAAAAATAGAACCCACTAGTAGATTGGAACGTTGGGGTTTCGCAGAAAGGCCAGCAGAAGAAAAATTTCCTCTCTTAGCCCGAAGATATGGAGCATGCATGATGCTAACCGGAACACCAGAAGATCCCAAATTATCTTTTGCAGTACGAGATTATCGTTTGGCAACCTTAGCTTCTGATCTTTATATTAAGATTATTGACAGCATGACTTTTGATGCTGTTCACTATAGGGGTAACCAGGGATGACCCTTGAAGATGTTCTTAAACCAGTAAAGTGGGTTGATGAGCAAGTACTTAGACAATATACTAAAGTGGGAGTAAAGTTACATCTCGATGAAGGAAATAGAAGATATATGGTAGCTGCTCCCGTGTCACTTTTCTCTGGAGCATTTTTTGGATATGGATTTCATTATTTCTTACCAGAAACTCCTTCTACGATAGCTTGGTGGCCTATGCACCTGGTTGATTGGTTGTATTCTTATTTAGGAATGCGAGGGAGATTTAATGATGATTATTCTGGGACTAAGGCAGTTCATCCAGTACAAGAGTTGGGAAGAAAATATAATTCTAAAATTAGATTGCCCATTTTCCTAACGGGAGCGGCCATGGTAGGAAAAGGAGTAGTTGATATCACTAATTATTTTATTTCTGGAGAACCCATTCCAGAAAGTACACCCGCCGTATTTAACATTGGCGGATCCTTACTGGGATTAGCTTCTTCCATGTACATCAAAGAGATTGATCCAAAGATTTTACAGAAGAAACCTTTCTGGCAACGTGCCTTAGATGCAATTAAAGAAGGTTATCAAAATGTTGTAGGTGGATTAGCTCCACAACCACAGCCAATCAAATTAAACTATCAAGGTGGAAATTATGAATACTGTTAAAGGAGCTCTAGATACTAAGTTACTGGCAGAACTAGGTTGGAAACCAACTTACGAAGGGATCTGGCCTTTTAGGAGAAGATTGACTGGATATGATAATGGTCGTGGAAGTCTTTTGACTAATATTCATCTTTTTTCTACAGGTACTCAAATACCGGGTTTTGAAGATTTACGAATATCTCACATTGAAATAGAATATCTTTCTAAAGATGAATATCCTCAGGGATCAGTATTTGGTAATTCAGAGGAACATGAAAGTTTGTATATTTGGATGTATGATGAAAAAATATTAACCCCTCGTCCCTTTGACCACTCTCCCTTTTATTTGGGATCACCACATCCAATTTTTAGATTTGTTTCTGGTAATGACACTGATTTTGTAAATATGGTCTTGCCTTATCCAAAACTTGACCTTAATCAATTACATCTATACTCTTGGAGGAAACAGTGGTATCCTTCTTGTAATGTAGAAGATCACTTTTATAGTAACCGGCAAGAAAGACCCGATCATTTGAGTCGTTACTTAGAAGCACTAAGAGTATTAATACATTAAAATTAATGAATAAAATAAACCGGCGGAGGCGGGAATCCGTTAAAGCATACTGAAGTATAACTGTAAGTATACGCTCCGGTGGTCAAGATGTACACCCGGTCTCCTCTCTTGATATCAGGAGGAAAGTTATACTTGTGATTCTCGTACATCACATCCATACTGTCACAACTCGGACCTGCTAGAATGAATTCTTGATAATCTTCCATAATTTTGGTAGCATGTCTCTCTACGAAGATAGGATATTTGATCGCTTCATCCAAGGTTTCAATCAGGCCACGGAATTTACCTACATCTAAAAAAACCCAAGGGATACCCCCCTGTGCAGATTTCTGAGCCACATTTACTACTTCGGCAACCATTACGCCACTATCGGCAACTAAAGATCGGCCCGGCTCAATAATTATCTCTGGTACTTCTTCGGGGAATTCTTGTTTCAGATAGAACTTAATGGTCTCGCAATAAGCAGAGATTTCAGGAGTAGGATAGATATACTTAGCGGGAAGACCTCCACCAATATCGATCGCTCTTAATTTAATACCCGCTTTGTTTAATTCATGAAAAAGGTAAGCGCATTGTCCTAAAGCACTGTCCCATTGTCCTAGATCACGTTGCTGTGATCCTACATGGAAACAAAGCCCATATGGATCTAACCCTAAATCTCTGCTGGCTAGGACCAAATCATAAATCATTCCTTGATGTGCTCCAAACTTTTTGGAAAGGGGCCAATCAGCCGTGCTAGAACCATCCAACAAAATTCGGAAAATAATCTTAGAACCAGGAGCTTCTCTAGCCAAAGCCTTTAGGTCTTCGATAGAATCGGTAGCGAATAAACGGATTCCTTTCTCATAGGCGTAACGAATTTCTTTGTCTTTCTTGATGGGGTTACCATAACTCATCCTTTCTGGACTCACTCCTAAGGCTAACAATTGGTCAATTTCATAAACAGAAGCTACATCAAAGTTTGATCCTCTTTTGTGAAGTAAATCAATAATCTCATTAGCCGGATTAGCCTTAACTGCATAGTATACTTTAGCAAAAGGCAAATTTCCTTTAAGTTCGTCATACTTCTTGCCAATTTTACTTAGATTGATGATCCAAAAAGGAGCTTCTTTATCTTTGGAAAAGGCTTGAATCTGTTCTAATTCTTCTTTAGTTAGGAATTCAAATATATTTTTTACCGGTCTCATTTTCTTTCACTCTGATTTACTTCCTCTTTTTAAAACATTTGTTTGAGAATTCTAATTTCTTTTCCACAGAAATATTACTCCAGCTATCCCCGAAATAAGCGCTGCAAAAACGAAGGCATAAGTGGGATTAATTTTCCATAATACACCGGCAATAAGAGAAGCGGGAAGATAAACTATTCCGGTGATAAAGTTGTACATCCCTAATGCCGTAGCTCTATTTTTCTTTTCTAAATCGGTGATGTAAGCTTTGCTCTGACTTTCATCGATGGCGTAGAAGATTCCAAACAGTACAAATAATATTATCACACTAGTTTTACCTTTGGCAAAGATAAATCCAATGGACATCATCAGGTAAGTTAGATATCCCAACAAGATGATCCTCCTTCTTCCAACGATATCTCCAATCTTACCTACAAAAGGTGCAGTAATTACAAAGGCCAGATTAAATAAAAAATAAAGTAAAACCACTTGCTTAAGTTCAAAACCAACTAAATATGCTTTTAACAACAAAAAACTAAAACTAAAATAAGCGAGAGAAAATATTACTGCCGACCACAAGTAACTCTTGTATCCTTTAGAAGTACCTTTAAAGTTCTGGAAAATGTTTTCTCTTTGCGCGGGTTTAAACTTCTGTTCTGAAATGAAGATTAATATTAGGACAGAAATGAAAGCCGGAATAACTGCAATTAAGAATATTTTTTGAAAAGTAGCACTGCTTTGCCCATAAGCGGAGATGGTCCAATAAGCGATTAGCGGACCAATCAATGCTCCTGCTTTGTCTAAGGCTTTATGGATGCCGAAGGAAAGTCCTCGATTGGCCTTGGTGGTAAAGGAAGAGATCCAGGCATCTCTGGGCGGACCCCTAAAGGATTTACCTAATCTTTCTATTACTCTGAATATTGAGGAAAATATTATGGAATTGGGAATCAACAAGATTAATTTAGCTAGGGTAGAGAAACCATACCCAAGCAAGGTAAACGGTTTTCTTTTTCCAAAGCGATCAGAAAGATAACCAGATAAATAATCCAGAGAGGAAGCAGAAAAGTCTGAAAGTCCTTCAATTAATCCAAGTAAGGCTGCTGATGCTCCTAAAATAGTGGTAAAGAAGATCGAGAAGACGGAAAAGATCATTTCTGAACTGATATCGGTAAAGAAACTTACCAATCCAAAAAAATAGACATTCCAATGTATCCCTCTTTTCATAATACTAAAGAATATTTTAAAGTATATAAACCTATAACTCTACTTCTTTTCCAACCACATATTTTTTCCCTTGAAATTCAACTATATCCGCAGCAGCCAATTTCTTTCCGTTTCTTAATTCTACTTCTCCGTTGACCTTAATCACTCCAGAACGTATAAGCTGTTTAGCCTGTCCTCCAGTAGGAGCCCAGCCCATAACTTTGACAAAGGAGTTCAGTTCAATGTAGTTGTTCATAATCCTAACATTCTGTTATTGTTTATTAATTTAATTCCTTACAAACGTTTATAAGCTAGAAAGTATATTTTACAGTTAATATGGCAAAGTTCAAGAAATATAATAGGGAAGACTTTAGCGGAAGAAGTTCAGATAGATCTAGTGGCGGATTCCGAGCAAGAAGTTCAGATCGCCCTCGTGGTGGTTTTGGTCGCGGTAATGATCGTCCTCGGGGAGGATTTAGAGGAAGAGACGAAGAACGATCTCGTCCTAGTTATGGCGGAAGAAGCTTCGATCGTGGCGATGAGCAAGAAAAAGAAATGTTTGATGTGATCTGTGACAAATGCGGAAAAGAATGCAAAGTCCCTTTCAAACCTACTCGTGGCAAGCCCGTCTATTGTAGCGAATGTTTTGCTAATAAAGAAGAAGGACCTTCTCATGGTGGGTCTTCTCGAGACTTGGAAGAAATCAATCGTAAGCTAGACCGCATCATGCGTTTCTTAAAGATTGATTAATTCTTTTTTATTCTTGTTTTAATCGTTTCATAATATTTTTCTTATTCCTTTCTGTAGAGTGATATTTTTCGGCTAAAAGTAAATATTCCTTCTTGACTTCTTCTAATTCTAAAATCCTCTTCTTCTTAATTTCATTAAATATTTGTGGATTTTCTACTGCTGCTCTTCCGATCATTACGCCTTCCAATCCTTTTTCTCTTAACTCTTCTACCTGTTCAACGGTTTTAATGTCACCATTGGCAATAATTTTCTTTCCTGTTGAAACGCATTCCTCATAAACCGAAAAGTCAGCTTTGTAAGCATAACTTTGTTTTCCATGTCGAGCATGGACGACAAAAAAATCAGCATTAACGTTTTTAATCAAATTAAGATATACTCTTTTCTGTTTTTCATAATTGTTTAATCCTAAACGCAACTTTATCGAAACCGGATGACCAAAATCTCGAATAACTTCTACCAATTTCGCTACTTTTGAAAGTCTTTTCATCAAAGCACAACCGTATCCTTTCTGAATAACCTTAGGATCGACACAACCACAATTGAGATTAAATCCTCTAAAGCAAGGGGACGGTTTAAATTCCTTCAAAAATCTTCTTAAGCTCTCTTCATTGTTGCCGATTAGTTGAATTATAACCGGAGCATTGTTGTCTTTAAACTCAAGCTCTTTCCAAGTTTGTTCATTTTTTTTGGCTAAAGCATCGATACTTAGCATGGGGGTAAAAGTAAAATCTGCTCCATATTTGTAACAGAGGGCGCGAAAAGCATTATCCGTAAAATCTTCCATCGGTGCTAGCATTAAAAAGAAAGTCATGTACTTATTGAAAGACACTCCGCTTTTAAATTTTGCCCATGAGCATCTTGACTATTTCATTGATTCTTTTTTTCTTGGTTTCTGGGAGCTTGGCTCTTTCAATACCGCGAAAGTACATCCTCTTTCGGGAAGGAGCAATAGCATTAAAATTTTCTAAAAGATGATGCTTAACTAATTCTAATTTTAATTCTTTGGACATGATTGGGTTTTCAGAAAGACCAAAATCATGTGTTGGTTTTTTTAATCCGTGTTCAAACATCTTTTTGCCAAATTCGGACGTCAATCCTTGCTTGATAAGTTCTCTAGCATACTTTTGGGTGTTATTACTCCATTTACTGGTCTTCTCTTTTCTACGCACATAGGTAATCATATAGCGATCTTCATCTACTCGTTTAGCCGTAGTGTCAATCCAACCCCAACAGATGGCTTCACGCATCAGTTCGGGAGGAGAAGGACTCGGTCTACCCGTATGTTTCTTGTAACGTATCAAATGGACGCGCTTTTCTTTCTGGTGATTTTTCTCTAGCCAGATACGCCATTGTGCTCTGGTGCGGGGAGAAATTCTTTTGGGCATATTTTTGGGATTAAATTGGGATTAATAATTCTTTTGTGAGTGAGGCAAATATCTAAAAGAAATGATAGCCCCGCTCGGATTCGAACCGAGGTCAATGCCTAACTTCCTTAGTGCCCAAAGGGCACTATCCTAGTCCACTAGACGACGGGGCTATAGTTTTTATTTCTGACCAGCCAGATTTATAAAACTTTCTTACAAAGTTGGTGTCCCTACTTATGAGTAATTACAAACAAAAGGTTTATAAAGTACAAAAGCAAATTTTACATAGTTTATACATAAACTATGAAATCCTTTACCCTCACTAAAAAAGTAGCCAAACACGGCACTCAAGCTATCATAGTTATTCCTCGTTTATTAGAGCAAGAGTTACCTCCCGGAACCGTGGTTAAAGTTAATTTGGAAGTATTAGAGGTGAAGCAAGATGGCCGTTAATCCTTCTTCTTTAGATTATTTTGTGGAAGCTGAAGCCTTATTGAAAAGTAGAGGATATACTTTGGGAAGAAGATTGGGAGACGGGGAAGGTCACACTGCCGATGTATTCGAAGCTGAGTATCGCAGTGGTTCACTTTGTCAGACTCGTGTAGTCAAAATTCCTAAATCTGAAATTGATCCTGCTTCTGTCACTACCCTTATTAACCTAAGTAAAGGTGATTTAGATGAAAGAGCCATCTTAGCTCAAAACAAGATCAGTCATCCTAACATTATCCAAAATTATGATGCTTTCAAGTTGGGAGAACGTACTATTACAGTGGAAGAAAACTTTGATGCTCTCTCTTTAGAATTACTAGTTAGGATGGGTGGACCCATCACCGATCCACTTAGATTCGAACGAATTTTTACTCAAGTGATCAGCGGCTTATCCCACTTACATAGCGTGGAAGGATTATTACATCGTGATATTAAACCATCTAACATCTTAATTAATAGACATAATAATCATGTCAAGGTTTGCGACTTACAGAATGTAGGGGTATTAGACGAAATTCCCCGAGACGTAATTTTACCAACTCGTGGCGGAACTGCTTATACTGAACCCTCTATACTTAATGCTTTAATGGAGGGAAATCCCATTCGTTACGATTTAGCCAGCGAGTTATACGCTTTAGGCGCAACTATGTATTATGTTCTAACAGGAGAAAAACTTAACCAAGTTACTCTTAAGCCTGGTCCGGGAAGAAAAATCCAAGTGGGAGAAGCAGAATTGCAAGTAATGTTGGAGAAAGATGGTCATGCAGTCAAAGAAATTGACCTTGCCGCTCATCAAAAAGAATTGGAACGAAAGATAAAGAATGTACCTTCGGGTTATCGTAAAATGTTACGCTATTGTTTGATCGAGCAGGGAAGAGTCGATCATCATCCTTATATTGTGGATGCACAGTTAGAATCCCTTCTGGAAGAAGCCACTTCTAAGCGCTGGAGCATTCCCTTCAGGAAAATCGGGCAATATCTTGGTTGGTATGTGGGGGTAGCCGCAGTTTTAACTGGATTAATCGGGGGGTCTTATTGGATAAATAGTGAAAGCGAAAGAAAAGCTAAGCTTGATCCCACCGCACTACAATTATTATCTGCTTCTATGTTTGGGGATGGAAGATTAGATGTATTATTGCAAGAACCTTCTAAATCTACTTTAGATTACCTTGCTCCTACTTTTAAGTATTTAGTTGAACATCGTGCAGAAATAGAAAGCCTCCAAGAAAAGAACGAAGGTAGTATCGAAAGGCATTATCGTTTTGAGGGAGTTAGTAAAAGATTGCTTCAGCCCCTAATAATTAGTGCTGCTCTGCCTTCAGATGAAGAGGTATTAGCGGAATACCAAGGAACAAGAGACCTGGATACTTTAGTTCCCTTAGAATTTGTAATCAGTTGGTCTTCTTCTAGGAAAGAATTGGGTGTAGGAGGAGTTAATCCTTATCAAATGCACGATTTGGAAAAAACCGGATACGCTACTAAGTATCTGAGGTATTGTGTAGGAACAAACAGTTCCATCGCTGACGTCTTTGCGGGTTATTTTTCTAGCTCTTTAGAAGAAGTATTCAAAGCTAGGATGGCTGCAGGTAGTTACAATTACTATCCTCGAACCGAGCCTCATGAAGAATTTCAGATGGATCCCCAAACTTTTGTAATAAAATCTGTACCAGGAGAAAGAGTTGTTCCAGGATATTCCAGCCAACTGTCTCCCTTGAGAAAGAGGTTGATCGATCAAGCTATTGCTTTATACTTGATTACTGACAATGAAGGAAATATTCACTGGGAGACTTTAGATGATACATACAGACCTATCAGTGGACTAGATGCTAAGTAGAAGTTCTTCAAAGCAAAACCTAAATGGAATAAGATGATGTTCTCTTTTCCGCTTTTTTTATCTAATAAAGAATATAATTCAGTATAGATGCTTTTTTTCTCCAGTTCATGCAACTGTTCTAACTTTTTAAGATCTTGATGCAAATAACCTTCTTTCAGCAGTTCAAAAGATTTTTTTAATTCCTCATAAAAGGAGAAAGAACTAAACTTAATCTTTGGATTTTTATCCAGAAAGCGGTTTAGATGATATAATTCTCTTTGACCATGTACCAACAAATTCAGATAACTCCAGAAAAGATTGGTTTGCACGCCAAAAAGATTCTTTTTGGAAAGGATGCGGAGACAGAAATTGTCATACTGATGGATGGTTAAGACTAAAGCCTCATAATCTTTGAATTCAGATTTTCCTCTTAATCTTTCCTCGGTATTTTCCATAAGCAGAGAAATATTGTACAACATTTTTTTAGCTAATAATTCAAACTTCTCTTCGCTAGGCTCAGTAATGTTTTCAATCAAACAATGATCTTTTTCTTTTTTAGTTATCTCGTAACCCAACAAATGATTTTTAAGAGTATTTACGATAATAGCGTACTTTTTTTCATCTTGAAAATTAACTTCCACTACATCATATCCCGAACGATAAGCATTAACGATGGCGGTCCTGATAGAAGATTCAGTATGATTGCTTAAATTGATCTTAGTTTGGCGTTTAGATTTGATTTCACTTTTAGAAACAATAAGTTCATGATCTTGCTCTTCTACGTTTACTTCATCTCCTTTCTCTAGACTGAGCTTCTTGGCCCATTCACTAGGTAGGGAAACCATTAAAGTAGCTGCGCCCTGTTTGACTAATCTTCTTTTCATGGTCTTAAGAAAGGTTTGTTTATATTTAAATTTTCTTAAATTTATATTAGTATATACTCATAGAAAGGTGGGTATAAACCCTGCTTTTCGGGCGCGGAGTGTAACCTTCTTGTGACGAAAAGACACTTATTTTAAAGATTATAGTGCACAAAAAACCTTCTTGCCTATGCAAAACAAAAATAAAATAACCCTTATTCTTATTCTGGCTTAATTTTTCTCCATTATTTTCAAATAACTCTTTCGCTACTGTTCTGGTTAGATTTAAAGAATAAATTGGGGGGAAATAAAAATGCCTAGTCGCGAAGAGGAATTAAAAGAAGCCAGAACTACTATCCTCTTGCTTCAAGAGGAGTTGGAAAGACTAAGTCAACCGCCATACTTATCAGCAACAGTTCTTGGTGTTGGAGAGAAAACTGCTCGCTTGGCTGTAGATGGAGCTGGTTTTTGTGAAACTCCGTTGCCACAGGGTGCTCATCTAAAGCGCGGAGATCGAGTAGTACTAAGTAAACAGAACTTCGCCCTAATTGGCCCTTCCGAATTTCCCATCGCCGGTGGACCACTGGCAGTAGTAGATGAGGTAAACGGAGATCGGATTAGAATCCAAAGTGAAGGATCTTCCCGTTTGGTTTTTAGTGCAGTAGAAGGATTGAAAGCCGGAGATGAAGTCTTACTAGATCATACTGGATCGCTCTTAGTAGAAAAAATTGCTGGACAAAAAACCAAGTATTCACTAGAAGATATACCTCATGCTCCATGGGAAGAGATTGGTGGATTGGAAGGCATTATTGATCAGATCAAAAGAGAGATCGAAGACCCTTTCCGTCATCGAGAAATTTATGCTCGCTACGGAAGAAAACCCGTAAAAGGAATTTTACTCTATGGTCCGCCCGGATGTGGTAAGACTATGATCGGTAAATCTATCGCTTACAGTTTAGCTCAGATCGTCCGCCAAGAAGGAGGAGAAGATCATGGACATTTTATCCGCGTCAATGGTCCAGAAATCTTAGACAAGTACGTTGGAAATACGGAAGCTAATATTCGTAGAATCTATGGTGCGGCTAGAGAAATCTCTAATGGTGCACCGGTGGTAGTATTCATCGATGAGGCTGAATCGCTCTTGAAAACCAGAGGTACAGGAATTTCCACTGATGTCTATGATTCCATTGTTCCACAGTTCCTGGCGGAAATGAATGGAATGAATGACGAAGGTAATGTTATCACTGTTTTAGCCACAAACCGTGAAGATGTTATTGATCCGGCCGTGTTGAGAAACGAAAGAATAGACCGTAAGATTAAGGTGCCTCGACCCGATGAACATGGAGCACAGGAGATCATTGCTCTTTATCTAAAAGAAAAGCCTCTTGGAGAAGGCATCAAAGGTAAATCCGTAGAAGAAGTTGCCGATCAATTGGTTAGAGACATATACTCTCCTTCCTTGATAGTGTACAATCTAACCTCTCCCCAGCAAGGAGTGGTGGGTAAATTTACTGCCCGTAACTTTGTGAGTGGAGCCATGCTTCGTGGTATCATCGATCGTGCTTGTGGTTATGCCATTGAAAGAGAGTTGTCTCAAGGAAGTCCGGGAGTAAGTTATGCAGACTTACAACAAGCAACGCACCAAGAATTATTGGACCAGTCCTATTTGACTCAAAGCTTAGTGAGAGAAGATTGGGAAGATGTCTTTGGTGCTCAAGGAAGAAATTACCAAGCTGCCACCACTCGTGGTATACTGGTATTAGAGAATATGCTCGTTAAGGCAGGAGAAAATCTGTCTTCAAAACAAAACTAAATGGAGGAATAAACATGGGAATGTTTGACAGAAAAGTGGAAAGAAAACAAGAAGGCGGAATTGATGCAGTTGTTGGTGGAACTACCGATATGCCTTTAGTAGTAAGTGCACGTACTGGACTTACCGGAAAGGATGAAGCTCTGGTTCGTAGAGTTCCTGTAGATTATGCGGGAAAAACTTTGCGTGAAGTTATTAGCTACGTAACAGGAGATAAGATTACTGACTCTGAATTGCCTTACGCCAAAAGTATCCAGAAAGAATTAGGCGCTAGTGGAAGTGTAGTCATGGCTAACGGACAGCAAGCAGATCTTGATCGTCTAGCTGGAGAATATATTGTACAGAGGGAACATCGTTTACCTAACGGTGGAGTTAAAAAATATCAAGAGTTAGAAATTGAAGTGTCTGCTGTACAACAGGGAGGATATTTGGGATTTTAATTTTTTTATTTTTTTTAAATCCCAATAACGATAAAAATGGATAAACATCCCCTATTCGCTCTAGCCGAGAACGCTCCCGTGGCGATTAACGAAGGTAGAGTTTTCGCCCAAGTAGATACCATGGGGGAAGGATGTTTCCCGGATACGTATCTAGAGAAAAGAAGATTCTTACGCAAACCTTTGCGTAGTCCATTGGTAGAAATAGGTAGCTTGGCTAGTTTAGATGAATTGTTTGTAGGAAGAGTCTATCTAGAGATTAGGGAACAGGCCAAAGAACAGGCCCGTTTAATGTTAGAGAATCATCCCTCCGTAAAGGAAGCCATTGGTAAAGTTAATGGGGACCAAGGTTTAGCCGAAAGAATTTATCACCAAGTATTTCCTTACTTGCGTCAGCAACAGTATGATAGAAGGATTCAACAGTTGGTTGGAATAGCTTTAGTCGATAAAGATAAAGAATCTTCTCCTAAATTAGAAAGATTATTAGAGGAGGATGAATCTAAATTAATCCAACTATCCAAAAAAATAGTTAAAGAAATACGTAGAGATAATGCTCAACAGCAATATGTTGAAGAACCCAGAAGTGCCAAAGAAAAATTCTTAGACGAATTTTTAGGTGTAGATGTTCGAGTACCTGCAGAACCAACACCTTTAGAAAAGACCTTTGGTGAAGAATCTATTTTAATCGTAGGAAAAGAAACGTATAATTTGAAAGATTCTGCTCAGGGTAGATTTAAGATAAGTCTGGCGGGTAAGCAATATGGTTTATCTGGTGCTTCTGGATCATTAGAAGATTATTTTTCTACTTATCAGCAACACCTTGGTCAAGAAATTAAAGCCCTTGCCCTTAAAGAAGAGATCAACGAAGGCATGGTTCTCGAAATTTTGAGAAGGAACAAAGTTAGATTTAACAATCTGGGAGAAATGCAACAATATAACGAGGGAGATTTTGGATTTATTGTGCGGGAGGGGACATATTATGTTTTCTTAGAAGTTCCAACCTTTGCCATTCATAGCAAGTGTGACGGAAAATACTACTTGTTTAACCAGGCAAGAATTGGAATTCCTGTATACGCCAATTATGGAAATTTAGAGTACGGTGACGTTGTATCCATTAACGACAATAATCATCCCTTTTTGCATCTCTACCATGAAGAGTTTGCTCCCATTTGTGTTGGATACAATCATTTGCCCACTTCAGGAAAGGATATGGGCGAAGTTATCGCTCAACGTTTGAGGAAAGTAAGTGATATTTTGATGTTCGGATATAACGGACCCGCATATGCTTCCTGTTACCAATTGAGAGAGCATTGTCATGGCTGTGGAGGATCACACTATGCAGATCATATTGCTTCCAAAAAATCGTTGGAGGAAAAAGGCATACCCATTATAGAAGATGGCGTGAGAGGTTAAGGAGGGAACAAAAATGAAAGGATTAGATCAACTATTAGATGCAGAAGAACCGGTAATCACTGAAGTGCAGAATAATCATCATGGATTGTCACACTTAGATATTACCAACTACGCTTTAGAAAAAGCTCAACTATATGCTCATTTAACTTGTGAGATTTCCGGTAGAGATAAAATGGAATGTGGAGGTTATCTTGTTGCACCAAAGGATAGTCCCGATAGAATCGCGGTGGACGCTTATCTAGCTCGAGATCAACAAGTGCAGGAAGGTTGGTACGAAGTAAGCGCCAAGGATGTAATTAGGGCTGGGCGAGAATTAGATCAACAAGGTTATCGTGTCTTGGGGTGGTGGCATAGTCATGCTACTATGAACGTGCCTTTTTCGGCTGCTGATGACCGTGGCCAGATGACTGTCCTGAACGAAATTGCCGCTATCAACTATCTTACAGAAACGAGAGAAGTTCGTAGTGATACCCTTAGGGTAGAGAAAGGTAAGGATAGTGTGGTAGTATATGATATTAGAAATCCCGGAAGAAGATACGAGTTTGAATTATCACGATTCAATTGGTTTAATCCCACGGCCATGAGGGTCACAGAAGAACAACGTATCGGTTTCGCTTATGGGTTAGTAGTTTATGATATTCCTAAGAAAGATCCTTACGTAGAAATTGCTTATCGGGAACTATGTGCCCATTGTCAGCAATCTAGGGACAGAAGTGTAATTGCAGGATTAACTGTGGTTCCTACAGCAGAAGCTTATCAGTTGGATCAAGATTTACTTAGAGCAGAGATTAAGGATAGAGTGCATTTCCCTACCAAATGGAAAGCGGTCTTCAAGAGTTTTTTCGGACCAAGGAATTATGATTTACCTCCTGAAGAATTAATTATTCCCGGAAGAGATGATCGAACCGTTCCTAGAGGAGGAGCAATAGAAAGTTTTAGAGTAAGAGATCCTTTAAGCGACGCTTACTTTGAAGACCCGGTCGGATTTCCCTTCTCTATGGAACGAACAAAACCCTTAGATGAAAGAAGAGAAAGAGTAGCAATGGCTCCACCTTTAGAAATGGTTTTGGATGAACCTGAACCATCTACTTCACCAGAAGTAACTGCGGAAGTAGTTCCTGTAGAAGAGGTGAAAGAAAAGAGCATTGTTACTGCAGAAGTCCCTGCCCTAAAAGGAGATGAAGCAAAACATGGACCCGGTTAACGATCGATATAATCGTCAGCAGTTGATCAAAGGATGGGATCAGCATAAATTAAAAAATGCTCGAGTAGTTATTGTTGGTTCTGGTCCTTTGGCCAACTACACTAGTGTAGCCTTAGCTGCTTTAGGCATTGGATCAATTGAGATTTATTCCAATCAATGCTACAATCAGGGAGGAGAATTTCTCTTGGCTGGACTTCCCTTGGATTACGTAAAAGTGAGAGGTTTAGAAGCTAAACTGGGAGAAATCAACCCTTCCATTAGAATAAAAGGTATGCCTATTGCTCTAACCCATGAACGCTTGTTATTCTTGTTAGGTGTACCAGAATTGATTGTAGAAGTGACAAACGACCCTCAATCTAAAAGAGTTGTACAAAATTATGCTGAAAGAATTGATGTTCCAGTAATTTCCGCTTCTTGTAATCAACAAGGTGGAAGTGTCTATAATTTACTTCCTGGGAAGATCATTGAAGGAGCAACCTTAGATTCTTATGCTGGACAAGCGCAGGGAAATATTCCGGCGGGAGTGTTGGGTGGGATAATCACAGAAGAATTGAGAAAGATGCTTATGCCTTTGGAAGATGATTGTAACGTCACCCAGATAAATTATGATTTGGGTGCAGCAAAAAGATTCTCTTTAGAAGATCTTGCGGAAATAAAACCAGGAGATTTGAAAGGCAAAAGAGTATTGATGGTGGG
>Ga0172375_10006210_pt1 | contig 16859 bp, 18 predicted proteins | sample LakKiv1m_FD_114537 | JGI IMG/M metagenome (GOLD analysis project Ga0172375, IMG submission 114537) | Freshwater microbial communities from Kabuno Bay, South-Kivu, Congo - kab_092012_11.1m | ecosystem: Environmental > Aquatic > Freshwater > Lake | place: Democratic Republic of the Congo...
AAACTTTTGGAGAATGGGATATAGCGATTGCTAAAAGTTTTTTCCGCTATGACCATGTGCATAGCATCCAAATCCCCCCTAACCCCCCTTTGCCAAAGGGGGGAACGTATTGAAATTAGCTTGAAGGTCCCCCTTTAATAAAGGGGGATTTAGGGGGATTTGAAAGGGCGCCATCAGAAGAAACTTTTGGCAAATGGCATGACTTGCCGTCACCAGCCGCTGCCGCCCCCGCCGCCCCCGCCGCCCCCGGAGAAGCCGCCGCCGCCGCTTCCCGAGGAGGAGCCCGGAGCGGTGGAGGAGGAGGAGATGGCCCCGGCAAAGGCGCCGCCCAGACTGTCGGCAAAGCGATCGGGGTGGAGGCCATCCCAGGACCGGCCGGAATACCAGACGGGGGTGTAGGGCTGGTCCTCGGTGCCGGCTTTGGCCAGGACCTCGGCGAACTGTTCGCTCCAGGCGTTCTCCACATCCAGGGCCAGGGCGTAGGGGAGGTATTTTTCGTAGAGCTCCGGGGTCTTTTCTGGTGGATTGAGGAGGTTAAGGCGCTCTTTTTCGGCCACCGACAGGTAGAGCTGGAAGCCCTCGATCTGGTCCATGACCTTGCGCCCGGTGAGGGTGGGGGCCTTGAGGAGATGGTAGAACAAGGCGTTCAAAAAGGCCATGGCCGCCAGGGTCAGGACCGCGGGCCAGGACACGGCCTTGGCGAACATGACGGCCCCGAAGATTTCGCCGAGGAAAAACGGCAGGGCGAACAGGGTGATTCCGAGGGCCCCCATGAATTTCCTCAGGCCGAAGCTCCCTTTGAGGGCCCGCCATCGCTGATACGCCGTTACCCCCAGGAAGTAGCAGCCCACCGTCCAGATGGTCAGCCACAGGGAGCCGAAGATGGCCAGGATTTTTTCTTGGGCCATGAGCACCACCAGGGCCACGCCCAGGAAAGTGATGCCGATCCCGGCGAGCAGGTGGCGGTAGTTGGTGACAAAATAGACCTTCTCCAGTTCCTTCTTTAAGTTGCCTCTCAGGGCGTTGATGGCGCTGCTGATCTTGGTGTGGTTTTCGTTTTCCAACTTGATGGACTTGCCGCCGCCGGGGAAGAGGGTGGCGGCGACGAGTTGCTCGCCCCGGGACAGGGGGGCCTTGGGGGCGTCCCGGCGGACCAAGGCGTACTCGCCGTCGTTTTCCTGAATCTGCACTGCGCCTTTCACCGCCATGTCCACCACCGCCGCGGCAAAGGCCTTGTTATCGAACCCCATGCGGTTGAGAAATCGGACCATGGCGGGGGAAAACCCGGCGGGGGGGCTGAACAGGGGGATGATGACGCCTTTGGCGGGGTCCCGGCCCACTTGGTGCCAGGCCCGGAGATAGAACCCGAGGAGCAGGACCAGCCAGACGAAGCCCACCGCGGCGGCCTGGTTGTCCCGGAGGAAGAAGGCCGCCTTCTCCTGCCGGGAGGGTTCCTGGACCACGCCTTTGGGCCAGGCCACCGCCACGGTGAGGCCTTCCCGGGGGGCCAGTCCCCGGGTGGTTTGAAAGACGATGTCCCGGTCGCCGGCCTGCACGGTAAAATCTGCGCCCCTGGCGCCCTGATAGCCGGTATAACCTGCGTATTTCAAAATGCTGGCCCCGGCGGGCAGCTCGATCACCGCCTCGGCCCGGTCGATGGGAAAGGTCCAGCCGTTGCCGGTGACGTTCCAGTAGAGCTCGTCAAAGTCCTGGAAAAAACCGAGCTCCCGGTCCACCTGGTACCTGATGGTATAGGTATAGACCCCGGGGCGCAGCAACACGTCTTTTTTGCCGATGAAGATCTTGACCCCGTTGGCGACGGACTGGGTGTGGTAGGGCTCGGTCTGGCCGTCCCGCAGGATCTCCCGCACCTCAAAGCCCACTTTGACGGTGTTCCCCAGCCGGTCCTTGTAGGTGGTGGGAAAATCCCGGACAATGCCCCGCTTGATGGTTTGCCCGGCGGCCCTGACGGCGATCTCCTCGGTGACGGTCATGGAGGCGTCGGGATGGACCGCCACGAAGCTTTTAAAATTCAGGATTCTCTCGGATTGGGCCGGGGCCGGGGAGGCCCCGGCCAGGAAGGCCAGGACCGCCACGGCCGCGAGGGTCAGGAAAAGGGCGCCGCGCTTCATGTTCGCCTCCCCCTCAATTCAAGGAAAAGAAACCTTGGGTACGGCCCGTTCGGCGGCGTCCTCGATTTCGAAGTATTCCACCTGGGTGAATTTAAAGGCGTTGGCCACCAGGTTGCTGGGGAAGGACTGGATCAGGATGTTGAAGTTCCGGGCGGCGCCGTTATAGTAGCGCCGGGACAATTGGATCTGGTCCTCGATGTCGGCCAGGGATTTTTGCAGTTCGATGAAATTCTGGCTGGCCTTGAGATCGGGGTAATTTTCCGCCACCGCGAAAAGGTTGGCCAGGGCCGCGCCCAAAGCGCCTTCGGCCCGGGCCTTGTCGCCCACGCCCTGGGCCGCCTGGCTCTTGGCCCGCAGCTCGGTCACCTGTTCCAGGACGCCCCGTTCGTGGCCCATGTAGCCCTTCACCGCCTCGATGAGATTGGGGATCAGGTCATTGCGGCGTTTGAGCTGGACGTCGATGCCGCTCCAGCCCTCGGCCACCAGGTTCTTGTTGGCCACCAGCTTGTTGTAAATCACCACCGCCCCTAACAGCAGGAGCGCCGCCACACCCAGGATGAGGTAGAGTCCGGTCATTACAACCCCTTTGGCTTTTTGTGTTATGGAGGCACAGGCGTCTCGCCTGTGCTCTCGCAACTAGTTAAAAGTCCGAGATTTTCGGCGCTTTCAATTCCTGAATAGTCAATTTCCCAAACCATTGGCGGGGATTGCCGCAACAGGGCCTGGAACAGGGTTTCCGCACCTTGCGAAAATATCCGAGGCAACCTACGTGGATTGGATCGGTAGGTTTCCACAAATTCTTCATTTCCGAATGGTAGGTATTCCAGAGAGGTTGCGCAATGCGGTTGGCCTTAAATAAGCGCTTGCCTCTCATTTAAATTTCCTTGAACGCTATTAGGTTGTGGGGGGCAGTGCCCACCTACATAACTGGGCCCGCCGCTGAATCGAGATGGTATAGCTCATGGACAATTTTGCTCAATCTCAGCGACGGCCTGCTCAAAGATGATTGCTTCGTCCCCCGAGGCCTTGGCGGCATCATTTCCCCTCGTTCCCAAGTTGCACTTGGGAACGACAATGAACGCCAAGCTCTGCTTGGCAATAGGCATGTCACCCCACGACCGCGGTTTCTCTTGCAAAGCAGAGCGTTGCAACCAAGCCGGTTCCCAAGCAGAGCTTGGGAACCAGGGGGTTAACGGTGCGCAGGGCGCACATTTTACCCTTTCGCCTGCCGGGCGATCACCTCGTAGGCCCGCTCCAGGGCGGCGGGGAGTTTGTCCTTGTCCGGGCCGCCGGCCTGGGCCATGTCGGGGCGGCCGCCGCCGCTGCCGCCCACCACCGGGGCGATGGCCTTGATGATTTCCCCGGCGGGGAAGCGTTTGGTCAGGTCTTTGGAGACCAGGGCGATGAGCATGGCCTTGTCCGCCGCGGTTGCGCCCAGGACCACGATGCCGCTTTTGAGCTTGTCCTGGAACTTCACCGCGAAGTCACGGAGGCTTTTGGGGTCGCTGGCGTCCACCGAAAGGGCCAGGACCTGCACCCCGTCCACCCGGCGCACCTGGTCCAGGAGTTCCCCGGCCTGGGCTGCGGCCAGGCGGCCCTTGAGGGCCTCCAGGTCTTTTTCCAGTTTTTTCTGGCGCTCCAGGACCTTCTCCAAACGGGTCACCAGGTCGGCCCGGCTGCCCTTGAGGAGGCCCGCGGCCTGGTCCAGTTCCCGGGCCTGTTCCTGGGTATATTTCACCGCGTCCAGGCCGCACACCGCCTCAATCCGGCGGATGCCCGCGGCGATGGAGGCCTCGGCGGTGATTTTGCAGAGGCCCAAATCCCCGGTGCGCTCCACATGGGTGCCGCCGCAGAGTTCCTGGCTAACCTCGGGGATGGCCACCACCCGCACCTCATCGCCGTATTTTTCCTCGAACAAAGCGGTGGCCCCGCTCTCCAGGGCCTGGTCCATGGTCATGTGGTCGGTGTGCACCGGCAGGTTGGCCTCCACCGCCTCATTCAGGTCCAGCTCGATGTGCTCCAGTTCTTCGGGGGTGATGGCCTGGTAGTGGGTGAAGTCAAAGCGCAGGCGCTCCGGCTCCACCAGGGAGCCGGACTGCTTGACGTGGTCCCCCAGGTGGCGCCGCAGGACCGCCTGGAGGAGGTGGGTGGCGGTGTGGTGGGCCATGATGCGGCGGCGGCGCTGGGCGTCCACCGCCAGGTGCGCCGGGTCGTTGACCCGGACGACGCCCTCCTCCACCTTGCCCTGGTGGATGATGAGGTCGTTGGGCAGTTTCTGGGTGTTGGTCACCCGGATGCGCCAGCCGTCCCCGGAAATAACCCCGGTGTCCCCCACCTGGCCGCCGGATTCGCCGTAGAAGGGGCTGGCCCCGGTGACCACCTCCACTTCCTCGCCGGCCTGGGCCTGGGAGTTGTGGCCGGTCTCCACGATGAGGGCCAGGATGGCGCTGTCGGCTTCCAGGGCGTCATAGCCCAGGAACCGGGTGGGGGGCCATTCCGCCAACTCCTGGTACACCGCGGGGATTTCCTCGCCCGGACCGCCCTTCCAGGACTGCCGGGAGGCCTCCCGCTGGGCCCGCATGTGGTCTTCAAAGCCCTCCAGGTCAAGGACCAGGCCCTCCTCCCGCAGGGTGTCCTGGACCAGGTCCAGAGGAAAGCCGTAGGTGTCGTAGAGCTTGAAGGCCACCTCTCCCGGCAGGATTTTGAGGCTGTGGGCCTTGAGATAGGCCAGCTCCTCGCCCAACAGCTTCAGCCCGTAGTCCAGGGTGTCGGCGAAGCGCTCTTCTTCGCCGGTGACCACCTGGGTCATGATGTGGCGCATCTCCCGGAGTTCGGGATAAATATCCGCCATTAACTCCCCCACCCGATCGCACACCCGGGACAGAAAGGGGGTGGGCAGGTTCAGGAGCCGCCCGAAGCGGATGGCCCGGCGCATGATCCGCCTCAGCACGTAGCCCCGGCCTTCGTTGGAGGGCAGCACCCCGTCGGCGATGAGGAAGGCGGTGGCCCGGGAGTGGTCGGCGATGACCCGGAAGGGAACGTTCAGGGCCTCGCTGGCCCCGTAGGCCTGGCCGGACAACTCTTCGATGCCGGCGATCACCGGGCGCAGGAGGTCGCAGTCGAAATTGCTCTTGACCCCCTGGATGACGGCGCAGAGGCGCTCCAACCCCATGCCGGTGTCGATGCTGGGTTTGGGCAGGGGGTGGAGGACGCCGTCCGGGGTGCGGTTGTACTGCATGAAGACCAGGTTCCAGATCTCCAGGTAGCGGTCGCATTCGCACCGGCCGATGCCGCAGTCCGGCCCGCAGGACATCTCTTCCCCCTGGTCGATAAGGATCTCGGAGCAGGGGCCGCAGGGGCCGGTGTCCCCCATGGCCCAGAAATTGTCTTTCTCGCCCATGCCGATGATCCGGTCCGGCGGCAGCCCGGCGATCATCTCCCAGAGGCGGGCCGCTTCCTCGTCTTCGTGGAACACGGTGGCCCACAATTTATCGGCCGGCAGGCGATAATGGCGGGTCAGGAGGTCCCAGGCGGTCTCGATGGCCCCCTCCTTGAAATAATCGCCGAAGGAGAAATTGCCCAGCATTTCAAAGAAGGTGTGGTGCCGGGCGGTAAAGCCGACATTCTCCAGGTCGTTGTGCTTGCCGCCGGCCCGGACGCACTTCTGGGAGCTGGCGGCCCGGGTGTAGGGCCGGGGGTCTTCCCCCAGAAACACCTTTTTGAACTGGACCATCCCGGCGTTGGTGAACAGCAGGGTGGGGTCCCCGGCGGGCACCAGGGAGGAGCTGGCCACCCGGGTGTGGCCCTGGGATTCGTAGAAGCGGAGAAAGGTCTCCCGGATGTCGCGGCTGGTCATATCCTACTCCTGTGTCTCCAGGGTCGGCGTTACGGCCTCGGGGGGCAGCATGCCGTGGGCCGCCCGGATCTGTTTTTCCAGGTCGTCGGCCAGTTCCTGATGATCTTTCAGGTAGGTCTTGGCGTTTTCCCGTCCCTGGGCGATGCGCTCGGCGCCGTGGCTGTACCAGGCGCCGCTCTTGGCGATGAGTCCCTGGTCCACCGCCAGGTCCAGGAGGTCGCCTTCCCGGGAAATCCCCTGGCCATAGATGATATCAAATTCCGCCTGCTTGAAGGGCGGGGCCAGCTTGTTTTTCACCACCTTGACCCGGGCGTGCACCCCGACGTTTTCATCCCCCTGCTTGATGGCGGTGACCTTGCGGATGTCCAGGCGCATGGAGGCGTAAAACTTCAGGGCGTTGCCGCCGGTGGTGGTCTCGGGGTTGCCGAACATCACCCCGATCTTGTGGCGGATCTGGTTGATAAAGATCACCGAGGTCAGGGATTTGCTGATGGCGGAGGTGAGCTTGCGCAGGGCCTGGGACATCAGGCGGGCCTGGGAGCCCATCTGGGCGTCCCCCATCTCCCCTTCGATCTCGGAGCGGGGCACCAGGGCGGCCACCGAATCCACCACCGCGACGTCGATGGCGTTACTGCGCACCAGGATTTCGGCGATCTCCATGGCCTGCTCGCCGGAATCGGGTTGGGAGATGAGGAGGTCCTCGGTCCTGACCCCCAGCTTCCGGGCATAGATCACGTCCAGGGCGTGCTCGGCGTCGATGAAGGCCGCCACCCCGCCCCGGCGCTGGGCCTCGGCGATGACGTGCAGGGCCAGGGTGGTTTTGCCCGAGGCCTCGGGGCCGTAGATTTCCACCACCCGGCCCCGGGGGATGCCGCCGATCCCCAGGGCCAGGTCCAGGGAGAGGCAGCCGGTGGGGATCACCGCCACGTCGATTTTCTCGTCGGCCCCCAGGCGCATGATGGCGCCCTTGCCATATTGCTTCTCAATATGCCCCAGGGCCTGCTCCAAAGCCTTGGCGCGGTCCGCGGTCTGGTCGGTCATTTTTTTGCCCTCTTGGTTTAGTGGTGTATTTTGTAGAGTTGGGTTACTCGTTTCTTCCGGCGATTGGCTATCAGCTTTCAGCTATTAGCTTTCAGCAAAAATAAAAAATTGGTGGCACAGGCTTCCAGCCGGTTGTTTTTATGTAGGGTGCGTCCTACGCACCAGTGCTGAAGGCGGGATGCGCTGCGCTTTCCCGCCCTACGGGCTCTTTCATCCAGTGGTTATTCCTCTTGGAGCGCCCAGGAGCCGGGAATTAATCCCTGGATATCACCATGGTGCGTAAAACGCACCCTACCACACCTTTACTCCTGGCCCGTCAGTTTTTTCGGCGGCCACGGGCCGCCCTATGAAATTCCCCTGCCCCGGACGATTATTTTCTCAACGGAATCACCTGCAACGGCGCATAATTCGACCCCTGCGAGGATAAGATGCAATGAAATCATAAGATCAGCCGAGCGCGGCTTCTTGGTCCTCCTGCGAGGGCGATTTTTTGCCCCGCAGGATCTTTTCATACAAGGTCTCAGGGGCCACGTCGGCCCCATTGGGCCAACCGATGGTGCCCCCTTGCACCATGGCCTGGGAAAAGATCGTCGTATCCTTCAGCGCCTCAAAGACCGGCCCTCGGGAAAGATATTCGGAGAAATCAATTTCTCCCTCTACCCCATTATCAAAGGAGATATGATAGTGATATTCCCCCCGGTATTCCACCCTGGTCACTTCATTCATGTCCCACATGACCCACCTCACGGCAATGGTTCAATCGGCTTAATCTCTTTACCTTGCCTGGCTAATTCCCAGTCCTCCTGGAGTTCTGGATATCTCAAGTCAATCCATTCCCGAATCAGCTTCACGGCTGTACGTGATCTTAAGTCCCCTTTAAGAATGTTGCCGCGGAAATCCACAAGGGACTTCCTGCCTTGATACTCAACATGGACGTGGGGAGGATCATGATCGATATAGAACATTCGTATCACGATTCCGAAAAAGATTGAAATTATCGGCATAGGACCCGTAGGGCGGGAAAGCGGAGCGCCTCCCGCCGTCAAATGCTATTCTATCCGGCGGTTATTCCTCTTAGAGCGCCCAGGAGCCGGGAGTTAATCCCTGTAATATCACCATGGTGCGTAAAACGCACTATGACTGTTACCTGAGTAGCCGTAGGGTGCGTTTTACGCACCATCTATGCGTTTCCCTAAAATGCTAACCTGATGGTGCGCAAGGCGCACCCTACCAAACCTTTATTCGCGGGCCGTCAGTTCTTCCCAGAAGGCCCTGGGGGAAAGAATCCTTACCTGCCCGATATCCTTGAGGCTTTGCAGCTCGTGGTCGCCGGTGACCAAGACCTCTGCCCTGGCGCTGATGGCCGCCGCCACGATGCCCGCGTCATCCCGGTCCTGAAGGGGGAGGTCCGGCAGCCCTGCAAACCCGGCTACGATGGCCTCCTGGTCGATAAGTTCCAGGTATTCCGCGATCAACGGTTCCGGGACCCCGAACTTCATGCTCAAGATTGGCCGGACCTCCGGCAAAACCTGGCCACAGGTGACGAGTTCATGTTCCGCCAGGACCGTACGGAAGACGTCGGCGCACAGCCCCCGGGTCGCCACCGCGCTGACGATGACGTTGGTGTCCAGGAGCACCCTCATGAAACTTCCCGGAACACGTCCTCATCGGTGAGGTATCCCCGCGCCTCGGCGAAAGGCATGATCTTCCGGCGGAGGGCTTCGAACTGACTGACCCGGAGTTGGCGGCGCAGCGCCTCCCGGGCAATCTCACTGCGATTTTTTCCCGCTTGTTTCGCCGCCTTGGTCAGGAGCTTATCCAACTCCTCGTCCAGCCTGATGGTCAAGGTATTCGTTTTCATGTCTTACAATGTATTACATTGACAGGTTTTTGTCAAATCCTTCTGATCTTTTCGGAAGCAGCCACCATGTAATCGGTGCGTAAGACGCACCCTACGATTTCCCCAAGGGGATTGCATGCAGCGGCGTATATTTCGATCCCTGGGGCGACAGGACGCTCTGGAACAGGATCAACTCCCTGACCTCAAAGGGCGGCCACTCCAGGGGCGGCAGTTTGGCCAGCATCCCGGCCAGGCGCTCCCGGTTGACCGGGGATTTCACCCGGCCCAGGGTGAGGTGGGGGTTGAAGGCTCGGCCTTCGGGCAGGCACCCCAGGGCGGCGAAGGCTTTTTCCAGGTTATGGTACAGCCGGGTCAGGGGGACCAGGTCCCCTCCCAGGCCGAGCCACACCACCCGGGGGGCCTTGGGGCTGGGAAAGGCCCCGGCCACGGTCACCCGGAGGTGAAACGGCTCTTCTCCGGCTGCGGCCTGGCGGGCCGCCAGGGCCAGGGCGCCGATATCATCCTCGGGGACGTTGCCGAAAAATTTCAGGGTCAGGTGGATGTTGCCCGGGGGCACCCAGCGCACCTCGGCCCGGCTCCGTTTGAGTTCCTCCTGGACCAGGGCCAGGCCGGGCCGGAGCGCCTCGGGCAGTTCAATGGCCAAAAAAGTGCGGATCATGGTTTGGCAGTCAGCAGTCAGTTTAGAACATTATCGCCGCGTTCCCAACTCCAACCTGGTGACGAGTTGGGAGCATACGTTTTAAAGCCAAGAGCTGATGGCTAAAAGCCAACAGCTACTTCAGCTTCCGGCGCAAGCGGTCCAGGGCGGTTTCGGCGGTCAGGGCCTTGATCTCCTCCCGGCTACCCTGGAAATAATAGTGCCAGACGTCTTCGCCCTCCGGGGCGGCCAGGCTGATGTACACGGTGCCCACCGGCTTGTCGGGGGCGCCGCCGCCGGGCCCGGCGATGCCGGTCACCGCTAGGCCGAGATCGGCGTGAAAGAGGGCCCTTACCCCCCGGGCCATATGCAGGGCGGTTTCCGGGCTTACCGCCCCTCTTTGGGCCATGACCTCGGCGGGTACCCGCAGCAGGTCATGTTTGGCTGCGTTGCTGTAACTCACCACCCCGCCCCCAAAATAGTCCGAGGCGCCGGGGACGTTGGTGAGCCGGTGGCCGATGAGGCCGCCCGTACAAGATTCCGCCAGGGCCAGGCTGAGGCGGCGTTCCCGGAGGCGGCGGCCCACCAGTTCCTCCAGGGTGGCGTCGTCGTAGCCCAGCAGGACCTCGCCCACCTCCCGGGCCAGGGAGGCGGTGAGCCGGTCCAGACCGGCTTTGAGGGCGGCCTGGTCCGGGCCCCGCAGGGTCAGGGAGAGATGATTTTCGGGGAAACAGGGGTAATACCCCACGGCCACCCCCTGCTGGAATTCGGGCAGGCGGCACACCACTTCCTGCAACTGGATCTCGGAGATCCCGAAGAGGCGGAGGGTGCGGTGGGCCAGGCACTCGCCCCCGCCGGCGGACTCCACCAGGGCGGGGAGCACGAAGGCGTCGAACAGGAGCTGCATCTCATCCGGCACCCCGGGGAGGAAGAAGAGGCGGACGCTGTCATGGTTCAAAGCAAAGCCGCAGGCCCGGCCGCCGGGGTCCAGGATCTGGGCGCCTTCGGGGACCAGGGCCAAGCGGGCGTAGCGCTCCTCCCAGGGGATTCGCCGCTGGGCGAGACAGCGGCGGATGCGGGTCAGGAGGACATCATCCAACAAAAGCCGCCGGTTCAAGGCATGGGCCGCGGCGGCCACGGTGATGTCGTCTTCGGTGGGGCCCAGGCCCCCCGTGATGATGATAAACTGGGAGCGGGCCAGCCCTTCGGCCAGGATCTCCTGAAACAGCGGCGACTGATCCCCGAGAATGGTGATGCGCTGCACCGCCAGCCCGGCCTCGTGCAGCCGGCGGGCGGCATAGCGGGCGTTGGAATCGCTCACCCGGCCGGTGATCAATTCCGTGCCGGTGGTGATGATCTCGCCTTGCATCATAGCAGTGATCAGTAATCAGTGGTCAGTAATCAGTGGTCAGTAAAAAACGGATGGGATGCTGACAACCGACAACCGATATCTATCTTTTAGCCCCGGCCCCAGCAGATGATCACGGCTTCCAGGAGGAGCCGGCCCATCACCCCGGCAACCAGGTCGTCGGCCATAACGCTCAGGCCGCTGGCGGGACCGGCCTCCATCCAGCGGATGGGAGGAGGTTTCAGGATGTCCAGGGTCCTGAACACGAAAAAGCCCAGGGCCGCGTGCTCCCAGGTGGGCGTGACGCCGGCCAGGGTGATCAGGAGGCCCGCCACTTCGTCCACCACGATGGCGCCGTGGTCCGGGCGTCCCAAGTAGAGTTGGGCGGGGCCCGCCACGCGCAGACCCAGGAGGATTAGGGCCGCCACCCCCAGGCCGTAACCCCAGGGTCCGGTTTGGGCCAGGAGGAACCACAGGGGCAAGGCCGCCAGGGTGCCCCAGGTGCCGGGGGCCAGGGGCAGATAGCCCACCCCGCCCCAGGTGGCCAGGGCCAGGATCAGTCTGCGATGCCCCTGGTTTTGCACCCCCATCGCCCCTACCTCTAACAGTTTAGAAAATATATGGATTCGGTAAGGTTGTCAATAATTCCCCCTGGGGGCGGTTTTTTCCGGGCGGCGGCCCGAATCATCACTTCGTGCATAATTATCAGGATTATGGGGTTAAAAAATCTGGAAATTTTAACTATAATTTCGGTATGCCGTCCACATCCTCAGGGCCGCCGCCAACGCCGCCGCACATCATCCCCCGGCCTGAACACCGTGTCTCCCGGAGAGACATTGACGTGGGGGCCCTGAAAGTCCTTTACCGTCTCCATCATGCCGGCTATACCGCCTACCTGGTGGGGGGCGGGGTCCGGGACCTGCTGTTGGGCAAGACCCCCAAGGATTTTGACGTGGTCACCGACGCCCGGCCCGGGGAACTGCGGAAACTGTTTCGCAACAGCCGCATTATCGGCCGGCGCTTCCGGCTGGTCCAGGTTTTCTTCAAGGGGGGGCGCATCGTGGAGGTGTCCACCTTCCGGCGGCGGTCCGAATTCGACGAACTGCCGGAGGCGGAAGGCTCGCCCTCCCGGGACAACACCTACGGGACGCCGGCGGAGGACGCCCAGCGCCGGGACCTGACCATCAACGGCCTGTTTTATAATATCGCTGATTTTTCCCTGGTGGATTACGTGGGAGGGATGGAGGATCTTGGGGGGGGGCGCATCCGGGTGATCGGCGACCCGGCGGTGCGCTTTGTGCGGGACCCGGTGCGCATGCTGCGGGTGCTGCGCCACGCGGCCCGCACCGGCTTCACCATCGACGAGGCCGCCTGGGAGGAAATCGGCGCCCGGGGTCCCCTCATCCGCCTCTGCCCCCCGGCCCGGGTCCGGGATGAAATCCTCAAGGATTTTCGCAGCGGGGCGGCGGGGCCGTTCTTTAACCTGATGGTGTCGTCGGGTCTGTTCTACGCCATTTTCCCGGCCTGGGCGGGGCGGCTGGGGGACTCGGGGGAGAGGCGCCTGTTTGAGCTGATCGGCCGGATCGACCTGCTGGTGCAAAACGGCTTGACGCTGTCCGACAGCCTGCTGTGGGCCGTGTTTCTCACGGCCTTTTTAGAGCCGGAGCTTCAGCCCCTGGACTTCAAGGAGTTGCGGGAGTTCATCCAGGCCAGGATCAAGGAGGGCCTGGGGGGCATCGAATTTCCCCGGCAGCGGCAGGACGAGGTCTCCCAGATGCTGGCCCTGGAACAGAGGCTGACGCCGCTGTTGGCCGGGGGTCAGCCCATCCCGGTGCGTCTGACCCGCCTGACGCTGTATCCGGCCACCTGGATGCTCCATCAAATTAAAACAGCTCCCGAGGACCAGCTCCTGGAGCGCTGCCGACCCGAGGCCGTGCCGGTCTCGCCGCCGCCGGGCAAGCGCCGCCGCCCCCGGCGCCGCCGGCCCCGGGGACACCGGGGCCGGGGGAGGAAGGCTACGGGGGGAAGGGACTGAGGGTTTTTTGTAAACCTCCCTTCTTCTCTCCCCTTTTAGCCCGTCCTCTTTCTATGATATGGTGATGAAAAGGAGTATAAAATGTTTATCAATTTCACCGCCAGATATACCAAGATTTCCTCCGGCTACCTGGGCCAGCTGATCGAATGGCCCGAGGTGGTCACCGAAGGCCGGGACCTGGAAGACTGCCGGGCCCTGCTCCGGGACGCCTTGAACGAAATGATTCTGGCCTACCGGCAGCAGGGCAAAGAAATTCCCCTGGGCAATGCCTTGATCGAGCAGCTTCCGGTGGACCTTGGCGATGTTCGTCAAACGGCGTGATCTCATCCGGCACCTGGAAGAAAGCGGCTTTTATCTACTCCGGGAGGGCGGCAATCACACTATTTACAGCAATGACCTCAAGACCATCCCCGTAAAACGCCATAAGCTTCTGGACCGCGTCACGGCCAACGAAATCTGCAAACAGGCCGGCCTCTCTCCCAAATTCTAAGCCGCTCCAGTAGGACAGGCGTCTCGCCGGTATTTCCTTCATTTAGCCAACAAAGTCACCCTCTTAAAGCGTCGTTTGCCAACCTTCAAAAGATAGGTTTTCCCCGGCGCCAATTCCAGATCGGGATCCGTTATCTTCTCGCCATCAACCTGAACCCCGCCTTGGTCAATCAATCGCCGTCCACCGGAGGCGCTGGGAGCTAAAGAGGTTGTCGTCAATAATTTGGGTAGCCAAACCGGGCCATCGGTATTCAGGATTACCTCCTCAATCTCCTCCGGCAACTCCCGCTCCCGCAGCACCCGGATAAACTCGGCGGCTTCGTGGTCCGCCGCCGCCCGGCTGTGATAACGGGCCACGATCTCCTTGGCCAGGTCTTCTTTCACCTGGCGGGGGTGCCTGGCACCCGAGGCCAAGTCGTGCTTGAGCCGGGCCAGGGCCTTGGGGGTGATATCGGTTAACAGTTCATAATAGCGAACCATCAAGTCGTCAGAGATGGACATGAGCTTGCCAAACATCTCTTTGGCGGGCTCGTCGATGCCCACGTAGTTGCCCAGGGACTTGCTCATCTTCTGGACCCCGTCCAGGCCTTCCAAGAGGGGCAGGGTGATCACCACCTGGGGCGCCTGGCCGTATTCCCGTTGCAGGTCCCGGCCCACCAGGAGGTTGAAGGTCTGGTCGGTGCCCCCCAGCTCCACGTCGGCCGCCAGCGCCACCGAATCGTAGCCCTGGATCAGGGGGTAGAGGAACTCGTGGATGCTGATGGGGGTCTGGCTGGCAAAGCGCTTATGGAAATCCTCCCGCTCCAGCATCCGGGCCACGGTGTGCCGGGCCGCCAGGCGGATGAGGTCCTGGGCCCGCATGGGCTTCATCCAGCGGCTGTTGAAGTCGATGACGGTCTTGTCCGGGTCCAGGACCTTGAAGATCTGGCGTTCGTAGGTGGCGGCGTTGGCTTTGACTTCCTCTTCGGTCAGGGGCGGACGGGTCTCGCTTTTGCCCGAGGGGTCGCCGATCAGGCCGGTGAAGTCGCCGATGAGAAAGATCACCTGGTGCCCCAGGTCCTGGAAATTCTTGAGCTTTTGAATGAGGACGGTGTGGCCCAGGTGCAGGTCCGGGGCGGTGGGGTCGAAGCCGGCCTTGACCCTCAGGGGGGTGTGCGCGGCCCGGGCCTTTTCCAGGCGGGCTTCCAGTTCCTCTTCCCGAATGATCTCGTGGCATCCCTGGCGGATGACGGCCATCTGTTCCGATACCGGTTTCACGGATGTCTTCTCCGAGTAAGTTATTGACAGTCGAGCCTCCGCCAAAATTAACGGAAGTTTAACCCAGGGTGCGTTTCACGCACCAAGTAATCCTGTTATGAAAAGTTTTTATAGGGCGGCCTGTGGCCGCCGTTTATGGCGCATAAGACGCGCCCTACGGCGCTTGTAGGGTGCGTTTCACGCACCAAAAATCTGTTTACCTGGTGGCGCCGGCGTCTCGCCTGTGCTTCGCGGGGTGCGCCCCGCGCCCCCTTGCTCCAGGCGGGGGCGGCGGGCGGAGGCCCGCCCCGCCGGCCTTATGAGAAGATAGCATATTCGGAACAGATGGGGGGATTTTTCCGGACCGTCCTTCAGCCAGGGGGTCTTGGGCAAAGCCTGGCCGGACCGCGCCGGCCCAGTCCCCCTGTTGTTAAAACCCCAGCCAGCGCACCTCCCGGTTTTTCCGGGGGGGCACCGGCGGTTCCTTGGCGGAGTAGCCGATAGGGGTGATGGCCAGGAGCTGCTGGTCTTCCCGGCCCAGAAATTTCAAGATTTCTGTTTCCAGAAAATGGGCGCCGGTCATCCAGCAGGTGCCCAGGCCCTCGGCGTGGGCGGCCAACAGCAGGTTTTGCAAGAGGGCGGCGCCGCTCTGGATGAAAGCCATGTTTATGGCGGGATCGGCGTTTTTCTCGATGGTCACTGCGATGACCACCGGGGCGCCTCCCAGGTTTTTGAAGAACTTCATCACCTGTTCCTGGCCCTTTTCCGGCACCTGGGCTTTTTTCAGAAGGGGCAGGAGGAGGTGGACGGCCCGGCTGACCAGTTCGACAAACTCATCCCGGACCTGGCCGGCCATGACCGTGATATTCCAGGGCTGGGCGTTGGTCCCGGAGGGGGCCCAGAGGGCGGCGTCGATCACCCTTTCCAGGACTTCCCGAGGGGGCGGATCGGGTTGGTAGCGCCGGTGACTGCGGCGCTGGTGGATGGCTTCATAAACGTCCATGGTTACCTCCGTGTGATAGGTTTTGGGAGCATCAGCCGAACCCGGCGGCCGCCGGCCGTCCGATGAAGTATAACTCATCCGACCTTTCAGCGGGAAGAACTTGAAATCCCCCTAAATCCCCCTTTGCCAAAAAGGGACTTACCTAATCTGAAGGTTCAAGTTTTTTCTTGAGTTAAGGCCATATTTTTTGTGGGGCCTACCATGAGAGGCGCCGGATTGCTGGCGTGGCGGCCCACAGCGTCGTAGTAAGCCGCTTCGGCCAGCCTGCCCCGCTTCCGGCAGCCCTGGGCGTAGATGCCGCACTTTTGGGCCAGGGCCCGGCGGGCCGCCTGGGCGCAGTCCTGGGGCAGGTCCGGGTCGCGCAGCAGCTTGACCAGGGCCCGGATGCGGAAGCGGTCGATGCCCCACTGCCGGGAAAGCTGGTCCGGGTGGCCGCCGCGCTTGATCACCAGGGGCTCGTCCACCAGGCCCACCGGGTAGCGCCAGGTCAGGCGCAGCCAGAGATCGTAGTCTTCGGCGGCGGGGAGGTCTTCATCGAAGGCGCCGTGGGCCTCCAGGAGCCGCCGGTGCAGGATCACCGCCGAGGGACTGATGAGACAGCGCTCCAGGGAGGGGAGGAAGATCCGGCCCGCCGTTTTCCGGTGAGCCGCAGGTTTATTGACCGCGACTCCCCGGCGCACCCAGGTTTCGTCGGTCTGGCACAGGCTGATCTCCGGGTGTTTTTGGAGATAAGCTATCTGCCGGGCCAATTTTTCCGGCCGCCAGAGGTCGTCGGAATCCAGAAAGGCCAGCCAGCGGCCCCGGGCCGCGGCTATCCCCAGGTTCCGGGCCGCGGCCACCCCCCGGCGGCGGGCCTGGCCCAGGACCCTGACGTCCGGCCAGGCCGCCAGGGCCTCCCGGGTCTTATCGGTGGAGGCGTCATCCACCACCAAGACCTCAAAGTCCCGGTAGGTTTGGGCCTGAACCGAGGCCACCGCCTCCCGGAGGAGGACGGCCCGGTTGTAGGTGGGGATGATGACGCTGACCTGGGGGAGCATATAGAGAAATTATCAAAAGTTTAGGAAAATTCAAGATATGGCGGTTCGGTGAGGGAAATCAGGCCGGGCCCGCCTTTTTGACCGGAACCGCGGATTTATCCGCCTGGGGCCGGCCGGCCCCGGCCGGGTTGCCTTGGGCGGGCGGCGGCGAACCGGGAGAACATATTGAAAAACCACCGGTTTG
>Ga0172375_10006214_pt1 | contig 16856 bp, 7 predicted proteins | sample LakKiv1m_FD_114537 | JGI IMG/M metagenome (GOLD analysis project Ga0172375, IMG submission 114537) | Freshwater microbial communities from Kabuno Bay, South-Kivu, Congo - kab_092012_11.1m | ecosystem: Environmental > Aquatic > Freshwater > Lake | place: Democratic Republic of the Congo...
CAAGCGGGGAGAGCCGATGCCGCTGTTTCCTCCGGCCTCCCGGCTAGAACGGCCTGTCGGCGAACGCCGGCTGTTCAAGGATCGAGCTGTAGGTGCCGCGGTCCTTGTCGCCCAAGTAGCGTCGGATGGCGCCCGGGGTATCGCCCAGGAATCCGGAGTCCGTATTGCCCGGCCTGTGCAATACTGCCCACGGGGGCCTCGGCACGGCCTCAGCGGGCGTGCGCCTGATGATGCTGGCGCGAGGCATCTGGTGCGACACGCCGTTCACCACATAGGTTCCGCCGTCATTCGGCCAGAGGAAGCCGCCGACCGGGCTGCTGATTACGCTGAAGTCCGGTATGTACCCGTGGCCCGCACCGAAGTTGAACGTGGCCGGCTTGATAGTGAACACTTCGCCGTGGAACTCGCCGTTGCTCACGACGTTTACCGTTGTGCCAAAGACCGCCGGGTAGTCCTCGCCGCTAAACCGATTCGATATGAGGTACTGCCTGAGCGCGGGGAAGGCCGGGTTCTCAGCCGGCGCCGACAGACGGACGACGCTCGACGCCTGCAGGCGCTTGCCGGTCATGGCGAAGTAGTCCTCCGCGGTCAGCAGCCACTCGACATCCAGGACGGGCTCTATGTAGGGAGGGCTGTTGCCGGCGTGGTCAAGGAAGCTCAGGCGGACCTGATAGACGCCGTTCGCGTCGGCCAGCATGAACTTCGTGACCAGGCTGCCGCCCTCCATCTCGCGGAACGACGAGAACCATGTCGGATTGATGATGGGCTGAACGCGCAGAGAGAGGGTGCCCCCGTTGTCCACCGGGATGCGCAGGTTCGCCACGACAGCGAGAGGATCGCCGCTCTCCTTGAGAAGCGCCACCGATCCGCCGCCTGTTTCCAGCGACTCCCCGCCGCCCACCGTCGCGGCGAGCGGCATGTTCCGGTCCACCATGCGGGCGTTCGATACCGTAGCCACGGTCAGGAAGCGCAGGTCAAGAGGCGCCGCGCTCGGGTCATACGGGTTCTCGCGCCAGTATGCCGGAAGGGCAGGAAGGTCGGAGTTACGCATCACGATCCGCTGCACCGCGCGGTAGCGGTACCGCTTGCCCTGCCTCGCCAGTGTGCTGCTGACGAAGTTCAGTTGCCGGACCATGACTCGCTCGCCGCTCGCCTTGTAGACGTCAATGATCTCCACGACCCTGTAGTTTCCGGAATCGGCGATCAGGTAGTGGGTCACGTAACCAGGGCCGCTGTACGAGTAGGGCCCGCCCTGGACGCTGAGCGCCGGCTGGAACTCGGTCCAGTATGAGCAGTCCGTCGGCTCGTTCAGGCTAAGTGGGTCGCCGGGCCGCAACAGCCCCTTGTAGTCATCCTGGAACCGGCTGACTTCCCATTTCGTGTATCCGCCGCGGTCAATGGAGACCACCCGGTTGTTTCCCGTGTCCACGACCAGTATGTCGTTGCCGCCGATCCGCCGGGCCACCGACGGGCGTCGGAACGGCACGCGCTGACCGGCGGGCATGCCCGTCCCGATGACGGGGTTGACCGGATCCGTGTAGTCCGTCAGGGGACCGTTGACAATATCGAATGTCCGCGTGCCGTCGCAGGTCCACACGGCATCGCTGCCCGAGTTCACCTCGATCAGCCGCTCGGCCTCGGCGATCAGCGTGACCGTGTCCTCCATGGCAAACACGCCCGATGGGGACGAGACGGCCAGGACGCCTGCCGATACGCTCGGAGGAGCCAACACAGGTGTCGCCGGCGTAGGATCGCCCGGCACGGCAAGCGGGGCCGTCACCCAGCGATACGCTACCTCGCTGCCCACAGCCTGGAACTCGGGATTGCGTGCCGCCGGGTCGGCATCAACCGAGACGACCGAGCCGTCTACGAGGCCGACCCATACCGTATCGCCGAGGACCGCAGGAGACGATACCGCCTGCGAGGGCAGGACGCAGAACCACAACAGGTTGTCCACGTTGTCGGGTCCGCCGCGCCGCCAGCCGTCGCTGTCGGCTCTCGTCGGTATCGTGACCGCCTCCGGCCCATTCCCTACCTGCACGACGAACGGAACAGACGCGCTCACGTAGGCCGCGGCGATGGCTCCTGGCGGCGCCATGGCCGTGACGTGCACCGTGCCGCTCTCGTAGTCCACCGTGTACTGACCGGCCGCCAGCTCGATCCATGCTTCCGGCTGCGCGTTCCGATCCACGAACAGGTTGGGCTGGCGGATCCGTACTCGCGTGCCGGGGTCAATGCGCGTGTTCAGTCGCAGGACGAACTCCGGATCGGCCTTGAAGGCGCACATTGCCGAGACGGTCTGGCCGCCCGGAGTCGTGCCGGTTGCAACCGCGTAGACGGTGTCGTTGTGGACGGCAGGCGTGCCGAGGAACCGCATCTTGGTCAGGAACTCGCCGTTGCTGCGGCGCATGCGCGCCGGTATGCCAACCGGCGAACCGTTCACGGTCATCTGGAACGCGTCATACAGCGAGTAAGTCCATCGCACGCGGCTCTGGTTCGATCCTTGCTCGTGGACTGCGATCAGGACGCTTCTGCCGGGGTATGTCGCGGCCTCATTGCTGGCCCGAGCCCCGAAGTAGATCACGTCATTCCGAGCCAGGGCGACCGTGCCGGTGACGAAGTTGTTGGTGTCGGTCGGGTCGGGCGCCACAAAGACCGAGCGCGCGTTGACCTTGGGGAAAGTGCTGCCGGCAGGCGGCGCCCAGTCGTAGGTGTAGTCCGCCAGGAAGGTGACGCCTTCGTCGGTGGGAGTGACGGTCCGCAGGCCGACGCGTGTACCGTCCGGGCGCTCCACATTGGTTAGCTCGATCTCCGCGCCGACCCTGACCCGCGCCTCCCCCATGTCGAACTTCTCATGCCACTGGTTCTTCCCTGGTGGATCGGCGACGGTGTACTCCAGCTCACGACTGCCGTAGGTCCCATCGGCCGGGTCCCGATAGGTGCAGACCACCCTGGGTCTCAGATACGGATTCCCGCCGATGCCGAGGTAGATGTACCACGGCACCCGCGCCCGGCTTCGGAAGAGCCGATCCGGCGCCGAGACGATGTTCAGGGGCTCACCCTTCGCGCCGAACGGTATGCCGCGCACCGAGCCCGGCTGGCCCGTCTTCGGACTAACGTTGATGTAGACCATCTTGTCGGTAGCGCCGGTGAGGTCGTCGGTCACATAGCCCACGGTCGGGGCTCCGCGTATTGCCTCGGTGCCCGGGACATCCGGGACCAGCCCCTCGCCGACACCGGCCGGGCTGCCGATGTGGAATGGGCTGCCGCCTGTCGCCGGATCTATGACCAGCACTCGTCCGCCGGCGCTCGTGCTGAGCGTGGCGAAGACCACTCCCTCGCTGAACGCGACAGCCGGGATCGGATCGGACGGCCCCAAGGCGTACGTCTGGGCGCCTGTCTGGGCGGGCGTCACGACCCAGTCAGCGACCGTGAAATCGGCCAGGGCCGCATACTGGATCCCGTTCACCATCTTCAGGGCTGTCGGCATCGCCCGCGCCGCCACCACGGTACCGTCCGAGAGCGTCACGATCACCAGTTCTCGGCTGGGCAGCGCGAGCAGCCCTGGCGCAGCCGGTGGGTTCGTGTCGAAGAACTCGACGACCGTCGGAGCCGAGGCGCCCGTCAGCATCCCGCCGGCGCCGAACCCCTTGAGGTCGAGCGCCCATACGCAGTCGAACGGAGCCCCCGCGTTGAAGTCCACAAGCCCGTCGTCGGGATTGCCGTCTCCGTCGAGGTCCTGTCCCGGGTTCGTGTCGTAGCAGCGCAGCACGAGGTCGCCGCCGACGGCATAGGCGCACCGCTTGAGGAATGCCACGCCTCCGACGTGGCTCGTTCCGCCGCCGGGCGCCGTCCACTTCTCGTCGAGCTGCGCCGGAGCGCCATCAATGGATGCGCCGGTGCGTCGGGGGTCGGAATACGCAGTCCGATGCGAGATCACCCACGAGGCCAGGTTGTAGGCGAACTTCAGGTCCTGAGGCTTCGCGGCAAGCAGGTTCTGCCCGCTGATGGCCCCGCAGTTCCCGCCGAAGCCCACCTGAACTCCGCCCACATAGTCATTGATGGCGCATCCGGTGTCCTGGGCGCTGAGGATGAGCTTGCCGGCGCCTACCGCGCCCGCAAGCACGTAGGGACGCCAGTTCGGGTTTGCCGAGCCGCCCGGTCCCTCCGGGAATCCGCGCGAGTTCCAGACAACCGGCACGAGCGTCTCGCGCCCGGGCGGGTTCAGATCATTCCGTCCGGACGTCGGGTCGTAATAGGCGGGGTCCGTGGGATCGTACGGGTTGAATATGTACCAGCCGCCCACGTTCTTGTCGCCGAGGGTCCGGACCTCCTCCGGGGTAAGTATGTAGGGGTAGTTCAACAGCGGGTGGTTAGCCGTCGCGATCACCGCTCCCGGCTGTCCGGGCCCTCCCGCCGAGCCGCCGGAGTGCCACTGCGCATCGAAGAAGAACGGCGCGTAGCGATTGAACGTGAATCCGCCGCACTGCTCGACCCAGAGCGTTCCGCCGCTCTCCATGTAGGCGCGCAGCTTCTCGCGGATGTCGGCGGATAGCGCTACGTCCGGCTTGTGCGTATGCATGAACAGCAAATCGTACTGCCGCAGGTCCGAGGGCTCGAGCGCGTCTATGTTCACTTCCCAGTACGCGCCCATGTTCTTGGACACCTTGGCGCCTACCCGGAAGAGCTCGTAGAGCGCGTTGCCCGGCGTGAAGGCCGGGTCATTGCCGCGGCTCCGAAGGCGCCACCGCTCATGTATGTCGCCGGTGATCGTGGATGGCGCGAGCGGGTTCACGAACTCCACGCCGTTGGGCTTGAGGTCGGTGCGCGAATCGAGCACGTAGAACACGTGCGGGTCGGGATTCTCGGAGCCCTGGTTACCGGGCAGGCTCAGGGCACGGGTGGCGACGATGCCGACTCGGATCTGTCGTCGCTGCGAGGAGTAGGTCTGCGCATCGCCGAGAGCCACCCCGTTCAGTGCGACAAGCATGACCCAGACCAACGCCGAGGCGACACGGACCGGCGCGCCGGAATCCCCGCCGCGGCGATCTATCCGCTTTGCTTCAGGCCGGTGCGGGCGAGACGCCCACGATCCCAGGATCCTCATCATCGGTCCTCGCCGAAGTATACGAAGCCCGGGCAGACCGGTAGCCGCGGCAACGGCGGCAGCGTTCGGCCCTGGTCGTCCTGCCGGAAGCTCCCTCGGGCAACGTGCGCCCATCCGCCGAGCCTGTAGTAGCTCCCGGCGCCCGGGCTGTAGTTCGAGTAGGGTGCGCCGAGGGCCGGATCGTAGATGATCCGCAGCCCTCGCGTGATCTGCGCCGCGCGCTCGATCTGCGCGCGATGATCGTCCGACGACGGATTGCCCGTCGGCATCCCGACATCGGTCGCGTAGAGGTGCTCACGCGGCACCTCGGCCGCTGTCGTCGAGGTCGGGCTCTGCCCCGTGGAGCCGTAGGTCTGCGGTATGTAGCCCCAGATCTGCATCCACGCGGCCTGATCGGCGATCGAGGCCGTTCGGTTCTCTGCGATGGCGCCCACGATCGTGATGCGGCAGTCTATCGGCTCCCCGTAGAACGGGAACTCGTCGCAGGTACCGGCAGGGCGCAACATGCTGCCCTGCTGGCTGCCGCCCGCCCCATGGCGCCGCCGGGCCGCGTCCGGCGTGTCGGACGGATCCACGTTCAGCGGGTAGCCGGGGATCACGAAGAAAGAGCCGTCCTGCGCGTACATAACCGCCTCGATCCGCACATCCATCGGGACGATCGCCGCCCGTGCAAACAGGTAGTCCTGCGTGCCGGAGCCCGAGGTGAAGTTGGGGTCAACGGCCGGCCGTATTGTGTTCCTGATGCCCGGCGCGGTGAACAGCGTATAGGGCGTGCCGGCGAAGGGAAACGCGAACCTCTGCTGCTCGAAGAGATCCACGCCGGGCTGCGTCCCGTTGTACATGGGGTAGACCCACGCCGGCACTGGCGGATTGGCGGTTACGTTGAACCGGTAGTAGGGGTCGGCCGGAGCCGCCGGCGGGTTGGCCTCGTTGATGGCCAGGTTCAGGTACGTGATGCCCGGCGGCGCCCCGTGGCGCATTAGGAGGAAGGGTCCCCCGCCAAGGGTGTACTGCGTCGGGTCGTCGCCGAAGAGGAAGGACAGCGTGAACGGCGGAGTTCGTGCGCCCTCGGCCACGTCTATGTTGAAGTGGTATGGCGGAAGCTCGTTCTGGTTCGAGGCGTTCGGCGGCATGGCCTTGTTCGTCGCAACGAACATCGTGGTGTTGACGACCACGTTCTCCTGCGCCAGCAACGCGATCATAGACGCCGCGTCGCGGTCCGAGTTCGGCCCCGCCACGCTCTCGCGCACCAGGCTGCCCTCGATGTAGATGTTGCGGGCCGACACCAGCGTGATCGAGGGCGGGTTCACCGCGTCGCGTATGGCGGTCGGGGTAAGTCCGTCGGTATCGCCGGCTTCCTGCCGGATGGGGATGTTGCTCAGGCTGGGAAGCAGGCCCAGGACACGGACGTTGCCCTCGGCGTATATGACGCCGTTGAACTCGGGCAGGAAGCGGTTGATCTCCACTTCGGACATGCCCTGATCCGACGCGAGGAAGTCCCTGTAGAGGGCGTTGTCCAGCTTGAGCACAGGCCTCTGGCCCGCACCCTTATAGATGAAGAAGGCGAACGTCTGCTCGCGGGTCCGGACCCGGCCGCTCGGATCCACCCACATCGCGTCGCTCACATCGCGCACGATCCGGAAGCCGGGCATCCGGACGTAGCTGCCGGGCACGGGTGCGCCGTTGATATCCCGCTCCTGGACGACGGGATAACCGAACTCGACGTACGCCGCGGGCGGGATGTAGTATGGACCGTTCCAATAGGTGCTGGAACCGGGGCGCAGCCACACCGATCGAAGGGACTGCCCGCCCGAAAGCCCCGTGGTCTCGAGTTCACGGCTTCGCGTATTCGATATGTATATCCCTGAGCCCAGCCCGATCCTCCCCGTGTTCACCCATCCGCCGCTTGTCCGGCGCCGCATGGACCAGCCGGAATCACGGGTCAGGGTCACGTAGCGGCTGACCTCCGAAGTCGGGTCCGACGCCTCGAGGCTGGGCGGATTGAGGCGGCTGATGCTGCGGGCATAGCCGTTCACGTCAGGCACCGTCGCCGCGTCCCTGATCAGCCCGCCGAACGTGCTGTAGGCGGGTGCGCTGCTCGGGAGTATGGCCGGCAGCCCCGGTCCCACGCCGTGCGGCGGCGGTAGCGGCTCTGCGTTGGTGGCGTTACGCGTCAGATCGTTGATCCTCGCAAGTTGCCGTGCAGGATCGTCCGGAACTTCCGGTTCGAGCCGCACGTTCCCGGCCACGTAGACCGCCTCGTTGTTCCGCGGGTTCAGGGCGATGGTCACGTTGTTGAGCAGGCGTAGATCGCCGTTGATGTACATGGGGGCGCCCGGAACCGGGTAGCCGGAAGGCGGCCCACCCGCGCCGACCGCTCGAACCGGCAGCCCGCCCAGTTGCATCCAGGCAGGCACCCCGACCGGCGGCATGCCGATGGCGGCCTCGAACTTGCTCTCGTTGTCGCGATTCGTCACAAAGCGGGCGTAGTCCGTGAGGCCGAGGGCCTTGTGGGCTACACGCCTGCGCATGAGCCGCGGCGCCGGCGCGCTGACAAAGGTCGTCGGATCGAGCGGGTCCACGAAGCCTGGTCGCCCGATGGCTTCGATCCGCAGATACTTCCCGATCGGGTTCTGTGGGTTCGGCTCCATGGACACCCGCACCAGCGCCCGGCCACGTGACAACGGCACACGAGTGAAGAGCCCGGTCTCCAGCCAGCGCCGGTCCGGATCTCGCGCGTCGGTGAGGGGTGTTGGCGCGGGACGCCAGTCGGCTCCTTCGGGGCTGTTCTCCAGGAAGTCGCTGACGTATCGAACGCCGGCATCGGCGAGCGCCATGGCCGAGACCGTCTCCCGGGACCGGCCGGCGTTGAGCAGGTTGCGTGCGACGAGGCCGACGAAGAGGCCGCCGATGAAGAGCAACACGAAGAGCGCTATGACGGCGACGATCAACGACTGACCGTGCTCGCGTCCGCGGCGCGGCGTCACAACACGTCGGCAGGCGCGCGCTTCCGAGGCCCTGCACATGGCGTTACTTCCGCCTCTCATCGCTGTTCGCTTCCTCATATCTAGCTGGTCCCGTCCCCGCTACCGCTGCAGGTTGCGGACGCGTATCTTCTGCGTCAGCGTCGCCGACTGCGGCTGACCGGACGTCGCCTCGTACAGCTTCACGCTGACCGCGGCAGTCATCAACTGCCTCGTCAGGTAGCTCGCCTTGACGACATCGGAGGTCCGATTGTTCTGGATCTGGTAGGTCACCTCGACGTAGACCGGATTGCCCGAACCGTCGAGCGTCTCCGGCAACGAGTTCGGCGTGCCTGCGGCGTCGTCGGCGCTGTTGAAGATGAGCGTCCCGGCCCGCTGCATCGTGCGCAGCATCGCCTGCACGCGCGGATCGGGGTCTGTGATGCCCAGGTTGGCGTTGGGTATGTTCGTGTAGTTGATCAGGTACTCGTTGGGTCCGAGCCTCTTGGGATCAGTCGTATAGCGCGGCGCACGCGTATACGTGATGGGCTGCCCGTAGTGCGGTCCGGGCCTCATGTCCGGGCCCACCACCTTCTCCGAGCCCGGGACGATCCGTACGTCGGGGATGCGCGCCAGCGCGGGCGACGGATCGTTCGGGTTGTCTCCGGGCATCATGCCCGTGGGGTTGTCGGCGGCGTCATACGGCAACAGGGACACGGTTCGGAGGGCGTTGAGGCCGTTGCCGCTCGTTGTGCGAACGTAGTTGAACTCGCCGTTCGCCTGGGACGGCGCGATGCGGGTCGGCTCGCTTAGCCCTCCCTGCGTGATCGAATGCGGGAACGCGAAGCTCACAACTCCCCGTCGCTCGTCCACCGTGAACATCAGGAACTTGCCCGGGATCATCGCGGCCGGCAGCATCGCAGGCGTAGTCGGGTTGAAGCCCGTATCCACCGAAGATGAGATGGTTCCGCTCACGCTGTCGAACGTCACGAACTGCACGTTGTGGCCGGCTACGCCGTCCCAATAGAAGTACTGGAGCGTCGCCGACGTCAGGCTGCCCCGGTAGACGAAGGCGCTGAACGGGATCGCCCAGTGCCCGTAGCTTTCGACCTCCGAGCTCGGAGGGACGTTGGGCGACTCCGAGCCCGGGTCCCCCGTCGAACTGGGAACGCCCGGGTCGTTGCCGATGTAGGTCGGCTGGAACCGCACCTCCGGCGAAACCCGCATGCGGGGGCGGCCGCCGACCGTATCGTACACGGGGTCGCCGTTCACATCCCGTGTAGCCGTGACCATGTCGGCGCGCTCAGACGGAACCAGCGCGCGGGCTACCGCCTTCCAGTTCTCGCTGTAGTTGACCCTGCCGTCCCGGTTCTGGTCCTTCCATCCCGGCATTGCGGCGCTGGTCACCGTAGGGTCGGCGGGTTGTTGCGCCGTGTCGTTGTCGTAGAAGAAGTTCGGGTCGGCAAGGGCATTCTGAAGTGTGCCGTACCGCGCCATGTTCACGAGGCGCGTATCCACCTTGCCGTTCGGGGTGTACGGCGAGAACACCGCTCGGTACAGGATGAACGGGTTGTGGTTCGTCATCCGAAGGTTCAGGTTCCGTCGGTTCTCGTAGTAGTTCACGTAGGGCTTGACGGGCCGTCCGCTCGTCCCATACGCGCCATCGTTCATCGTGGTGTTGTCGCGAAGGCCGAGCCAGTACCTGTGGATCACTCGTCCGGGCGCCACCGGCAGAGCCAGTTCGCCGCGAGCCTCGTCCACGGGCAGGTTGGTCGTAGGGTCTATCGGCGTTGATGGGTCTATCGCGGGGTTCTGGTCGTTGACGCGCGCCGGCGGAACAAGGTCCATGCGGGCGAACGCGACGCTCATCGGCACGGCGGACAGGACGCCGCCCGAAGGTGCGGTTGTGGGATCGGGCGTCCAGAAGCTGATGTCCTGGCCGCTGTTGTCGAAGACGAATACGCCGTCGGCGATGTCGCGCTCCAGTTGCTCCATCACCTGCCGCACGGTATCCTGCGCCTGCACCTGCACTCTTGCTCGCGTGGTCAGGTTGAAGCCCTGGACCATGGGTCCGAAGATGAGCCCAAGGAGTATGACGGTGATCGCCATGACCACCAGCATCTCCACGAGCGTGAAGCCTGAGCGGTTCGTCCGCTGGCCTTGCTTGTCGCTGCCACAGCCAGGCATCATCCCTGATCCCTCACCACTGACCATCCGTCGCTCCTCGTAACGGCCACCCTTTAGTTCCGGGACCGAGTGAGGAACGTATCCAGGTCGTTGCGCCTCCAGCGCAGCGTCGAGACGTTCGCCCCGCCGGCGGTGCGTGTTACGCTCGCGCCGCCGTTCCAAATGACGCGCACCTTGAACGATATTCCCTCGACGCCCTGCGCGACCACCACCGGTTGGTCCAGCGCCCAGCCGACGGCTTGATCGGTCGGCGAGTTGTGGTTGTCGAGCAGGTCTATCCATGTCAGGAACCCGTAGCCCATGCTCTGGAACAGCCCCGGGTCCGCGTTGATCCGATATGTCTCGTTCGATGCCTTGCGAAGCGTCACCACGTTCGTCAGCGTGTTCAGCGAGTAGTACCAGAGCTCCCTTGCGGTGATCGTCTTGCCCGCCTCCATAAGCGAGAAGTACATCCGCGTGAGCTCGCCTTTGTTTCGTCCCCCGCCCAGGTAGAACTCGCCGTAGCCCAGGTTCGAGGTGTTGGTTCGGGACATCACGTACGATGAGGCCGCCTTCTGCACCTGCGCGCCCCAATCGCCGTGCGCCTTGTAGTAGAAGCGGAACGACGGCGATTCGTTCCGTGCGCGGAAGCCATTCCCGTAATCGTCGGCGAATGTCACGACGCCGTCCCGGTAGTTCACCGTGTACTGATCGGCCGGCACTTCCTCGCCGTTTGCGAGGTTGTAGACCAGAACGGAAACCTGGGGGGCTGCCGGGTCCCGCCAGATGCCGGTGTACTTGCGCTGATCGCTCTCGTACTCGCCCACCCGCTTGATGTCCTTGAGCGTCAGCCGCACGCTGTAGGGCGCCGCGCCGGGCAGAGGCCGATCCTCGCGGATGATATGCCAGTCCAGCACGTTGTAGTCTATCTTCGCGGTCAGCGGGACATTGCCATAGGCCGACCGCTCCACGTAGGCATGCCCGAGCGGGTTGAACACGATCACACCCACTGTCGCGTAGGGCGCCACCTGCGAAGTCCGTGGAAGCAGCGCGTACTCGTAGGGGTCATCCGAGAAGTCCGGCGGGTACGGAAGCCGCATGAACTCGCGAGATACGGTCTCGCTCCCGGGCACGATGCTGCGCCCACCCGGTGCGTAGACGGGCTGCCAGACAGGGTACGAGTTGGCGGGCACACCAAGCTGCTGAGCAGCGATCGTGGAGACGTCGCCGTTGGGCCCATAGTAACCATAGCTGATCTTGTAGACTCGGTTGAACGCGGCCGGGTAGAAGGCTATCAGCCCGCTGTCGTAGTCAATCGCGTACTCCGAGAGGTTGCGGAGGTACGGTCCGTTGGGATCGTCTGAATCCTGCACCCGCCTCCGGAGCCGCGATCCCGTGATCACGATGCTGTCAACCGGCACGTTGTTGGCGTCGAGCCCGGGGTAGTCGAACGCGGGCCCGGAACTAAGGACGTAGACCGAGCCCCTGATCCCGCCGCCGATCGGCGAGGGGTTCGGCACCCGTACGGTCTCGCCTCGGATCCACCTGATCCGGTTCAGGCCCGAGACGTAATACGGGTCTATGCCCGGCGCGATCGTCCGGGGGACCGACATATCGTCGGGCGTTGTGTCGAGATCAACCTTGATGTAGTAGCCCGTCGGCGAGTTGGCATCCTGGACGATCACCGTCGGCAGCACGGCGTCCATCAGCGTCGCGGACGCCGCGGCGTAGCGGTTCAGCTCCTGGGAAGCCAGCCGGGCGGACAGTGTCCGGGCTTCCGTCTGCTTGTTGACGAAGAAGCCGGTCGGGAAGAGCCTGACAACCGAGAGGATGCCGATCGTCAGCACCACCATGACGACCAGCACCTCGATGAGCGAGATGCCTCGCTGCGGGGCCCTATGGGCTCGCCCACGGGCGGACAGCCTAGTCAGCCTGATTGGTGCCATGGTTGCTCTCAGTCCACTCTCACCGTGCGAAGACGTTTGGCCCGTCCTGCAGTACGCGCCGGATGTCTATCTTGCGTGCCGTGCCGGCGAGCGAGATCGCGTTGACCTTACCCGTGTCATAGGCCGCCTGGTGCCAGGTGCAGTAGGTCAGCAGCGTCGTGTCCGCCGGCGGATTCGCGTACTTGAGCTGGTTCGGGAAGTCGTTCAGGCCCTTGACTCCGCTCCAGTCGGGGCTGTAGTGCCTGTCGTAGATGACCTGGCCCGAGGGCCCCACGACCGGCGTGCCGTCAGCCCCGATCCGGGGGCCGATGTCGTAGGAGTTCGAAACGTAGAAGTAGCGCGGTTGCAGGTGGACGCCGCCCATGCACGGGTCGCCGGGGTCCACATCCCAGAAGCAGTCAACCGTGCCGTAGCCGTCCGACGGGCACCCTTGAGCCTTCAGGAAGTCGCCGATCCAGGCCCCGTCCCAGAAATAGGGCTGGGCGGGATCGGACGACTGCGTGTTCGGGAAGTACGCGACGGTCACATTGCCGGCGCCACCGGGAGGCGAGTCCGCGCACCGGAAGGTCCCCACGTCACGCACTTGCTCCCGGTAGAGGTAGCCGTTGATCATCTCCGCCGGCGGCACGAACGAGCCCGCCCCGGTGTACGGGATGTGCCGAGGCACCAGGGGGTCGGCGGTGCAGCCTGGATCGGTGCTCGGCGTCTCGACGTAACCCATCAGGGCAGGCGGGAATGCGCCCTCGTCCTCTTTGTAGATCCGGGCGGCGACATACATCTGGTGGAGCTTCGTCATGCAGTCGGTTGAGCGCGCCTGTTCCCTGACCGTGCCGGCCAGCGGGAAGATGATGGCGGCCAGGACAGAGATGATGGCGATGACCGTCAGAAGCTCGATCAGCGTGAAGCCCCCGGCCCACGCGTCCGCCATCCACCCCTGGCTACGTCGCCTGGTCCGTCCCGTCCATCCGTTTGGTGCCATCCAGACCACCCCCGTGCGGCTCGACGTGCCGCGTGCACACTCGGCCTGCGCGCCACTATGGCGCACAGGCGCGGTGACCCGTCAGCAATACGACGAGCCCCTACTCGCTTATGTTCCTGTAATGAAGCCGGCCCAGGTCAAATACCAGTCAATGGCCGGACGGCCTGCCACAAGGGCCAGGAACGCGCCGATGACCATGAAGGGCCCGAAGGGCACCTGCGTCGGCATCGGCACGAAGTCCTCCGGCTCCTCACCATCGTCCGGCGCCTGGCTGTCCCACCACTGCACGAAGCGCCTCGCCCAGCGCATCCCGAGCGCATTCGCCGCCTCGATCACGAGGTCGCCGAACGTCACGTACAGCGCGCCGCCGACGATCAGAAGCCGCCACGGGGTCGGCTGCGGTGCCCCCGGCTGCTCTTCCTGGTCCGATCCGGCCTCCCGGACCGGCGCCGCGCCGCTCTTCCTGCCTCGGACAACACAGGCGGCGCCGCCGATCACCGCCCCGGCGCCGACCGCGAACAAGAACGAGACTAGTGCGAGCGGCAGCGGGAGCATGGCCCCGATCGCGCGCGCCAGCTTCACGTCGCCGTCACCCATCGCGTCTTTTCGGAACAGCGCCAGGCCCAGAGCCTGGATAGCCACGAACAGCCCGGCGCATATGACCGCTCCAGCCACGGACCGCGGCAGCCAGCCCCACAGCAAGCGATGCGCCGGCTCGCCCGCAACCACGCCCCACGCGTCCCGACCTATCCCGACGACAAGGGCCAGCGTGTTGACGCCGTCCGGGATGATGTAGTGCTCCAGATCAATCCCGAGCGCCCCAACCAACGCCGCCGCGAACACGCAGTACGCGAGTCCATCGGCGGTTGCCCCGAAGAGCCGTATCAGGCCGGCGAACAGCCCGGCGGTCAGCAGCTCCACCCAGAAATAGCGCCACCGGATGGGTGCGCGGCATGTTCGGCACCGCGCGCGCAGAGCAAGGAAGCTGACCAGCGGCACGTTTTCCCACCACACGAGCGGCCTGTCGCAGTGGGGACAGTGCGAGCCGGGCGACACCACCGACTGACCTCGCGGCACCCTCCATATCACAACGTTCAGGAAGCTGCCGACCACCGAGCCGACCGCGAACGCCATCACCATCCAAGCGGCATCGAAGGGACCGGGCATTCGCCTAGCCCCTTACACGCATCGTTCGGCGCCCGGGACCCCGGGCGCCGAACGTGCCGCTTCCCGCGTCGGATGACACGCGAGGCCGCTTATTCCATTGACCCTGCGCCTCTGGTCTCGTCACCGGCTCCCGAGGTCAGGTTCTGGATGACCTGGATCAGAGGCATGAACATGGCTATGACGATGAACCCCACACAGAAGCCGAGCACGACGATCAGGACCGGCTCGATCGCCGATGTGAGGCTCTGAAGGGTCGCCTCCACTTCCTGCTCGTAGAACTCGGCGATCTTGGCCAGCATCGAGTCCAGGGCGCCCGACTCCTCGCCGATGGAGATCATGTGCACCACCATCGGCGGGAACATGCGGCTCTTCTCCAGCGGGTCGTTGATCCGGTCGCCTTCTCGAATGCGGGCGCGCGCCTGCATGACGGCTTCGGCGATGATCCCGTTGCCGACCGTGCCGGCGACGGTCTCCAGCGCCTGGAGGATCGGCACGCCCGACACCAGCAGCGTCCCGAGCGTCCGTGAGAACCTGGCAAGGGCGATCTTGTGGTGCAGCTTGCCGAAGACCGGGATCTTGAGCTTGATCCGGTCAATCACCCGCCGCCCGATGCGCGTCGTGCCGAAGTACTTCAGGGCGAGGTACGTAGCGATGATGATGATGAGGCCCATCCACCACCGGTTCTTGAGGAAGTCGCTGAAGTCCACGAGGACCTGGGTCATGGCGGGCAGTTCCTTCACGCCCAGATCGCGGAACAACTCCACGAACTTGGGCACGATGAAGGTTGTCAGGCCGACGACGATGCCGACTGCCACCACGATGACGATGACCGGGTAGGTCATGGCGGCCTTGACCTTGCGCCGCAGCTCCATGTCCTTCTCAAGGAAGCCCGACAGCCTCTGTAACGCTTCCTCGAGAACGCCGCCCACTTCCCCCGCTCGGATCAGTCCGATGAACAAGTTGTTGAAGGTCTTCGGGTACTTCGACATGGACTTCGAGAGTGTCTGGCCCGACTCGACTTCCTGCTGGATGTCGAGGATCATGCGTCGCAGCTTGGGGTTCTGGGTCTGCTCGCCGAGGACGTCGAGCGCGCGTACGAGTGACACGCCTGCGTCAATCATCGTTGAGAACTGCCGACAGAATACGGAGAGGTCGCCGAGCTTGACACGCCCCCAGCCTCCGCCGGCTCGCTTCTTGCCCGCGGCGGTCTGGGTAATGTCCGCGACCGTGAAGCCCTGCTCCTGGAGCCTGCGCCTCAGGACTTCGGCGTTTTCCGCCTCTGATGTTCCGGTGCGGGTTTGACCCGACGTATCCCGCACGGTATAGCTGAAGGTCGCCATATGCTCACCTCCGGCGAAGGCCGACCGCCTTCACCACATTGCGCCGCTGCGCGCACTGCGGCAGCGTACGCCGCCTGACTAGACGGTTCTCGATCCGGCGCCGCCAGGCGGCGCCATCGTCGCCGTGCGGATCATCTTCTCAAGCTCGGGCGGGTTCATGGCCCGCTCCATTGCCAACTCGTACGTAATCATCCCGCGAACGTACAGGTCGCGGAGACTCTGGTCCATGGTCTGCATGCCCAGATTCGCGCTGGTCTGGATCATGGACGTGATCTGGTGCGCCTTGTTCTCGCGGATCAGGTTCCGTATGGCCGGGCTGGCCGTCATGATCTCCATCGCGCAGATGCGCCCGGGCTGGTTCGCGCGCGGCATGAGCTGCTGACAGAGGATGGCCTGCAGGTTGTTGGATAGCTGAAGCCGCACCTGCTCCTGTTGGCCCGGAGGGAACGAGTCCACAATGCGCTCGACCGATGTCGCGGCGCTGTTGGTATGGAGCGTCGCGAAGACGAGGTGGCCCGTTTCCGCGGCCGAAACCGCCATCTGCATCGTCTCCAGGTCTCGCATCTCACCGACCAGGATCACGTCGGGGTCTTCGCGGAGAGCCGCCCTCAGAGCGTTCGCGAAGGCCAGGGTGTCGCCCCCGACCTCGCGCTGGTTGATGATGCTGAACTTGTGCGAGTGCAGGTACTCGATCGGGTCTTCGATCGTCAGGATATGCACGCTCCGCTCGTTGTTGATCTGGTTGATCATGGCTGCCAGCGACGTGGATTTGCCCGAGCCGGTGGGTCCGGTCACCAGGATCAGCCCTCGGGGCAGGCGCGTCAGCTCTTCGAGCACCGGGGGCAGGCTGAGATCGCGGAGCGTCGGAATACGCGAGGGAATCACGCGGAAGGCGCTGGCGACGTTGCCGCGGTCGCGGTATATGTTCACGCGGAACCGTGACAGCCGCGCAAGCGAGTACGAGAAGTCAAGCTCGAACGTCGTCTCAAAGCGCTGGATCTGATCGTCCGTCAGGATGTCGTAGACCAGGCGCTGCGACTCCTGCGGAGTGACCTTCTCGTAGTTCGTGGGCAGCAGTTGCCCGTCAACCCGGATGATCGGCGGAACGCCGACCGAGAGGTGGAGGTCGGACCCCCCCTTCTCCACGACGATCCGCAGAAGATCGTCAACATGGGCTTCCTCAAGCGG
>Ga0172375_10006215_pt1 | contig 16855 bp, 6 predicted proteins | sample LakKiv1m_FD_114537 | JGI IMG/M metagenome (GOLD analysis project Ga0172375, IMG submission 114537) | Freshwater microbial communities from Kabuno Bay, South-Kivu, Congo - kab_092012_11.1m | ecosystem: Environmental > Aquatic > Freshwater > Lake | place: Democratic Republic of the Congo...
AGGCCACGGCTGCCCTGGACAATTCGATAGCATCCCTGGATGCCCGGCTTGCCAGGGGCCAGGACCTCCTCTATGCGGTAAGCGACTTCTGGCGCCGCAAAGCGGAGGCCGAAAAAGCCCAGGAGAAAATCGGCCAGGTCGAGGCCGAAGTGACCCTTTACGATACCCTGGCCAAGGCCCTGGCACCGGACGGCCTACCCTCCCGGCTGATTGCCGAGGCCCTGGGGCCGGTCAATGACCTGCTGGACGTCGCCTCAGTTCACCTTTTCCCCGGCCGGTCCCTGGCCCTGACTGAGGGCCTGGACATTGAGTTAAGCGGGTGCCCTTTTGCCACCCTGAGCAAATCGGCAAAATTCCGGGTGGGGCTGGCCTTTCAATATGTCCTGGCGAAACTGGCCGAGGCCCGACTGCTCTTGATCGATGAAGCCGACCTGCTTGACCCCTCGAACCGGACCGCACTTATTGACTTCCTGCTGGAAATTCAGCCGGACTTTGACACGATCATAATTTTCGCTACCTCGCAAGAAGCGAAGCCTTCATCCATACCCGAGATTAAAATCTGGTGGCTGGAGTCAGGACGGATCAGGCCGGTGGAGAAGGATGATGCAGCCCTCGACCAAGCCGCCGGATGACCGCCCTATACTGGGATACTGCTCTCAGCACCCCCGGGAAGCCGCCGTTGTGGCTTACCGAGGTCCCGAGACCAATGGTGAGACACGTTGGTTTTGCCGGGATTGCTGGCGGGCCTTCAGAAAACGCACCAAGAACCCCTGACAGAGCCAACTATCAACCCACAACCTCCAGCCGGCGAACGATGAGTAGAAAACCAGACAAGATGCCCCCGGGTTAATACCAAGTGGCACTGATGCGAACCATGCTGCGCCGAATCTTGCCTCCAGGCCCAACCCCCGGGACAACCGGGCGAATCATGCCGGGACCTTCACACGAGGGTTCCGGCTCTTTTTTTGGTGCGCCAGGCACGCCACCCCATAAAGAAAGGGGGCTTTTCGAAAGGATGGTCTTCCGCCTTTCCATATTCGTTCCATAGCTTGTATTTTCTAAAGGCTTTGCTATTTGGCAAGCTAATGAGCGCAAGGCCCCTGACCAAGTGTTGCTTGTCTTGACAACCCCCCTTCCTTGTAGCAATGTGAATTTCAGAAATGTATGCCGAGATGTAGGATGAATCTTCAAGGCGGCGGGGACGCTCCACGAGTGGCGCAGGAAGTGGGTGGCTTATCTGCCGCAATAAATCCAAGGTTCATTTGTAGAACTGGACAATTCGTGCTATTTTCTCCAGATGGAACCCATATCCCTTGATAGTCTCTTTAAAGCGAAAATTTTCCGTATACCTGATTACCAACGGGGCTATGCCTGGCAACGTGAACAGCTCAAGGATTTCTGGGAGGACTTGATCAATCTCTCAGGCAGCCGATCACATTACACTGGCGTGCTGACACTAAAGCTAATCCCAATTCATGATATTGCTAAGAACGCCAAAGAGTTTTGGCTTGTCGATGACCATTCCTATCAAGTCTATCACATCGTGGATGGGCAGCAGCGATTGACCACATTCATTGTTTTCCTGCAAGCGTTTGTCGATTTCATCAGGGAGCTGCCCGAAAATTTTGAAAAGCCCGGTGAGGACATCTACATCACCGAGAGTCTGAGCATAGCGGCATTACAGAGTAGTTATCTTTTCAAAACCAAACCCACGGGTGACCAATTTCGCACCTACAAATTCGGATATGAGACAGACAACCCGAGTTACAACTACTTGCGGTTCCGAATTCTTGGAGAGGTAGGTGGTGGTACCGTGGAAGAAACATTCTACACGCTTAATCTGAGTAATGCGAAAACCTACTTCAACGAGCAACTTCGCGGACTGCATGAGAAGCAAGGGCTTGAAGGACTCCAAGACGTTTATAAAAAGCTCACCAAGCGATTTCTCTTCAACGAATATGTAATCAAGGATGAGTTTGATGTCTTCGTCGCATTCGAAACGATGAACAACCGGGGAAAGAAGCTCTCCGACCTGGAACTGCTCAAGAACCGTCTGATTTACCTAACCACGCTCTACAACGACGAGGAACTGGACACTGCATCCAGGAAGAATCTGCGAGAGACCATCAACGATGCGTGGAAAGAGGTCTATCACCAGCTTGGCCGGAACAAGACACGCCCGCTCAATGATGACGACTTCCTTCGAGCGCACTGGATAATGTATTTCAAATATTCACGGAAGACCGGGCAAGATTACATCCGTTTCCTGCTTGATGAGCAGTTCACGCCGAAGAAGATTCACAAGATAATCGAGCGGGAGGTGCTTCTGGAAATCCCGGAAGAGATGCGCTCGGAGCAAGGCATTGAGGACATCAAAGATGAGAATGGAGACTCTGCTGATGATGTGACGATCACATCCTTAGACCATCTCCAGCCAACAGAAATCCGGGACTTCGTCAATAGTTTAAGAGAGTCCGCCGTTCATTGGTTCAACTCCTTCTATCCTGATCTCGCAACGGGTATGTCTGATGATGAACGGCAATGGATTGACCGCCTCAACCGAATCGGTATCGGCTATTTCAGGCCGTTGGTTATGGCTATCCTTAAGAACGAACAAAATAAGGCCGAACGCATCTCTATTTTCAAGAAGATCGAGAGGTTCATTTTCGTCATCTTCCGAATGAACACTGCAATGGCAAATTACGGGAGCAGCGAATTTTATAATGCAGCCAGGGCGATAGACCGAGGCGAAATCAAACTGGAAGAGATTGTTAAAAAGTTGGACGAAAGGATGTCTTACACGCTCAACGACGACACAACATTCCGTATCAGCGACTTTTATAATCGCCTCTACAAGAAGTTCAAAGGAGGCTCTGGTTACTATGGTTGGCCTGGGTTGCGCTATTTTCTCTACGAGTATGAAACAGATTTGCTATCTGAGAGCCGACAAAAGAAGGTCGAGTGGAATGACCTTCTGAAAACAGAGAAAGACAAAATATCTATCGAGCACATCTATCCACAGACGGAGACTGACACGTGGGCTGCCTTCTTCGTGGGAATTGATGAGGAGCGTCGATGGCTTTACAATGCAACCTTGGGCAACCTACTCCTGCTCTCTATGTCGATCAATGCGTCACTCCAAAACGACAGCTTTGACGACAAGAAGCACGCAAAGTACGATGCGGGGGGGAAGAAAATCCGCAACGGTTATTCCGACGGTTCCCATTCAGAGATTGAAGTTTCCGACAATGTTTCATGGGGGCCTGACCAAATCAAGGCGAGGGGGGTCAAGCTTCTCAAGTTCATGGAGGATCGGTGGAACTTCCGTTTCAAGAACGACGAGGAGCGAGAGAAATTGCTTTTCTTGAAAAAGCCGACGATTGTTGACCCAAACATTTTGGAGGGTTTGGAAGACCTGGAAATATGAAACATGACAACTGGACAAAATCACGTGAATTGCCCCCTGGGACCGGGTGGAAACCAGGCCCAGGGCCATCTGTATTTCTTGCCACGAGGCCAAGGTGGTCATCCTGGCCGGGAAGCGGGTTGCAGCCAGGTGGAAGGTATCCTATCTATGCACAGGGGCTCATTCGACAGATTTGTACGATATTCTGACCCCGGCTTCGGGGGACAGGGAAAATGGATGAAAACCGGGCTCGAAAATACATCGAATCGGTGCATTGGATCTTCGCCAAGACCATGCCGCACGTTCCCCACTGGTATACCCTGCGCAAGAAGGCACCGGCCATGGAAGGGGAATTTGTCTGGTTTGTAGAGGCCATTCGCAGGGCCGGCTACAAGGAAAGGTGGGGCAAATACATGAACACCTACTACGACCTGGACGGCTGGAAATACTGGACCATGGGGGCGCCAATCCCCTCAACCATCCTCATTAACCGTGCCCGGTTAGAATTGCCAGATGGGGTAGACAGCCATGGCCAGGTTGACACTACAAGCAGCGGCTGACCAGCTTCGGGTGTTAACCCGGACCCTGCGGCGCCGGATCAAGGCAGGCTTAATTCATGCCGATCTCGAAGACGGCAAGTATTACTTTTCCGTTAATGCAGTGGTGTAAAGTCAATTTTCTGCAGATTTCGGGTATACCACACCCTCAAAACCAAGATACCTCTTTCCTGTGGAGCTTAAGGACCCCAGGCCAGCACCGCTCGACAATGATGAGCCAGAGGAAAAGCCGAGGCCACATGCACATACCACCGCCGGGCATGGTAAGAAATCCTGCGTTCATTTTGAACAAAAGATCGGTTAGACAGGCTGGGGCGTTGGTTCGCTATCTGCTATCCTGAGGAACTTATCACGGTTCTGAAAATTTCCACTCGCCATATCTTATCTGCATTTTTCTCATGGCCCAGCGATAACTCTCCCGGGTGGCAAGATAATTAGCGCGAAGCAGGCTCCTACCAAATGTTCACTTGACACTCGCCTCGTTAATTGTGGTATTGTGAATTTCAGAAATACATACTAAAGTTTAGACCTTCAAGGTTGTGCTGTGCGTGCTCAAAGAATGACGTAGGAAGTGGATGGCCACTACCTGCCAAACTTAGAAAATTGAATAAGAATAATTAGTATGCCCGCAATTACTGAAGCTATAGTAAAGGAAACCAGAGCAGAAAAAATTTTTATGATTGATGAAGCCTTGGCGGATAGGGGGCTAAATTATCTTTTCCCTGAATGCAGACAACTAGTTAGACCTCATAGAGAGAGCAAGGATGGTCAGCAGGCCGCTCATTTTGAACATTTGGAGAGAAATGCCAGTTGTTTCCTAAGCAACAAGGAAGCATAAACCAGAAGCATAAACCAGTCAAAATGTAATTCATCTGTCTAATGGCTAATATCATGTCGCTGGAAAAATGCAAATTTGCATACCTCCAAAATTCTAAACTATAGACAAAATAATGCCCAATCGGAAACATTTCTTAATTATTATCTGAAAACAGGAACTGGAAGATGCAATTCGTACTCAACGGACCCGATATTCCTAATGCGCTTTTACAAGCCCATGAGGAAGGCCGCATGGTGTTTTTCTGCGGCGCGGGGATTTCCTATCCCGCTGGCCTGCCAGGGTTCAAGGGACTAGTAGATGATATTTACCACCTTGTCGGTACAACCCAGAATGACATTGAACATCGTGCTTACGACCGTGATCAATTCGACGCCACATTGCATTTGTTGGAGCAGCGATTGCCAGGCGGGCGCTTGGCGGTGCGCAACGCATTGATGAAGGCGCTGCAGCCCAATTTGCGCTGAAGGGGGGCGACCGCCACCCACCTTGCATTGCTTCAATTGGCACGCAATCGTGAAGGCGCGCTGCGGCTTGTGACGACCAATTTTGACCGTATCTTCGAGCGGGTGGCCAAGCACACAAAACAGCTGATGAACATCTATCCAGCCCCGTTGTTGCCCATCCCGAAAAAAAGCCGCTGGGATGGGCTGGTGTATTTGCATGGCCTTTTGCCGGAAAGCCCAGATGATAGTGCTCTTAATCGGCTGGTGGTTTCCAGCGGAGACTTTGGCCTGGCATATCTGACCGAACGCTGGGCGGCGCGCTTTGTCAGCGAGTTGTTCCGCAATTGCGTTGTGTGTTTCGTGGGATATAGCATCAACGACCCAGTGCTGCGCTACATGATGGATGCCCTTGCCGCCGACCGGACGCTGGGCGAGGTCACGCCTCAGGCCTATGCGCTGGTCGATTGCCAGCCTGGCCAGGAGGATACCAGAACCATTGAGTGGAAGGCCAAGGGGGACGTCGTGCCCATTCTTTACGAGGTGGTTGCAGGGACGCAGGATCATTCAGCTTTGCATCGCACCCTGAAGATTTGGGCTGAAACATACCGTAACGGCATTCTCGGCAAAGAGCGCATCGTGGTCGATTACACGATGGCGCGCCCGTCAGCGAGTACCCGGCAGGACGATTTCGTGGGCCGGATGCTTTGGGCTTTGTCCCACGAATCCGGACTGCCTGCCAAACGCTTCGCGGACTTCAACCCGGTGCCGGCGCTGGAGTGGTTGGAGGCTTTCTCAGAAGATCGGTATCGGCATGGCGATCTTGAACGCTTTGGCGTTCCCCCTTGCGCCGAAGCAGATGACAAGCTCAATTTCAGTCTGATACACCGTCCCGTAGCCTATACCCACGCGCCATGGATGTCATTGTTATCCGGAGATGCAAAGGAAAGTACATGGGACGACGTGATGTGGCAACTGGCCCGGTGGCTGGTACGGCATCTAAATGACCCTGAATTGATCCTTTGGCTGACAAAGCATGGCGGCCGGCTTCACGAACGATGGGTTTGGCTGATCGAGAGTGAGTTGGATAGATTTGCCAGGTTGGAGCGAGAGGGGAAAACGGCAGAACTGGAAGAAATCCGCACTAATGCCCCGAATGCGATCCCGCAGCCGATGATGCGGATTCTATGGCGCCTATTGTTGACCGGCCGGGTGAAATCGCCGTCGCGTGGTCTGGATCTTTACCGTTGGAAGGATCGACTCAAACGCGATAGCATGACTACCACGCTTCGCTTGGAATTACGGGAGTTGCTTTCGCCAAAAATCGAGCTGAAGAAGCCTTTCCGCTGGCCCCTCAACGGCGAAGAAACTGAAGAAACGGGGGGTCCAGAGCGTCTGAAACAACTTGTTGACTGGGAATTGGTGCTGGCGACCGACAATGTCTATTCATCGATCAGGGATTTTGCGGGTGCGAAGGACTGGCACGAAGCATTACCATTTCTGTTGGATGACTTTCAACAATTGCTGCGTGATGCCCTTGATCTCCTTCGCGAATTGGGCGAAGCGGATGATCGGAGTGACCGTTCGCATTGGGACTTGCCATCTATCAGCCCTCATTGGCAGAATCGGGGCTTTCAAGATTGGGTCGTGCTGATTGAGTTATTGCGTGATGCGTGGCAAGCCGTCCGGGTGATCGACCCCGAGCGGGCAGCCCGGATAGCGCATGAATGGTTCGCCCTTCCTTATCCCACCTTCAAGCGTCTGGTGCTCTTCGCCGCCAGCCACGATAACTTTATCCCATCGGATATATGGGCAGATTGGCTTGTGGCCGACGACTCGTGGTGGCTGTGGTCGGTGGATACTAGACGGGAAACGATGCGCCTGCTGGTACTGCAAGGCACCCATCTCACACAGGATGCCCTCGTGAAGTTGGAGGCCGCAATTCTCGCTGGCCCGCCACGTGTGATGTTCCGGGACGACATTGAACCCGAGCGTTGGCAGTCAATCGTGGACCACAAGGTCTGGATACACCTCGCAAAGCTTCAGGAAAGTGGCGCCAATCTCAGTAATAATGCTTTACAGCAGTTGGGTGATTTGTCGGCGGCAAACCCCGAATGGAAACTGTCAATCCACCAACGCGAGGAGTTTTCGCATTGGATGAGTGGCACCGGTGACCCGGATTATGATGCTATCCGTCATATCGACTTGGCTCCTCGCAAAAGAGGTGAACTGGTCAATTGGTTGAAGCAGTCACCACCTCCCCGACGCTCTTTCGACGAAGACACTTGGCGCGAGACGTGCCGCACACGGTTCTTTCACTGTGCCTATGCCCTGTGCGATCTCGCCCAAGGGAACTTTTGGCCGGCTGAACGCTGGAGAGAAGCATTGCAGGTTTGGAGTGAGGAAGGGCAGATACTGCGTTCCTGGCGATTCCTTGCCCCGCTTATCCAAACCATGCCAGACGCAATTCTGCAGGAAATTGCTCACAGCGTTTCGTGGTGGTTGGAGACACTCTCCAAGTCGATAGACAGGCATGAAGCCATCTTCCTTGCGATATGCCGGCGTGTTCTTGCCCTGCCGCATCAGAATGGTATTGACACAGTCGATCCAGTAGGGAGGGCCATCAATCACCCGATAGGCCATGTTACTGAAGCGTTGCTGAATCTTTGGTTCAAACGCGTGCCGAACGACAACGACAAATTGCCCGACGATGTGGAGCCATTTTTTACCCAGCTTTGCGATACTCATGTGGAGAAATTCCGCCACGGCCGGGTTTTGCTGGCATCGCAACTGATTGCATTGTTTCGCGTCGACCGGCCTTGGACCGAGGCGCACTTGCTGCCACTCTTTGACTGGACGGCCAACCCAGCGGAGGCTAAAGCATCCTGGGAGGGTTTTCTCATGTCCCCCCGTTTGTACAGCCCACTGCTGATTGCGTTCAAAGCGCAGTTCCTCGACACGGCTCAACACTACGCACAATTGGGTGACCACGGGAAGCAATTTGTCGCACTCCTGACCTATGCTGCTTTAGACCCGATAGATGGCTACACAACACAGGACTTTCAGGCTGCCATTTCCGCTTTGCCACAGGAAGGTTTGAACGAATCAGCGCGGGCGCTCGCTCGAGCGTTAGAGGGAGCGGGAGGGCAGCGAGAGGAATACTGGAAAAATCGCCTCCAATCTTTCTGGCAGCACATTTGGCCAAAATCACAAGAGTTGATTTCGAATAGCATTGCTGAATCGCTTGCTCGGCTGAGCATCGCCGCAGGCGGCGAATTCCCTTCAGCCCTGTCGGCGGTTTTGGACTGGCTACAGCCGATCGCGCATCCGGGACAGGTTGTACATCTGCTCCACGAATCCGGACTGGCGGCGCGCTTTCCAGAGGAATCACTGCGACTTCTGAATTCAATCCTCAGTGATCAACCCTGGGTACCAAGGGAACTGGGGCAATGTCTCGATGCCATTTCCCAGGCGTCGCCAGCATTACTCCACGATCATCGCTATCAGCGGTTGGTCGACTATTCCCGCAGGCGTGGCGTCTGATTCCAGGGAATAAGCACAGAACCGATAATCTCCAAACAACTCTCCTCTGTAGGCTGCTGGCCTGCCCAGGGCGTTGGCATGGGCGTGGGAGCTTGCATTACCTGAACGAGCATGAGGCATTAACCCGGTTCGTAGCCCTGGGCAATGGCGAACAGGCGTTGCCGCACCAGGGTCAGGAGGTCATGTTTAACCTTGCGACCCTCCCGGGGATCATGGAGGCAGCGGGCGTGTGAAACGGCTTTTTCCGCCATGCGGTAGCCCCCCGAGTGCCCCGCCCCCAGGACCCCGAAACCGGAAACCCCGGACTGGTACTCCTATTCCCCCGGTTCAATATGTCGTCCTCGGACTCAATCCAATTTTTAATGATAATGTGTCATATGGTGGGTTGGTGGATTAATTTGTATTCTTACAAAGCATTGTGCTATCGTAGCCCCTACGAGAAGAATTGGCTTCGAGAAGAGGGCTGTTTGGGGGATTTTTCTCAGGCAAAGAGATCCCAAAAGTCTCGTTGGGACAGTAGCGGCTAAGAGTGCCCCATAATTTCGGATATATTCACTCGCAGATGATTAATAGTGAGGATCCTGAAAAGGGCCAACAGATTGAACGAACTCCTACCAGGAACCGAAGTCCACGCCCGGGGTCTGCGCTGGGAGGTGGTATTTTCTGAGCAACTTGGCCCACAAACTCTTTTCCGATTAAGAGGAATGGAGGGGGCGGTTTCAGCCCAGGAGATCGACCTTCTCCACCCCTTCGAGTCAATTCAGACTGTGGTTCATGACCTCCAACCCGAAAAGGCTGGGCCTTTACGAAACTGGCTGGTTTACCATCAGGCCTTCTTATTAGAGCAGGCCTTGGGCCCCCAAGCTCTGCTCTCTGTTCAACCGGGTCGCCTCCGAATAGAACCATATCAGTTAGTTCCTGTCTTACGAGCCATTCGCATGAGCCGTCCTCGTTTGTTCCTTGCTGACGGCGTTGGTCTTGGAAAAACCATTCAGGCAGGTCTCGTCCTTACTGAACTCATCGCCCGCCGAATCGCCCATCGTATTTTGATCGTCTCCCCTGCCGGACCACTGCTGGAACAGTGGAGAATGGAAATGAGTGAACGATTTGGCTTACGCCTGGAGGTAATCGATCGATCCCGCTTAGAAGAAATTCGTAAACAAACCGAGCTCGGGGCCAACCCTTTCGATCATATCCCCTTAGGTCTGGTCTCCATTGATTTTCTGAAACAAGAACGCATTTTAGATCAGCTCGAAAGAAGCAATTATGATGTTGTGGTAATTGACGAGGCCCACCACTGTATGGATCTCGGCGCCATAGGGGATCGGGAAGATTCTCAGAGGCGTAAGTTGGCACAAGTTCTTTCCCGGCGCTGTGATGCCTTGCTCCTATTGACAGCCACTCCCCACGATGGCAATGACCGTTCTTTTGCCTCCCTGTGTGAGCTGTTAGACCCTTCTCTGGTTGACGGCAGAGGAGCTCTGCGTGGCGAGCGTTACCGTATTCATGTAGTTCGTCGCCTAAAACAACACATTAAGGATGCCAAAACAGGGGGGCCGTTCTTCAAAGAACGGATCGTGTACCCGATCCCGGTGATTCCCATCCCCCAGAAACATAGTAAGTTCATTGAACTCCACCATGCTCTCCTGGATTTGATTGCCCCGGAACTCCGCCGTGCTTTTCGAGCCAGGAGGTATAACGATGTCCTTTCCTTTATTGCTCTGCTCAAGCGCAGCGTCTCTACGGTTGACGCCTGTCGCAGTACTTTGGAAGTAGTCGCCGACCGGTTCCAAAGAATTCTCAGGGAAGGTGCCGAAGACCAAGAAAGCCAGCGTCAACGACTGAAGACTTTACGGGACTATCAACGCAATCTCGAGCGTTTTGGGATTGTGTCACCTGAAGAAGAAGAGGAACGCCAGATCTTGGAGGCAGAGGATCTGGCTCAGCACCTGGCCGGCTTGCAGCGGGAAGTGCGATCGGGTTCTCGGAAGCTTAAACGCACTGCTGATGTGTCGGCCGCCCTTGACGGTCTGATAGCGTTAGCCGAAGAGACTCGCCTTAACGATCCAAAGATTCAGCAATTGGCAGTTGAGATCGAAGGCATCCGGAAGGAAGAGCCCGGGGCCAATATCCTAATCTACACTGAATACATTACCAGTCAGCTGGCGGTAGCCCGAGCCCTTAAGACGGCTGCCATAACGGAAATTGTGACCATGAGCGGCGAAGATGACGAGGCCACCCGCATGAAGATCACCAATCTTTTCCGCACCCGAAATGGCCTCGTCTTGATCAGTACCGACACCGCTGCCGAAGGTCTTAACCTGCATGAGCGCTGTCACCACCTTATCCACCTGGAGCTGCCCTTCAATCCCAATCGCCTGGAACAGCGTAATGGTCGGATCGACCGCTATGGTCAGGAGCGAAATCCCGTCGTCCGTTATTTTTATCTGCAAGGTAGTTTTGAGGAACGAATTCTTCTGCGCTTGATTGCCAAGTATGAAAGACAACGGGCTCTCCTCACTTTTGTTCCCAATACCCTGGGCCTTACTACTTCATCTGACACCATGAACCAGCGTTTATTGGGCTGTCTGCTGGAGGAGGATGCGAAATTATTCAGGGTAGAGGAACCTGTTTTCAATTACGTAACCGATGCAGAAGACGGCGCTGATCAGGCCACTCAGGAATTGTTGGAAGAGATTGACCGGAGCTTGAAAGGCTATGCCAGGGCCACCCGACTGCATGCCTGGCTGGGGGAGGCGGGTCTGAACGCCGAAGACCGCTTCTTAAAGGAAGCCGATCAAGCCCGCCACCAGGGTGATCGGGGCAGCGCCGTGGACCTCTCACGGTTTGTCTCCGATGCCGTTTTGCTTGATGGCGGCAACATCCAGGGCAACCTGGAGGACGAAATTTTCACGGTGTTATTGCCCCCCACCTGGACCCATGGCCTCAGCGACCTTCCCGGCTATGACCCGCAAAGCCGGACCGTACGCCTCACCACTCGGCTGGAGGTAATGCAAGATGTTCAGGATCGCCCGGTTGGTTTCCTGGGCCGGGCCCACCCTCTGGTGCAACGAGCCTTAAGCCGTGTGCGCCATCTCTCCTTCGGTGCCGGTCACCAGGGCATAGACACCCGGGTAAGCGCAGTGATCGCCGCCATTCCGCAACCTGCTCTGCTTTTCACTTTCCTGGGGCGGGTCATGAGCCGGGTGGGGAGAGAATTCGAGAGAGTAATTGCCGTTAGTATCTCTCCCGGCATGGAACCCCGCATCATTGATGAAGCCTCAAATTGGTTGTCGCTGGCAGATGCGGCTCGCGCCATCCGTCCCTCCGGTGTCTGGGAGGCCCAATTTGCTCATTGGGCCGGCAATGCTCCAGAACTGGCAAAAAAGTCCGCCATAACAGGACTTGCCCCCCTGGCCGCCTCTTTTGTCAAAGAACGACGCCAGGCATTGCAGGAAGAGCGGGCCGAATTGCATAGGTGGTTGGTCCAGCGCAGCCGGGAGATCACGGGGCAAGCGGGGCCCGCTCCGAGACAGCGGGAGCTTTTTCGCCAAGGAGACCCCGAGGAAACCACCACAAGCTGGAATCAACTCCAAGACCCGGGTGAACGCCTGGCCGCCTTTGCCTCCGATGCCGGCCAACCATCAGCCCGGCGCAGTGAAGCCGGCGGCGTGCTGCGCCTTCATAGCCAGCGGTTGCAAGACCTGGAGGACCGCCTGGCCCTGGGCGAACCAGAGGTCGTCCCGTTGGGGTTGCTGATGATCGTCCCGGAACCGGCAAACGGGTGAGCTAACTTTTCCCTGTCACGATGTCGCCTTAAGGCGTAGCCTAGTTTGCAATAAAACCTTGTACCGCCTAAAAGAAAAAGGCTGATTATGGCGCTGGAAGTCCTGGAGCACTGCACCTTCACCGGTCCCGCTTTCCCGGAGCCCTTTGTGCGCTTCGAATTGGAGAAGGAGCTCAGCCGGCTGAAGCTTCTTCCCAAGACCACGGGGGAAGAGGGCCGGGGGCTTCAGGAGTCCTGGGAGGTTTATCGCCGCCAGCTCCGGGAGTTGGTGTCTCGGGGCGGCTCTCTGAGAGTACGCCACCACGTCCTTGATCCCCTGGTTTCCCGCCTGAGCTACCATCGCCTGGAAGATGCCCCGGAAGTGGAGACCCGGGAAGGCCGGGAAGCGGGCGGTTGCCTCATGGTCTCTGATAATGACGTTCGCCTCCGCGTGTGGGCTACGCCCATCGAAGAGGATCTGGACGCCCCGGCCCGCCGGGGTCGCGCCTACCGGTTCAGCCATGTACGCATCGCCCAGAGGGTGCTCCTGGCCACGGGTGAGCGCCTCGGCCTGCTTACCAATGGCATCCAACTGCGACTCCTGATCTCTGACCCGGCCCGCTTGGATTCCCAGATCGAGATAGCTCTCGATCCTTATTGGAAGCGCAGCCGGTACGTCCCTGATAGCTATAGGCTCCTCCTGGCCCTGGCCTCCCCCGAGGGGATAAAGGCCCTGCCGGAGCTGGTGGACAAGGCCCGGTTGCAGCAGACCAGGGTGACCCGGGAACTCCGGGTCCAGGCCCGCCAGGCCGTAGAACAATTTCTTCAAGAAGTCCTGGACCACCCGGAAAATCAAGCACGTCTGCACACTCTCACCGACAAAGAACATCTCGCCCGAGAGCTGTGGCGAGAGGGGCTGATCCTGGTTTATCGCCTCCTCTTTATTTTTAAGCTGGAAGCCAGCGACGACCCAGTTCGCTCTTTCGGTTTCGCCTCCACCAGCCTCTGGCGCAACAGCTTTTCGCCCAGCCTAGCCCTCTCCCGGTACGCCCAAGCCGTGCTGGAGGAAGGGCAGGAAACTGGACATTTCTTGGAAGAGGGCCTTCGCATCCTCTTTCGCCTTTTCGCTGAAGGGCTGCAATGCACCGAACTCCACGTCAAGCCCCTGGGCGGGGCGCTTTTTGGCGAATATACCACGCCTTTTCTCTCACAACTCCGCTGGAGTGAGCGGGCCGTGGCCCATCTGTTGGACCGCCTACTCTGGACTCCTAAGCGCCGGGGTACGACCGGCCGGGAGCGGGTGCACTACGGCTCCCTCGACGTAGAGGACTTAGGCCGGGTCTACGAGGCCCTCTTGGAACTGGAGCCGGGAATAACCGGCGAAAAGATGTGCCGCCTGCGCCGCTCCAAGTTAGAGGTGGTGGTGCCGGTGGACCAGGGCGAGAAGTATCGCCCAGCGGTGGAGCAGGCTGTCACGGAAGTAATTGATGAGGAACTGAAGGGCACGGAGGACGCCGAGCCGGAGCCTGAGGAAGAGGAGGCTGAAGGCCAGGGCCGGGGCAAAAAAACCAAGGTGGAGTGGAGAGAAGAGATACCCCCGGACCGCTTCTTCCTGCGGGTGGGCCTGGGGCGCAAGGCCAGCGGTTCCTACTACACGCCCCATTCCTTTGTGCGCTTCCTGGTCAAAGAAACTCTGGGACCTCAGGTGGAGAAGCGCAGCCCTACCCATGACCCTCAACCCGGCGAAATCCTCAAGCTCAAGGTGCTAGACCCGGCCATGGGCAGCGGCCACTTTCTCATCGAGGCCTGCCGTTTCCTGGGGGACAAACTTTACGAAGCCTGCCGGCTCTGTGACGAAAAGGCGTTGGAGTTGGAGCGGCGGGCCGAAAAAGGCAAAGTGGATGCCGAGCGCCAGGAGGCCCTGGCCCAGGTTGCGGTATATCGGCAACGGGCCCTTGATCTTCCCGACCCCGAAGACGAGATAGTGCGTTACCTTCCCAGCCATGCCCCTGAGGGGGAAGAATCCGGCCTCTCCCAGAAGAAGGCCGAGGCTCTGTGCCGGCGGCTAGTGGCGGTGCATTGCCTCTACGGGGTGGACAAAAACCCCCTGGCGGTGGAACTGGCCAAGCTGGCCCTGTGGCTGGAATCCCATGCCGAGGGCCTACCCCTCACCTTCCTGGACCACCGGCTGGTGCTGGGGGACTCCCTCACCGGCCCCTTCTTCGAGCACCTGTTGAAATATCCGGGGTCCCAGCAACCCATGGATGACCTCTTTACGCAGGGGCTTCAGGAGAACTTCACCCAGGTTCTATCCCAAGCCCTGGGGCAGGTGCGTGACCTGGAGGCCACGGTGGGGGCGAGCCTGGCGGAGGTCAAGGCCAAGCGGGCGGCCAAGTCTCGGTTGGAAGAAGCCCTGGCTCCCTTTAAGATGGTGGCCGCGGCCTGGACCGGCGGGGTGATGCTGGGGCCTGAAGTCTGTGATGATGAGGCCTATGCCCGGCTGGTTGGGGCTGTGGCGGAGGCCGGCGACCTACCAAATCTTGAGGCAGAGCCGGGGCTGCAACACATGATTGCTAGGGGTCTGGGAGTGGATAAAGTTGATGTCGTTGGGGCAACCTGGCGGGAGATGCTCGCCTCCGAGGGTGTTATCCCCGCCCTGCCTTATGAACTGGCGTTCCCCGAGGTCTTTTACCCCCAGGGGGATTGTATCCAACGCCAGGGGTTTAACGCAGTTATAGGTAATCCGCCCTGGGAAACGATAAGGCGAAATGATGATCAGTTTTTCGGGATGTTAGAATTTGCATATTTAGAACAGCCAAATTTAAGAGAAAAATCACGCTTCAAGAGCAAGTTATTAGAAAATAAAGATATTTCAAGAAAATATGAGCAATACATTTTGTTTTTGCAATCCCAGGATAGGACGTATGACTGTTTATATAAAGTTCACAAAACAAAAGTAAAAGGACAACTTGCAGGCCGAGGAACTTATGACTCTTACATGATATTTTGTGAACGCAAAGGACATATAGTAGCAGCTGAAGGTATGGTTGGGATAGTCGTACCTTCTGCCTTTCACGCCAATGAGGGCGCCACCGGTGTCAGACGACTTTACCTCGAAAAAATGGCCCTGCGCTGCTGTTACTCCTTTGAAAACCGAAAACAGCTTTTTGAAATTCACAGGAGCTTTAAGTTTGCTGTCGTGATGGCCTCACCGCTGGGTCCCACCAATGATTTCTCCTGCGCGTTCTATCTGCACGACGACGAGTGGCTATTTGGAGAACGGGGAGAACGTGAACTTACATATTCCCTGGATTTTGTGCGCCGAACGGGCGGAGAATATCTAACTTTGCTGGAATTGCAATCCCAACAAGATTTGGAGGTTGCAGACATCTGTTTTGCGAAGGGTGAATATTTTGCTGATTTTTGCCAACGTCTTACCATTAAGTTGGGTCAAGAAGCCAACATGACATATGATTCTTTCCGCTTCACTCCCATTGATCGCGTCCTCCCGGGTAACGAAGATCCCCGGAACCCGGATGTAGCCCAGCGGCTATTGAATATGGGTTATCTAATCCTGCACGAAGGAAAGACCTTTTGGCACTACAACGACCACTGGGAAGACCGCCCCGGCTACCTGGTGGCCCTGGAAAAGATACAGGACAAGCCGGAATGGATCAAGGCCTGCCGCTATTTCCGGGTAGCGTATCGAGATGTGGCTTCCTCAACAAATGAGAGAACCATAATTTTTCATATCCTACCTCCGGGGAGCATATTGGGCAATACTGCCCCTGTGGAACGACAACCTTGGAAAGCGCCCAGGTACCTCTCTCTTCAATTGTTAGCTGCAGTTAATACTTTTGTCTTTGATTGGACCGCTAGGATTCGGGTTGCCGCTCATGTTAATAAATTCATTCTTTTCTCCTGTCCTTTACCTGACATAAATCATACAGGCATCTTTCTCCGAAACCAAGCTCTGCGCTTGGCCACCAATCACGCCGGTTATGAGCCGCTATGGCATGAACAATTGGGGGACATCTGGCGGGAGCCCACCACTCCATTCACTTGGCCAGTGCTGGAGGGGGAAAATGAACGCTGGGCGGTGCGGGCCGCCATTGATGCAGTGGTGGGACAGTCTTACGGCCTGAACCGGGAGCAGTACGTTCATGTACTCTCCACCTTCAGCCACCGGAGCTACCCCCAGGCCCCGGAGCTTTGCCTGGCTCGTTTCGATGAGCTCCAAAGCCTCGGCCTCGAAGCCTTCACCCGGAAATACGACCCCTACTGGGACATTCCCCTGAACGAAAG
>Ga0172375_10006216_pt1 | contig 16855 bp, 12 predicted proteins | sample LakKiv1m_FD_114537 | JGI IMG/M metagenome (GOLD analysis project Ga0172375, IMG submission 114537) | Freshwater microbial communities from Kabuno Bay, South-Kivu, Congo - kab_092012_11.1m | ecosystem: Environmental > Aquatic > Freshwater > Lake | place: Democratic Republic of the Congo...
CTATAAATCTTTTTAATTATGTCCTTGACGAAGAGAATATTTAAAACTTCATAGTGGTAATTAATAATTACAGAGAATAACTAATTAGCTATGTAAGTAATCTCAATCGACAAAATGTAAATTTGGCTAGAAGCGCCAACGACAACATCCTGAATGCTGAATTCTGAAACGCTCAAGCCATCATACAGAAGCGTACTACTAGCAGTTAACATACCGTTGAGTTGCTCGGTTGTTCCGGTCTTGATAAGTGCATTGGTAACGGTAGTGCCAAACGTGAATTCAACACTGGTGATTGTATATGCACTGTCAATCGAAATAGTAAGAATGTTACCCGCACCATCAGAACTTCCATAGAGCCGAATTTGACCAGCACTATTCAATCCTATATGCAATGGGTTGAGCACTCTCTTAGTACTAACGACATTGAATATGCTATCATCCAATCCTACCGAGGTTGCATTATTTCCGTCGACCATATTTGTTGTCGTGCTTCCTGTGTATGCTGCAAGAACGGTGGTAGCACCGGATACTGGCGCCTTAACTGTAACGCTGATAGTAACATCCTGTGGGGCGGTTTCTCCCTTGGAGACCTGAACCGTGATGGTTCCGGTAACGTCAGCTGCCGGTTCTGTGACCAGCAACGTTCCCGGAGTCGTGGTGTAGTCGATATAAGTAGCAGCATCGCCGGTAACGCCGGTTACTGTGAATGTTGAACCGAAATTAGCGGTTGGCAACACATAGTCGGCATCGAGAGTCAGTGAATCCGGAAGCAGACCGGAGTCGGCAAGTATCGCCTGACCGTCAGTCATCGTGATTCCCGCATATCCGCCCATATACACAAAGTGGATGAGTACGGCGGCGCCACCAGGAGCATAGCTATCATTGTTGGTATAGTAATATACCATATCTACAGTTACTTCGGCACCGTCAGCGGCTTTCAAAGCATTGTAGGAATCGTTGATGGTAGAACGATAATAGACTTTTCCGATCAAAGTTGCGCCGTTATAAAGATATACGTCTCCGGCTACATCGATGGTTGCGGTGACTGTGTAGGTCTGACCGCTTACCGGAACGGTTACACCAGGTTCATAAGCAATCGGCGTCTGAGTATAATCGTTTCCGCTCGATACATCCATCTTGATCGAAACGCTGCCAAGCTGATATTCCGGCTGGCTGGACGGATAGTTGTATCCGACCGTTCCGTAAAGGATCATCTTGTCGCCAAGAGCGGTTCCGGCGGGAGCGGTCTGATAGACGAATAACGTACCAGTCTCGTCGAAGACGAAGTATCCGTTACTGATAAAGTAGAATACTGTTCCTTCGACAAAAGCCTTGTCTCCGTTCGCCATGGTCTTGATTTCAGCAATCGTGCTGAGGGTTACTGGAGATACTTCGATGGTGAATTCTTTGGTGTCCGTCAGCAATTCGCCATTGGCCAAAGTCGCCTTGAGGACGACCTGATAAGCATCGCCGGCATAATTGTAAGTCAGGACTCCGGAGTCAATCGTCGGAGCGGGCGTTCCGGAAATTATTTCCCAAGTGATGACGGATCCCAGACTTCCGGAAGCCGGAAGCGTCGCGGTATCGAATTCATAAACCGCGGTATCCAAGGTCAGAGCGGCCTTGTCGGCAGCCAGTTTTTCTTCATTGGACATCAGTCTGACGGTAACGGGGATCGTAACATCCTGAGTTGCTGTTCCGCCTTTGACGGTCAATGTTAATGTGACTGTACCTGTGACGGTGTCCGCAGGAGCCGTATACGTGAGTTTGGTGGTTCCGTCGGCAAGGTAGGAAGTCAATTCGGTGGAGATTTCTTTGACCGTGATGTTGGTATAGGTCATAGCCGGGAACGTATAGTCCGTGACCAGATCGAGCGAAGCGGGAAGATTGGCCGCATCGTAATCGAGCATCTGTTGATCGGTCATGATGGCAAGTTCGTCGGTATAGAGCCACATCAGTCGCGGTACGTCATAGGCGCCGACAACAATAGCGGTGAGGGTTACTCCCTGTCCCGCGACCAAAGTTCCGGCGATCGCGTTGATCGCTGCGAAATTGGCGCCATAGCTATCCACGCGAAGTATGACATCATTCACGCCATCAGTCAAATAGATGTTATAGGCAACTGAGCCGACTGTCGGGGTGGTCTTGACATACAAACCGGTTACGTTGACGATTTCGCCGACATGTTCTAGCAACAATGGGTTATTTGCGCCATCGACGTCAAATGCCGTCGGCAGTGTCTGATCTTCAGAGATCAGAGTGACTTTGGTTGTGGGGCTGGTCTCTAGCAATCCGTGATAATTGTACATTTTGCCTTCAACCTCGACAAGATTGCCGATGACGGTGATCGCGGAATAAGCCGTGTTGGAGCCGACATAGACTTCAACTCCACCAGTAAGATCCTGGACAAAGAAGTTGTTGCCGTCAACCTTGGTGATGATGCCCTGGAATCGGACATTCTGGCCCACGTTTGCCATTGCTGTCGCAATGTCGGTCAATGGAACTTCGCCTACCTTGATGGTGAATGTCTGAGTTCCTGTAGCCATACCCTTGCTGGCGTTGACAGTCAAAGTGACAGAGATCTGTGTGGTTACCGTAGACATGTCGACAACGCCGGTGGTTGAATTGACCACGGTTTCGTTATTGGACGAATAGGTCAAAGCGACACCATAAAGCGAAGCCGGCAGGTTGAGAGTCGTATCGGCAAGTATCGCATCGGGGATGATCAGCGAATCGAGAGCTGCGTCGACAGCGTCCTGATCGGTTGCGAACGCGACTTCGATGTCATCGGGAGTTCCGAAGAAATAAGCATACCAGTCGAGATAGTCAGCGCCGCTGTTATAACCGAACAGAACGACATTCAAGGTAATGTTCTCGCCCCAAAGAGCGGCGACATAATCCTTGTTCGATTTGTAATAAATACGAATAGCTTCCGTCTTATCAAGAACGGTGTCATCAGTCGGTACGAGATATGTGTTGTAACTTGCGCCTTTCGGATTGTCGAAGTAGAACGACTTGGCAGTTACCCTGTAATACGCGAATTGCATCGGGTTGGTGCCATCGTAGCCTTGATGATTGGCGATGATTTCAGAAATCGTCGCTTCGGTCGGAGCCAATGTGCTCGCGCTGGCTTCCGATTCTTCAAGTTTTACGACTACTGATCCGATATCCTGGACTTCAGGAATGTTGTTGTAGAGTTTTACCGGACCGACGATGTCGTATACTTCGCCAGCGGTTACTGTCTCAGCTAAGGCAGAGCTGTATACAAACATCAAATCTGTTCCATCTGTAAAGAAGAATCCGTCGGAACCAACTCCGAAAATAGTCATTCCTTGCCACTTGACATTGGTTCCGAGTGTCAGAGCCATGCCTTCTGCGATCGTGTCGACAGGAGTCGAACTGGATTCGGCGAGGACAAGGATCGACTTGTCGACATCGAGATCGTTTTCGCCGACCGAAATGGTTGCAGTCAGGACAACAGTGGTATTGACGCCGCCATCATCGACCTGAGGACGAGTGATGGTGACAGTGTAGAATCCGTCTACATTTGTCGTGTCGGAGATGACTGCGATATCGGTGTTGGCTGAGACCCAAGTGATGGTCGCCTGAGTTTCGCCTGCTCCATAGTATCCCGGCACCAGGAAGTCAGAGGTGATGGAATCGGAATTGGTGATGATAATCGAATTTCCGATTCTTGTCAGATAGGCGCTGACGGTTTCTTCAGCTACAACGACCGTGAAGTTTCTAGTCAAGGTAGTTGAGTTCAGCGTTCCTGACGCGGTCAATGTGGCCGTAGCGTCGCCTTGCCCATAATGAGGTACGGTGATGACGCCGGCATTGGTGATGACCGAATCGTCCGAAGTCGACCAGGTGACAGCTACGCCATCAGTCGTCGGGCTCGGCAACGTGAGATCTTCCGCAACTGCGGTCAGGTCACCAAGATCGATAGCATCCAATACGGCCTGAACTTTTTCCGAATCGGTTGGTTCTGAGACCGTGGTTGCTGTTGTGGGCGTTGTTGTGGTTGCGGTTGTGGTTGTGGTTGTGGTTGTGGTTGTGGTTGTCGTGGTCGTAGTTGTCGCGGTTGTGGCTGTCGTCGTAGTGCCATTGCAGCCGACGAACACGAACAAAGCAACCAAGACTAGCCCAATAAAAGCAAATCTTTTGAACTTTGAATTCATAATACCCTCCTATTTTTTAGTTTTTTAATCTATTACTATGTCAGAAACATCGGTTAACATCAACTGGTAGTTGGACTTGAGATATACGTAATCAGGATCGGTACCGTCGAAATCGTAATCGTAATATCCCAAAGGTCCGACGACAGAGATGACATCGCCGATGGTAAGACCAAGCGAAGCAGGATCAATGCCGCTGGCAGAATCGATTCTGACCACGAATGAGTTCAGAAGTTGGTCGCGGACATATACGCTCGTCTTGTCACCGTTGAATCCGGTGACGGTAAGGTTGTCCATTTGCACAAGCGTGCCGATGCGATCAAAAGTGAAATCCCCATACATGATCAACAAGGGGTCCGGCTGTCCGGTAGGATCGTTGACCCAAAGCAATTTGCTGCTGAAATTCGTCAATTGCGGACTGCCGCTGTAATATGTTGGAACCAGCCCGCCCAAAGTCAGATTGGCTCCGATTTGCACTTGGGAAGAAGCTTGAGACGGCATCAGGTAAACATAGATCCCATAGCCGGTCTCATCCTGGATATAGAAAGCATATCCGAGTTTTCGCGTGACTGTTCCCGTGATGATCGCCTTCAGACCGACGCAATCGGCGAAATTGTCCATCAAATCATGAATGGTTATCTCGCTGCCTTCGCGACTGTAGTCGTATGCAGGATCAATCTCGCCCCATACTCTGCGTTTGGTTGCCGAGGCATCCCAATCCGCCAAGGTAAGGATTGTAGTGAATCTTGAGCCGATCGATACTTTGTTCTTGGAAAACGCCAATTCAACAAGTTCTAGATTGAGCAATACGAAATTGCTTTCCGCGCTTTCACGATACCATACCCAGGCAAGATATCTGCCGTTGCCATCCATACGTGCGCCTTCCGCTTGCAATACGATCGTTTCGGCGCTTGCCAATTTATCCTGGGTGTATTTGGCGGCAGCTTTTCCCCACGGCTCATATAGCGCAGTAGACTCGGGGGTGTCGATGCCTAGATACCTGACGGAAAAAGAGACGGATCCGCTCGTGAACCAGGTCGTATCCCCGTCGACATAGCGGTCGACGGTCGCTACTCCGATTCCGTCGGCGATGAATTCCTTGCCTAAATAATCTGATTCCGTAAGTTCAAGCGGATTTCCCAAGCTATCTTCGTATTGGTCGAGTTCATAGGCGTATTTGACGGATAGATTCAAAGGGGAAGTGTAGACTTTTACTTCGGATCCAGCTGCGACAAGACTGCCGATCTCAAGTTCGTTTCCATAAAAACGGAACTTGTCATACTCGCTGTCATCATCATAAACCACAGTCAAGTCAAAATAGAACTTCGGCGTCAATCCGATTTCCGACAAAGTTTCAGTGATTTGCACCCGGCTCTCTCCGGAAAGATCCGGAAGCGCCACCTGGGCGATCGTCGACGCTGTCGTAGCTGTGGTGGTAGTCGTGGTAGACGTGGTTGGCGGAGTCGTAGTTGTTTCCTGCGTGGTCGTCGTTGTCGAAGTCGTCGGGGCTGTGGTGGTAACCCCGCAGCCCGCAAACAACAAGAGCAAGACGACTATAAAAAGCAATTTCAGTTTTCGATTGAGCATCTTGTTCATTCCTTAATCAATTGTATTTTGGTGCAATGATCGTGTTTATTATCCCCAAACAAGCTGGTTGAGCATGAAGCTCAAGGCCCCCTCAGGAGTATATGCTGCTGTGTAGATGTTTTCAAGACAGTATCCAGCCTCGACACGAACCTGGGCTGAGCCGGCGCTGGTGGAACTGGCTGCGAAAGCCGGGTCGTAACGGTAGAAATCGGCCTGGTTCTTGGCGATATTGGCAACCATTGACTTATAGAGATAATCCCAGTTCTCGTTAGTGGGTTCCCAAACCAGGTTGGAATACCTTACAAGGGTGACGTCTTTAGCAAAATCAGCGGTTTTTCCGATTTGCCCGATGCTGTCGACGATGATATCACCTTTCTTAAGCACGAGGACGTCGTTGCCGGTGAATGACATGACGGTCGTGTTTTCCAGGTCGCCGACATCAATTACCGCCTGATCGGTGGAATTGTAGACGACATACACAACTCCGTCGGCCAAGGTGCCCGTAAGCGCAACGGAAGCGGAAACGGAGGTGGCTCCATCGGTATATACATTCAAGGTGTATTCCGACAAATCGACTTCTGCTCCGGTGCCATTATAGATCTCCAGTGCTTTTGTAGTTCCTGTGCTTTCGATGTATTTGGAAATCAGAAGGTCGGTCGGTTTTTCCTCACCGGTGATTGCGAACGATCCCAGATCGGTCAAATCATTTGCGGGAAGCACATTCCACTGATTAGAGACTCGGAATGAATTCGTGGGTGTGATATCTCTGCTGGTGATCAATCCTTGTTCGTCCCAATAAATCTGGGCGATTTTCATGAAATTGTCATAGGTGGTGCTGAAAGTCGGTGTCAGTTCGATCGGGATTTCCGAAGTATAGGCAGAGAGACGAACCGGCAGATAACCTGTGTCCATCGCCCATCTGGCGGTATTTTCGGTTGTCGTCAGCCATTTGATGAAGAGCCAAGCAAAGAGTTTTTCGTTGGCGGAAGCGCTGCTGAAGATGCCGATGTTCGGACCTTGCTGAACCGCGGAAAGGGTGCCGGTGATATTATAGTTGTTGGTTCCGTCAGACATGGTTACTGCGGAGTTGTTGGTATCGGGAGTGACGGTTTGAGGAACGGTGAGGAAGTCGACATCGAATTTGCCGAATTTTTCTTTGTCATCAAGCCCGGTGGGAATGTTGTAGTTGACGCCGGCGGTGGAGCCAACGGTCATGCAAACATCACCGTACATGAAATTGGTCGAGCCATATGACGAACCCCATTCAATTGGTAAAACAAATGTTCTGGAATCAAACATGGCTTTGATGTAGTTAAGCATATTCTTAGTCGTCTGGTTGTTGATCATGATGTCTCCGGCGGAATTCGTATAGGGCGCGTTCCATTGTCTGCTCATATTGATGTACATATTGCCGGAAGAATCATAATTGAGCAAATATCCGCATTTGTTGCTTGCGACATCGGTTACAGCCGTACTGTTTACCAGAATGGCGCTCAGTTGTTGGATCTCGGCGAAGGTGAGCGGAGTTTCGTGGGAGAAGAACCCTTCGTCGCTGATCGTCATTCCCGCGGCGCGGATTTCATCGATATGCGCTTTCAGGACCGTGCGGTTCACAGCCATGGTCTCAGTAGATTTCGAATAGGGAAGCGAATAGTAATAGCCACCGATATATTGGTTGTTTTCTGCAAGATATCCGGGAATATAATCTTCAATATCCAACGAGACATCGACATATTGGCCATAAATGCTCGAGGTCGGATCGGTGATTTCATAGCGGACATTGCTGTTGATGTAGTTGTCCAGTTTCTGGACGGCAGCGGTCGTGATATAGGCGGCGAAATGGTCGGGATATCCAAGCGCCATCGTCGGGACCTGTCCAACCGAAATGCCCAGGTTGATCTTTTCTCTCAAAGTGTTGTAATCGCTCTCAGAAGTTGAAGTGATCGTCACGTTCGGATACATAGCTTCGAACTCGGCGATCAACTCATCGAGCAAGGCGGATTTATCCTGGCCATAGATATGCCAGAACAGGATTTCCACTTCATCATCGGGAATATCCATAACTACTTTTGTGGTAGTGGTCGTAGTGGTCGTGGAAGTGGTCGGCGGAACGGTGGTTTGTCCGCTGATTGTCGTCCCGGTCTGTGAAGTGGTTGTAGTGGTTGTAGTGGTCGTGGTCTGTGTCGTCGGTTCTGTCGTCACAACTTCGACGCAGCCAACGATCGCGAACACAAAGACGAATGCTGCAAGTGCCAAAACAATTTTTTTCATATATGTCCTCCTATTATAATAATATATATTTTTTGCCCATATAATTAGACCCATATAATTAGATGGTTGGGCTTTATCCCTTGATGCCGCTGCGAGAGACGCCGCGCATGATCTGCTTCCGGAACGTGAAGAACAAAATCAGGAGCGGAAGCGTGACCAATGTGGCCGAAGCCATCTGCTGACCGAAGTCGGTACGGCCGGTTCCGGTATCGGTGAAGGCGCCACGCAGACCGTTACTGACCAGGCGGAAGGAATCCTTGGTGGTGATGATGGCCGGCCAGATGTATGCGTTCCACGCACCCATCGATGTCAGGATGGTGATCGTTACTATGGTCGGCATGGCAACCGGAATCATGATTTTCAGAAGATATTGGAAATCGGAGGTGCCATCGACTTTGGCGGCGTAATACAGTTCATTGGGAATTTGCTTGAAAGTCTGCCTGAGGTAGAAGATATAAAACACGCTGGTCATGAAAGGCAAAGTCATTGCCAACAACACGTCCATGAACGTCTGGTCATAGATATCGTACCAGCCAAGGCTGTTGACGGTCAGGAAGTTGGTGAGAATGAAGATTTCACCAGGGATCATCATCGTACCGATCAGGATTGCGAACAAAGTGTCTCTACCTTTGAAATTCAATCTGGCGAAGGCGAACGCCGACAGGACGGTGGTGATGACGGTTCCGGCAGTCGTGGCAAGAGAGACGACGATCGTATTCCGCATATAAGTGAAGAACGGGAATAGCGGTTCGCCCTTTCTCGGGCCGCTGGCGACGACATCAAACAATTTGAAATAGTTCGAGATCTCCCATTGACTTGGTTTCAAAAACAATAACGGCGGGATTCTCTCCATAAGCATTTGTGATTTCAAAGAAGTGAGTAGCATCCAGTAAAACGGAATGAGGATGGCTATGGCAACCAGGGCGAGAAACAGATAAGTCAAAACGTTGAAGGTGATTTTCTTGGCTTTGTATACTTTCTCGTTGGCGACAAAAATTTCCGACATCTAAATCACCCCCCTCAATAATGGACCCGTTTTCTGCTGACGACAGTCTGCAGAACCGAGAAGATCAAAGTGATGATGAAAAGGATGATGGAAGCCGCGGCTGCATAACTATAAAAGCCCATGAAAGCGAAGTCGGCCCGGTATTTGTACACGAAGGCAACAATCGTGATCATGCTGTATGGCTGACCGCCAAGGCGTTCGCCGAACAGACCGATGACGGAGTTATATGCCTTGAGGGCTCCGATCAGGGATGTGATCGAGATATAAAGGATAAGCGGGGAAAGCAGGGGGACGGTGATGCGTTTGAAGATCGTCCATTTCGAGGCGGAATCGATCCTCGCCGCATCATAGTATTGCTTGTCGATGTTTTCCAGGCCACTTGTGAAAACCAGAATCTTGAATGCCAGACTGCTCCAAATGGTGAAAGTCAGTAGAGCTCCCATTTGCGCCCACCAGCTGGCCGTACCACCGATCCAGTCGATCGATGTGATGCCAAACAGGTTCAAGCAGGCGTTGATCAGGCCGTAGTCTTTGTTGAACAGAACCGCAAAGGTCATACCGACGGCGATCGCATTGGTCACATACGGCAGGAAAAACACAGTTTGGAAAAAGCCTTTTAGTTTCGGAATCGCCTTCAGCGATACGGAAATAAAAAGGGAAATGATGATTGAGACCGGAACCGATACAAAGGCCAACACGAAAGTGTTCAGTACCGATTTCCAGAATAGTTGGTTGTTGAAAATGACAACATAATTGTGCAGTGTCAAACCCGCTGCCCTGGTTCCAATCAGCGGCATATAATCCTTATAGAAAGATATCATGAAGGCGTTGATGAGCGGATAGAATGTGAAAACCGCCATCAGGATCAGCATGGGTGCTAGATAGATCCATGCTTTCCAACTGTTTTTTGTTTCCATAGGCTACTTGAGGAGGCTGCCGTCCGGTGCAAACAGGTGGATCTTGTCCGGCTTGATGGTGAAATGGACAATATCGCCCGATTGGATCCGGTGCACGGCATCCACGATGACTTTGAATGAAGTCTTATCCAGCAGGCCGCCTTCTTCGCCTGACATATCGATGATCAGGGTTGTATCCCGGCCGATCGTCTCGACCAGGTTGACGTCGAATTGGAGGTCACTTTGTTTGGTGGCGTCGATATTGAAGCCTTCCGGTCTGATGCCGACCTTGATTTCCGAGGTGTCGGGCAGTTTCGTCTGAATGACCTTCATGTCCTTGACAAAGACATATCCGCCCTTGATTTCGCCATCAAAGACGTTGATCTGCGGATTGCCCAGGAATTTTGCGACAAACAGGTTTTGCGGATGGTCGTACACATCCTGGGGTTTGCCCATCTGTTGGATGACACCGTCTTTCATCACGACGATCTCATCGGATATGGACATGGCCTCTTCCTGGTCATGGGTGACGAAAACGGTCGTGATCCCGGTTTCCCTCTGGATACGTTTGATTTCCTCGCGGGTCTGAAGACGCAGTCTCGCATCGAGATTGGACAGCGGCTCGTCAAGCAAAAGCACCCGGGGCTTCTTCACCAGGGCTCTGGCGATGGCGACACGTTGCTGTTGGCCGCCGGAGAGTTCCTTCGGTTTCCGGTCGAGCATTTCCTGCAAGCCGACCAGTTCCGCCATTTCATAGGTTCTCTGTTTGGCCTCTTCCTTTTCGACCTTCAGGTTTTGGAGCGGAAAAACGATGTTTTCCCTCACGCTCATATGTGGATATAGGGCATAGTTTTGAAACACAAGGCCGATACCGCGTTTTTCCGGAGGCATTTCCGATACTTCGTCTTCGTCAAAAAAGATCTTTCCCTCATTTTGCCGCAACAACCCGGCAATCAGGTAGAGCGTGGTCGATTTGCCGCAGCCAGAAGGGCCCAGCAGTCCGATGAGTTTCCCGGTCGGGATGGTGAGATCGACGTGATCTACGGCGTGAACTTCCTTTTTGTCCTTGCTGATGAAGATCTTTGTCAAGTTCGCCATTCTGATTTCCATACTTCTTGTCTCCTATCGATTATTTGTGCCTGTTTCATTATAGCACATGTTTTATAGAAAAATTATATATAAATATATATAATCCTTCAAAAAATCCTGGATTTTATCAACCAAAAGTTGAAAAAAAAAAGAGTTATCCCTTTTTATAAGGGCATAACTCTCCCTAGAAAAGACAAAATGGTTTGAGCGGTGATTGCCCCTGTCAGGCTACCGATCAAATCCTGGATAATCGTGGTTTTTGTCCAGACGAAATACCCGATAACACCCAATACTGCCAGTACTAAGAACAGTTTGATGAATTTTTTGATGAAAACTATTAATCCTACGATTGTGAATATCCCCAAAGCCAGCACGATAAGCCCCTGGGTCCATAATGGAAATCCCTGCAGCAAGCCGAAAAGCTGATCGAGATATGGCTGTACGAAATCGTCGATGGTGTCCGTGATTCCGAGCGCGAAAGGATACATTTGTTTCACCTCTTTTTATACTTATTACCTATGTAATAACAATTATACCATAATCCCCAAAAACGAAAAGAGTCTTTTTTCGATTTTTTTCAATACCGTTTCCGATTTTCAACAGCTTTCGTCAGCGTCTGGTCGTCCGCATACTCCAAATTCGATCCGACCGGAACCCCGTATCCGATTCTGGTAACGGATATGTCCATGTTTTTCAGAACCCTCTGGATAAACATGGCCGTGGCTTCGCCTTCCTGAGTTGCCGATGTCGCCAGGATGACTTCGCTGACCTCCTCATCCTGAATCCGATTCCATAACGAAGCCAGATTGAGGTCGTCGGGTCCGATTCCATTGATGGGTGAAATCGCTCCATGAAGAACGTGATACAGTCCGTGGAACACGTTGGCCCTTTCGAACGAGAACACATCCTTGGGAGATTCCACGACCATGATCATCGTCCTGTCCCGGTGTTCGCCGGCACAGATCCGGCAGGGATCGACATCGGTCAGCTGCCCGCATGAAGAACAACGGAAGACTTTTTCCTTGACGGTAGCCAGGGTATCGGAAAAGGCGCTCAGTTCTTCCTGATCGAAATTGTTGAGCGTATACATGGCATATCGTTCGGCTGTCTTTCTGCCGATGCCGGGATATTTCATGAACTGGATGATCAGATCTTCAAGCGCTTTGGGATATTCCATTAGAACAGACCCGGCATCTTCATCCCCTGGGTCAATGATCCGAGGGTCTCTTCCATTTCCTTGTCGACCTTGCGGAACGCATCATTCAAGGCGGCGACGATCAGGTCTTGAACCATTTCGATATCGGCCAGATCGATCTCGTCCTTCTTGATTTCGATGGACAAAACTTCCTTGGTGCCCTTGACGGCCACCTTGACCACCGAACCTCCGGCTTGTCCGTAAAAGGTCGAGGCATTGATTTCAGCTTGGGCTTTTTTCAGGTCTTCCTGCATTTTTTGGATCTTCTTGATCATTTGCGGATTGATCATTTTTTCACACCTCCACCGGTCATTTCTTGACCTTGACGAGATCGCCGAAGATGCCCATGGCATCAGTGACGATCTTTGCTTCCTTTTCAACGGTTTCATCTCCGAGGTCGTTGGAGACATCCCTGAGGTCTTCACATACGATCGGCGACAGGCGGATATCCCTTTTACCCTGGCGCCACTGGGTTGCGAATTCCTCGGCGATGCTTTCAAAGACATCTTCGGGTAAAGCAATATAGTCAACGCTCCGGTCAAACGCCCGTTTTAGCGCTTCCCTGACGGTCTGTCTGACGGATGGTCTCATCATTTGGTTACAGATGCCAGCGGAAGAAAAGGTTACGATGACCTTGTCATAGGAGCTGGCTTTGACCGATCCGCTTTCAAACTGTACGGCATATTGACGATGGGATCCGGCGGTATTGGCTTTTGACAAACGGCTCCAATTATTTAATAAATAAATCTTATCATCTCTGTTTCCATTATTTAACACCTCTTCAACAAACTCGATCCGATAGGTGTTGGCAATGTCGCCACAGATGTCTTCCGGCTCTTTTTCACACGGCTGTTCTTTGATTTCGTCGGAAACCCTAAGGTCGAAAGTCTCCTGGGGTTTTTCCGGCTCCGCCGTCTTGACGGCCGACTTGATCGCAAGTTCCTCTTCGCTTGGAGCCGATACCGTTTTCTGAATTACGACCGGCTCCTTGGTCTCCAACGCCTTGATTCTTTCATCGAGTTTTTCGAGGTCGTCGATCATCTTGGCGTCGCTGGCGGTTTCCACATCGGTCATTTTTATGAACGCCAGTTCGAGGAACAACTTGGGGGAGTTGCTCCATTTGATCTCGTTGATGGTCTTGGTCAGAACATCCAGATAATAGAAGATTCGTCTGTTGCTGACCATTTTCGCCAACTGCAGGAATTCCTCGTTGGAAAACAGACTGCTGGAATGATCGGTCGTACCGACGTTTTTGAACATGAGGATGTTTCTCAGAAAATCAAGCAGATTGAAAGCGATCTTGTGTACTTCCTTGCCTTCGATGATGAGATCGTTCATTGCCTGGATGGCCCTGGTCGAATTCATCTCCACGATCGCGCGCACCATTTCGATCTGCTTTTCCAGGGAGACAGCTCCACAGATCTGGTTCACATCTTCCAATTTGATATATTCGGGACTGTATGCGTGGACCTGGTCGAGCAGGCTGATCGCATCCCTTAATCCGCCCTCGGCGAACACGGCAATCTGTTCGATGGCGTCGACATCGATCCTGATATCCTCCTTGGTGATGATTTCATTCAGTTTCATGATGATGTCGTCAAGCGTGATCGCCTTGAAATCAAACCGTTGGCAACGCGAATGGATCGTCATCGGAATCTTCTGCGGTTCCGTGGTGCAAAGGATGAAAATCACGTGGGCGGGAGGTTCCTCGAGCGTCTTCAACAGAGCGTTGAACGCTCCCGTGGACAACATGTGAACCTCATCGATGATATATACCTTGTATTTGACGTATCCCGGCAGATATTTTACCTTGTCGCGGATTTCCCTGATCTCATCGACACCGTTGTTGCTGGCGGCATCGATTTCGATGATATCGCTGATGGTGCCATCCTGGATGCCGCGACAGTTGTCGCACTCGTTGCAGGGATTGGCGACGGGAGCGTGTTCGCAGTTGATGGCCTTGGCGAAGATTTTCGCTATCGAAGTTTTTCCTGTCCCTCTCGGGCCGCTGAACAGATAGGCGTGGGCCACCTTGTTGTTTTGCAGGGCGTTCTGGAGGGTGACGGTGATGTGCCTTTGGCCCGCAACCTCGGTAAAATCAACCGGTCTGTATGTTCTGTATAATGCCCGATAGCTCATTAGTCATCATCCCCTTCCTTAAGGATCCGGTTGGCCAGTTGCTGGTCCGGATTCACGTATACATGACCTTTATAGGCGTCAAGAAGAATCCTGTCGCCGTCGTTGATACTGTTGTAACTGCCGGATATGACCATTGCGGGAATATCCCTGGTCCTGATGATCGTACCGGAGTGTTGGTTGTAAGATCCCGTTTCGGATATCAAGCCGACGATCATGTCCTTGTCGAGGCCCAGCAACAGACTGGGTTTCATTTTCTCTACCACAAGGATCGTCGGCTCGCCGAAAGCTGTGCGGCGGTCGTATTCAACGTCTTCGATCGTCGCCAAAACCCGGTCGGTGGTGTCTTCAATATCGATAACCCGGTTCCTTATGTATTCGTTGTCAAGTCTCAGGAACTTCTCGATCACTTCGTCTGCTGCTTGGCGATAGGAATCATAGGCGCTGTGTCTGGAGCGGATCAATTCCTTCGCCCTGTCGATGATCAACGGATCGTTGACCATCAATTTGTGGGCTTCGAATATCGCCGAAACCGCGTCGGGATAAAGCATCTGTGAGGTAGTAATCTGTTCTTGCAGCCTCTGAGTGCTTTTTGCCAGAGCGGTTTCCAGGACCGCAAGCTGGTCGATGTTGCTTTTGGTTTTCCTATCATCCTGGATTGCGTCTCTAAGCTTGTATGCTTTACCATAGACGATTCCCAGGTTGATCACGATGCCTTCGTAGACCTTCAAGCCGATCCCACTCCTACATTAATATTATAGCGCAAACCGCTTTGTTTTTATATGCCTTGGCTATTTATTTGCCAAAGAATCCCGTTGTTCCCGAACGTACTTGACCACGATTTCCATGGCTTTGGCCTCGCTTGTTTCCGGACGGAATTTTTTCTCCAGTTTTGCCAGGGTCCATTGTTCGGTTTCCCCATTTATGTAGATCTGATATGCGATCTTCAGGTTTTCCTGGAATTTGTGATTCAGTTGCAGCCTGCGGAAGTCCTCGATCAGGAACAGATTCGATTGTCGCATGATTTCGCTGATGGCTCCGGCGAACTCCTCTTCCTGGACGCCCTTCTTGCGCTTCTTGCTGCCCATTTTATCCAAAATCACGTCTCCGAAGTAATAGACTCCGGTGAATACCAAGGGCATGAACCAGAGACTAATCAGTTGGGCCGGATCGGCTTTCCCGGATAAAATCATATAGAGGGAATATCCCAGAACGACCAAAGCGGTAAGCAGGAAAATCCCCAGATAATATTTCATTGGCTTTTTATGTCTTCTCATGTAGATCACCTAAAAGTATTATACAATAAAACCCGCGGTTTATGTTAGAATATTTATGGTGATATCATGCTTGAGAGCACAATCGTCGGCCAGGCGACCGCCAACGGAATCGGCGCCCTTAATCTGATCAGAGTTTCTGGAGAAGACGCAATCAGGCTAGTCAATGGCGTCTTCCAGGGAAAAGATCTGGAACAGGCCGCTGGCAACGAAGCCATCTATGGACATATTATGGACGGCAAAGACACGATCGACGAAGTGATCGCGATCCTTTATCGCGCTCCGCATTCGTACACGCGCGAGAATATGGTCGAAATAACTTGCCACGGCGGTTTTTTCGTTGCCAGTGAAATCATCCGCCTGTTGATAAGAAACGGAGCCCGGCTCGCTGAAAGGGGCGAGTTCACCAGAAGGGCCTTCCTTAACGGCAGAATCGACCTCACCGAAGCTGAAAGCGTGATGGACATCATCAACGCCAAAAACAAAGCTCAACTTGATCAGGCCCAAAAAGCACTGCGCGGAGACATCAAGGTCCAGGTGGATAAAATGCAAAACGATCTCTTAGGCATCATCGCCCAGATCGAAGTCAACATCGACTATCCCGAATACGACGACGTCGAAGTCATAACCGATAAAATCGTGATTCCGAAAATCAAGGACCTGATTGTCAGAATCGAAGCCGCTATCGCTTCGTCGCAGACGGGAAAAATCATTCGCGACGGCATCAAAACAGTGATCGCAGGCAAGCCGAACGTGGGCAAATCGAGCCTTTTGAATTCGCTGCTCAGGGAAGAAAAGGCCATCGTGACGGAAATCTCAGGAACGACTAGGGATCTGATCGAAGCCGAAATGGATCTGGACGGAATCATCCTGAAACTGATCGATACCGCCGGTATCAGAGAAACCGCCGACATCATCGAAAAGATCGGAATCGAAAGGACAAAAAAAGCCATCGCCGATGCCGATCTGGTCTTGCTGGTTCTCGACCAAAGCGAATCGTTGACAGGATATGACAAGGAACTGCTTAATTTGACAAAAGACAAGGTCAGAATCCTTGTAGGTAACAAGGCCGACCTGGGCAAGAAGATTGATCCGGGAACCGAAAAAATCATCAACATCTCCGCCAAAAACCGCGTCGGAATCGATTTGCTCGCCGCCGAAGTCAGAAACCTGTTCCTGAAAGCGGAACTCGGAACCAGCAACGATGAAGCCCTGTTTGCCAA
>Ga0172375_10006227_pt1 | contig 16838 bp, 17 predicted proteins | sample LakKiv1m_FD_114537 | JGI IMG/M metagenome (GOLD analysis project Ga0172375, IMG submission 114537) | Freshwater microbial communities from Kabuno Bay, South-Kivu, Congo - kab_092012_11.1m | ecosystem: Environmental > Aquatic > Freshwater > Lake | place: Democratic Republic of the Congo...
AGGCGGGCAGGCGGCCGGCTCGAATCGCCTCGACCGCCTCCTGGTTAGCGTGATCCCAGCCGACCAGGTGCGCCACGATGTCGTGGGCCGACCAGATGCCGAGGAAAGTTTCCTCCTGCGCTGTAGGTGGCAACGCCAGGACTGCTTCGAGGATCTCAGACCGGGCCGCAGTCAGATCGGCCACAAGCTCCTGCTTCCTGGCTTCGGGTGTGCTCTTCATAACTGCTAACTCCGCTCGATCAACCTGGAATCGTGGATTTCCGATGTGTTCACGGCGCCTCGCAGCCGGGCGGTTTGGCTCAATCCCCAAGGATCTCACGCGCCATGCGTCGGGCCGCGTCGGCGGCGCGCTCGCCGAGTTCCGCTGGCGTGGTGCAGTTGGCAAGCACGTACTTCCCAACCACAACACCGCGCACGTAGGCCATCTCACGGTCGAACATCACTTGAATCGAGTCGGCGTTATCCTCTGCGTCTCCGCCGCAGGTGACCAGCAGCGCGGCGCGCCTGCCGGCCACACCTGCACTTGCGCCGGAGCGCAGCGCAGGTGCAAGTGTAAGCGTCGCTGCGACCTGACCGTCCTGCCATTTGACCAGGCAGTAGTGACGATCCAGCAAGCGCCTTGAGCTGCGCGGGAAAGGCCCAGCAGTACACAGGCGAGGCGTAGACCACGACATCGGCCGCCAGGATGCGCTTTGCGCGGGCTGCCAAGAATGGTGATGATCTTCATGTGCCTCCTGGCTAGAACCCGAACAGGATGAATTTCCGTGTCCGCCGCATGTACGCTTCGTAGGCTGGCCCCGAAGAAAGTGAACATAAATCGAGGTAGCAGATCACAGCATACCACAGATTCCTGCATTTGCCACTTCTATCCTCAGCGCGCGGCACAATGGATTCAACGCGCCCTTGCGAAGACAAGCGCGCCATGACCTGTCAAAGTGGCCCGGGCGCCGCTCACACCTCGGGATGCTGTCGATCTTCTGCCAAAGCGCGCAACCCGGCGACCAACATCTGGCACAAGATACGAAAACTCGTGTCGGCGTCGAGAGGCAGGCCGAAGCCGCCTGCCAACTCCAGTGTACTGAAGCCGTGCACGACGCTGCGCAGCCCGCGCACTGCATGCACGGCCACCGGGCCGCTCAAGCCATAGGATGCAAGCACCGCCAACACCACCGCCACGATCTCGTCTTCGGCAGCCTGCATCTCGCGATCTGCGGGCCGATCGATGAGCGATGCGCGCGCGGTGAGGGCATATTGGGCAGGATGCTCCTTGATGAAAGCCCGGAAGGCGTTGGCCAGGGCCAACACGGCCTCATCGCGTGTTTTGCCGACCGCGGCGCGTGCCAGGTGAGTGCCCAGGCTGCGTTTGGCCCGGAGCGCCAGCTCGCGCTGCACATCGGGCAGCCCCGCCACATGGTTGTAGAGCGATGGCGTACGCACACCCAGGCGCTGGGCCAACTGACCAAGGGTCAGGCCATCCGCACCTTCGGCGTCGGCCAGCTCGGCAGCAGCAGCCAACACTTGCTCTCGGTCCAAGCCCGCTCTATGCGCCATGATGGTTACCTGTGAAGGCCCTGCTCAAGAAGGGAAGGATGACGGATACGGCTTCGACCGGCATCTCGGCGTGCGGGTAATGCCCGGCGCCCTCGATCATGTGCACTTCGCCGCCCACCAGACCGGCGATCCAGCGCGCTTCGGACGCGGGATCAGGGAAGTCGGGATCGCGGGTGCCGAACAGGATCAGGGCTGGCACGTGAACGTGTGCGAGCCGTGCGGCCGACTCGGCTTTCGATGCGAGGATCTGCCCGCGCAGCGCGGCCAGACGTGCGGGCTCAGCCAGGTTGCGCTGCAACGCCGCCTTGTACGCCTCGAAATCGGCCGGCTGCCGTGTCAGATAGAGCGAGCCGTAGTACTTGATCCACGTGCCTGCACCCCAGGGACCGGCGAACAGGAGCGGGTAAAGCAGGCTGAGAAGCGTGTTCTTGGCCGACGGAAAATCACGCACGAAAGCATCGATGAGCACGATGCCGGCGATCACCTCCGGCGCTTCGGCCGCTGCCCAAACCGCGGCGCCGCCGCCCGAAGATTCACCGATCACGACAGCCGGACCGGTGTTCAAATGCCGGGCAAGGGCCACGATGTCTGAGCCCACGCCGGCGACAGAATAATCGGACCACCGGGCGCTCGCTTCGCCGATCCCGCGTTGATCCATGGCGGCGACCTGGTAGCCGGCCCGCGCCAGCTCTGGGGCCAGGAAGCGGTACTCGGCTCGAAGATCGCCCATCGAGGGCACGCAGATAATCAGAGGCCCTGAGCCTGTCACTTCGTAGGCGATTTTTCCGCCTTCACGATTGATATACTGGGTATTCATACGTTCCTCTCACACACCTCCCTCGGATTGGCTGATGGGCCACAGATTACCATAGAGGAGATGCTAATGATGTAAGCAAATATACTAATAGCATTAGTTTATCTGGAATTGCTGGGGCCGCTGACTCGTGCTTGACAGACACCTTCTCGTACTGGCCCTGGCTTCGATAGGCCGTGCTGAGCGTATACGGCAGGATGCTATGCGCGGCGACCAGGTATTCCGCCACGTAGACGTGACTGCCGGCAAAGGCCTTGACGAAACCGGCGATGTCATCGCGTCCCTGCATCGAGAGCGCGGCCAGTTGCAGACCGGCAACCCAACCCTCCGTTCCAGCATGCCCTCTCTTGAGTTGCCTGCTCGTGGCTCAAAGCAACAAGAATCCGTCGGCAACCGAACTCATTCCCGGTTACCGCATGGTACTGGAGATCGTTTTGAGGAATGAGGCAACCTTCGTACTCGTCGTGTGTATACGTTTTCAAGAGAGATCGCCGATGAGCAGATAAAAAGCACTGAGGCGAGGCCATCGGTTGTCGAGTGACGAATGAGCGCAATTTCGCATCCCTGTGTGCTTATCGTGGGCGGTGCCGGCCACTATGGACGGTGATACTCTCAGCTATCAGCCCGCGACCCTGGAAATGGAAACGCACAGATGGATGCTGAGCAAGGGGCTTTATTAACACGTTCTCAGGCCCGCCCGCGGGGACAGGTGACGCGGCAACGGTTGCTGTGACAGCCGGGCGCAGTCCAAGCTGCGCCGCCAGGGGCAACAGCCGCGGCAGCGCGAAATAGGCCAGGGCGCCGATCAGTGCCAGCCCGCTGAGGGTCACGACGAGGGGCTGCAGGCGAATCTCCATTATCTATCCGAACTAAGTCCGAAACTCAACAATTGCATCTTGACAAACAAGACCCGTTGCGCTATGATGTGGGCGTTCACGTGAACGCTCACATCATACTGTCTCACTTACTGCCCTGTGGTTCGGCGTATGGCGAAGCAAGTCACACTCAACGATGTAGCGGCGCATGCCGGTGTCTCCTACCAGACGGTCTCCCGCGTCATCAACGGCAAGGGGGAGGTCAGCGAGGAGACGCGGCAGCGCGTGCTGAAGGCGATCGGCGAACTGGGCTACCGGCCCAACGCGCTGGCACGTAGTCTGGCTGCAGGGCGCAGTCGCACGATCGGGGTGGTCACCGTAGAGTTGTACCGGTTTGCCCCCTCGCGCATCGGCACCGGCATCCAGCAGCGCTGCCAGGAGCTGGGCTATCGCCTCCTGGTGGAGTGGCTCGGCGCGCCTGACGATCCGGCCCGTTACCTCAACGAGTTGGCAGGCCGGCAGGTAGACGCCATTATTTGGTTAGGGCCGGAATTGGACGACGATCTTTCATGGGTGACTCCCGACTGCCTGAACTGCCTGCCGCCTGTGGTTTTCTGTGACTTCAACGTGCGCCCGAGGCTGCACCTGGTCAGTACCGACAACCGCCGTGTGGGGGTCGAGGTAACCCGCCATCTGTTGGCCCAGGGCCGCCGCCAAATCGGCATCATCACTGGCCCCCTGGCGCGTGCGATTCCGCGCGCGCGCCTGGATGGCTGGCGAGATGCGCTGCGCGAGGCCGGCCTCGAGCCCGCCCCGGCGCTCATTGCCGAAGGTGATTGGTCACCCGCCAGCGGCGCGCGCTGCTATCATCAACTGGCGGCGCAGAATCCTGAGCTTGACGCCATCCTGGCCTGTAACGATCGGATGGCGTTGGGAGTTCTACACGCGGCGCAGCAGACAGGCCGCCGTGTGCCGCAAGATCTGGCCGTGGCTGGCTTCGACAACATCGCCGAGGCCGCATTCTTCACGCCGCCGCTGACCACCGTTCAACAACCCCTGCTGGAGATGGGGCGTGCGGCCGCCGATTTAGCCATCCAACTGGCCGAGGCGCGGTGGGAGAAACGCCCCGAGCCACCCGAATCCACCATCGTGCTGCCGTCCGAGCTGATCGTCCGCGCCAGCTCAGTCGTCGTTTGATTCTTGCAGCCGTCAACCTATCCAGTTTCCAAGGGAGGAAGAACATGACCACCGCGAAGAAGCTCGACCGTCGTCAATTCCTGAAGGTCACCGGTGTCCTTTCGGGGACGCTGGCGGCCACGACCCTGGCTGGCTGTGCTCAACCGCAGCCGACTGCCACGCCCGTTCCACCGACTAAGGCGCCTGCGGCCCCTGCGGCCACCGCCGCGCCGGCTGCCACCGCTGCACCTGCCGTCTCGACGAGCGCGACCGTGGCGAAGGTGGATCCGATCACGATCCTGATCAACGACTCTCCGTGGTTCCCCGGCTTCGAGAAGCTGGTGGGCCTGTACGAAGAGAAGACCGGCAATAAGGTCAACCTGGCGGTGACTCCGTTCACCGGCATGTTGGAGAAAACACGCAACGCCACCACGGCGTCCGAGAGCGAGTACGACATCGTCAACTTGAACGAAGGCTGGTACGCTACGTTCTACGCTGGCAAATTCATGGCGCCCCTCAACGAGATTGATCCCACCCTCACGGTTGACCCGAACATCATTGACTACAGCAATGCCATGCGGTGGAGTCACGAGAAAAACTACTCGACCAAGGATGGCACGCTCTACGGGCTGCCGATCAACGGCAACATCCAACTCCTCTACTACCGCACCGATCTCCTCGAGAAGGCCGGCCTCAAGCCGCCAGAGACCTGGGACGATGTGGCCGACATATCCAAGAAGCTGATGAGCGCGCCCAATCTGTACGGCTTCGCCACGCGCGGCCAGAAGGCGGGGTTCGCTGTGGCATACGACTGGCTGCCGTTCCTGCGCGGCTACTACGGAGACTGGGTTGCCAAGCCCGGCGAAGATTGGACCGTGACGATCAACAACGATGCTGGGCGCAAGGCCATGAAGAAGTGGCTGGAACTGCTCAAGACCTATGGCCCGGCGAACGTGGCCGATGTAGGACAAGCCGAACTCCAGCAACTCATGCTCAGTGGCAAGATCGTCCAGGCCTTGATGGTGGTCGCCAATTGGGCCGCGATGGACGACCCTGAGAAGTCAACCGTCGTCGACAAGGTCAACGTGACGGTGTTGCCCAAACCAGTAGAGGGTCGGCACGCTACCACGACCGGCATCTGGGTGATGGGCGTTCCCAAGAACCTGCCCGACAAGCGTAAGAAGGCCGGTCTGACCTTCCTGAAGTGGGCGCTGACCAAGGAATCCCAGATCGAGTACACCAAGTTCGGCGCGGTCCCTGTCCGCCAGGACGTCTACACCTCCGAGCTGGCCAGCGACCCGAAGTATCGCTGGATGAAGGCGATGGCCGACAGTACGCAGTACATCGTCGAGTCCATCCGCATACCGGAAGGGCCGCAGATCACCGATTCTATCGAGCTGCGATTGAACCAGGCTATCGCCGGCCAGATGAGCGGCGATGAGGCGTTGGACAATATGGCGAAGGAAATCTACGACGTCCTCCAGAAGGCGGGGTACGCGACCAAGCTGGGCTGATCCCGCGACCGGTGCGCGGCCCCGGCAGTCGTCCGTGCGGGCTGTTGCTGCCGGGGCTGTGCTGTGGAAGGAGCCTCCGTGAACGCCCCATCTGTCAAAGCCGCTTTTTCGCGTCGAGCGGGGCCGCGACCGCAATCGTTGCGCGAGTGGCTGGACCAGCGCTTTCACTATTGGGCGTTGGCGCCGACCCTCGTCGTTTTGCTGGCGCTCACGATCTACCCCTTGGTGCAGCTTCTTATCATGAGCGTCTCTACCGTCTCCTTCGCCGAAGGGCGGGTCATCTGGCGGCCCTCCGGTCTGGATAACTTCCACACCTTTCTCGCGGACACGATCTTTCCGACGGCGATCCGCAACACGGTGCTCTTCGTGATCGTGGTTGTCACGGCGGAGATGCTCCTGGGATTGATCCTGGCGTTGATTGCCAGCCAGGTCAAGCGACTGACCGGTTTGCTGCGCGCTGTCTTGATGATCCCGATCTTGGTGCCGGCCATCGCCATCGGCACGGTATGGCGTCTGCTCTATAACTTCGAGTTCGGCGTTTTCAACCAGTTCCTCAAAGCGTTCAGCTTGCCGCCGCAGAATTGGAACGGCAGCGCGCTCCTGGCCCTGCCCTCGATTATGGTGGTAGATATCTGGCACTGGACCGCGTTCATCTTTCTGTTGATGCTGGCAGGCATCGAATCGCTGCCGATCGAACCGATGGAGGCAGCCAGGGTGGATGGCGCTTCGGATTGGCAACTGCTGCGCCATGTCGTCTTACCGCTGCTCCAGCCGACCATCCTGGTCACGCTGATGTTTCGCACGATCTTCGCCTTCAAGGTGTTCGACGAGGTGTTCTTGCTGACGGGCGGCGGACCGGGCAATGCGACCGAGGTGATCAGCCTTTACATCAACCGGGTCTTCTTCGGGCAGTCGCGCATGGGTTACGGCGCGCTGCTTTCCATCATCACCATCCTGCTGACCGCGGTGTTCGTGATTCTCTACAACCGCACCGTGCGGAGAAGGAGCAGCGCAGCATGATTCTCTCTCGCCGTTGGAGCAGGGTTGGCTATGTCGTGCTGGCGCTGGCTGCGTTCATCACCCTGGCACCGTTCGTGTTTACCTTCATCAACTCGATCAAGTTTTACAAGGACATCACCTCCGGCACGCTGGTCTTTCAGCCGACGCTGGTGAACTACGACCGGCTCTTCTTCAGCAGGCAATCGGCCTTCATCGTCAACACCACCAACAGCCTGGTCATCGCCGTGGTGAGCACGGTCCTCGTGCTCGTCATCGCCACCCTGGGCGGCTACAGCCTGGAGCGCTTCCGCTGGCCGCGGCGGTTCACCGGCATCCTGGCGGGCTGGATCCTGCTGTTTCACATGATCCCTGGCGTAACGCTGGTCGGGCCGTTCTACCTGCTGATGCGCAGCCTGGGGCTTTACGACCGGTTGCTCGGCGTGATCCTGAGCCACCTCGTCCTCAACCTGCCCATCAGCCTGTGGATCGTCCAGAGCTTCCTGGCGGACCTGCCGGTGGAGCTGGAGGAAGCCGCGCACATTGACGGCGCGTCCAACCTGGGGACGTTCCTGCGCGTGGTGGTGCCGCTGATCGCGCCCGGCCTGGCCGCGGTCGCCATCCTCACCTTCGTGTTCTCCTGGAACGAATTCCTGTTCGCGCTGAATCTGACCTCCACCAAGGCGGCCACGATCCCGGTCGGCATCGCCAAGTTTGCACAGCAGTACGAAGTCCGCTATGGGGAGATGAGCGCGGCCGCATTCTTTGCCACGCTGCCCGCCGTCGTCTTCCTCACCTTTGCCCAGCGCCAGATCGTCAAGGGCCTCACCTTGGGCGCACTCAAATAGAGAGGTTTCGCCGCATGAACATCGTCCTCTTCATGACCGACACTTATCGCCACGATAATCTATTGTGCTACGGACCGACTCATGTCAAGACCCCGCGGCTGGATCGGTTTGCGAATGAGTCGTTTGTCTTCGACAATGCCTATCTCGGCTCCTTCCCGACGATTCCGAACCGGCTGGACATCATGAGCGGCCGCTTCAGCTTCACCGATCACGAGTGGTGCCCGCTCCCGAAGGAGACCGTTACCCTCCAGCAGATCCTCAGCGCGTCCGGGTTCACCACCATGATGATCGCGGACAACCCCCACCTGCTGGAAGATGGGTTTGACTACGGCCGCGGCTTCCAGGGCTTCGAGTGGATTCGCGGCCAGGAGACTGACCACTGGCGCACCGACCCGCGCAACATCCGGATGCCCGACGACGGCGGCAAGAACCGCAGCCTCTTCATCCTGAAGAACTACATGCGCAACACCGCCTGGTGGCGGGGCGAGGAAGATCATTTCGCGCCGCGTACGGTGCGCGAGGCATGCACCTGGCTGGAGCGCAACCAGGACCAGAACTTCTTCCTCTATCTGGATCTGTTCGATCCGCACGAGCCGTGGGATGCGCCGCAGCATTATCTGGATTTGTACGAGCCGAAACGGTGGCAGGGTCCGGAGATCCTCTTTCCCTACTACAACTTCTGGCGCGAGTTTCTGACGCCGGAGGAGATGGATCACGTTCGCAATCTTTACCGGGCTGAGGCCAGCATGATTGACCACTGGTTCGGCGTGCTGTTGGACAAGCTGGATGAGTTGGGGATGACCGAGGACACCGCGGTGATCTTCGCCAGCGACCACGGTTACCTCTTCGGCGAGCACGGCCTGACGGGCAAGTCGCTGTTGCCCGAGGTAGACGGCGTCATGTACTACGAGGCGATTCCTATGTACGACGACGTGCGCCGCGTGCCGTTGATGGTGCGCGCGCCAGGCGTCCGCGGCGGACAGCATACTTCGGCCCTGGTCCAGTCGCCCGACCTCATGCCGACGATTCTGGAGCTGGCGGGACTGGTCGCCACCGAATCGGTGGGTGGTCAGGCGCGCACGCAGGCGTTGCAGTGTGGCGTGTTCACCACCGAGGAGTGGCGCTTCCGGCCGGAGACGATCCACGGCCGGTCGCTGCTGCCCGTCATGCGCGGGGAAACGACCAGACATCGCGATTTCGCGGTCTGCTCCAACACCATCATCCAGCACACCCCCCTCCTGGCGAAGTCGGCGGTCGTCACCCAGGACGGCTGGTGCCTGCACTACGCGGGCGCCTACGACGATGCGGCCAGCGACGCCAAGATGTTCATCTCCAAGCTGATTGACCCTGCGCTGGCCCGCATCCCCACCGCGCCGGCCCTCTTCCACCTGCCCTCTGACCCCGACGAGGAGCGCGACGTGATCGCGGACAACGCCGCGTTGGCTGCTGATATCCACCGCCGCTACGTAGCCTGGCTGGAAGAAGTCGGCACGCCCGAGGTGCACCTGGCAGGGCGGCGCAGGCTGTAGACTGCTATGAAATCCCAAACCATCGTCTTCCCGGCACCCAACCAGGTTGAGGTTCGCGACGAGGAAATTGCGGGGCCTGGCCCTGGCGAGGTCTTGTGCGCGGCGACGAAATCGCTCATCAGCGCAGGCACCGAGCTGAACTGCCTGCGCGGCCGGTTCGACCCCGGTACCAACTGGGCGAGCATGGTACGCTACCCCTTCCGGCCCGGCTACAGCATGGTCGCCCATGTGGTCGCCATCGGTGAGGACGTGACGACGCTGCAAGAAGGCGATCGCATCACCAGCCGCACGCCGCACGGCCAGTTCTTCTGTTTGCCGGCCTCGGATGCCTATCGGCTGCCCGACGGCCCGACCGACGAAGAGGCGACCTGGGCGCGGTTGGCGGGCACGACGCAACTCGGCGCACGGCGCGCCGGCCTGCAATTCGGCGAGAGCGTCGCGGTCATCGGTCTCGGCATCCTGGGCCAGCTCGTCGTCCAGTACATGGCGCTGGCCGGGGCGCGCCGCGTGATCGCCGTGGATCTCAACCCGGGCCGGTTGGCGCTGGCGCGTGCCCACGGCGCCACCCATGCGGTTGCGGCCGACGCGGCCGCGGCGCGAGAACCCATCGCGGAGATCACTGGCAGCCGGATGCTCGACGTCGTTTTCGACGTGACCGGCCATCCGGCGGTGCTGGCCGCGGCCGTGGGGCTGCTGCATCGCTTCGGCCGGCTGGTGCTGCTGGGCGACACGCCGACCCCCACTCAGCAGGTGTTGGGGCCAGGAGTGCTTAGCAACTCGCTGACGATCCTGGGCATCCACGGCACTGCGCACCCCGACGCCGGGTCCGAGTTCGCGCCCTGGAGCCGACCGGAGATGTACGACCTCTTCTTCGATTATCTGGCACAGGGGCGGATGCGCGTGGCCGACCTGGTGACGCAGCGCTACTCGCCCCTCGACGCGCCCGCGGCGTATGATCTGCTGCTGCACGATCCGACGGCGGCGCTGGGCGTGATCTTGGATTGGGAAAAGCTATGAACCCGCAAAGACTTCGCATCGGCGTGCTCGGCGCCGGTTCCATCAGTGATTATCACATCGGCGGCTTGCAGGCGGCCGGCGCGGAGGTCGTCGCGCTCTTCAGCCGCACTGAGGCGAAGGCCAGGGTGCAGGCGGATCGCTACGGCATCGCCACCGTGTTCACCGACTACCGCGCGCTGCTGGCGCGGGACGATGTGGACGCGGTTATCATCGCCACGCCCGACTTCACCCATGAGGAAATCGCCGTGGCCACGGCCGCCGCGGGCAAGCCGATGCTCCTCCAAAAGCCGATGGCGCGTACCGGCACCGAATGCCGGCGCATCATCGCCGCGACGCAGGCCGCGGGCGTGCCGCTCTACGTCGGCTTCATGCACCGCTACTTCGGCGAGATCGAGGCGTTGCAGCGGCTGCTCGTTGCAGGCACGCTAGGCCGCTTGACGATGGTGCAGCAACGCAACGCTACGCGCGGCGCGAACTGGGCCGACTGGTTCTACCGCAAGGATCTTGTGGGCGGTGGCGCAGTGATGCAGATCGGTATCCACGGCATTGACCTGCTGCGGCACGTGTTCGGCGAGATCGTCGCGGTGAAGGCCACAACTGCGATCACCGTGCCCCAGCGCACGTTGACCGACGGCCGCGTCGTCGTGCCTGATAACGAAGACCTGGCCCTCGCCACCTACCGCTTCGCCAGCGGTCTGCTGGCCGCGCACGCGGTCAGCTATAGCGAAGTCGCAGGCACCGATCGCTTCCGCATGGAGGTCTACGGCGAACAGGGCACGGCCTGGCTCCGCACCGAGCGCGGCCTCCTGGCGGTGGGCTACGGCGGGGGAAACTGGACATCGCCCGCCCTGCCGCCGGGCAACGTGGGCTATCGCCAGCACTGTCACTGGCTGGCGATGCTGCGAGGTGAGGCGCCGCACGATGGCTCCGATGCGGCCGGCTTGGCGTCGGTTCAGGTCGCAGAGGCGATTTATCGCTCCGCGGCCGCGGACGCCTGGGAGCCAGTGGCGTAAGGGTTCGTAAATGGATCAACTGTCTTCGCGCGAACGTATCTTGCGCACCGTGGCCGGCCAGCCGACCGATCACACCCCCATCTTTGCGCCCATCACCTGGCACCCACTCTCGCCAGAGCCGGCCCCCGGCGACTGGAAAACCCAACCGAACTACCGCCGGCTGGTAGCCCTGGCGCAGGCGCACTGCGACTTCTTCGTCCAATTGGAGATCCCCGAACGAACACCCTTTCGCAACGCGCAAGGGCGCTACGGCATGCATGGCATCCCCGAAGGCATCTTCGACCGGCGCTTTCTCCTGACGCCGCCTGAATGCGTCGAGCTGTGCGGGGCGGAGTGGCAGGACGGCCGGCGGATCGAGCGCTACACCATCCACACCCCGCGCGGGCAGTTGACTACGACCGAGGGTGTCAACGCGGGCGAGGATACCGTTTGGGAGGTGGAGCCGCTGATCAAAGACCCCGATGACGCAGAGAAGCTGCTCGCCGTGTCTGCCCGCTTCGACCCGCCGGACATGCGCGGCTACTTCGCGGCCCGCGAGCGGCTGGGGGATCGCGGGGTGGCGGTCTGCTTCATCTCGTCGCCGCTGGTGATGGTCTCGCGGCTGCTCGGCTTCCAACGTTTCCTGGAGTGGACTGTCACCGAACGACCGCTGGTGGAGCGGCTGATCGCAAACGCGGCGGAGCGCGTCGCCGAGCGGTTGCGCTACATCCTGGTCCAGGGCGCAGGGCCGATCATCCGCTTTGGCGGCTGTGAGCAGGCCACCCCGCCGATGATGTCGGGTCGCATGTTCGACCGCTTCATCCTCGGCTACGAGCAGCCGCTGTGGCAGATGGCGCGCGACGCCGGCCGGATCGTCTGGGTGCACTGTCACGGTCGCGTGGCGACGGTGATAGACAAGTTCGTGGATAACGGTGTGCAAATGCTCGACCCGGTCGAGCCGCCGCCGCAAGGTGACATCGAGCTACACGCGGCAGTGCGCCGGGCTGCGGCCGGGCCGATGACGCTAGTCGGCAATATCGAGTGGAGCGACCTGGTGCAACGCACGCCGGCTGAAATCGAGGCGTTGGTTGAGCGGGCCGTTCACGACGGTGGCGGCCAGCACTTCATCTTGTGCGCCAGCGCCGAGGCCCTTTCTGCGGTAGATGATCACCTGGGCGAAAACATCGTCCGATTCATCAAAGCTGGGGCCAGATACGGGGACTTTTGATGGACAGTGAGTGCATCCAGGGTCAGGAGTGTATCCGCCACCTGCTGGCCGAGCAGGGGTTGGACGCGCTGCTGCAACGCGCCAGCAGCTTCGCCTGGGCGACGTGCGGCGTGCGGGCGGATGTGAACATCGCCAGCACGGTCGGCGCGGCCGCGCTCCTCATCACCCCAACGGAACGCCACCTAATCACCGACAACCTGGAAGCGGCCCGGCTGGAAGATGAGGGCGATGTGTTTGCGCTGGCAATGCGGGAGTATGCCGGTGTGGGCATGCTCGACGCGTGGCACGAACATCACCAGGGCGGCGCGGCCGGCTATGAACTGCGCGAATTCCTGGTGACACCGAGCATGCAGGAGACGGTCGTGCCCGGCCAGGCGTTTGTCTGGAACCCGTCACTCGGCGGCGCCTGCTCGATGGATCTATTCATCGTGCGCGAGGAGGAGAACCGGATCGTCTCGCACCACGACGCGTGGTCGGTACACGCCTATGAAGTCGCGGGCCGTCTCGTGTTGCATCCCGCTGTCTTGGTACGCTGAGCCGCATGCTGAGGAGATCGAGACAAGATGGCGCTACCGGGCTATGAACCTTTCAACCTGTACTACGGCGACCTGCACAGCCACTGCGATATCGGCTACGGGCACGGTTCCATTGAGGAGGCGTACCACAACGCCCGCCTCCAACTCGACTTCGCCTGCGTCACCGCGCACGCGTGGTGGGCCGATATGCCCGAGGCTGAGCCGCGGCTGGCCCCAACGGTGGAATACCACCGCCGCGGGTTCGACCGCGCGGCCGAGGCGTGGGCCCATCTGGTGGAGGTCGTCACTGCAGCCCACGCGCCCGGCCGCTTCGTCTCCTTCCCCGGCTTCGAGTGGCACTCGATGGCCTACGGCGACCACCACGTGGTCTACGCCGCCCCGGATGACGGTGTGCCCAGGGCCGCCGGCATCATCCGCGCGGCCGACCTGGACGAGATGCGCCGCGCGCTGCGCGGCCTGGCCCTTCAGGGGGCGCCAGCGCTGCTGATCCCGCATCACATCGGCTACCGCCGCGGCTACCGTGGCATCAACTGGGACGCATTCACACCGGAGTTCTCGCCGGTCGTTGAGATCATGTCCATGCACGGCTGCTCTGAGAGCGACGAGGCCCCCTACCCCATGCTGCACACGATGGGCCCGCGCGACGGCGCCAGCACCTACTACCACGGCCTGCGGCGCGGCCACATTGTCGGCGCGATCGGCTCGACCGACCACCACAGCGCATACCCCGGCAGCTACGGCCACGGCCGCCTGGCCGTCTGGGGTGACGCTCTGAGCCGCGCTGGCATCCTCCGAGCCTTGCGCGGCCGCCGCTGCTACGCGCTCACCGGCGACCGGATCGCGCTTGAGTTCGGCGTTAACGGCGCGACCATGGGCGCTGTCGTGCCGCCCGCGGCCGAGCGCCGGATCGCCGTGGCAGTGCGTGGCGGCGCGGTGCTGGATGCCGTCGAGGTGCTGCAAAACGGTTGCGTCATCCACCGCTGGACGCCGCCGGTCCTGTCCCCTGCGCCAGGGCCAGAGGCGCCGGTGAAGGTCTGCCTGGAAGTGGGCTGGGGCTCGAAGGGCGAGGAAGTGGACTGGGACGTGGCGCTGACCGTCGAGGGCGGCCGGCTGATAGGGGTGGAGCCGCGCTTCCGCGGCCCCGACGTGGTCGCGCCCCGCTCAGATCACCAGCCGGCCAGCAGGCCTGATGACTGGACCCGGACGGGCGAGAACGGTGTGAGCTTCACGACCCGTACCTGGGGCAATCCCGCCACGACCACGCCGGGCACGCAGGCGATGTGCCTGGAGATCGCGGGAGACCCGTCGGCGCGGCTGGCTGTCACCCTCAACGGCCAACTTGTGACCGTTACCTTGGGCCAACTGCGCGAAGAGGCACACGCCGGTTACCTGGGTGGCTTCCTGACCCCCGCGTACCGCTTCCATCGCGCCGTACCGGCCAGCGGCTACACCTGCCAGTTCGAGCTGACCGACCGCGCACACAGCCCCGACCGCGCCCTCCAAGCGGGGACCTTCGACTGGTACACCGTCCGCGTGCGTCAGGCCAACGACCAGTGGGCGTGGAGCTCGCCGATCTGGGTCGAGACAAACGCATCGGAGATCCCAACATGTTGCCAATAGGCTCAAAGGCTCCGCTCGTTGACCTGCCCATCCCAGGAGAAGTGCGCGGCCTGGCCCCCGTCGAGTTGTCCGGCCAACGGCTGGTGCTGATCTTCTTCCCGGCCGATCCCTCGGAGGAACTGGTCGCGGGACTGGCCAGATACGGCGAGCAGCTCGGCGCGCTGACGGACCAGAGCGCGGCGGTCATCGGCATCTCGGATGCTTCGGCCGCAGCACTGGAAGGCCTGTCTACAGCGCAGGGCCTCTCCTTCCCCCTGCTCAGCGACCCTGACCGAATACTGGCCGCGGCTTATGCTATGCTGGCCGAAAACGGCGCAGTGCAGCCGGCCGTCTACGCGCTGGACGAGGCGGGCGTCGTGCGCGCCTCTTACGACGTAGAGCGCTACCCCAACCTGCCCAACCCGGCTGCCGTCGTTCGTGCGTTTCGGAAACTTAACGACGCGCCCCGTCCCGCCCCCGTATCGGACGATGACTGGCGTCTGGGACAGCCTGACGCAGCCGTTGTGCTGATCGAGTATAGCGACTACCAATGCGGGCATTGCCAGGTACTGCACGCGGCCCTGGAACCGGCACTGGGTCAGTTCGGCGACCGCCTGCTGCTGGTGCACCGCCACCTACCGCTGCGGGCCACCCATCCCCTGGCCCAGCAGGCCGCAGAGGCAGCGGAAGCAGCGGGCGTCCAGGGCCAGTTCTGGGCCATGCACCACCGGCTTTTCGAGGCGCGAGGCGCGCTGGAGCGCGAACAATTGATCGCCTACGCCGCTGAACTGGGACTGGACGTGGCCCGCTTCACGGCGGAAGTGGATGGGCGCGCCCATCAAGAGGCGGTCAACGACGATTTCAAGCGCGCGGTGGCCGGTGGCATCAAGCTGCCTCCGACGCTGTTCATCAACGGAATGCTCTACGAAGGATCAAGAACGAAGCAAGAGTTGAGGATGCGGATTAGCGCGATCTTATCGTAAGGGCTGACGGCTCTGGCGTGGGAGCCTGTTCTGTAGCTATTCGGACGGGCACTCAACCCGACGCGGCGGGGCAGAGGAGAGCCGCGGGCTGAAAGTGGCCTCGCAGCCGATCTGCGTCGGATGCGCGGGCGCGGCGACGTCGAAGATGCGCAAGCCCTGGTTGCGGTCGGCAACATAGGCGGTGTCACCCACCACCGCCAAGTCTCCGGCATGGCCCCGGGGGTTGGATAGCCGCCAAGCTCCCTGGGCTGGGCCGGGTCGGCCACGTTGACGATTTGCAGCCCTTCCCAGCCATCGGCGACGTACGCCAGCGTCTCACTCACGGCGATGCTGTAGGCATAACCGGGGGTATCCACCGAACCCATTTCGTGCGGATGCGAAGGATCAGAGACGTCCGCGATGGCTGCCTGTTCATCCCGGACTGGAGCGATGACCTGGTTGTGTTGGAGCAACGCGAGCTTCGCGTTGCGGCACTACAGTGTGCCTGCCCGCGCCCGCCGTGGGTTTGCCACCCATTTTCGCGGCCCGGCATCGAGGCCCGGCTTCTACGTTGATCATTGGCTGTGCGAGTAAAGGAAAGACCAGGTTAGGGCAGGTAGGCGTTGACCCATACGGGCAGGCCACGTCACATGACCACCGAGGTGACCTTCGGCACTGTGCCAAATGACTGGGTTCCCATAAGATGGAGTCACGATCGCTTGATCGAAACATCCATCTGTTGCACAAGTGGGAGGTCAAAATGAAGCGCAAAACGCGTATCATCACCCTGCTGAGCCTGTTCGCCCTGGCTCTGCTAGTCTTGGTCCCGACAGCATCGGCCTACGATGGCCGCGGCGGCGAGCGAGTGGTGATCGGCAAGGATGAGGTCATCAATGATGATCTGTTCGCGGGCGGGAACTCGGTGGTCGTGGATGGCACGATCAACGGTGACCTGATCGCGGCGGGTCAAACCGTGATCGTCAACGGCAAGGTCACCGGCAACGTGCTCGTGGCCGGCTCGAGCGTCACCGTGAACGGCGAAGTGGGCTATGATGTCATTGCCCTGGGCGCCGCGGTGACGATTGGGCCTGACGCACGGATCAAGCACAATGCCTACACGGCAGGCGCCAGTGTGGAAAGCCAGGCAGATAGTCAGATCGGCGGCTCGCTCTACATCGGCGCCGGCCAGGGCCTGGTCTCCGGCCAGATCACCAACGATCTGCTGGCCGGCGCCGGTCGCCTGCGCCTGGAAGGCACGGTG
>Ga0172375_10006228_pt1 | contig 16836 bp, 12 predicted proteins | sample LakKiv1m_FD_114537 | JGI IMG/M metagenome (GOLD analysis project Ga0172375, IMG submission 114537) | Freshwater microbial communities from Kabuno Bay, South-Kivu, Congo - kab_092012_11.1m | ecosystem: Environmental > Aquatic > Freshwater > Lake | place: Democratic Republic of the Congo...
CCCACGGCCTCGTGGGCATGGCCGCGGGGGCGTTCGCCCCTGTGGCCGCGGCCGGTCCAGCAACGCTCTACGGCTGACGTCCAAGGGGTATGAGACCTTCCTTCCGCCGGCCTGCCTGAGCTTCGTTGGCAGTGGGCCCTGGGCCTCAGCGCATGGGCGCCTGGGGTGGGGCCAGGCCCAGTTGGCCGTCGACCCACCGTCCGCAGAACTCGCGGTATCCTCCCACCTTCATCTCATGGCCATTGAGCGGGCCGGGGAACAGCCGTTTTGGGCTGCCGATCTCGTTATACGCGGCGTAGACTGAGCTGGGCGAGCAGGTCTGGTCGACGAAGCCCACCGAGACGATGGCCGGGACCGTGATCCGGCGGGCAAAGTGGGCTGCGTCGAAATAGGCTGCCATCTCCAGGTAGGGCCGTTTCTCCTCCGCCGAGTTGCCTTTGACCAGGCGTGGCCAGCCGGGGGCCCTCCCCACCAGGTAGCCGCCATGGTCGCAGAGGGCCGGTACGTTGGCGGCGGCAGCGGAGACGTGGCGGTTGAGGCCGGCGAGGATCAGGGCTGACCCACCGCCCTGGCTGGAACCATCCACGACGAGGTGGCGCCCGTCGAAATCCGGCCTGGCGGCCAACCAATCGATGGCCCGGTCAATGCCCAGGAAGGCGCGGCGGAAGTAGAACGCCTCGCGGTCGGGAGCACCGTGGTGTGAGTAGGTCAGGTCTCGGTTGAGTTCCTTGTAGGCGGCCTCGATCTGCTCCCGCGAGAGGGTGCCGGTGTCATAGGCATGGACGCCCATGGTCAGGGCCAGGACGCCCTGTTCGGCGTAAGGCTTGCCGGAGGGGCCGAAGGGACCCGGTCCAGCGCCCGGCACGGTCACCCAGGCAGGAAAGGGCCCGGCCCGGCCAGCCGGCACGCACAGGAAGCCGTAGATGCGGGTGTTGTCGACGTTGGCGAAGCTGACCGCGTAGACATCTGCCTTGGGCGTGCCTTGGGCCTCGAGGCGGGTCAGCCGCGGGTCAAGAGGCACGGCCTCGAGGCGGGCCCGACCAGCCGCCCAGAAGGCATCGAAGTCTGCCGGTTCCGGGGTCGCCTTGCGGATGCGTTCAGGCTCGTAGCCGGCGGCCCCCACGGCATGGCGGCGGCCGCCCCCGGCCTCGAGGTTGACGGTGAGGCGGAGGAACCCCGGCTCGGCGAGGGAGCCCTCTACCGTGGCGGCCCCGACGGCGAGATCCAGTGCCTTGGTTGCAAGGGTGTTCCCCCCATCGAGCGAGAGAGTGGCCGTGGCCTTGACCGGTCCCGGCGGCTGGCCATGGCGCTGGGCGGTGACGGTGAAGCGGGCGGTCTCGCCGCAGGCATAGAGGGCTTCCGGGCGGTCCGTGCGCACCTGGACCAGCCAGGGGTCGGGTGGGGCCGTCGCGGCGGCCTCTGCCGCGCCGAGGACGTCGCCCCACCAGGGTGAGATACAGCCGAGGAGCAGGATGATCGGGAGCCCTCTGAACAGGCGCCTGGATGGCATGGTGACCCTCCGGTGGGTACGTGTCATGGTCACAGGGATCAGGGCTGCAGCTCAGGGAATGACCGGTAGGGCGAGAAGGGGTCCGGCGACCACCATCCCCAGGTCCCGTCCCACCGGCCCGTGGCGATGCCTGCGCTGAGGGTCGTGTTCGGGGTCAGTTGTGTGGAGACCCCGAGCCCGACGTGGTAGGTGTCGTGGGAACCGACCCCCATGGAGAGCATTCCGCGGATGGGGTATTTCCTCCTGATCTCCAGGCCCCCGGCCGCAGGACCCGGTGGCGGCGGGAGCGTGCCGGTCTCGAGGACCGCCGGCGTCGCTCCGGGGGCTTCTGCACCCAGTTCGCGCGCGACGGTCTCAGGGTCGGCCGGGGCTGTTCCGGCGGGGGTGTCACCGGCGCCAGGGGTGGCCTGGTCGGCGGCGGTTGCCGCCGGGGTCTCAGCCGGCAGGTCGCCGGTCAGGCGGTCGGGCGTTGGCGGGGCTCCGGTGGCCGGGGGCTGCGGTGCGGTCGGTGCCGTGACGGCCGCGGGGGAGGCGCGGCCGCCGTTCGGGGTATCCGCGCTCCGGGCGTGATCCGGGAGCACGGCGCTCGCGGCGAGGAGGAGAGCCGCGAGCGTATGGCGGAGGGTCCCGTTCATGGCGCGCCTGTGTTTCTGTCTGCGCTGGGGGTTGCGGTGGCCGTCGGCGGGGCCTCGGCGTTCCCGGCCTGTGGGGCGGTCGGTTCTCCGTCGGCATCGTGGTCGCCTGGAGCGCCCGGGGTAGGGCTGAGGTGCTGTTCGATGCGCGTCACCCGTCGGTGGATGCCGTCGAGGAGCTGACGTACTTCCCGGGTCGCCTGCAGCGCCTCCCGGGCGGACCTTTGGAGCTCGGTCTCGGCAGCGCGGAGGATGGTGGCCTTGACGGCGGCCGGATCGCGAACCCCCACCAGCGTCTCCTCCGGCGTATCGCTGCCGCTGGCGGGAGTGTAGATCCTGATCTGGCCCATCCGCAGGAGCTGTTCCAGCGGTCCCTGGCGGACGTCGATGCTGGTGACCTTGTCCAGCGGGATCGATCGTCGGTGGCGCCAGAGGACGCCGGCCGCCTTGCTGACGTAGTGTCCGTCCAGACCGTACCGCAGCGAGAGGTAGTGGGCCACCACGCACAGGGTCCCCAGCAGCCAACTGCCACCGAACGCGAGCGCGAACCCGCGGTCGTCGGGGTAGTCCGTGACCTTGCAGACGCCCGCCGAGGCCTGCCCCACCGCCAGGGCCACCAGCGTTACGCCCCCGATCCAGCAGACCAACAGCCAGCGGCTGGGTCTGAAGCTGTGCATGTCCATAGCCAGGCTCCGGTCGCGGTACGGCACCGGATTGGCCAGTACCCGCAGCAGCGGGACCACCGGCCACGGTGACCGCGTAACCCGGTGGTAAGATCCACCCTGATGGCGTCTTTTCCAGGCCTCGGGTCCCGACCATGGCAGGTCGTGTGCCCGAGGCTATACTGCCGTTTCGTGGTCACCCTGGATTTCCAGCTTGGGACGCTCCTTGTCCGCGGTCCGGAGGCGGAGACTGCCGGCCTCAGGGGGTGGTGCTGCTGGGACGACCGGGTAGAGGCCTGGCGGGCCGAGGCCATGGCCTACGCGCCGGTGGTGATGGCACTGCACCGGGCGCGGCGGCCTTACGAAGACCGCGCCCGGCGCTTCCAGGCGCTGTCGCTGACCCTGACCGAGCCCCGTGGGGTAAGGCCTTACCAGACCGCGGCGCTGGCGGCTTGGGAGCAGGCCGGCCGGCGGGGGGTGGTGGTCCTGCCCACGGGCACAGGCAAGTCGCTGATTGCCCGTCTTGCCATCGCCAGGACGCAGCGCTCGACCCTGGTCGTGGTGCCCACGCTGGACCTGGTCGAGCAGTGGTCGCGGCAGCTTGGGCAGGCGTTTGGGGTGGAGGTGGGCATTCTGGGGGGTGGGGAACGGACCGTGCGCGACCTGACCGTGGCCACTTACGATTCGGCGGTCCTCACGATGGAGTTCCACGGCAACCGCTTCGGCCTGCTGGTGGTGGACGAATGCCATCATCTCCCCAGCCCTGCCACCCGGGCGCTGGCCCGCCTCTGCATTGCCCCGTTCCGCCTCGGGCTTACCGCCACCCCGGAGCGGGACGATGGCGGCGACGCGCTGCTTGCCGACCTCATGGGGCCGCTGTGCTTCCGGCGCGAGATCGACGAACTGGAGAGCGAGGTGCTGGCGCCATACCGCACGGTCCGCCTGGAGGTGGACCTGGAGCCTGACGAGGAACTCCAGTACCGCCAGCATCGCGAGGTCTACACCGCCTTTCTCCGTCGCCACCGGATTGCCATGACGGGGCCAGAAGCCTGGGGTTCCTTCCTGTCCCAGTGCGCCCGCCAGCCTGGTGGCCGAGAGGCGTTTGATGCCTACCTGACGCAGAAGCGCATTGCCCGCGCCAGCCGGGCCAAGTTCGGCCTGATCTGGCGCCTCATCGGCCGACACCCGGGTGAGCGCATACTCATCTTCACCGCCGATAACGACACCGCCTACGAAGTCGGTCGCCGGTTCCTCCTGCCCGTGCTGACGCACCACACCCGGATGCCCGAGCGCCGCGCCTTCCTGGACGCCTTTCGGCGGGGCGAGTATCCGGTCCTGGTGACGAGTCGCGTGCTCAACGAGGGCGTGGACGTGCCGGAGGCCAGCGTCGGGGTCGTCGTCTCGGGATCTGCCAGTGTCCGCGAACACGTGCAGCGCCTGGGCCGCATCCTCCGGCCGGTGGCAGGCAAACAGGCGGTTCTCTATGAACTGATCAGCGCCCGGACCAGCGAGTCGTTCGTCAGCCAGCGCAGGCGGCAACACCGTGCTTACCAAAGACCTTCTCCGCTGCCGGCTTGACCGGGGCTCGCTGCGGCCGCGCTTCGTCGAGGTCGGGGACGAGAGGGCCCTGTCTCTGGCTGAGGCCCTGCTGCAGGGGTACCGCCGCCAGCCCCCGCCGACGCGTGGGGAGGTCGAGGGCCTCGTGGAGCCCCTGCTGGTCAGCCACCCTGAGCCGGTTCTCGCCCGGGGCCTGGCCAAGCTCGTGGCGGACCGCTGCGAGTTCCAACCGGCAAGCGCCGATGACCTGGTCGCGTTGAGGCAGGCTGTATTCACCGCCGGCGGGGCCATCCTCCGGGCGGGGGCCCAGGACGACGTAGCGGCCTACCGCGAGGCCGTCCTGCGGCGGGCTGTCGTGCCTCCCGACCGGGCCCTGGCCGGGCTCTATGACGACCTGCCCGAGTACGAACGGTTGGTCCGTTTCCGCGACCTGAGCGCCCGCCAGGTGCTCGAGCACTACAACGTCGGGCTGGTGCAGGCCCTGCTGCTGCGGGCTTCGGCGCTTGACCTGGAGGTCTCCTCGGCGGAGCCGGCCACCATGAGGCGGCTGCTGAAGTACCTGCGCTTCTTCCGTCTGCTGGCGCGCATCACCCTGTCGCCGGCAGCGACCGCACCGAACGCCCCGGGGATGCCGGGGATGCACCTGCACATCGACGGTCCCACCAGCCTGTTTGCCGAGGCCACGCGCTACGGGCTGCAGCTCGCGTGTTTCTTCCCGGCCGTGTGCGCTCTGGAGACGTGGGCCCTGGACGCCCAGGTCGAGTGGAAGGGCCGCCAGCGCCGCCTGCGACTCGACCAGGCGACGGGCCTCATCTCACACTACCGCAACTTCAGTGCCTACGTCCCCGAGGAGATCCGCCTGTTCCACCAGCACTTCCGCCGGACCGTGACCTCCTGGGCGATCACCGGGGAGACTCCTTTCCTGCACGTGGGTGGCCAGGAAATCGTCTTTCCGGACTTGAGTTTCCGTGGGCCGGACGGCACCGTAATCCACCTGGAGCTCTTCCACCGTTGGCATGCCGGGCCTCTGGCGGAGCGGCTGCGCGGTGTGGCCCGGCGGCCCGAGTTGCCGCTGATCCTGGGTGTGGACCAGGCGCTGGCCCGGGAGTCGGAGCTGGCGGCGGCACTGGCAGCCAATCCCTGGTTCCAGCGCCGCGGGTTTGTCTTCAGAGACTACCCGACCGTAGAGAAGACGCTTGCGTGTCTGGGACGCGCGGTGGAGAGCCGTGCGGTCGCACCAGGAGGTCCTGGGTGAGCAAACGAGTCGCCATCGCCAGCGGCGGCACCGGCGGGCACTTCTACCCGACGCTGGCCATCGCCCGCGAACTGGTCGCCCGCGGCGCGCTGCCGGCACTGCTGGTGGCGGGGCACCATGCCCGCGAGCAGATCGAGCTGGCCTCGCGGCAGGGCCTGGGCGCGAGCCAGGTCCCGGCCTTCCGCTTGCCGGATGGGCCGGTCTCCGCCCTGGCGTTCCCGTTCCGCACCTGGTCCGCTGTCCGTGCCGCGCGCCGGCAACTGCGAGAGATGATGCCGGACCTGTTGCTGGGGATGGGCAGTTTCGCCGCGGTTCCGGCCTGTCTGGCGGCACGCCTGGAGGGCATTCCGCTGGTGCTGCACGAAGGCAATGCCTGGATGGGGCGGGCCAACCGGTTCACCTCCCGTTGGGCCATCGAGGCAGCGCTGTCGTTGCCACTTGACGAGGGCTGTCGGGTGCGCTGTCCGACGGTCCGCACCGGAATGCCTCTCCGAGACCCCCTGGTGAAGGCGGCTGCGGCCCCGGACTGGCCCGAGACCTTCGCTGCCCGTGCCGGCCTGAGCCGGGACCGGAAGACCCTGCTGGTGTTCGGTGGCAGCCAGGGCGCCCGATTCATCAACGAGACCGTCCCGCAGGCGGTCTGCGGACTGGGGGACGCCCACCTGCGGCTGCAGGTGATCCACCTGACCGGCACCGACGCGAACGGGCCTATCGCGGCCGCTTACCGCCAGGCCGGCGTCCACGCCCACGTCCGCCGGGCGGATCCCGATATCCAGAACGCCTACCTGTCCGCCGACCTGGTGATCTGCCGGGCAGGGGCCTCGAGCCTCTGCGAGCTGGCGCTGTTTGGCAAGCCAGCCATCCTCATCCCGCTCCCGACGGCGGCCGAGGACCACCAGACCGCCAACGCCCGCGTTGCGGCTGCCCGCGGCGCGGCCCTGCACATGCCACAGGCCCAGGCGACGCCGGCCTCCTTGGCGGCGCGGTTGCAGGACTGGCTTGCCGGTGGCCCCTCCTTCGCCGCCCTGGCCACGGCCATCCGCCAGCTCGCCGTGCCGGACGCCGCTGCCCAGGTTGCGGAGCTCTGCCTGCGCCATGCGCGCTGACGCGGGCGCCGCCTGTGCCTCTGACGTCCCACCGACTGGTTCTGCCTGGCGCCAGGACCGCCCCAAGCGGGCCGCCGCGGAATCGGCTTGTGGTAGACCGTGCGGTTGGCTAGAGTGTAGCCAATCGTGCAGGCACGGGGCCAGCGGGCAAGCAGGAGCAGGTCTCAGTGACGAGAGCGGCCACCCCATGAAACGGCATCCCGAGGTCCCGTTCACACTGATCGAGTTGCTGGTGGTCGTCGCCGTGATTGCTCTGCTGGCGGGGATCCTCCTGCCGGCCCTGGCCTCGGCCAAGGAGAAGACCCGCCGGGCCATGTGCGTCTCGAACCTGGCCCACATCGGGCTGTCGCTCCGGTCCTACGCCGACGACTTCGAGGAGTTCTTCCCGAACGAGGACAACGCCCCCGGACTCAACCGGCTCCTGGTCGTGGGGCTCACCCGGTCAACCCAGGAGTTCGTCTGCCCAAGCACCAAGACGGCGGTCTCACGCGACGGGGTCCTGCTGAACTCGGAACTGGACTACCTCTACAAGTCCGGGTTCACCGAGAAGAACTGCAACGCTGACACCGGCATCGCCGCCGACCGCATCGCCACGCCGAACCACAAGGGTTACGGCAATGTCCTCTACGGGGATGGCCACGTGCAGGGGTACAAGGCGTCCGACTGGTTCGTGCTCAATAGCATGCACCACACGGGCGGGTGGCCCGCGGACCCGCATTGATACCGGTTCCCTGTCGGCGCCAGAACCGGGGCCCGCATCGGCGTCGCGATCCCGTGCGGCTAGGCCAGTTGGGTGCGCACATCCTGGATGCGCAACTGGGCCGTACCGGTGCCGTTGAAGCGGTTGATCTGGGGCGTGTAGACCACTTCCCAGGGTGGCTCCGGGAACTCCTCCGGCAGGCGGCCAAAGGCGATGAACGGCAACCGTCCCCCGGCCGCGTCCCGCAGCAGGCCCTTGGTGTGCACCTTGCCGACGACCAGGCGGCGCTCGGGGTAGACGCCACGGGTCAGCAACACCGGCTCCGGGTTGCTGTGGCCGAAGGGCTGCAGAAGCTCCAGTTCGGCGAAGAAGTGGTCCGAGAGTTCCGCGAAGGCGACCTCGCCGGCGATCTCCAGGTGCGGCTGCATGGCGTCGGCCCCGAGCACGCGTCCGACAGCCTCCTCGAAGTCGTGACAGAAGTCCGGCAGACGAGCCACGTCCAGAGACAGACCCGCAGCCATGGCGTGACCGCCGAAGCGCAGGAGGGAGTGGCCGCACTGCTCCAGGAGTTCGACCAGATTGATGCGGCGCACGCTGCGGGCCGAGCCCGTGAACTGGCCGCTGGGATCCCGCGTCAGCACCACCGCGGGGCGGTGATAGCGCCGGGCCAGGCGGGAGGCCACGATCCCCACGACGCCCTGGTGCCACTGTTCATTCCAGACGACGATCGCGCGATTCCGCTCCAGGCTGTATAACTGGGCGATTTGCGCCTCGGCGCTGGCCACGACGGCCTCCTCGATCTGCTGGCGCTGGCGGTTGTGCTCGTCCAGGCTCCGGGCCAGGGAGAAGGCATCCACCATACTGTCGGCCTCCAGCAGGCGCAGGCTGTCGGTGGGGTCGCCCATGCGGCCCGTGGCATTGAGACGGGGGGCCAGCCGGTAGGTGATGTCCGCCGTGCTGAGGGCATCCCGGACGCCTGCGATCTCGCACAGCGCGTGGATGCCGGGGCGCTGCTGACGGCCGAGGACGTCCAGGCCATGCTTGACCAGGATGCGGTTCTCGTGCAGCAGGGGGACGATGTCAGCCACGGTGCCGAGGGCCACCAGGTCAAGCCCCTCCCGCAGGTCCGTGTCGTCCCCGCCGACCCTGTTCTGGCGACCGTACTTGATGAAGGCATGGCAGACCTTGAAGGCGACGCCCACCCCAGCCAGGTCGTGCGTCTGGGGCACCGCCCCGGGGAGCTTCGGGTCGACCAGGGTGTGCGCCTCGACCGGTTCGCTACCCGGCATGTGGTGGTCGGTGATGACCACATCCACGCCACGCTCCTTGGCCATGCGGACGGCCTCGTAGCTGGTCACGCCGCAGTCGACCGTCAGGAGCACTCGGCAGTTGCTGGCGCAGACGTTGGCGATGGACTCCGTCGTCAGCCCATAGCCGTCGTCAATGCGGTGGGGCAGGTAGGTCTCGGTCTCGGCGCCATTGCGGCGCAGGACCCACGAGGCCAGGGCCGTAGCCGTGATGCCATCGGTGTCATAGTCCCCGTGGATGAGGATCCGTTCGCCGCCGAGAATGGCCCGCCAGAGGCGCTCTGCCGCCTGCTTGGCACCGGGCAGCTCAAACGGATCGGACAGGTTCTGCAAGGCCGGGTTCAGGAAGGCCGCCGCAGAGCCGGCGTCGATGCCGCGTGTCGCAAGGACCAGCGCCGTGGGTCGGGTCACCCCGACCGCATCCATCAGTTCCTGTACCCGTGCCGCCTCACATCGCGCAACGTCCCAGACGTGTTGATCCATGTGCTTTGGTTATCCCTGAAGTCTGTCTCATGACGCCACTATAGGCGACCTTTCCTGCATTTCACGCCCGGGCCCTCGCCATTTTCGTCCCCTGGAGTTTTGCCGGCGGTCGGGCCTTGAGTCCGTCGGCCGCCAGGGCATATTGGCGGGGCAAGGAGCCCCAGGGCCGTGCCAGGGCGGCAGCCCCGTGTCCCGGGGGGGCGCCCGCCTCGAGGGTCCCGGTGCCGGCGGCGGGCGGAGGCGTGATACCGGTAGCCCTGGGCGCCGCGGGCCGCCCCGCCTGCCGGGAGGCAGCGTCGGAGAGTGCAGTCCGGTGCTTCGGGAGATGACCGCCATGAGCAGCCAGCCAGCCTTCACGATCGGACTGGACTACGGCAGCAACTCGGTACGTTGTCTGGTGGTGGACGTGCGCGACGGCCGTGAACTGGGGGTGGCCGTGTGGGACTACTCCAGCGGCGCCGCGGGGGTGTTCACGGACGCCGGCAACCCGCATGTGGCCCGGCAGTCACCCATGGACTTTGTCGACGGCCTGGTGCGCACGGTGCCGGCGGCTCTGGCGGCGGCCTCCTCGCGCCGGGGGTTCCAGTCCTCACGGGTGATCGGGATCGGCGTTGATACGACGGGGTCCACGCCCATCCCCGTGGATCGGCAGTTGCGGCCCATTGCGGCCGACCCCCGGTTTGCGGGCAACCTCAACGCCATGGCCTGGATGTGGAAAGACCATTCCGGTATGGACGAGGCGGAGCAGATCACGGCCCTGGCCCGGCAGCACCGGCCACACTACCTGGCCAAGTGCGGGGGGACTTACTCGTCGGAGTGGCTGTTCAGCAAGGTCTGGCACTGCCTGCGTGCGGACCGCGCCGTGTTCGAGGCCGCTTTCACCTGGCTGGAGTTCGCCGACTTCATCCCGGCGGTGCTGGCGGGGCTGACGGACATCTCGCAGGTCAAGGCCGGCATCTGCCCCGCCGGTCACAAGGCCATGTACTGCGATGACTGGGGTGGCTACCCGGACGCCGAGTTCCTGGCCCGGCTGGCCCCCGAGATCGGCGCCCTGCGGGCCCGCCTGCCGGCCCGCGCCTTCACCGCCGACCAGGAGGCCGGCCGGCTATGCCCCGAATGGGCCGAGAGGCTGGGGCTGCCTGCCGGTATACCCATCGCCGTCGGGGCCTTTGACGCGCACCTCGGTGCCGTGGGCGCCGGGGTCGGCCGCGGCCGCATGGTCAAGATCATCGGCACCAGCACCTGCGACGTTCTGGTGGCGCCGGCCGACCAGGCCCTGCCCGACATCCCGGGGGTCTGCGGCATCGTCAGGGGTTCCGTGCTGCCGGGATGCTATGGCATTGAGGCCGGCCAGAGCGCTGTGGGCGATATCCTCAACTGGTTCGTGACCTCCCTCTGCGAGGGGGATGGGTCTCAGCATGCGCGGCTGACGCGGGAAGCGGCGGAGCTGAAGCCGGGCCAGAGCGGCCTGCTGGCCCTGGATTGGCACAACGGCAATCGGACGATCCTGGTGGACGCCAAGCTGACCGGCCTGATTCTCGGGTTGACCCTCCATACCTCCCGGGCCGGGATCTACCGGGCCCTCATCGAGGCGACCGCCTTCGGCGCGCGGCGGATCCTCGACCGCCTTCAGGAGTACCACGTCGCCGTCAACGAGGTCATCGCCTGCGGCGGCATCGCCGAGAAGAACCCGCTTTTCATGCAGGTGTACGCCGACATCCTGGGGCGGCCCATGATGGTGAGTGCGTCGTCGCAGACCTGTGCGCTGGGTTCGGCCATCATGGCCGCGGTGGTGGCCGGCCCGGCGGCCGGCGGCTACGCCAGCGCGGAGGAGGCGCAGGCGGCCATCTGCTCCTTCAAGGACAAGGTCTACCGTCCGGACCCGGCGGCGGCGGCTGTCTACGAGTCGCTGTACGGGCTATACCGCGAGTTGCACGACAGCTTTGGGGTCCAGGGTGCCGCGTTCGACCACTACGGCGTCATGAAACGGCTGCTGGAGATCCGGCGCCGCTCCGAGGCCTGACGATGCAGGCTCGGCGCAGCATGACGAACTGCAGGCCTCTGATCGGTCTGACCGCCAGCCTCAGCGGCACGGGCCCCCTGGACGGGGCCCTGCAGTGTCCCCGCGCCTACGTCGAGGCCATCCTGGCGGCAGGGGGGATGCCGGTGGCCGTGCCGCCCCCGGAGAATCTGGACGGCGCCGAGGGACTGGTGGCGGGGTTGGATGGGTTACTCCTGACGGGGGGTCGCGACGTCCACCCGCGCCGCTATGGGGCTGCCGTGCACCCGAAGGCGGAGCTCCTCGACCCGCGGCGCGAAGCCTGGGACCTGCGGCTGGTGCAGGCGGCCTGGAGCTGCCCGGGATTCCCGGTCCTGGGCATCTGCCTGGGCATCCAGGAGATGAACGTCGCTCTCGGCGGAACCCTGGTACAGCATATCCCCGACTTGGGGAGCGGCCAGGAACACCGTGCCCCGGAGAGCGGCGACCGCCTGCACGCCGTGCGCCTGGCTCCGGGGACCCGGCTGGCCGGGCTGCTGGGAGCCGCTACCGCCCACGTGACCACCCGCCACCACCAGGCCCTCGACCGCATCGGCGCCGGGGGGACCGTGATGGCTCTTGCCGAGGACGGCATCGTGGAGGCCGTGGACTGGGGTGGCCCAGACCGCTTTGTAGTCGGCGTGCAATGGCATCCCGAGCGGAATAGCGAGAGCCCGGAAAGCCGGGCCCTCTTCCAGGCGTTTGTGGCGGCCTGTGAGGCCCGGCGTCTGGCACGCTCCTCGCAGGGACGTTGACGGACGGAGTGGCGAGACGATGGCGAAACGAAATCTCCTGGTCCTCTGCGGCGGCCGTTCGGCCGAGCACGAGGTGGCCCTGCAGTCAGCCATCAACGTGGTGGCCGCCGTGGACCGGGCCGCGTTCAGCCTGGCCGTGGTCGGCATCGACAAGGACGGCACGTGGCGGCGCCTGCCCGAGGACGGCTTCGCCGTGAACACGGAGGACCCCGCCCGTACGGCCCTGGCCGCGGGAGGGCAGGGGGTGACCCTGTGCTGCCGCGGCGGCCAGGGGTGGCTGCTGCCCCTGGCGGGCGGTGAGCCGTGGCGCGTCGACGTCGTCTTCCCGGTGCTGCACGGGACCTACGGTGAGGATGGTACCATCCAGGGGTTGCTGGCCATGGCCAATGTGCCCTGCGTCGGCTGTGACCATACCAGCAGCGCCAACTGCATGGATAAGGCGGTCACCAAGCAGATCCTGAAGTACGCGGGGATCCCGGTGGCTGACGGCGTCATCGTGGTGGCTGGGGACGCCGCCGTCGACCCGGTGGGGGTAGGCCGCGCCCTGGGCTGGCCTGTGTTCGTGAAGCCCGCCCGACTGGGGTCCTCCGTCGGGGTCCGCAAGGTGACGGCTGCCGAGGGTCTGGCCGAGGCCGTGGCGTATGCCCTCCGTTACGATGACAAGGTGCTCGTGGAGCGTTTCATGCCGGGCCGCGAAATCGAGTGCGCGGTGCTGGGGAACGAGCGCCCGCGGGCCTCGGTGCCCGGTGAGGTCGTCCCGGACCCGCGCCACGGGTTCTACTCCTATGCGGCGAAGTACCTGGACGAAAAGGGCGCCAGCCTCTATGCGCCCGCCAACCTGACCCCCGACGTGGTGGCCCGGGTGCAGGACCTGGCAGTCCGCGCCTTCGTGGCCATGGGCTGTACGGGGATGGCGCGGGTGGACTCATTCCTGCTGCCCGATGGTTCCCTCGCTGTGAACGAGTTGAACACGATCCCCGGCTTCACCAGGATCAGCATGTACCCCCGCCTTTGGCAGCTCTCGGGGATAGCCTATCCACGCCTGGTTACCGAGCTGATCCGCCTGGCGGAGGAACGGCACGCCATCCGCTCCCGCCTCTGCACCAGCTTCGAGTGAACTCGGCCGAGCGTGGTCTGGCCGGGCTGCAGGGCCCGCGGTCACCGTAGCCCAGGGCAGAACGTGGCGCCGCCCTGGGTTGGAGTCGGCAACAGGGGTTGAAGCCTGGAGGGTATCCTCAACGGTCAAGTACCGGGACGAGGATGCGGTCCGCCGGGCGGACCCTCCTTCACTGGCCGATGGCTGCCTACCTCGCCGAAGGCGGGCCCGTGAAGGTGCCGATCCTGATGTTGGCGTAGTGGATGTCCTGCGCCACGTGCTGCCAGTCGCGAAAAGACCCGAAGGCGTAGCCACGCAGATCGGTGTCACGGTCAGCGACAGTTCCCTTCAGCTCGTCGTCCAGGTAGAAGCGCCAGGTTGTTCCCGCGCGGTGAATGACCAGGCGGTGCCATTCGTTCACGGCCAGGTCGGTGGCGAGCACCTCGCCCCAGCCCAGCAGAGCCACCGGCTGGCCGGCGGCTTCGCCGTTGTCGAGCTGCACCAGGGGCAGGAAATCGGCGCTCCCGGGCTGTCCCCGTTTCAGCCCGAAGGCGGCCCCCGCGCTGGCGGCCTTGTGGGGACCTGCGTCCGAAGCGTTGTAGACCAGATCACCGGTCAGGCGGAAGTCAAACTGCACAGCCCACTGCTTCCCCGCCGGCAGCGCTTCGTCCGAGACGGACCACACCGACACGTGCGAGCGCTGGTCTTGCAGGTGCAGCGTCGGGGTACCCACGAAGTGGCGGCTGACTTCCGCGATGCCGCAGGGCCTCCCGTCCAGTTCCTGTATCTGCTTGCTCCAGGCAGCGGGGAGGCCGCCGGTCGGGACCTGCGCGAAGGTCTCATTGAGGACGCGCCCGTCGCAGGCGTCCCTGAACATGAGTGGCGGCAGATAGACCCGAACCGGCTGGTGGATGCCGGCGTTGTAGGCGGAGTTGTGGATGCGAACCACCAGGACGTTCGTGCCGGCGCTCAGCATCTCCGACTTGACTGCGATCGTGAAGGGCCGGTCCCAGAGCTTCTCCACGGTGATCTCCTGCCCAACCACTGCCTCAGACGTCAGCGTGTGCTCACCGACCGGCTTCCCGTTGACGTACACCCACGCTTGCTCGTCCACGCCGTCAAACTGCAGCTCCACCGGCTTAGCGGCGTGCCCGGCCGGGAGCGTGAAGGTCGTCCGGTACCAGCCGAAGCCGATCGCGTTGCCTGCCGGGGTCTCGGCCAGGAAGGCCGGCACCTTGACCGGCGTCCAGTCCTTCGCGGTGGTGGGGTCCGTCCGGTACCATTCCTCGGTGACCCCCTTGTCCTGCGGGTCCCAACGGAAGCTCCAGACGCCCCAGCGTTCCGGGGGCAGGACGCGCTGGTCGAAACGCACCGCCGCGACGCCTCGCATCTCGGCCAGGAACTCAGCGGTTCTCTCGATGGTGCGACTGCCGTCGTAGAAGCCCAGGCTCTCCACCTTGAGGGTCTGGCAGAGAGCGCCCAGTTCGTCCGCGACGGCGGCGTGCCGCTTGGGGTCCGGCGGGGTCTGGCCCTCACGCATCTGCATGAAGAGGCGGGCCGCTTCGACATAGACCACCCCCACCTTGAGCAGCCCCACGCGTTGGCGGAGTCCCTCACTGTCGGCGGCGGCCTCGGCCCGCGCCAGTATCGCCCGCGCCTTCTCATTGAAGCCGTGCTGGAACATCCCCTCGTCATGGATGGCATAGATCCAGTCGCGCTCCCGGCTGAAGTCGGTGTAGCGCGCGCAGTGGTCCCAGAGCAGTTGGTAGTACTCGAACACCGCTGGCGCCACGGCGCCGTAGGTGCCCCAGATGAAGTCCCGGGTCAGGTCCTCCACGTCCAGCGTTGGGTCCCAGAAGAGTTTCGCGAAGATCCAGTCACGCATGGGCTGAGAGGCCGTGTCGGAGCCCCCATACTGGATGAACACCGACTCCGCTTGCTGTTCAGCGAAGTACCGGATGTTCTCCGCCACCGCTCTGAGGTTCGGCATCGGAGCATAGGTGTGGCGGTACTGCGAGGGGTACATCCACAGATGCACCCGCGGGCTGATCTCCCGCCAGCGGGCATAGCTCTGCCGCCGGGCGACCCATTTGTTGCCTGACTCACGGGGCGGCGCGGCGAGGGTGTCGTCGTAGAACGAGTGGTAGGGCCAGGTGAAGCTGGCACCCCAGTCGAGGCAGTAGCGGACGGCGACGTTGGTGCGGGCCTTGAGGTCCGCCGTGGGCGGGCGATTGGCCTCCCAGTACACCAGCGTCGTCACGGTGGCATCGGGGACCTCCTGCTCCACTCGCTCGGCGACGCGGTTGACGAAGGCCAGCAGCAGCCCGCTCCAGGCGCCTGTCGCCTCCTCGATCTTGCGGCAGTTGTCGCACTCGCAGTGCCCGGCGCAGTCCATGGCCGAGACGTCGATCATGCGGCGCGTCGGCGCCACCTGGCGCAATGAAGCTGCCGCTGTCTCCGCCGCGATATCCGCCACCGCTGGGTTGGACAGACACAACTGCGCGTCCTGCCATTGCCGCTTACCGCCGACCAGGGAGTAGTACTCCGGGTGCTCCTGGAAGTACGTGTCGGGCGGCACCAGCCAATGGAACGTGTGGCCAGCGCCCCCGCCGTGCATGTACCAGTGCTGGGAGTACTGCGTCGCCCAGCCGCCGTTGACGCGATTGCGCAACCCCCACGGCATCGAGGTGAGCATGAAGTCCAGATGACGGACCGGGAAACCTGGCTTACTGCTCCGGGGCACGATGCCTGCACGCAGCGAGGGGCTGCGCGGCACCCGGCAGCTCTCGGGCGGTCCGGGCGCCCACGGGGTCGCGTCCAGCGCGTCGTTCATGTCCTTGATGCGGGCATCCCAGTTGTCGCCAGCCATCCCCGGAGCGCTGTACCACCTGACGCCGAGGTCCTCCTCGAGCAGGGCGAAGGCCGCAGGCAACGGTCCCATCGGCCCGGCCCCAAGCAACAACACGCGCTCGCCCTCGACCACGATGGCGTAGCCGTCAACCCCCCCCGCCTTCTCCCGCTCCCGCGCCGCCTCGGTGACCCGTGCGGTACGCCCGACGCTCAGTTCCCTGGCTTGGGCCGGCGTTGTGTCCGGCACGATCGGGAATTCCGCGCCCGTGATCTTGCCCAGCCACAGTCGTAGCTCACCCGCCGCTCGCGTCTCCGCGACCGACGCCTTCTCGGGGACCACGACCACGTAGTCCGTCGTGCCCTCGGTTGCCAGGGCCAACGGCGCAGCGGGTCGGCCCTTCGGGGCAAGGGAGTTACGCCACCCATCCCACGGAGCGGGTGGGCTGCCGAGGTACCTCAGTACCCAGCGGGGACGTGAGGCCGTCCCCTCGGGCGCGGCGGAACTCAGAACCACCACACCAAAGACAGCCAGCAGCATCAGGAACCGTCTCACTGTAACTCCCCCCAGGCATCACGCACGTCCTGTCTTCACGGTACCCGCAGCCTTCGCCACCGGACCTGACGTCGCTGGCTTAGCTTGCCGCCGCCGCTGAACGTCTTGACCACGCTGCCGTGGGTATCGAGGACCCCGAATTCGACCGGCCAGTCATAGTAGAACGGCGCCACTCCGCGGTCCTCGATCTCCACCTTCAGCGCAAGGGTCTCATACCATTTGGACGTCAGCCGTAGAGCATTGCTGGACCGGCCGCGGCCACAGGGGCGAACGCCCCCGCGGCCATGCCCACGAGGCCGTGGGCGCTCCAGCCGGATGACCGGGGACTGCGC
>Ga0172375_10006229_pt1 | contig 16834 bp, 16 predicted proteins | sample LakKiv1m_FD_114537 | JGI IMG/M metagenome (GOLD analysis project Ga0172375, IMG submission 114537) | Freshwater microbial communities from Kabuno Bay, South-Kivu, Congo - kab_092012_11.1m | ecosystem: Environmental > Aquatic > Freshwater > Lake | place: Democratic Republic of the Congo...
AGCCGGCCGTAGCGCCAGACCACCAGCAGCAGCAGGCTCGCCGCCGCGAAGAAGAAGCGCCAGACGGCGACGCCGAGCGGGGCGACTTCCTGCACCGCATAGCGCGCGGCGACCCAGGTGCCGCCCCAGATCACCGCCGTGACTACCAGCTTGAGATAGGTGGCGAACAAACGTCCCTCAGAGCAGTTCGACCGCCAGCGCCGTCGCTTCGCCGCCGCCAATGCATAGCGAGGCAACGCCGCGCCGTTTGCCGTATTTGCGCAGCGCGCCGAGCAGCGTGACGACGATGCGCGCACCGGAGGCGCCGATCGGATGGCCGAGCGCGCAGGCGCCGCCATGCACATTGACCTTGGCGTGCGGCAGGTTCAACTCCTTCATCGCCGCCATCGTGACCACGGCGAAGGCCTCATTGATTTCGTAGAGGTCGACGCTCTCCGCCGTCCAGCCAAGCTGCGCGAGCAACTTCTTCATCGCGAAGACGGGAGCAGTGGTAAACCATCCCGGTTCCTGCGCGTGCGTCGTGTAGCCGGCGATGCGTGCCAGCGGCTGCAAGCCGCGCTTGGCCGCATCGGACTCGCGCATCAGCACCAGCGCCGCCGCGCCGTCGGAAATCGAAGACGAGTTGGCCGGCGTCACCGTGCCATCCTTCTTGAAGGCCGGCTTGAGCGTCGGAATCTTGTCGAGCTGCGCCTTACCGGGCTGCTCGTCGATCTTGATGATGACATTGCCTTTCCTGCCGGGAACCGTCACCGGCGCGACCTCCCAGTCGAAACTGCCATCCTGTCCAGCTTGCTGTGCGCGTTGCGTCGAGGCGATGGCGAAGTCGTCCTGGTCCTTGCGCGTGAAGCCGTAATGAGCGACGCAGTCCTCGGCGAAGGTGCCCATCAGGCGGCCCTTCGTTTCCGTCTTGTAGTGGTCTTCGAGGCCGTCGAAGAACATGTGGTCGATGAGTTGGCCATGGCCGAGCCGATAGCCACTGCGCGCCTTGGGCAGCAGGTAGGGCGCATTGGTCATCGACTCCATCCCGCCGGCGACGATCACGTCCTGGCTGCCGGCCTTGAGCGCATCGCAGGCAATCATGGTCGCCTTCATCGCCGAACCGCAGACTTTGTGCACGGTCGTGCAACCGGCCGACAAGGGCAGGCCCGCCTGCAGCGCCGCCTGCCGCGCCGGTGCCTGTCCCTGCCCGGCTTGCAGCACGTTGCCGAAGATGACTTCCTGCACATCTGTCGCCTGCAGCCCTGATCGCTCGACGGCGGCCTTGATGGCGACCGCGCCGAGGTTGGCGGCGGTCAGTGTGGCGAAATCGCCCTGGAAGCCACCCATCGGGGTGCGGGCTGCCGAAACGATGACGATGGATTCGCTCATTTATCGGGTCTCCGAAAAAAGTTCGCGGCCGATCAGCATGCGGCGGATCTCGCTGGTGCCCGCGCCGATCTCGTAGAGCTTGGCGTCGCGCCACAGGCGGCCGGTCGGATATTCGTTGATGTAGCCGTTGCCGCCGAGCGTCTGGATCGCCTCGCCAGCCATCCAGGTCGCCTTCTCAGCAGCGTAGAGGATCGCGCCGGCGGCATCCTTGCGCAGCGTGCGCGCATGATCGGTCGCATCGCAGGCGCGGCCGACCGCATACACATAGGCGCGTGTCGCCTGCCAGGTCGAATACATGTCGGCGACCTTGCCCTGCATGAGCTGGAATTCACCGATCGGCGTGCCGAACTGCTCGCGCTCGTGCAGGTAGGGCAGTACCGCGTCCATGCACGCCGCCATGATGCCGAGCGGCCCGCCGGAGAGGACGGCACGCTCGTAGTCGAGTCCGGACATCAACACTTTCACGCCGTTGCCCACGCCGCCCAGCACATTCTCCTCCGGCACCTCGCAGTCGTCGAAGAACAGCGGATAGGTGTTCGAACCGCGCATGCCGAGCTTGTCGAGATGCGTGCCGTGCGAAAATCCTTTCCAGCCCTTCTCGACGATAAAGGCCGTCATGCCCTTCGCCCCCGCCGCCGGGTCAGTCTTGGCGTAAACAACCAGGGTGTCGGCATCGCCACCATTGGTGATCCACATCTTGCTGCCGTTGAGCACGTAGCGGTCGCCCTTTTTCTCGGCTTTCAGCTTCATCGAGACGACGTCGGATCCGGCATTCGGCTCGGACATCGCCAGCGCGCCAACCTGCGTGCCGGCGATCAGGCCGGGCAGATATTTCGCTTTCTGGGTAGCCGTGCCGTTACGGCGGATCTGGTTGATGCAGAGGTTCGAATGCGCGCCGTAGGACAGCGCCACCGCGGCCGAGGCGCGCGAGATTTCCTCCATCGCGACGATGTGGGCGAGGTAGCCCATGCCCGTGCCGCCGTCTTCCTCGGGCACGGTCATGCCGAGCAGGCCGAGGTCGCCGAACTTCTTCCAGAGGTCGGCGGGGAATTCGTTGGCGCGGTCGATCTCCGCCGCGCGCGGCGCGATTTCGTCGGCGGCGAAGTCGCGTACCGTGTCGCGCAGCATGTCGATCTCTTCGCCGAGCTGGAAATTCAGTCCAATCATGTCAGTTCTCCGCTTTACCGTGCATGGTCATCAGGGTCTGTTGCATCATCGCGCAGTGCGTCGACTTGCCATTCTTCACCACCCAGGCGTCGCCACGGGTAATGACAAGGTTCCGACCGGGCTTCACCACCTCGCCGGTGGCAATCAGCAGCTCACCATCAGCCGGCGCCAGCAGGTTGATCTTGAACTCGACCGAGAGCACCGAGGTGTTCGGCGCCATCAGCGAGAAGCCCGCGTAGCCGGCCGCGCTGTCGACGACCGTCGAGGTCACGCCGGCATGGAAGAAACCGTGCTGCTGCGAGAGGTCGGGCCGGTAGGGCAGGTGGATCTCGCAACCGCCGGGCCAGACATCGACAAGCGTCGCGCCGATCAGTCCCATGACACCCTGCTTCGTGAAGCTTTCACGGACTTTCGTATCCCAGTGCGGGTCGCGGGGGTCGAATTTTGCTTCGCCGCGCGGTATGCCGTAACTCATGGTTTCTCCGCTGAATTGTGCCGGCCGATTGTATGTTGACGTTTACGTTAACGTCAACCGCTCTTCTTGTCCGCGTTCTTCGCCTTGAGCAGGGCACGACATTGCCCCTCGAAAGCAGCGAGTTCGCCGAGCACGGCTTCGATGTCCTCGCGCTGCTGGGCCAGCTTGGCGCGCTGGCGCGCCAGCACTTCGAGCAGGCGGGCGAGTTGCGAGGATTCGGGCGCGCTGTCGTACATGTCGATCAGCTCGCGGATCTCGGCGAGCGACAGGCCGAGACGCTTGCCGCGCAGGGTGAGCTTCAGCCGGGTGCGGTCGCGCTTGGTGTAGACCCGCTGCACGCCCGAGCGTGCCGGCGTGATGAGGCCCTGATCCTCGTAGTGACGAATGGCACGCGGCGTCAGGTCGAACTCGCGCGCCAGCTCGGCGATGGTATAGGTGGTTTTGTTCGCAGATGTGGCAGGAGACATATTGCTGCGGTGCACCAAAGTGTTCGGATTCAGCTAAACTATCCAAATAAGATCACGCAGTTAAACAGATTTCCGACCATCGGGCAACGCTTCCCCACTCATCGCATGTCAATCGAGATCGCCTTCGACACGCTTCCTGAAACCGGCACGACCTGCCCGGTCGCGCCCGGCGTGCATTGGCTGCGCATGCCCCTGCCCTTTGCGCTCGACCATATCAATCTGTGGCTGATCGAGGATGGTGAAAACCTCACGGCCGTCGACACCGGCATCGCGATGGATGCGGTCAAAGCCGCATGGAAGTCGGCGCTGAACGGACGGCACCTGCGACGCCAGATCGTCACCCATTTCCATCCCGACCATCTCGGCCTCGCCGGCTGGCTGGAAAGCGAATATGGCGCGCCGCTGTGGATGACGCAGGGCGAATACCTGACCGCCAGCGCGATCGCCGCCGGCCTCGCGCCCTTCGACATTCCCTCGATGGTCGCGCTGTTCGCGCGCCACGGCCTCGATGCCGAGCGCTGCGCCGCGCTTGATGCGCGCGGCAATGCCTACCGGCGCGGCGTGCCGGTCATCCCGGCGACCTTCAATCCCATTTTCGACGGCGACCGGCTGCGCATCGGCGCCCACGAGTGGGAGATCATCGTCGGCCATGGCCACGCCCCGGAACATGCCAGCCTCTACTGCGCGGAGTTGGGTGTATTGATCGCCGGCGACATGCTGCTGCCGCGCATCTCGACCAATGTCAGCGTCTATGCCGCCGCGCCGTATCTCGACACGCTGCAGATGTATCTCGACTCCATCGATCGCCTCGCCGCACTGCCGGCGGACACGCTGGTGCTGCCTTCGCATGGCCAGCCCTTCCGAGGCATCCAGGCGCGCGTCGCCGCACTGCACGCCCATCACGCCGACCGCTGCGCAGAGCTGCTCGCCGCCTGTGCGAATGATCCACGCTGTGCCGGCGACCTGCTCGAAGTGCTGTTCGGCCGGCCGATCGACGATCCGCATCAAACCCTGTTCGCCATGGGCGAGGCCATCGCCCACCTGAATTACCTGGAACACCAAGACCACCTGCAACGCCACGCCGAGAACGGCACCTTCTATTTCACCGCGCGCTACCCGAAATCCTGACTGGAGTGAGAGACCATGACACAAGAAACCACTGACAAACCCGCCCTGCCCGATCCGCAGGAAGTCGCCAAGACCTATGCCGAGGTTGCCCAGCGCGCCTCGAAGCTGCTCACCGACCACATGAAGCGCCAGGTCGCAAAGGGCATCAACCCGCCGCAGGACGAGCTGGGCGTCGCCCAGGCCTTCATGGACATGATGGCGAAGATGCTCGCCAATCCCTACCAGCTGGCGCAGACGCAGATGAACCTCGTCTGGGATTACTTCTCACTCTGGCAGCATTCGACGCTGCGTTTCATGGGCATGCACACGCCGCCGGTTGCCGCGCCGGCCAAAGGCGACAAGCGCTTCAAGGATGAGCAGTGGGAAGAACACTTCCTGTTCGACTTCATCAAGCAGAGCTACCTGATCGCCGCACGCCATCTGCACGACACCGTCTGCTGCGTGAAGGGTCTCGACGCGCATACCCAGGACAAGGTGAATTTCTTTACGCGTCAGTTCATCGACGCGATGTCGCCCACCAACTTCGTGCATACCAACCCCGAAGTCTTCCGCGAGACCGTGAACACCCAGGGCCAGAACCTGCTCAAGGGTTTCAACAACCTGCTGCGCGACATGGAGGACGGCGACGGCCAGCTGCGCGTCCGCATGACCGACACGACGGCCTTCGAACTCGGCAGGAATGTCGCCACCACGCCCGGCAAGGTGATCTTCCAGAACGACCTGATCCAGCTGCTGCAATTCACGCCGACCACCAAGACGAGCTTCAAGCGGCCGCTGCTGATCGTGCCGCCGTGGATCAACAAGTACTACATCCTCGACCTGCGCGAGAAGAATTCCTACATCAAGTGGGCCGTCGACCAGGGCCACAGCGTGTTCGTCATCTCCTGGGTCAACCCGGACGAGAAGCTCGCGCAAAAGAGCTTCGAGGACTATGTCTTCGAAGGCACGCTGACCGCCATCGACCAGGTCTGCGCGCAGACCGGCGAGAAGGAAATCAACGCCGCCGGCTACTGCCTCGGCGGCACGCTGCTCGGCACCACGGCCGCCTACCTCGCCGCCAAGAAGGACAAGCGTCTCGCCTCCGTGACCTTCTTCACCACCATGCTCGATTTCTCGATCCCCGGCGAGCTGGGCGTGTTCATCGACGAACCGCAGGTCAGCAGCCTCGAGAAAAAGATGAGCGAGCGCGGCTACCTCGAAGGCACCGAAATGGCCGGCACCTTCAACATGCTGCGCGCCAACGACCTGATCTGGTCCTTCGTGGTGAACAACTACCTGATGGGCAAGGATCCCTTCCCGTTCGACCTGCTCTACTGGAACTCGGACTCGACGCGCATGCCGGCCGCGATGCACAGCTTCTACCTGCGCAACATGTACATGCAGAACCGGCTCAAGGAACCGGGCGGCATCATGATCGGCGACGTCGCGATCGACCTGCGCAAGATCAAGATCCCGGCCTACTTCATCAGCACCATCGAAGACCATATCGCCCCGTGGCAGAGCACCTACCTCGGCGCGCAGCTGTTCTCCGGCCCGACGCGCTTCGTGCTCGGCGGTTCCGGCCACATCGCGGGCATCGTCAATCCGCCGGCCGCCAACAAGTACGGATTCTGGATCAACCCGGCCAAGACCCTGCCGGCGACCGCGGAGGAGTTCTTCTCCGGTGCCGAGCAGCAGCCCGGCTCGTGGTGGACCGACTGGCAGGCCTGGCTGATGGCGCAGGACGACAAGACCGTGTCGCCGCGCGATCCGGCCAAGGGCAAGCTCGGCGTGCTCGAGGATGCACCGGGCAGCTTCGTGAAGTTCCGCCTCGACCAGCAGAAGAAGTCGTAATGAACGAGGCGGTACGCGTCGTGTTCGACACGAACGTGCTGCTCTCGATGTTCGTCTTCAAGGACAGCCGCTTCGCCCCGTTCAGGGGCGAAGTCGTATCCGGGCGCTGGATCGCCCTGACCAGCGCGCCCTGTCTCGCCGAATACCGGCGCGTGCTGGCTTACTCCCTGTTCGCGCTTGATGCCGGGCAGCAGGAAGCCGCCTATGCCGCCTACCTTGCACTGGTGCGCACCATCGACGCCGTGCCGCAGCCGGCCGTCACGTTGCCGCGCTGCAAGGATCGCGACGACCAGAAATTCCTCGAACTCGCCCGCGATGGCGGCGCACACTGGCTGGTCACCGCCGACAAGCTGCTGCTCAAGCTGCGGCGCGGCCGCCGGCTCGAGGGTCTGTTCCGCATCCTCACCCCCGACGAGGCGCTCGCCAGCCTTTGACATTGGACGCCGGCAATAATTGCCGGCTCTCCCGCCACAACCGCCGGATTTGCGCGAATTTCTGAAATAAACAGGCTGGCAGGAAAGTTGCGTAGTATTTCATCATGAACGCAACTGCCCTCGCTTTTGCCGAATCATTCGGCACCGCCTACGCCAACAGCGCGGCCCGCCCCGCACCGATCGAGCCTGCCTCGCCCGCGCCCTGCGACCGGCTGGCGGCCATCGCGGGCGGCTATGTCGAAGTGATCGAGGACTGGTCCTGCACCGTGCAGGACGTGATCCGGCTCTCCACGCTCGCTGCGGAACTTGTCGGCCTCGTCGACCGCGCGCCGCAGGTCTGCCTTGGCATGGGGTCGCATCTTCCGCTGCACAGCCCCTCGCTGCGCCACGGCTTTTCCGCCGCGATCCTCGGCATTCATCTTGGCCGCGCCATCCAGCTCGATGCCAGCCGCCAGCACACGGTCGCCAAGGCGGCGATGTTCATGAACCTGCCGGCGATCGAGCTGCAGGACGACCTCACCGCCCCGTATGCCGTGCCGAGCGATGCCCAGCGCATCACGCTGGCGCGCCATCCGCAACTCGCCGCCGACCTGCTGCGCGACTCGCCGGGCGCCGACCTGTGCTGGATCGAGGCAGTCGAACAGCACCACGAATCGCTCGACGGCAGCGGCTATCCGGCCGCGCTGCGCGGCAACGAAATCGGCCTCGAGGCACGCATCCTCAAGATCGCCGATGTCTGGTGCGCACTGGTCGCCCCGCAACGCTTCCATCGCAACCCGATGCCGCCGCGCGCCGCCATGCACTGGCTGCTGTCGCGCAGCCGGCAGATGTTCGACCCGACCCTGCTCGAAGCCTTGCGGCACATCAACGGTGCCTGGCCGCCCGGCACGCTGGTACGCCTCGCCAACCGCGAGACCGCCATCGTCGTCGATGCCCCGCATGGCGCGACGCGGCCGCGCGAGGTCGTGTCCTTCCTCGGCGCGCACGGCCGGCTGTTCCGCGATCCGGTGCGGCGCGACACGCGCCGTGCGCAGTACGCCATTCGCGACATCACCACGCTCAAGTCGGTCACGATCCAGCCCGCCTACTGGAACCGCATCTGGGAACTATCCCTGCCCGCGCATTAAAAAGTCGGCGCTGGCGGGACGGCATGTCATTGCCGCACTAGAATGCGGCGATGCATCAAAGCCGTGCCGAACATCTCGAAGTCCTGACCAGCGCCCCGCAGCACGCACGTCCCGAGTTTCCCCCGCTGCTGTTCCTGCATGGCGCCTACACCGCCGCCTGGTGCTGGGAACATTACCTGCCCCATTTCGCCGCCGCCGGTTTCCATAGTCATGCGTTAAGCTTTTCCGGTCATGGCGCGAGCCGTCGGCGCGACCACCTCGACAGCTATTCGATCGACGATTATGTCGATGACGTCGTCGCAATCATCGCCACCCTGCCGGCCCCGCCGGTGCTGATCGGCCATTCGATGGGCGGCTTCGTCGTGCAGAAATATCTCGAGCGGCACCCCGCGCCCGCCGCCGTGCTGATGTGCTCGGTACCGCCGCAGGGCCTCGCCGCCTCGGCCTTCGGCATGCTGTTCAACCAGCCGGGGCTGTTCGCCGACCTCAACCGGCTGATGACCGGCCAGCAGGTCGCGCTCGACAGCCTGCGCGCCGCGCTGTTCGCGCAGCCGGTGTCGGTCGACGACCTCGCGCGCTACTACCGCATGGCGCAGCCCGAGTCGCACCGCGCCATCTGGGACATGATGCTGTTCAACCTGCCGCATACCCACCGCGTGCTGGAACACCTGCCGAACGGCCGCGCCGGCCTGCTGGTGCAGGGTGCCGAACAGGACATGATCATCCCGGCCGCCCTGGTGGAGATGACCGCGCGCAGCTATGGCACCGACGCAACGCTCTATCCTGGCATGGGCCACGGCCTGATGCTCGAGGCCGACTGGCGCCGGCCGGCAAACGACCTCATCGACTGGCTGAACGCGCGCTTCGGCTGAAAGTCGGCGCGAGGGCGACGAAAAACCACCCTATTCCAGTGAATCCCGGGCACCCCGATCCGGCTAAACTAAAGCTACCCATTTTTCATAGTTCTGCTTCGAGGAGCAATGGATGGTTTTCTTTCGCCGCCCCAGCCCAGCGACAACCGCAGTCCAGACCAACGACGCGACGACAGCCATCCGCCAGGATCCGCAAGAGCGGCTGATCGTCGACGCGCTTCAGGAGATGGGCGTCGACTTGGCCAATGTCTGCCACCGGCTCACCGACCTGACCCGCCAATCCGACGCAGCGGCCCACGAAGCCAACCAGATCGCCGACGAATCCGTAGGCATCCGCGAGATCGCCCACACCGTCGCGGAGAGCGCGAAGCTCGCTGCCGATGCCGCGGTGCGCACGCGCGCGGAATCGGTGCAGGGATCGGGTGAACTCGACCAGGTCGTCCGCGGCATGGGCGAGATGGCCGTGCGCGTGCGCGAAGCGCATGCCACGATGCTGCGCCTGGTCGAACAGATCGAGCGCATCGAAGCGAATTCCGCCACGATCCACACGATCGCCAAGCAGACCAACCTGCTGGCGCTGAATGCCGCCATCGAGGCGGCGCGCGCGGGCGAACAGGGCCGTGGCTTTGCCGTCGTGGCCGACGAGGTGCGCAAACTGGCGAATGCCGCGATGAGCGCCGCCACCGACATCTCCGAAACGGTAACGCGCATTCAGGAACAGACCGGCGTGTCGGTCAATGTCATCTCATCGTTGGCGGCGGAATCGGACGGCGTCGCCCAGACCGCCCATCAGGTCGGCAGGCAACTCAAGACCATCCTCGACGATGCCGTGACGACGGAAACGCGCCTGCAAACGATTGCCGCCGATGCGCGACAGACGGTTGACAAGGCCGACGCCATCGCCAGTCATGCGCAATCAGGCTATGCGCGCATGGGTCATTTCCAGGACGAACTGACCCGGGCAGCCGAAATGGCGGACAAGCCCGGGGAGCAAACCTTCCGCCTGCTGGCCACCACGGGAGTCGACTCTCCGCACACGCGCATTTATCAGGCCGCCAAGCAAACTGCCGAGGCGATCGGCCAGACGTTCACCGCCGCGATCGCGCGCGGCGAAATTTCTCTCGAAAACCTGTTTTCGGAAAACTACAAGCCGATCCCGGGCGCCAACCCGCCAAAATTCTCGAGTCCCTTCGACCAATTGGCCGACCGCCTACTGCCGCCGCTGCAGGAACCTTTCCTCACCAGCTTTCCGGAAGCGATCTACGCCATCTGCACGGACCGGAACGGCTACGTTCCCACCCACAACAAGCGGTTCAGCCAGCCACTCACCGGCGACCCGGCCAAGGACCTGGCCGGCAACCGCACCAAACGGATTTTCAACGACCGTACCGGTGCCCGTTGCGGGGCCCATACCGAACCGGTGCTGATCCAGACCTACAAACGCGACACCGGCGAAGTCATGCACGACCTGTCGGTGCCGATCTACATCCACGGTCGCCACTGGGGCGGGTTCCGTGTCGGCTATCCGCCCCAGCAAGTCGCTACCTGAACAGCCGGATCCCGGTCCAGATACTTGAGGTGGCTGCCACAACCGGCGCGGCAGTCCGAGGCGCCGAAGCCGTCGATCAGCACCTTGCCCGGCGTCGCGCGATTGATCGCGCATTCCTCTTCGACATAGCGCCGCACTCCAGCGACGGAAATGCCGGGGGCTGCGAGCAGATAGTCGATGTGCCAGCGCAGGGTCTTTTCCTTGCGCAGATGGCGAGCGACGCGCGCCTCGAAATTACGCCGCGCCGAGCCCGTATAAATGTAACGGCCGGCCGGGAAGACGAACTCCCCGAACCGGCCGCATCGTCCAATGCTTACCCGCACCGGGCGGGCGATTTCGATCAGGAGCTGGTAGGTGACGTGGCGGGTCACTCTTCCAACAAGCTCCTGAGCATCCAGGCGGTCTTTTCATGCACTTCGAGGCGCTGCGTCAGCACGTCGGCGGTCGGCTGGTCGTTGGCCTTGTCGACGATCGGGAACAGCGCGCGCGCGGTGCGGGCCGTCGCTTCCTGGGCATTGACGAGCAGCTTGATCATCTCGGTGGCCTTCGGCACGCCTTCGACTTCCTTGATCGACGCGAGCTTGACGAACTCGCGATAGGTGCCGGGGGCAGGATGGCCGAGGGCGCGAATGCGTTCGGCGATGATGTCGAGCGCGTTCCACTGCTCGGTGTATTGCTGCATGAACATCAGGTGCAGCGTATTGAACATCGGGCCGGTGACGTTCCAGTGGAAGTTGTGCGTCATCAGGTAGAGCGTGTAGCTGTCGGCGAGCAGTTTGGACAAGCCCTGTGCGATCTTGGCGCGATCGGTGGCGGAAATGCCGATATCGATGCCGGCAGGCTTGGCGGATTTCTGGGTCTTGGCTTTCATGGCGTTCTCCTTTGAATTTCCTGTTGCGATGGAGAGATTTTGCGCCGGGGCCGACGGTTGTTCCAGCGGATTGTTTCAATAGAAGGTATAGCTACAGACTATTTGCACACCTTGGTGCCGGGCAGCTTGCAGTCGAGCAGCGCCTTGCGCAGCAGGTCGATGGCCTGAAAGCGCGGGAAGCTCGCGCGCCAGACCATGCCGACGCGCCGGGTCGGCGTCGGGTCGGTAAAGGGTCGCACGCGCAAGAGCGCATCGCTCTTCGGCAGTTCATCGACGGCCGAGGCCGGCATGACGGTAACGCCCACGCCCGAAGCGACCATGTGACGGATCGTTTCGAGCGAGGAACCTTCGAGCACCTGTGGGCCGCCCGCGCCGGCGCGCGTGCACAGGTCGAGCACCTGGTCGCGGAAGCAGTTGCCGCGCCCGAGCATCAGCAGCTGTTCGTCGAGCAGGCGACCGGCATCTATGCTCTTCTGCTTCGCCCACGGATGCTGGGCGGGCACCAGCACGCGGAAGGCTTCGTCATACACGGCCTGCGCGACCAGCCCCGGCTCCTCGACCGGCAGCGCGAGGATCGCGACATCGAGCTCGCCGCTCTTCAGTGCCTCGATCAGCTTGGCGGTGAAGTTCTCCTGGATGATCAGCGGCATCTTCGGCGCGCGCGCGCGCAGCAGCGGCACCAACTTCGGCAGCAAGTAGGGCCCGATGGTGTAGATCGCCCCGATGCGCAGCGGGCCGGCGAGCGGATCGCCCGCCGTGTCGGCCAGTTCCTTGACGCGCGCGGCTTCGGCCAACACCTTCTCGGCCTGGCGCACGATCGGTTCGCCGGCGGGCGTCACGGTAATCTCGTTCTGGCCGCGCTCGAAAAGAATCACGCCCAACTCGTCCTCGAGCTTCTTCACCGCGACGGACAGGGTCGGCTGGGCGACGAAGCATTTTTCTGCCGCGCGGCCGAAATGCTTCTCGCGGGCCAGGGCGACGATGTAGCGCAGTTCGGTGAGGGTCATGCGCTGATTGTACGTCGCGTAAAATACGAACGAATAATTCAGGGGGAGAAAACATGAGCGGGCCAATGGCAGCCAGTTTCGGACTCGAAGCCGCTGTGCTCGTCTCTGCCCAGTCCATTGCCCGCGGGGCCGCCGAGATCGCCGCGGGCATGGCCGAGGCCGACCGCATTGCCGCGGCAACCCGCCACCAGCGCAAGGCAGAACGCCAGCGCATGCGGGAGGCGGCACAGGCCGGCGCCGCACAGCAGCAGCGCATGGCCGAGGCTCGTGCCGCACAGGCGCGTTTCGCCGCGCTGCTCGCCAATGCGCAAGCCGATAGCGCCGAACAAGCCGCGCTCGCGGCCCGGCTGGAAGCACTGAGCACCGGCGGTGCCTCCCTGCAGCAGCAACTCGCCGCTTTTCTGGAAGACGCCGCGACAGCGGCGGCAGCCGATAGCGCCACCGCGCGCCGCGTGCAGGTCGCCCGCGCGCTCGAACGGCTCGAGCTCGATCCCGATGCGGTCCTGCCGCCGGCCCTCGAAGCGCTCGCGCAGCAGGCGATCGTAGCGCCGACCGCCGGGCGCGCCGAGGCGCTGACAACCGAACTGCGCCTGCAGGTGCAGCGGCATAACGAAACACGCACCGCCGCAGCCGAGCAGAAACAACTGCAGGAAGCCGCCGCCCTCGTGCTCGAGCAATCGCTCAAGGATCTCGGCTACGCCGTCGAGGAAATCGAGGAAACGCTCTTCGTCGAAGGCGGCGTCGCCCATTTCCAGAAGCCCGGCTGGGGCGACTATTTCGTGCGCCTGCGCATCGATCCGCAGCGCAACGCGATGAACTTCAATGTCGTGCGCGCCGGCCCTGTTGGCGAGGACAGGAAGGGCGAGGACATGCGCGCCGAGGAACGCTGGTGCGCCGAGTTTCCGAAGCTGTTCGATACCCTGAAGGCGCGCGGCATTCCGATCACCGTCACGCGCCTGCTGCAGGCCGGCGAAGCCCCGGTGCAGGTCGTCGACGCCGCCAGCCTGCCGACCCGCAACGACGAGGAACACCGACACGCACCGCTCAAGGCGAGGAGCATCGAATGAACCCTGATTTCACGCCGCGCTGGCTGCGCGATCTTGACCGCCTGCTGCCGATCCGCTCGCAGTTCATCGTCTCGGGCAATATCCGCGACAGCCTGCTCACTACGATAGGCGCGACGCAGGTACCCGTCCCGCTGCTGCGCGGCCTTTGGGAGCGCCTCAAGCGCCACGACTACCGTTACCTGCTGATCTACGATCCGGCCGACGGCGTGCGCGTCTATCCCAACGAGCCGGCGGTCGTGGAGCTGGCAACGCAAGTCCACGAGCTCAAGTTGCAGGATGGGGTTATGCCGATGGGGCTGGAGTCGCTGACCGCGCTGATGCGCAAGCTGGTCGCCAGCCGCGAGGCGCGCTGCGCGCTGGTGCTCGACTTCGCCTCGCGCCTCGCGCGCGCGCCCGACCATCTCGACGCCGGCGAGCATCGTTTCTTCCTCGCCGCGGAAAAGCTCTCGCTATCGGCCAGTCCGGTCATTCCGGCCAACGGTGCGCAAGGTGGCGTGCCCCTGTTCAACCCGATCCTCTGGCTGGTCAACCGGCCGCAGGATCTGCCCTCGTGGTTCGCGCTCGACTCGGAACGCATTGCCTCGCTGATCGTCGGCAAGCCAGACTACGAAACGCGCGCAGCGGCGGCACAACAACTCATTCGCCTGTTCCCCGGCTTTGCGGAGGCGGATGCCGCGCAACAGGCCGAAGCGGTGCGCCGCTACGCCGACGGCACCGACGGCCTGACGCTAACCGCGCTGGCCGATATCGCCCAGCTCGCCGCGCGGCAGAACATCGACATCGCCGGCGTCGAGGACGCCGTGCGCAGCTACAAGGTCGGCGCGACGGACAATCCCTGGCGCAAGGACTACCTCAAGGAAAAAATCCGCAATGCGCGCACCGCGCTCGAAGACCGCGTGAAGGGCCAGCATCAGGCCGCGACGAAGACCGTCGACATCCTCATGCGTTCGGTCATGGGCCTGACCGGCGCGCAAGCCAGATCGAGCGGCGGCCGTCCCCGTGGCGTACTCTTTTTTGCCGGCCCCACCGGCGTTGGCAAGACCGAGTTGGCCAAGACGCTCACGCAGCTGATGTTCGGCGACGAGCGCGCCTACATCCGTTTCGACATGAGCGAGTTCGCCGAGGAGCACACGGGTGCTCGCTTGCTCGGCGCGCCGCCCGGCTACATCGGCTACGACGCCGGCGGCGAGCTGACCGACGCGGTGAAGGAGCGTCCCTTCGCCGTCATCCTCTTCGACGAAATCGAGAAGGCGCACCCGCGCATCCTCGACAAGTTCCTGCAGATCCTCGAAGACGGCCGCCTCACCGACGGGCGCGGCGACACCGCCTACTTCTCGGAAGCCGTGCTGATCTTCACCTCCAACCTCGGCATCTATGTCGACGATGGCCACGGCAACCGCGTGCAGAACGTCAAGCCCGACGACCCCTACGCAGTCGTCGAGGCGCGCGTGCGCGAGGCGATCGCCGACCACTTCAAGTATCGCCTCGGCCGGCCGGAAATTCTCAACCGCATCGGCGACAACATCGTCGTCTTCAACTTCATCCGTCCCGACGTCGCCGCGCTGATCCTGAATGGCATGCTGAAGAACGTCACGCGCCGCCTCGCCGAGGAACACAAGCTCGAACTCGTGATTCCCGATGCGATCCGCGCACAACTGCTCGACCTGTGCACGCGCGACCTCACCAACGGCGGCCGCGGCATCGGCAACACGCTCGAATCGGTGTTCATCAACCCGCTCGCGCGCGCGCTATTCGCCATTGACCTCGAAGGTCGCACGCAGGTGACGGTGGCCGCCATCGAAGAACAGGACAAGGTGTTCTCGGTCACGCTGCAGTAAGAGTGCCGTCCCGCCAGCGCCGACTTTCGGCCATAACCTGCCGGTTGGAATTCTTCTCCATAGCCGACGTCCGTTCGGCTCGTTCGCGTGGAAGCCGCCATCGGAGACGCGGTCGCGACGAGTTTCGTTGGAGCGATGGAACCGCCCCGTTTTGCAGGCTCACCTAGTACGCCATCACCGGCAGGCTATCAACTTGTGTCGAGGCGAATGAGATGATGAAGGTTTTTCGGGTGTAAGTGAGGCAATGATTTGATCAAGATTATCGAAGTTATCTTTACCTTGTAAATAGACAAAACTTAATATAACCTACTGCAATGGATCCAATTAAGAACCCCTACGCGCCCGGAGCGGGCACGCCGCCACCAGAACTGGCGGGGCGTAATGAGTTGCGCGAAACGGTTCGTATCGCGCTAGAGCGAGTGCGTGCCGGTCGCCCCAGCAAGAGCATCCTGATGGTGGGATTGCGAGGCGTTGGGAAAACGGTATTACTGGACCGTCTGCGCGACGATGCCGAGGCGGTGGGAATTCAGACCCTCCGCGTGGAGGCACCCGAGAGTCGATCTCTGCCGGCTATTCTGGCCCCGCAGTTAAGACAGGCCTTGCTGCGGCTATCCCGGAACGAGCAGGCAAAGGAATTAGCCCAGCGTGCCTTGCGCGGGTTGGCCGGTTTCGCCAAGGCGCTCAAGTTCAAGTACCAGGACATCGAGGTCGGGTTGGACTTTGACCCAGAGCTTGGGCTGGCAGACAACGGCGATCTCGAACACGACTTGCAGGCATTGCTGGAAGTAACCGGTGATGCGGCGAAGAAGGCCGGTACGGCGTTGGTAATGTTCGTAGACGAGCTTCAATACGTGGCCGAGGAAGAACTGGCGGCCATGATTACGGCATTGCACCGTACCGCCCAGCGCAGCCTGCCCGTTGTTCTTGTCGGCGCAGGCCTGCCTCAGTTGCCCGGCAAAATGGGTCGGGCCAAGTCGTACGCGGAACGACTGTTCGATTTTCCGCAAATCGGACCGCTGCCCCGTGATGCAGCACGCTTAGCGATCACCAAGCCGGCACTGGACCAGGGTGTAGTTGTGGAAGAAGACGCGCTCGATCGAATCATTCAAGAGACACGTGGTTATCCCTATTTCCTGCAGGAATGGGGCAAGCACGCATGGGACGCGGCCGACGCTTCGCCGATCACGCTACAGGATGTCGAGCGGGCCACCGCAAGCGCAATCGCCGCGCTTGACGAAAGCTTTTTCCGGGTTCGATTCGACCGATTGACTCCGTTGGAAAAGAAATACCTGCGCGCGATGGCTGAGCTTGGCGCGGGCCCGCATCGTTCCGGCGACATAGCCGAACAATTGCGCCGCGATGTCACTTCGCTCGGCCCGACCCGGAGCCAGTTGATTGTCAAGGGCATGATCTGGAGTCCCAGTCATGGCGATACGGCATTCACAGTGCCTTTGTTTGATGAGTTCATGAAGCGAATCATTCCGGGCGATGACTGGAAACACTGAGCCATATCAACTGTCGTCGCAATCGCCATCATTCTTCTGAGAGGGGCAAGCATACGGCTGCTTTCCATTTGGATGGCTTGCCGCGAATGTCCGCTTTCAACTACCTCCACTGGCAGTTGTGGGTCG
>Ga0172375_10006234_pt1 | contig 16825 bp, 11 predicted proteins | sample LakKiv1m_FD_114537 | JGI IMG/M metagenome (GOLD analysis project Ga0172375, IMG submission 114537) | Freshwater microbial communities from Kabuno Bay, South-Kivu, Congo - kab_092012_11.1m | ecosystem: Environmental > Aquatic > Freshwater > Lake | place: Democratic Republic of the Congo...
CCCCCCCCCCCCCTCAATTCGAGGTGGATATATTCCGTGCTACGAGATATTATTGATCTGTGTGACGGGGGACAATACCGGCTTGCGATCAAATCGGATACCCTGCCGCTGCACCGGCCAAGCGGGAAATGGAAAGCCTTGGCCTTGCCGGCCCCCCCGCTAACGTTGCGTTCACAAATACGAAATGATATGAGACCCTCTGATCCTCTCGTCCGAGATGCATTTGGCGGATTGTTGATCGGGTGAGGCCGGAAAGGGCACAGGCGTCCGTGAAGAATCCCCACGAAAGCGACAAGAGTGCACGAATCCTGGTTGTTGACGACGACCTCATGGTCAGGGAAGTAGTGTTGGAATCCATCAGGGAAGCGGGTTACCAGGCCGAGATTTGCGGAAATGGGAACGAGGCTCTCGCGAGAAACGCCGCCAATCCTTACGATCTGATAGTCACCGACATGAAGCTTCCCGGCATGGATGGTCTGTCTCTCATAAGACATCTAAAGCAGGGGGCCGCGGACACCGATGTAATAGTCATCACAGGCTACGGTTCCATAGAGAACGCCGTGGAATGCATGAAAGCCGGTGCCCTGGAATACCTGATCAAGCCCTTTACAGTGGAGCAGATCCAGGTCGCTGTGCGCAAGTCGCTGGAACTGAGGGAACTGCGTCGCCGCGCACGCGAGCGCGAATTCTATATGGAACTGTCTTACGTGGACGCGCTGACGGGGATACACAACCGCCGGTTTTTCGATGAAGCCCTGGACCGAGAGACTCACAAGGCGCAAAGACAAGGCTCCTCGATGGTGCTCCTTATGATTGATATTGATGATTTCAAGATCTACAACGATCGCAATGGCCACCAGAAGGGAGACGAGGCCCTCGCAAGAATAGGCCGCATTCTAAAGGCCGCGTGTCGCAGCTACGACATGGTCACCAGGTACGGCGGCGAGGAATTCGCTCTGCTCTTTCCCGGCGCGGACAAGTCCCACGCCATGGAACTCTCGGCTAGGGTTATGAACGGGCTCAAAGACGCTAACTTCGATGGGGAGGAACTTCTTCCGTCGGGTGAGTTGACAGTTTCCGTCGGGGCCGCGTGCTTTCCCGAGGACGCTGCCACGGCCCAGGATCTGATCCGCTGCGCTGACGAGGCTCTCTACGCGGCCAAAAAGGCCGGCAAGAACAGTGTGAAGGTTTACAACGCGGACTGAATGCCGGTTGCCCGTGCAGCGCGGGCCCGCGGAAAGCCGAATCGGTATCAATATCTCGTGTAATCCCGGCAATCCTGATTGAATTCCTCAATAATCTCGTCAGTCAACGTGGGCCGAAGCTTGGGGATCACTTCCATGAAGATATCCGTATCAAGCCGATAATCCCGGCCAAGGGCCAGTTCGCGCTCGAAAGCTTGCTGAGTCACCCTCTGGAACAGGTACTCGATATCCGCCGGCGTGAAGAGCGGAATAGCGGAAACAATTCTTTCAATGTCCACCTCACCACTGTTGGTTTTGGCCAGGTAATGCTCGAAGATGGTCCGGCGTCCGTCCTTGTCCAGCCCGCCCACGGGGATGATGCAGTCGAATCTGCCCGGCCTGAGAAGAGCTGCATCAAGTTGACGGATGTAATTGGTAGCGCACACAAGTAGAAGCTTACCGGACTTACGCTTCAGTCTGGGCACCTGTTTCAGGAATTCGTTGGTGATGGACTTGTCAATCCTCGATGCCTGATCTCTGCTCCCGGCAATTTCCTCGAACTCATCTATGAAGATAACGGCCTGGTCGAGATCACCGGCTGCTTCCATAAGTGCCTTCAGGTTTGCCCCGAGCCGTTCCTCGCCGTCCACCATCAGGCTGCTGGGGCTGACCTCCACGTACCACCACTGGAGCACGCCCGCTATCGCTCGGACAAAATGGGTCTTTCCAGTGCCCGGAGGACCGAAGAATATTATGGTCCGTGGCGGAATCACCCCGTGTTTGCGCGCAAGCTCCACTTCGGTAAGCGGCAGGATTATCCTCTTGCCGACTATCTGCTTCGGCGGCTGTGTCTCGGAGATCGTCTCCCACACGGAGCGATCCACCATCTTTGCTCCGAGATCCCTAAGAATACCAATGGATTCCGATGACTCGATCTCCTGACGTATAGACTCCGTATTTTCTATAAAATCCAGGCAGGCCACTTTTATGCCTACGTCTCTTCCTATCCTCTCGGAAAGGAACCATTTGTGCTCGATGATTTTCGGCCAGAGTTCCGCAGCTACATCCGGCTCGAATCCGTGACCGCTGTATTCAAGTATTCGAGTGGCGCATTCTTCAGGACTGGGAAGGTTTGAGTAAGCTTCCATAGCATTCTCCATTTTCCGGGAGCCGCGTCTCTTGCCGCGGGTCCCGCCGGGCTGGCACCGATTTTTATCGGTTGGACCACGAGGTGTCAAGGCATCAACGCCGAAGAGCCCTTCCGAGGCTGGTCTGGACCTGCCTCGCGGCAAGTTCCGGTCTAACGGTTGCCCTCAGCCCGGGTGATCCATGTCGAGACGGATTATCCGGCGGGAAGACAAAGGGATGCATGTTCTTCCGGTCAAGCGTATGAGATGGTGAAGGAAATGAAGCGACGCAGGGGGTGGTCAGCTTGCCGGAATGTGGCGAAGAGGGAAGAGAGGCAATGCGACCTGAATTCAACCTTCCCCATGGCCCAATACGACCAGGCGGTGCTCTGCTGAGGGCGACGACGACATTTTGGTTGACCGAGGGGCGTAGCGTGAGGTATGCCAAAAACTGGGAAATAACAGCCTTCTTCAGGAACGTGACGACGGTTTCAACACCATCGGGCCTTCTAGGGGATGCTGGGGGGAGTTGGGCAGGCTCCTATGAACGACGCCACGACCGGTTCGCGGCCGAGAGCCGCACAATGCCGGTTGCACTTTTTGGCCGCACAGCCGGGACCACTCCGGAGTTCCCCGTTTAACTGAAACAAATCGGAGTCCTCAGACTGCACCGATGGCGTAGGGGGAAGCGATGGTTAGTCGTCTGAAGAAAACAGCATTCTGCTATTTGGTGCTCAGCCTCGTCCCAACCTTCTCGGCGGCCGGGGCGTTTGACCCACCTGAGCTGCACGTGACGGCCTCGCCTTCTCAGGCCTGCACTGTTCGCTTGCATGAGGTCGAAAAGGTCTTCGATTACGACGTCTCTCCGATCGGACCCGAAGTGGCGGCACTTGTGCAAGGGAAACAACAGGGCTGCCGGGTCGTGTTCTGGAGGATAGGCACACAGGAAACTTCAGTCGGCTGGAACGCCCCCGCCGGCTTTGTTCCGAGGGCACTCGCTTGGCATCCTCGGGCTGACTGCCTCTTTGTCATGGGATCCCAAGGGAAACTCTATCAGGTCATGCGACTCGAAAAGGGGGCGAACGGCTGGAGGGAACAGCTCATACATGAATCACGGGATGAGCTTCGGCGGCTGGTCGTCGGGCCGCGTCCGTTTGTTGTGAATGCTGACGACATCAAAGAGGGACTGCGCTCCGCTTATCGCCTTTTCTTAGGGATGAGGAATCCGAATGGGACCTACCGAGTAGTTTCGATAACAGAACACGGGAAAAAATTCTATCAGGTCGTAGGTCCCGCCGAGACGTTCACTCGATTTAAGAATGTCGAGGGATTCCCCAGCAGCCTTCAGAGCGCGTCAGCTCTGCCCATGGCTTTTCATCCCGCGGGGCACGGGCTCATTTGGGAGGACGAAAGACACAGCTTCCGCTCCTCCTGGTATGCCGGGAACCGTTGGGGAGAGACTATGGATCCCCTGAAGGTGGCGTTCAAGGGAGGGAGCGTCACGTACACTCCCAACGGATTGGCGCTGTTGCACCGGCACCCTTCTTCGCAGGGAATCGGATTGGTCATGTTGGCTACCAACAAGGCGACACGGATCGCTACAGCCATGGAATTTGTGGCCACACCTTCATCCGTTCCCGATGGAGCCGGCATTGTCGGACTGACCAAATCAACCGCTGGTTACACTCTGAACTATGTCCCAATTGCGCTCCCCTTGCCGGACGTAATAAACGCGTGGATGTTTTGCCATTCCGACGAGGAAACCAGGCTGCTGGAAAACCACGGCGGTTTGTTTCAGGCTTTGGACGATAACCAGCTTTACGAGCTCTACCATTCAGAGACCTACAATCCTTGCTGCCGGTCTTCTTATGACGGCACTCAACCCACGCGGCCCTATTTGGTTACGACCGACATTTTCTGGGAGCTATTCGCTGCGGGCTATGAAGGTCTCATGATAGTGCAGGAGAGGGAGCGAGCCATCCCGACATTTTGGAAATTCGTTGCAGCGGCCGATCTGTATTACCAGGGGTTGTCGGCGCCGTCTCGCTGGAAGCCCGTCTTTAGGGCGTTGGTGGATCTCCGTTCCAAGGATACTCGAAACCAAGAGACGGCCCGAATCCGTAAGGCTGAAGGACGGCTGTACTCGGATGCGTTGGGTGTGGAAGTCAATTATGGGGAGCTAAAGCCTAGGGGCCATTACGCTTCATCAACCGAAATGCAGAACTACTTCAAGGCATTCCGCTACCTGACCTCAGTCTTTGCGACCGATCCCAAAAGAGCGGAAATCCTCGGTGAGCTGGCAGGGCTTCCAAAGGACGTTCAAAACCAAGCCTTAGCATGGATAGCCTGCTACCAAGGATTCGTTGCTCCATCCCGCTCACCGCTCGTGTGGAACGGCGGGACAGTTGGTCAAACGGATCGCACGCGACATCGGGATCCCGTCCCCAAACTATTCCCGCTCGCCTGGGGCTTTGACAATGAAGTGCTTTACTCGACGGTCTTTCATCCGCATTTGCCACCTGCAGAACAGATTACCGGCCCATCCGGAGATCGCATGAGCCCTTCGGGACTGGATCTGGCGGCCGCTCTTGGCAGCCGCTTGGCGAATTTACTCCTGAAAACCGATTACGCAAAATATCCCCCTTTGCAACAGGTTGTGGACAATCTCAGGAAGCGCTTTACCGCCGGCATCAATGTGTCCGGACAATCTGACAGCCTGTATGATCGTTGGATAAGCGCTCTGGCCCTCCAATTGGCCGATGATGTGAAGTCCCCGAACGGAGCGAAGGACGATGGAATTTGGCGTGGCAAACGCTTGCAGACCGGCCTGGCTTCCTGGGCGACCCTGCGCCATGCCACGGTGCTGGTCAACGAGCGAAGCGACGCGCAATGCGGTGAAGGCGGTTTTGAAGAGATCGAGATGCGTACCCCCAGAGGCTATGTGGAACCAGACCCTCGAACCTTCGCAGCCATAGCAGACCTTTTCGACGCGGCCGTGAAACATGTGGCCCACAACATCCTGAGAGAACAGGATACTATTCGACGCCCAATGGAGGAACAAGATATCGGTCTGGAATCACTTCGGCAAGGAATAATCCGCCGATTCAAACGCACTGCCGAGAAGGCCCGTCTGTTTCAGGCAATAGCTGAAAAGGAGATTCGCGGAGACTCTCTTACGAGCCAAGAGTATGAGGAAATCCTGTATGTAGGCAGGGTGGCGGAACACCATTTCCTTGTGTTCAAGAGCCTCGGGAGCAAGGATTATGCGCTGTCGCTCCCGGACCCCATGCCCAAGATCGTAGACGTGGCGGGGGGAGATCTTGGGCCGCTTCTCATGGCAGCCGTCGGTAAACCGGTTGAATGGGACCACGTGGTGCCCTATTTCGGCAGACGTCAGATTGTCAAGGGCGCCGCGTATTCATATTACGAATTCAAATCCAATCGCCTTCTCAACGACGAAGATTGGCGGAATATGACGGAATCCCAGGCGAGGCCGGCGTGGATACGGCCTTTCTTTACCAACAAACCGCCGAAGCTAGGGTCTCCATGCCCACCTGGCACACTTTATTCATTCTGAGCCTAATAGCGTCGTTCATTGCGGCGTTCGGTGCTTGGGCTGATCCGAGCGAGATCCGGCTCCTCTTCACAGGCGATATTCTCCTTTCCCGGAACGTTCAGAAGGAACTGGAGCAGCGCAGCATGTCGCCGTGGGGCGAATTGAGCGACGTTTTTGGGCAGGCTGATCTGGTCGTGGGCAACCTGGAAGGCGCGGTGGGTGAATCCAATGATTGCCTGCCTTCAGGAACAACGGCTCCGTGCTTCAACATCTCTGAATCCTTTATGCCATTACTCGCGTCGGCCCCATTCAGGGCTTTGTCCATCGAGAACAATCACAATTATGATCTCGGGGCGAAGGGCCGAGCCGACACAATTCAAGCCCTCGATAGAGTAGGCCTCATACCGCTCACTTATGAAGCGTCACCGCGATTCCTTCGTTTTCGTGACGTCACCATAGGTATCATCGCTCTCAATTTGGTTCCCAGGCGGGATGGGGGTTGCCAAAGCATCCCCGCAGTTGGAGTCCGTCAGAAGTTGGGGTTGGCAAGAAGCCTGGCCAACTTGGTTGTAGTGTATGTACATTGGGGTAGCGAGTTGCTGGACTGGCCCAACAAGAGCCAGCGTGCGAGCGCGAAATGGCTCATTGGCCATGGCGCAGACCTGATTGTTGGACATCATCCGCACGTAGTGCAGACACCGGAAATGATCGAGGGCAAGCCCGTATTCTTTTCCTTGGGGAATCATCTGTTCGATCAGAAATATCCGGCCACGAAAGAAGGTTTGATCGCTGACTGCCGGATCACGCAAGGAGTTCTCCGATGCGGCGGCCTCCGCACGGGAACAGCCAGAGGTTCCTTCTTCCCACATGTTGTGGAAGGCACGCAGTATAATCTGCAGCCGGTTCACCTGCGCTCTGCGCTTCAGATTTCCGGCATAACGCTGCGACCCGTCGCCACTGATTCGGGGAAGGGGGGTGAAATCAGCTTGGAAGGAATCAGCCACGGCAAGAGGTTATGGCAAACCCGAGCAAATCGTTTGGCAGGCTTGAGCGCGGCGCGGTTCGACGGGGAAAACGAATTCTTGTTCACTCTGGAATGGCACCATTCTCCCATTGACGACGGAGTCGCACTGAGGCCGTATGTGTACACCGCGACTCCACAGGGGCTCGTTGCCCGGTGGCGCGGTTCGGCTTTGGCCTGGCCCTTGCTGGACGCCGTAGTCTTGCCCGACGACGAAACAACTCTGTGTGGCCTGCATCGCGGCAACTCGTTCATTGACTTGCAGCCGGATTCTAGAGAGACACGGGTTGCAGCGTATCGCTGGAACGGATTCGGTTTTTCGGGCGTCAGAGACGCGGAAACCACTGAGAAGTGTCGAAAATGCTTTGAAATGGGCAACGAAGAGGGGCCGCCGGCACTTGGCGGTCGGTAGGTTGTTTCCCCGGATTATCGGGCGGAAACGGAAAGAAATGCATGTTCTTTAGGTTAACCGTTTAAAATGGTGGCCGAAATGACATGACGTCGAATTGTTTACCAGTCCAGGTAGGATGGGCTGAACCAATCGGACCTTGTATGTCCGGAGGAGACGCCGGCGATTCGGCTTCCATTGATCGCCGCATCTGAGTAATCTGCGGGACGAGTCAGTCTTGTACTCGGGTGCCACTGCTAGCTTGCTAGCACTGTTTTCCAAGGGCACTGCTGGACGAGCCAGCAGTGGCACCCAAAGCGTTGCCCCCTCGATTCTGAGAAGACCGTATTCAGGAAAGCGAGTATTATGGCGACCATACAGACCGTGACGGCCTTTCGCTAACCAGCGACCGCACCACCGGAGGCCCTTTTGAACAGACGGACCGCGACCGAAGCAGTGCACATTCAGGAAGTAGGCCTCAGAGACGGGCTTCAGAACGAGCCAATAGTCCTCACAGTCCGGGAACGGGCCGGTCTGGTGGAGGCGCTCGTACAAGCAGGTCTGAAGAGAATTCAGATCGGATCGCTGGTCAACCCGCGACGCGTGCCACAGATGGCGGGCACGGACCAGGTCTGGAAGATGATTCGCAAGAGCCAAGGGGTTCGCTACAGCGTACTGGTGCTCAACGAGCGAGGCTTGGAGCAAGCATTGGCCGAATGGATACCCCATGTCGAGGTGTACGTGTCCGCGTCGGATACCCACAGCCGGAAGAACTCCGGTGCTTCCCTCAAACAGGCTTTGTCGTCGGCAGTCCGGATGGTCTCCCGCGCAGTGGAAGGAGGGGCAGGAGTCACTGCCGGTGTGATGTGCGCATTTGGTTGCTATTACGAAGGTGGCGTGAGCCAGGAGAGAGTCCTTGAAATTGTCGCGGCATTGGAAGAGGCCCACCCCACTGAGATCGCTCTCGCGGATACCACCGGCATGGCGGATCCTGTGGCCGTCAAAAGGATGGTCGAGGCGTTGGGGAAGGCCATTGGATCTGAACGCCTATCTTTACATCTCCACGACACACGGGGTTTGGGCATGGCCAATCTCATCGCGGCCCTTGAAGCAGGAGTCCGAAGTTTCGACACCTCGGTGGGCGGTCTCGGGGGCTGCCCTTTCATTCCCGGGGCTGCCGGGAACATTTCCACCGAGGCCGCCGTCGAGGCGCTTGAAAACATGAGATTCAGCACAGGAGTCGCTGCGGGGGAGTTGCTCAGAATACGAAGCGATCTCGAAAAACTGCTGGGCCGCACGCTGTGGCGCACCTGAATCAGACTCGATTATTCGTCCTCGTCCTCATCCTCGTCATCCTCGTCCCAATCGTCCTCGTCTTCGTCGTCGTAGTCGTCCTCGTCTTCGTCGTCGTAGTCGTCCTCGTCTTCGTCAAAATCCTCGTCATCCTCGTCATCCTCGTCCCAATCGTCCTCGTCTTCGTCCTCATCCTCCTCATCATATTCTTCTTCGTCCAGATCGTCATCGCGTGCGGGATTCAGACCGGACGGAAACGCGGCCGCGTCACGAGCGCGGGCCGCGGCCGGTGCTTCTGGAAGGGTTATCAAGTTTTCACCAATGAAATCGGTCTCGTAGATTGTCACAACGGCCTCCTGGATGAGGGGTTTCCGGTCTTATTACCACGAAACACATAGAGTGTCACGGGTGGGCATTGGCCCGACAAAATTTTGGGGTATATCGAGATTTGACTTCATATTATCAACTTATTATTAATATAATGTCGTACCGAGTTGCACTAAAGCGGTTAATGCCCTATAAATTTGGCTTTACTTTTGGAACGATTTCGTGTCAATTTCAATGGGGTGAAGATTTGGCCGTTTTCAGAAGGATTGTCCGAAATGAATTTGACGAGATTATGTCTAATTTTGAGCGCGCTCTTGATCCTCGCAGCCTCGGGCGGCCCGGTATTGAGCGCGGAAAACACTGAGGAAACCGGTATTGACAGGACACCGGTAGGAAAGGGACCTCTGGAAGTGTCCAAGGTATGGATCGTGGTAAACCTGTTTTCAGGACGTACCTCGAAGCAGGCGGAAATAGTCAGAGATACCCTCGTCCGGCTGGGCGCCGAGGGGCAAGGGATAATCCTGCCGTTCGGCGACGTTACCGCGGAGAATATGGCAAGGCTCAAGCCGTCCTTTCTGGCATTGAGCCCCAATGGGGTTCCATGGTGCAAATACACCGGGAAGAACGGAAGGGATCTCAAGACTTTTCTCAGCGCGCTCAAGGTGATAGTGGAGGAGATGAGCGTACCGGTAATCGGCATCTGTGGCGGGCATCAAGCCCTGGCCTTGGCCTTCGGAGGCAAGGTCGGCCCGATACGCGGAGGCGAGGACGACTGTTTCCCGTACGGCCACAATCCCACCGAAAGGGGCCGCCACAACGTTTACGTTCTGGAAAAAGACCCTCTTTTTCAAGGCATGGGGAACTCTCTGAATCTGGTGCAGAATCATTACGACGAGGTGAAGAGGCTGCCTCAGGGGTTCATTGCTCTTGCCGAAAACAAGCTTTGTCCGTATCAGATCATACGGCATCCAGCGAGGCCGGCTTACGGGGTTCAGGCCCACACAGAGTATTACCTCCAGAACAGACCGGATGGAGGAATGCTGCTCAGGAATTTTCTCCACATAGCCAAGACTCACAATCAGATGGTTCGAATGCCCACGGTGGCGGAGAGAGGAAGCGCTGAACCCGACAAACGATCAAAAGCAGGCTCCCGGCGCGTTTTCTAGCCTGGGGAGTAGAGGTGCCCCGCAGATGATGGATCCGATCGAGGACCCCATAAGATATGCCGCCGAAGTGGTCGGCAGGGACCCATTCGCCACGCTTCTGGGCATCAAAGTTGAAGAGGCAAGGGATTCGTATGCCAGAGTCAGCCTCATCATCAAGGAGGAGTACTGCAACGCGGCGACCCGCACCCACGGCGGGGTCCTGTTTACCCTTGCAGACCAGGCCCTTGCCGTGGCGGCCAACACCATCGGGCGTAAGTCCTTGGCCATGGAGGTAAAGATCAACTACTTCCAGGCCACATCCGCCGGCGAAAAGATCGTGGCGGCCGCCACTCCCGTGGACATACGCAATCGTGTCAGCCTTTGGAACGTGGACTTGACTAACGAAAAAGGGGAACGTGTGGCGGTCGCTCACGGCCTGGCATACCATCTTGTGGATTGAGGCAGCGAGTGATGGAAACCGACTCTTCATCGGGCCGTATCCTCGTCATAGAGGATGATCCCTACAATGGCCCTTTCACAAAGAAGCTCCTGCTCGCTCATGGGTTCAGGGTGGATCTGGCAACCTCGGCAGAAGATGGGATGGCCCTTCTAAACGCCGGACAGGAGGGCGAGCCCGACACTATTCTCCTCGATGTGAATCTTCCAGGCATGGACGGCCTGGAGATGGCGGCAAAGCTGAAGGCCCACCACGAGTTTCAGTACATCCCGGTAATAATCTTCACTGTCCACGATTCATTGGAAGACAAGATCAAGGGCCTGGAAAGCGGCGGCGACGATTATCTGACCAAACCGTACGAGCCCGACGAGCTCATCGCCAGGGTAAGAGCCACTTTGCGTACAAGGAAGCTGCTATGCAGCCTGAGACACGAACGCCAGGTGAACAGAAAACTCAGCCGGACCCTGGACCGTTCCGAAAGGCTTGTCAGCCGCCTGGGCAGATCGCCCGAGATGCGGCTGATCTGCGACCTGATTCTGGACATTTCCTCGACTGATTCCCATGTGCTGATACAGGGCGAATCGGGCACGGGAAAAGAAGTCATCGCCAGGACAATACATGAAGAAAGTCTCAGGAGCCGTGGGCCCTTCGTGGTGGTGAACTGCGCTGCCTACGCGGAAACGCTGCTCCATTCAGAACTCTTCGGCCACGAAAAGGGCGCGTTTACAGGTGCGATCCGGAGGAAACCCGGCCGCTTCGAGCAAGCCGTCGGCGGGACCATATTCCTGGATGAGATCGGTGAGATAAGCCTGCCCACTCAGGTAATCCTCCTCAGGGTGATACAGGAGAGGAAATTCGAGAGGGTAGGGGGAGAGGAGACCCTGTCCACGGACGCCAGGATAGTCGCGGCGACGAACAGGGAACTCAAGCGGGCAATGGCTCAGGGCATCTTCAGGGAAGATCTCTACTGGCGGCTCAATGTGATCTCCATTGAGGTGCCTCCCCTCAGGGATCGCAAAGAGGATATTCCTCAGTTGGTGGCAAATTTCGTCGAGCACTTCAACAGCCGCCTGGGCAGGAATGTTCAATGTTTCTCTAACGAGGCCCTGGATTTGATATTCGCCCACCACTGGCCGGGAAATGTCCGGGAGCTCGAAAACGCAGTGGAAAGGTCAATGGTCCTGGCAAAGGGCGATGTGATAGGCCCGCAGGATCTCCCGCTCGATCTGCGCGGGGGGCAAGCCTATCCACGGGCCGCGGACGAGACCGCCAACCTGGATCGCATTGAAAGAGATCATGTCCGCTCAATTCTGGAGAGATGCGGCTGGAACAAATTCAGGGCCGCCAAGATGATGGGTATCAGCCGCAGCACGCTGTACAGCAAAATGAGAAAGCATCGTCTCGATACGCCTGCAGAAGCCGTCTAGCGCGGATTTGTCCTTACATCGCACCTGAAAAGCAGCCTGGCGGCGACCAGCGGAAGCCGCCGATATATTGGGAGTCTTTGGAAAGGGGGACCGGGGGAAGACTTTTCTGCAGAAAAGTTTTCCCCCGGAAGCATTTTCATGGATACTGATAATATCGTCCGGCACGCCCGGTACTCCACCGACAGGAGCGATAATGAGATTCATTCACACGGCTGACTGGCATCTGGGACGAATCATGCACGGCACGCATCTTACGGAAGATCAGGCATACGTGCTGGACCAGTTGATAATGCTGGCCCGCGATTTGAAGCCCGATGCTTTAATCATATCCGGAGACGTCTACGATCGCCCGGTGCCGCCCGCCGAAGCTGTGGAATTGCTCGACGACTTCCTTTCTCGTCTAGTCTTGGATCTGGGCGTCGCCCTCGTGGCAATCGGCGGGAACCACGACAGTCCCGGCAGGCTCGGCTTCGCGTCGAGGGTGCTGGCCGGGCGTCGGGTGCACCTCTTCGGGAGCGTCTCAGATCTTCCTCATGAAGTCACCCTGGAGGATGCCTCGGGGCCGGTGCACTTCTACGCGATTCCTTACGCGGAACCCTCGGTGGTTCGGGAGCGCCTCGGCTGCGACACAGCTCGGGATCACGAAACGGCCACACGCGCGCTCACTGACGCGGTGCGGGCGGTGCACCCGCCGGATAAGCGCTCCGTGTTGATCGCCCATGCATACGTGGTGGGATCGTCCCCTTCGGAGTCCGAGAGGCCCCTTTCCGTGGGAGGAGCGGATCAGGTTCAGGCCACTTGTTTTGAGGGATTCAACTACGTTGCTCTTGGCCATCTACACGCCGCGCAGTCCGCGGGCGCCGCAGGTATTCGATACGCGGGCTCGATCCTCAAGTATTCATTCTCTGAGGTTAAGCACGTCAAGTCCGTATCGGTTGTTGAAATGGACTCGGCAGGCGTTTGCCGGGTCGAGAGCATTCCGCTTAAGCCGCGGAGGGACGTGAGAATCAAGGAAGGATACCTCAAGGAGATCGTCAAAGAGCCCTGTGAAAACGAGAACCGTGAGGATTACATCATGGTGAGGCTTCTTGACACCGAGCCGTTGCTGGACGTGATGGGCAGATTGCGGGAGGTATATCCCAACGTTCTCCACGTGGAGCGACCTTACTTGGAGGCCCAGGGTTCATGGAGCGAGCAACGACCGGATCACAGGAAGCTCAACGACAAGGATCTTTTTGCCGCTTTCTTCTCCCAGGTAATGCAGGAGGACCTCAAACCCGAAGAAGCGGCCGCGTACGAAACCATAGTGGACGATCTGCGCCGGGAGGAACGGGAGGCCGCGTCATGAGACCTTTGAAGCTGGTGATAAGGGCATTCGGTCCGTACGCGGGTGAGCAGGTCCTGGATTTCCGTGAGCTTGGAGACCGGTCGCTGTTCTTGATTCACGGAGCAACCGGTTCAGGCAAGACCACGGTTCTGGACGCAGTCTCTTTTGCACTCTACGGCGTTTGTTCTAACGGTGAGCGCGATGTGGGCCGAGTCCGCAGCCATCATGCGGACTCCCGGATCATGACCGAAGTGGTCTTCGATTTTTCGCTCAAGGGCCGCGAGTATCGGGTTTTCAGAAGGCCGGAGCAGCTCAGACCGAAGCGAAAAGGAGACGGAACCACTGTTGCCAAGGCTGAAGCCGAGCTTCGTGACAGGAGCGGGGCAAAGAACGACTCCGAGGAAGGAACGATACTCGCCACCCAGTGGCAGGGCGTGACCGAAGCGGTTGAGAGCCTCATGGGCTTCCGAAGCAATCAGTTTAGCCAGGTGGTGATCTTGCCGCAGGGGCAGTTCCGCAAGTTGCTCGAAGCCGACTCCCGTGAGCGCCAAGCCATACTGGAAGTCCTGTTCCAGACGGAGTTCTACAGATTGGTGGAAGATGCTCTGAAGCAGGCTGCCAAGAATCTTGAAACCGAAGTGAAAGAGGTCCGCCGGCATCTGGGGTTTCTGTTGGACCAGGCAGAGGCCGAATCCTCCGAGGAGCTTGCGGGCAGGCTCACTGGGGCTCAAGAGGAGATGAAATCAATCCTGGAAACTCTCGAAAGCCTCAAGGCAAGCGAAAGGCAAGCACAGGAAAAACTGGCCGAAGGCCGTCGTATCATAGAAAAGTTCCAGGAGCTTAGAGAAGCCAAGGTGGCTCAGGGGAAACTTCACGCGCGGAAACAAGAGATCACGGAGAAGGGCAGGGCGCTCGAAAGGGCTCGCAGGGCAGCGACTCTGGCGATAGAGGAGAAAGAGCTGAAAAAGAGGCTTCAGGAGGCCGCGGACGCAGCGAAGAGGCTCCAGTCAGCAAGGCTGGCTCTTGCCCAGGCCGCCAAAGCAAAAGGAGACGCCTCAAAGGTGATGGACTACGAAGACTCCAGGCAGGGCGAGCGCGAAAAGGCCGGGGGACGACTGGCGAACCTGAAGCAGCTTGAACCGCAAGTGAGGGAATTGGATCAGGCGCTCAAGCGGCTTGAGGCTGCGAAAACCGAGGCTCGCAAAGCGGCTGAAGCAAAGGAAGTCGCTGTTGCCACGTGCGCTGATCTGGAAAATCGCGGTAAGGAGAACGAGGAGAAGCTCAAAGCCGCCGAGAAGACGGCAATTGAGGTGGAGTTGCTCCGAGTCAAGCTGAAGGAAAAGGAGAACATCTGCAACCGACTGAGCCAACTCAAGCTGCACGGCCAGGAAGAGTCCGCGGCGCAAAAAGAACTGGCTCGGGACTCGGAGAAGCTCGATGAAGCAAAGAAGAGTCTTGAGACTTCCAATGCCGAGCTGCAGTCCCTCAGTACCAGGTGGATCGAAGGTCAGGCCGCGGTTTTGGCAGCCACACTGGTACAAGGGCGGCCCTGTCCCGTGTGCGGATCTGCGGAGCATCCTGCGCCGGCAAAGAGCGACCGCGCTCTCCCCGACGAAAAGGTCCTAAAGACAAAGACCAAGGAAGTGGAGAAGCTGAGGAGGACGATGGAAGAGATCCGCAACACCTGGTCCGACGCTCAACAACGGGTGGCCCAGGCACGGGCATCAGCCCAAACCCTACGAGACACGCTGGGTGAGCCGGCCGGTCAATCGCAGGAACAGGCAGAGGCGGAGCGCGATCGAGCCCGAAGGGACCTGAAACGGGCTGAACAGGCCATGAAGCAGGTCACTATCCTCAACGAAGAGATTGGGCGGATCACCGATGAACTGACGAAGGCCAAGGAAAAGGGCGAGCTGGCCGCAAAGCAGTACGATGAGGCCAGGGAACAAGAGTTGCGGAACCATTCGGAGGCGGAAACCAGGCGGCTGGGCATTCCGGCGGATTTGCGCCGATTGTCTGCTCTAAACAGGGCTCAAAAGCGCGCCGCGGAAGAGCTTCAGTCGCTGGAAGCCGCGTTACGGAAGGCTCAGCAGGACTTCTCGGAGGCGGGGGAGAAGTTCTCGGCGTCTGAGGCGGCAGTCACGGCCGCGCAGGACTCCAACGCAGAGGCCGAGAGCCGAGCCCACGGCCGGCGGCTGGAGTTCAGGCAGAGTCTTGGCGATGCGGGCTTTGCGGACGAGGATGATTTCAAGCGCTCTGTCATGTCAAAGAGCCAAATGGACCGGCTTGATGTGGAGATACGGGATTTTGATTCCGCATTGGTCGCTGCCGGTGACCGAATGGATCGGGCCGAAGCCGCAGCACAGGGCCTGGCCGAGCCGGACATGCAGTCGTTGGAGGCCTCCGCTGCCAAGTCAAAGGCCGACCTGGAAAAGTCCATAAAAGAACTCGCGGATCTTGAGGCCCGGACGAACCGCATTGCAGGCATCCTGGCGGCTTACGAGGAATTCTCGGGCAAGCTCAACGAATTGGAGGGGAAATACGCAGTTGTAGGCCGGATAGCCGAGGTTGCCGGCGGCCGGAACCGGGAGGGGATAACTTTCCAGCGCTTCGTTCTGGCCGCTCTGCTGGATGATGTGCTGCGCACCGCTTCCCGGCGCCTCAGGATAATGACCAATGGCCGTTACACTTTGCAGAGAGTGACCGAACGGGCTGATCGCCGCACCGCGGGCGGCCTGGATCTGGAAGTCTTTGACGACTACACGGGCATGGCGCGATCCGTTTCTACGCTGTCCGGCGGGGAGAGCTTCCTGGCATCTCTAGCTCTGGCGCTGGGGCTGGCGGATGTTGTTCAGGCCTATGCGGGCGGCATTCAGCTCGACACGATTTTCGTCGACGAGGGCTTCGGAAGTCTCGATCCCGAGGCTCTGGACCTGGCGTTCAGGGCCCTGGTGGACCTTCAGCGAGGTGGCCGCCTGGTGGGAATCATCTCACACGTCCCCGATCTCAGGGAGCGCATTGACGTGCGGCTTGAAGTGACCGGAGACAGAGTGGGCAGCAAGGCTTGTTTTGTGGTGGGTTGAGGGAGCGGTTGGGTTGAATCCGAGAGGGGCGATTGAGACGGGCTCAACCCGTCTCTAGTCCTGAAAACCCACTATCTGAAACAGGGAATGAATGAGGTCCCGAAACTTTGTCAAATCTGATCTGTCTATGTGACCGAAGTCGTATTTGCAGGGACAGTCCACAGCTCCTTTGTCGTTTAGCCACGGGTACTCCGTATTGATTCTGTAATTCCCTTCAGGGACCAACTTCTCAATCTGAGCGGCAATCGGAAGCAGACTATCTATGTAGTAGCAGTATGCTTTGGGATTGTGGCTATAACCAAGTTTTTCGCGCCAATCACGTTGACTCTTACTTACCTTCAAGAAGTTTACCAGGGAATAATGTGTCAACTTGGAGGGCGGGCGCACCTGTTTTGCTTCAGTCGGAATTGGACAATTCCCCATGATCGGTTAGCATATGACCGTGAAGGAGGAATTGGCCGTGGGCAGAAAGAGGAGGAGTTTTTCAGCG
>Ga0172375_10006235_pt1 | contig 16824 bp, 11 predicted proteins | sample LakKiv1m_FD_114537 | JGI IMG/M metagenome (GOLD analysis project Ga0172375, IMG submission 114537) | Freshwater microbial communities from Kabuno Bay, South-Kivu, Congo - kab_092012_11.1m | ecosystem: Environmental > Aquatic > Freshwater > Lake | place: Democratic Republic of the Congo...
CACCATATGTGTAGTGTTGCTGAACTGAGTGCATAACCGTAAAATACTTTGTAGATACAATGCAAGTTTGGATTCCCGCTTTCGCGGGAATGACATGGTTGGATTTTTCACCATATGTGTAGTCTTGCTGAACTGAGTGCATAACCGTTAAATACTTTGTAGATACAATGCAAGTTTGGATTCCCGCTTTCGCGGGAATGACATGGTTGGATTTTTCACCATATGTGTAGTGTTGCTGAACTGAGTGCATAACCATATTAATTTATGTATATTCTGATAATAATCGGGAAGGTACAATTTTATGCTATACCTATTCCAAAAAGTCTTTTCGCATGTTTGAAAATGTATGTCTAATAAAAGCAATGGATTCTGGCTTTAGCCTGAATGACGCATGGGAAAAGATTTTCAAGAAACGGTATAATACTCCGAATATCGACCTTCCACACACCTCCATCGCTCTTTAAACCGGGTTCCGTTTTTCCTAGTAAATAAACTACAACAACTGCATTTAGAGGAGATTTTGCTATGAAGGGTTTATCTGGTTTATTTCACTTCCTGTCTTTCGCATTACTGACTTCCGCTTCAGCGATCGACTTAATCGGTGATAATACTGTCAGCCAACCGGAACATTTAATCCAGCGTTCCGATGCGCAGGGGATTGTGGTCGATTGGATTTTCCCCGGTATTACTGCGGAAGAAATGACTTTCAATTCGGAGCATTACTCTTTATTGAAGATCGAAGGTGAAGGGGAGAGCGGTAATGTCGGCGCGCCGCAAGTCCCGGTCATCACCCGCCTTTTCGCCATCCCCGATGATAAACGGGTGGTCATCGAAAAAATTATCCCGGTTTATAAAACCTATTCCGGTATCGTTCCCTTTCCGTTGCAGCCGCCGGAATATTATGATTCAGAAACGCTTGGCAATCTAATCTTCAGCGATAAGTATTATCAGGAGGGGGGATTTTTCCCGGAAAAATGGGTAACTTTAAGCGAACCTGCAATCTACCGCGATTATCGCATCGTTCCTGTCAACATCAATCCTATCCGCATCGACGCCGCTACCGGTGAAGCACAAGTTTTGACTTCCCTGCATCTGGAACTGTCCTTCGATAACGGCCCTACGGTCAATGTCAAGACCAGACATTTCGACAAAACCGTGTCCGGCTTTGCCCAAGTTTATTCGCAGTCCATCGCCAATTACGATTGGATAAATCCCAACGGGGAATATGTCAAAGGCTCGCTACTCATTGTCTACCCGCAAGTTACTAATGTACTTACAAACTTACAGCCTTTGATCGAATGGAAAATCCGCTCCGGTTATAAGACCACCGCGGTCGGAGTACCCAATAATTGTTCTGTCGACCGAGTTAAAGACCTCATTCAAAACGCATATCAAACCTATGATCCTCCGCTGGAAGCGGTGATATTGATCGGCGATTGTTCCGGTTCTCTCGATATTAACTGCTATACTTTAACAAGCGGCGCTTCCGACCATTATTATACTATGCTGGAGGGCGATGATATTTTAAATGAAATCGTCATCGGCCGCTACAGTGTAAGCAGTATAACCGAATTAACCACGGCGGTCAACAAAGTCCTTTACTATGAAACAGAACCGTCTTCCACTGTTACCGGCTGGTATAAGAAAGGCGGTTTGGCTTCCGGCAGCGGATTGGGGTATACGACTATTGTTACCAACAAAACCATTAAAAGCTGGTGGCTGGAAGACGGATTCAACAGTGTCGATACGCTATGGTTCAATATGGGGGGATCTTTTGTGACCTTTATGACTAATTGTTTCAATAACGGTGTATCCGCATTCAACTATTGCGGTTATTTCGGCGCCAGCGGCTGGTCCACCACCAATATTTTTAGTTTGGTCAATACCGGCAAACTGCCTTTCACGATTTTTTGTATTGAGGGATCAGGAAATTTTAACAGCAGCGCCAGCGCCTGTTTATCGGAAGCTTGGCTCAGAGCCGGCAGTCCCACCAATCACATTGGGGGTATCGGCGGCGTCGGCACCGCTACCACTTCCGTCCACGCGCATTTCAATCATTGCGTGGCGATGGGTATTTGGAACGCTTTGCACAGCGAAGGATTGACCACTTTAGGACAAATGACTTTCCGGGGAAAACTGGATATTTATCTAAATTATCAAAATTTCCCTTCCGCTATCCCGCAATACTTCCATTGGAACAACCTGATGGGCGACCCTACCACTGACCTGTGGACCGAAGTACCGCAGATTTTAGCGGTGGAACATTCGGACAGCATCCCGGCCGGAACGACCAGTTTTACCGTCATGGTTCAGGACACCAATGGGATTCCCCTGCCCGGCCGCTATGTTACATTATGGAAGGGGACGGAAACTTATACCGGCGGAACTACCGATGAAACCGGGATTTTCACCGCCGCAATCGATGTTCCCACTTCCGGTGATTTATTAGTAACGGTAACGCATCATAACGATAGACCTTATTTAGCCACAGTTCCGGTTTATACCGCTGAGGTTTATCCTTCTTATTTTAGTTTGGTGGTCGATGACGACAATCTCGGGGCTTCACTGGGAAATGGCGATGGTGAAGCCAATCCCTTGGAAGTATTAGAATTGTCAGTAACCTTGAAGAATTTCGGCGTTACTTCTCCTGCGACCAATGTTTCCGCAGTCCTGTCTACGGATGATGATAATGTGACTATCACTTCCCCCAATGTGACTTATCCAGATATTGCGGTGGGCGCTACAGTTGCAGGTAATGGCAGTTTTGCAGCGGCTTTAGCCAGCGAGTTCAACGATAGTTATGTCGTACCTTTTATGCTGACGGTCAATTCGACCGAAGGGACATTCGTCTCCGCTTTCGACCTGGAAGTAGTATCCGGGCAGTGCCGGATTATATCCGCAGAAGCGTCCGGGAATACTTTTGAACCCGGGCAAACCGACGAGTTCACTTTGACTCTGCGCAATGACGGCGGCTTGGATTTGAGCGGTATAACCGGGATTTTGACTTCCGCCGATCCGCAAGTAACAGTAATCGACAGTATCGGTAATTTCGGCGCTATCGCCGCCGGAGCGACCGGGAATAATTCCGCCAACACTTTCAGCGTTGCCGCCGATTTATACGCCACATATGGCCGAAAAGTGAATTTTACCCTGCATCTCCAAGCCGGCGGCGGGGAACAGCAGTTGGAATTCGAATATCAGATTGGGCCTTTTACTCCCGATAATCCTATCGGTCCAGATAGCTATGGCTATTACTGCTTGGACAATACGGATCTGGATTACAGCTATCATCCAGTTTACAATTGGATTGAAATCAATCCGGAAATGGGCGGGCCCGGGCGGGAATTGACTCTGCCGGATTATGGCAACGATCAAGACTGTTCGATTTGTTTCGACCTGCCATTCAATTTCCAGTTTTACGGGGAAGACTTCGAGCAATTGACAGTTTGTTCCAACGGCTGGCTGGCGTTCGGCGATCAATCATACTTTACCGGTTTCTGCAATTATACCATCCCTTCCCCCGGTGGAGCCGCTAACGGGATGCTTTGCCCTTATTGGGATAACCTTAAGCTGCCTCAAGGCGCAGTTTATTGCTACGATGATACCATTAACCATCTTGTCATCGTGGAATTCTACCGGATGAATTTTAATTCCACTATTTCCTCCGGATTCAATACTTTTGAAGTAATCCTTTATGATCCGGAGTTTTATCCCACTCCCACCGGCGACGGCGAAATCGAATTCCAATATAATCTCTTTTCCGTATCGGGCTATAGCAATGAAGAGACAGCATATTGGACTACGGGGATTGAAAATCACCAGCATACTGATGGGATATTGTATAGTTATTACAATGTTCCTTCGCCCGGGGCGGCGGCGATGCAAGTCGGGCGGGCGATAAAATTCACCACTCAGGAACCGCTCCGTTCCGCTCAGCCGGCAACGGTGGAAATTACTCTGGAACCGCTCAATCCGCCGATTCAAATATCGGCTATGGGGGATTCTTTCCAGTATACCCTTCAGCTGAACAATGTGGGCACGCAGACTACTATGTTCGACACTTGGATTATGGTGACTTTACCCAATAGTTCGGTCATTGGGCCGGCGCTGCTTAGACCAAACATTACTTTCGCAGCCGGAGAAACGCTTTTGCGGACTCTGACGCAAAATGTTCCCGGAATCGCTATGCCGGGGGAATACATTTACACGGCTAAAGCGGGCGATTATACAATGAACGCGGTGTGGGATTCAGCTTCATTCAACTTCACTAAACTGGGAGTGGACGCTTCCGCCGGGGGAGATTGGCGGATAACCGGTTGGGAGGAAGATTTTGTTTCCAACGCGGTGATTCCTCTAAGATACGAACTCGGCAATGCTTATCCCAATCCTTTCAATCCGGTTACGGAAATTAGTTTTGCTTTGCCGCATTCAGGGTATGTTATTTTGGCGGTGTACAATACTTTAGGACAGAAAGCGGCGGATTTGCAGGGAGGCAGGTTAGAGGCGGGATGGCACAGCGTTACTTTCGACGGCAGTCAGCTTTCCAGCGGCGTCTATTTCTATACTCTGCAGGCCGGCGGTTTCGTGATGACTAAGAAGATGGTGTTGATGAAATAGTTATTGTAAAATTGCATAGAATTCTGCATTCCCACGCGGAGCGTGGGAACGAGAAATAAAATATCCCCAGCATGTGGTGTCGACTCTCAGTAGTCGACACCATATATTTGTTTTTCCATCACATGCTGTCGACCGCAGAGGGTCGACAGCACACTTTAGGGATTTGGGCAACACGCCCCAAAAGTATTTTCGTATGTTTAGGTAGGGACAGACCAATGTTCTGACCCAACAATCGGAAAATATTAATCAGAATTGGTATAAACACATTTTGTGGTGTCAGGCGCCCCCGCCTGCCACCACACCGCTTTTGACTTGTAGATTTGCAAACTTGCGGACTTTTTTTAGTACCCGTACGCCGCTAACATCTTTTCCGCCGCCGGATGACCACTTAATTCCTCCACCCGGTTTAATATCGCCAGCATTTGCGGCAGATCTCCCACTTCCAATAGAATCACCGCCGCCTGCAATAAAGCCGGAATGTGACCGGAATTGTAATACACCCATTCCTGCGTAGTTTCCACCATCCGTTTTTTATCTCCCTTAATCTTATAACAATTGATCAGCCAGAACCAGGCGGAAGAGTGGTTTTGCTCTGTACGGCAAGCGCGTAATAACAGCGCTTCCGCATCATCGGTCATCCCGTAATTCAACAAAATCCTCCCCAATAGTACTAAAGCGGCCGGCTGATTAGGTTCAGTCATTAGTATATTATCCAGCAGATCGACCGCATCATCGATTTTCCCCCGGAAGCGAAGATTTTCGGCTAATTCCAGTTTTTCCGCAAAAATCGCCGGTCCAAAACTTTGCCGAAAAGCGCCGTCATGGGGGAAACAATCGCGCAGGGTGATTAACTGTGGATTTTGACCGGTCGGCGCCGGGCGGTTTTCCTTCTGCAATAATTCTTTGGTGCGCTTTACCGAATCCAGTGCTGTTTTCAATCTTTCTTTGGGCAGTAGTCCGAAATAATTCAATTCCCGCGGCAAAACAAAATTCCCTTTACGCGAAATATGATCGACCACTAAATCCAAATAAGGATTTACTCCCGGCAAAGCCTCCTTAATATCGGCTAAACGCAAATGCCGGACTTGATGCAATCCGCTGACACCAAAAAACTGCAGCGGAATATACTGCCTCAGGAAAAACAGATAGGTATACCTCCGGGCTAATTTTCTCTGTTCCGGTGTTATTGGGGGGATCGACTTAAGATTGTTCAAATAACTGAAATATTCCTGTTTGGAACGAGGATCGACGGTAAATCCCCGTCCGATATAATGCGGATTGCCGCAGACAATCGTAGTTTTGCCGTTATAGGCGCATTCCATACCGATGGTCGATGTATAAACAATTGACGCTTCCGAATGGGAACTCAATGTATAAGAGCTAATACTGCTTTCCGGAGGGATAATATGCACATTAGGGGGAAGCGAGGGGAATTTTTTCCTCACATCGTCAATGACCCGCTGGCGGGAAATTATGCCGTCCACGCCTTTTTCCGCCGGGTGGGTCCTGATTAACAGCGTGTAAGGTTTTCCCGCCGTATTTTTAATGCTTTCAATGATCCATTCCGCCATACTGCCGAAGATGGAATGTTTCTGCAGGACTGCAGTATCCCATACGATATTGGTGAACATAGTAACAATCGGCGGTTTCAGCTCGAAGCCCAATTCCTTTTCAATTTCCTTCAAATCAGCTTTGGGATGGAGGAAATACCTTTGCCCTTTGGAACGGCTGTAGATATAATGGTCGATAGTCTTATTCTCATCTTCGGTCAAAGGAACATCTCTCCACTGTTTCCAGGCATCGATTAATTTATAATCGATCACCGGTCCTTCATCGGAAAAAAACCATCCATCGCCTAAGCCGCAGCCTTCCTGCGACAAATCTTCGTAGAAGATGGTGCGGATATTCTGTTTTTTCGCCGCCGCCAGAGCCAAAGCCGACCAGAATAATTTGCCATTGCAGGTCACGATCGCTTCAGGTTGGTATTTACGATAGATTCGTTCAAAAGCATTTAGCAAAAGTACGGAAGAAAAAACAAATTCTTTGACTACCCGCAATCCTTCCGCCGTATCGTCAGGCCGGTCTTTCAAGAAATAGCGGGCGATGGGGACTTCCTGTACCTGGCCTAAATCGTAATCTTTATATTTCAACTGCGTCAAATTATCGACAGTAACCAGTGATTTCAACTGATGAGCCGCGGCCAAATCGTCGGCGCCGAGGAAGTTCCAGATAGTATCATAGGGGAAGCCGTTGAAACTGAGGAAATCGGTATTTTTATGCAGACAATGTTCACACAAATTGCGGGTATTATTCTTATTCATATCACGGGAACCGCACATCGGCAGATTATCGCACAGGATAAAAGGCGTTTCCTTCCCCTCCATCCTTAATCTGAAGGCAATAATTCCCATCAATATCAGGTCGTATGGTATGCGGGGAACCATAAACAGGATATTTTGTGCGTTCGACGGCAAAGCCGGCATTTCATGTGAAAGCAGGCTGGCGAATTCAAAACTGTGCGCCGACCGGCAGGGACGGGGGGGATGGTGATTGGTCATCGATGCTTTCATTTATTCGATAATAGTCGGTAAGTAGAAAAAGAAGTTACAAGTAACAAGCAGCAAGTAACAAGTATACCCGTTTCAAAAAGTCTTTTCGTTGCTTGAAATAGTAAGTCTAATAAAAGCAATGGATTCTGGCTTTCGCCAGAATGACGCATTGGAAAAAACTTTCAAGAAATGGTATAACAAGCAAAAGCGCAATGCCATATAATCTTAAACTGAGGTGTCAGTGTTCCCACCTGACACCTCTATTAGATGGTCTAATGTGGTGTCAAACGAGGATGTCTGACACATACAAAAAGCAAAAACTGGATTCCGGCTTTCGCTCGGAATGACGCCCTGCGGGCGATTGGTATGTGTCAGGCGAGGATGTCTGACACCACAAAATGCTAACTGTAATAACTTGCGAGGTTATATCACAATAACAGGGGATTGTCTCAAGGCTTTCAGCCTTTCGCAATGACGCTATAAATGTGTTATAGCCAAAAGAAACAATGCAACTAACATTCTTCTACCTCATACACCAGTCTTTCATAAGGCCTCGCTCTTAGCGCATATAAAGCCGCCGTGATTTCTTCCGGTTTCAGCGATTCCGGGCGGACATTTAACGCGTTTTCCAGAGCTTTGTCGATAATCTCTTTGCAGGCACGCGGCGGAGCATATAAAGCAAAATTAGTCTTGCCTTTGTATTGCTGAGCCTGCGCGCTTTGCCGGCGGCAGCAGTCCATTATCATCCATTTCAAATAGTCCCCCTGTTCACCCGAATCTTGACACCATTGGCATTTGCCCTTTTCAATAAATTCACATATTTCAGAGGTTCTGACGGAATCCAATATTTCCGGCAGCGGTTTTTCATTTACATTCCCCAGCTGTAATGCCGGAACTTCCAATTCACAGGGGAAAACGGCGCCGTCCGGTTTTATTACCAGTCTTTTTTTCAGACCGGGACAAGCGAAATTATCCGGCAGGTATTCGATGGAGCGGAGATTTTCCTTTACCGAGGCGGGCCATTTATAAATCGTCGGAGGCAATTCCCTACAGCTCGCAACAACGGGAATCCAGGTGATTTCCAGCCCGATGTTTCTCAGCTGGCAGAATTCCTTAACATAAGGTAAATCGCGGATGGTCATCGGAGTAAGACTGAACAACACCTGCAGGGGAAATTTCTTTTCTATCAGTTTATTTATCAATCCGACCGCTTTCTGCCAAGCCCCCTCTCTTTCCATCACCAAGTCGTGAATTTCCGGCGTTCCGTTCAAGCAAACCTGCGGCCTGATATCGACTCCAGCTTCTCTAATTGCATTGACTTTTTCGAAGATTTTCCCAGGGCGAGTTGAACTTACTGCGCCGGAAAGATAGGCTTGGGGAATTCTACTCTTGAGGATTTTCGCAAGGTCAATGATCTTTTCAGATAAGAATGGCTCTGCACCGGCGGCGCAAACTGATTTTAAATTTTTAAGTTGTGGAGCGCTGAGGATATTTTCAATTTGCTTTAATCCTAATCCCTTTTGAGCTTCCGGCCGCCAAATATTGTAATAAGCTTTTCTCCCGGTATCAGAACCGGCAAAGTCGAGGATCAATTCCTCAATCTGCAGGTTTCTTTTAGGAGGAACCATTGTTTTACCGGCCGGTATATTTTGCGGCTGTAAATAAAAGCGGACACCTTTTAAAGCTCCGGTAATTTCAGCTTTTTCTTTATCCAGATTGTAGAAGCGATAGCCATTATTCAGCAGCAGACTTTCTATCATTTGCATTCCGCCGGGAGTAATATCGTCCACCCAATAATGCAGTTCGAGGAAGATGCGGACATTTTTCCGGGCGATGAGGCCGGTCATCCCTTTGAATGCTTCAGCTTCCGCGCCTTCAATATCGATTTTCACCAAATCCACATAGTCGTCTTTATAGAGACCATCGAGAGTGATTGCTTTAGCGGAAAAAGTTTCACCTTCCACTTCCGCAGAAGTAGCGGACAATCCCTTCTGCTTGACTAAAGTGATAGATCCTTGGCGGGAGTGGATGGCATAATCGAAGACTTCAACATTTTTATATTCGGAGGCGGCTTCTTTCAATAATCGACAGCGGATGGGATCAGGTTCAAAAGCTGCAATTCTGGCATCTGCCGGCATAAACTTAGCTGCCAGAAAGGTGTAATACCCCCATTCCGCCCCGATATCGGCGAAACTAAAGCTGTTCTTTGCCTCTTCGATAAACCGGTCAGTGAAACTTTCGTACCAAGGTAATTCATTCCAGGCGCCGTCCTGCACTGCGTTTTTAATAGTTAGAACTTTTTTCAATCCATTTTCCGCGTATGAAGGATCATGCAAAGCCGGTTCACTGCGGAATTGCTCTTGATATTTCTGATATTGCTGAATTTGTTTCATTTAATCTCATTCCGTATGTGCGATATACCGTTTCCAAAAAGTCTTTTCGCAGGTTTGAAAGCGTATGTTTAGTAAAAGCAATGGATTCTGGCTTTCGCCAGAATGACGCATTAGAAAAGACTTTCAAGAAACGGTATAATATCGATTTACTGAAAATAGTCTGCTATACCGTTTCCAAAAAGTCTTTTCGCAGGTTTTAGCAGGGGGAGAACAGTGTTCTGTCCCTATAATTGGAAATATTAATCAGATCAGGTATATTTGAAAGTTGAAAGAAGTGTTCAAACGGGCAAGTGTTCAAGTAAAAAGCGACAATTCAGGACTTGAGACACGAGGCACGCGACTAGTATTCACTTCCCCGCTGCCAGCCATAAATGCGAGGATAGATTATTTTCCGCTAGGAAATCCTGGAACTTTGCGCCATATTTATCCCATTGGTCGAGCAAAATCCGTTGCAGAAACGGCTGTGAGGATAAGTCGATTTCACCGCTAAGGGCGCGATTCCTGACTATATCCGCATCCAACTTTCCCGGAGTCAGCGTCTCTATGATTTTAAGTCCCTGTTTAGTCACTAATAATGACAGCGATTGCGGTGTAAAGTAATTCAGGTGTTCGGAGTCGAAGGAATTGGAGCGTTTTCCTAAAACCGTCATATCGAAACCGGTATAATTCGGACAGCTCAGAATTAGCACTCCCCCCTTTTTTAATAGTTTTCCGCAAGCTTGAATGAATTTGCCGGGAGCGAACAAATGTTCAATAACTTCAAAACTGACAATGACATCGGCGGAAAAAGCTTCGATATCGATCTTTTCGATGGGGGAAGCTATGACTTCCACATTTTTTTTGCGGATAGTATCCGCTAAATCGGGAGTGGGTTCGACGGCAAGAGTTCTTTTGAATATTTTTCGTCGGGATATTTCTTCGATGAATGTGCCAAATCCGGCGCCGACTTCCATAAGCGTTCCGCGTTCAACATTAAGTTTATCCAAAAGCTGCAGAAGTCTATCGATTCTGGGAATATAAATGGATTTCCGCCGGTTTTCTTCGGTAGCAGGGAAAATATAGCGGTTCCAGAAGGCGTAATGTTCAGAAGTTTTATACCATTCTTCCAATATCGCTTCAGTGGGGCGGGGATTGATAAACATTGTCTGGCAGGCAGCGCATTTTTCGTAGTAAAATCCGTCTTTGTCGAAAACTAATTCGCTATCTTTCAGTCCGCAAGCCGGGCAATCGACTCGGATAAAATCACCTGCCTGTTTTAACAGCTTTTGCCGGTCTTTGATGGTTAAAGACATTTTCTGCGCCATCAAAGCAGCCGGACGCAGAGCTTCTTCGCTGATGATGTTATTTTGATCGATCATTCGATATATTCCAAAAAAAGTCTGCAAGTCTACAAGTCAGCAAGTCAAAAGAAGTATCAAGCGCCAAGTAAATGCAAAAAGTCTTGCGGCAGAGTTACCGCAGGCAGCGCTGACAACCGTCAATCCCAAATATTATCTTTGACCCATTGCCCGTTTTCTTTCCGCCATACTCTGGGATCACGGAAAGTATCTGCAATCCGGTCGAATTCATCTTCCGTCATTCCGGTGTATTCCAGCCAGCGTTTTAGGTCTTTCAGCGGTTTGACATGATCGTATTTCCGCACCATTTCGATGCCTTCATCGCGGTTCATATAGCCCAAACGGATGTCTTTACAGGCGTGGTCGGAGGCTCGCCCGTAGCCAAATTTTATATATTTCAGATAATCGTGCAGGCCGTTTTCGTGCATATCGTCCAAATTCGACATCATCCGGTAGGTTCGTTCAAACGGTTCGCGGGCGAATTCAAAGCCGTATTCTTCTTTCATCCGATGCGCATGGCGATTGGGGTCCCAATTAAAAAAATTGCCGATATAAATGCCGCGGACACCAACGCGGGAAATATCTTCATCCGAAGGGTATTTCAGCCAAATGAGGTCTTTTTCCCGCAATCCTTCTTCTTCATCCAGCATATCGAACCAATCGTAACCGCGCATATCGTGTTCCAGACGAGTGCGTTTGCTGAATTCTACATAATCATCGGGACTGAACATCCCGGAAATGATCCAGGTAGTTTCCCCCCAGATGATTAGCGGGATATTCATCTGCACAGCGATCCTGATCGGCACCGTTTTTATCCCGGCGTGAGCGTGCCAATTCATATCTCCCATCTTTTTAAAGCAGAGGCGGTTCAATTTGCGTAAAGTATCCACACTGGGGCCGAAAACCAGATGATCGACGCCGAAGACATCCCGCATCCGGTCTAAATTGCCCTGCCCTTCCGGGAGATAATTATTACCATGATAAGTCACCAGCAGCGGATTCAGACCGAATTTTTCCTTCACCACATAAGTTTGGAAATAGCTGTCTTTACCGCCGGAAACCGGGATGATGCAGTCGTAGTTAGAACCGTCCTTGGAACGATACTGCCCGGTAATTTTACAAAATAGTTCGGCTCGCTGTGTCCATAGTTCCTCCGGTATATTTTCAAATTCTTCCGCCACCCGGCAAGCGCTGCACACACCTTCATTGTCGAGGGAGGAATTGACTGTAATCTCAGGGTAGACGCATTTATTACAATATCTCATATATTTAGTCCGCAACTGGTTAGGTTTAATACTGCTATATACCGTTTCTAAAAGGGCGTGTTGCCGAAATACCAATGTCGGCCGTAAAATTGCGAAAAATTGATTTGGACAACACGCCCAAAAAGTCTTTTCGTATGTTTAGGCGGGGACAGAACAGTCAGGTTGTCCCGGAATACCGTCTGACCTTGTCATTCCCGCGCAAGCTGGAATCCAGCTTTTTGTATATTATCGACTTAGAGATTCCCGCTTTCGCGGGAATGACGGATTTAGGCGCTTTTTATTAATTGTGGGACAGGCTCAGTGTTCTGTCCCTACAATCGGAAAATATTAATCAGAACCGGTATAAAATAGCCGCAAGTAACAAGTAACAAGTAACAAGTAAACACTCGATAATTTGCTTATCCAAATTCCGAGTCTCAACAAATTAAATTCTCATCAGCATCGGTTCCCGCACATTTTGATGGTTTTGGTACAGATAACTTTTTGCATTGAACACGCTGTTTTCCGTGTAGTAAAAGATGTTAGCCGCCGCTGCTGCAGACGCCCCAGCTTCCAATCCCTGCCGGAAATGTTCCCATTCTCCTACGCCTCCCAAAGCGATTACCGGGATGTTCACTGCCTCGACCACCTGTTCGATAAGCATTAAATCATAGCCTAAACGGCTGCCATCTCGGTCGATGGAGTTGATTAAAATTTCCCCTGCGCCCCGGTCTTCGGCGATATGGCTCCATTCCGCCGGGGAATATTCCGTCGGAGTCCGGCCGTTTTCCACAAAGACTTTATAAGATCCTTCTCCTAAATCTTGAGCGTCGATGGAAACCACAACGCATTGGGCGCCGAAACGATTGGCGATTTGAGTTATCAATTCGGGGGACTTATAAGCAGCAGTATTGATCGAGACTTTATCCGCCCCGTTTTTTATGCGGAAAGCGGCGTCTTCCGGAGTTCTTATCTTTCCCCCAAAGGTTAAAGGCATAAAGGCTTTACGCGCTACATCCTTGATAATATCTGCGATACTGTGGCGGTTAGGTACCTTCAAATCTTCCCGGCGCAAATCGTAGCTATCATCCTGACTGATATCGAGATAGATCAATTCATCGCAAGCCCAGTCGGACAGCCGCTGTACCATTGACTGAGGATTGCCCACAATCTGGTAGCGGCTGAATTTTTTGCTCTGCACAAGCTGGCCGTTGCGTAATAGCAGTACCGGTATTAAGCGTTGGAACAACAATATCCGACTCACATTTTAAGGAAATTAGCCAGCAGTTCCAATCCGCCGCGCTGGCTCTTTTCCGGGTGAAACTGTACGCCGAAAATATTATCTTTCCCGGCGGCGGCGGTAACTTTACCGCCATATTCAGTCTGCGCTAAAACCGCAGCGGGATTGTCCGGAAGTAAATGAAAGGAATGGACGAAATAGAACGCCGGCTGTTCCGGCAGGTTATCGAATAAGGGATGTTTTTTACATATATTAATTTTATTCCACCCTATATGAGGGAGTTTCAACCGGTTATTTCCGGTGTCGATTTTCACAACTTTTCCGGGAATGACATTTAGACCGGGGAATTCTTCAAACTCCGTTCCCAAAGCCGCCAGTATCTGCATTCCCAGACATATCCCTAAATAATATTTCTTCCGGGTAAAGATTTCTTCATATAACGGCTTTATTAAATCCAGCTTTTCCAGTTTTTGCATCGCCGCTTTAAAAGCGCCGACTCCCGGCAGGATAATTTTATCGGCTTTCTTGAAATCCGCGGAAGCCATAATTATCACAGGCTTTACTCCCAGATATTCTACGGCGTTCAGTACCGATTGAAAATTCCCGGAACCGTAATCCACGATGCCGAGGCGGAGTTTAGGGGATATGGAGGATTCGGTCATAATCAGACGACAGAGGTTTGAAGAACCGCGTCAAGTTCGATTGCCGGAGGGAGCGGCCTTTTCGGTTCTTCGTCCGGTGAAGATTCCACGCTGGCTAAGGAATTCAGGATATGCAGCATTTTTTCCCGGTTATAAAGCGTGACGGTTTCATCGATGACCCGGTTGACGCCGTATTTATCCAATACTTTTTTGGCTTTACGGTGCATATTCAGCAAACGCCATCGTTCCACGCTTAGCAGGTTCAGAATATCTTTCAGGCGTTCGATTCCGCCGTTTTTTATCAGACCGGCGTTCAAGGAACAGCCTCTTTCTTCCAGCTCCTTAATCAGGAAATAATCGCTTTCGGTCTCAAACAGATTGATGGAAGGCATCCCGGCATAAACCGATTCATAAGTAGTGACACCGCCCGCTAAAACCGCTACATTGCAGTTCTGCAGGATACTCCACATTGAATGCACCGTTTTTGCCAAAATGATTTCGTGACGGCCGTTTTCTTTGGCTTTCGCCACCAAATCTTCAAAGGAATGGGAATATCCTTCGCCCAGCAGGCACCAGATGATGGTCGGTTGTTTGAGTACTTTAATAGCTTCCAGAACTTGGAGGGTTTTGTTAGCGGAATCGGTGCCGCCCATCGAAACCCCGATGGAAAATACTTTACGGGTAAGATTTTCCACATAGACTTTTTCCGAAATCTGCAAACAATTTTCCGGAATGATTGCGTATTGCAGTCCGAAACGTCTTTTCTCTTCGGGGAGGGTAATGTCAGCTTTGAAATATTTGGTGCGGTTGAAGGCGACATCCACTTCATTCATATATTCGAACAGCGGCGACAGCGCAGCGGTGAAAGAGATGCGGGCGGCGGTTTGAAAAACGCTATAGTCAAGCTTGTTCAGGTCGAAAAAAGTGATATTCGGCTTGAATGCTTCGATTAAAGCGTTCACCTCGAAATCTTCTTTGCAGACTTCGATCCCAATGCCCACATTTTTTACCAATTCGGCGGCAAATTCGTCCCCCAGGATTATCATCCGCACATGGGGAATATCCCGGAGAATCTGTTTAATCACCGACAGTGAACGGGTGACATGCCCCAGCCCTTCGCGGGTGGAACCCCGGCAGATAAAAAGCGCGCGGGTATTGCCGTTGCGCCATTTGTCGTCCACTAGGTTTTCGATGCTGATAAAAGTTCCGTTATCGCTCATAATCTAATTCGATGGTCTTTTTGTTGAGGATTTTGGATTGGGAAATTAATCGCATTATTTATCCCTATTCAGGTCTTCCCAAGTCACCGCCGAATACTTTTTAATGGGATTTTTCACACGCATCCCTTCGATGGAGTAATAATCGCCCGGTTTAAGCGGTCCTTCGGGGCGGACGATGGTCAGCATTCCTTCGGTAATGATTTCTCCCGGATTTAGGTCACGGGCGGCATAAATTGAGCGTCGGGCCCGCTTTTGGACACCGGCTTCATCCGCAGTTATATTGTTGGAAAGACTGCTATCCAAGGCGGTTTTTGCGTTCCTTAGGTCTTCCACATAGCGCTTGAACATTTCCGCTTCCATAGCGTAGGCGTGGTCGAAACCTTCCTGCCGCCGGTCTAAGGTCAGATGTTTTTCAAAAATTGAGGCACCTTTTGCCAGAGCAATGACGCTGGCCAGGCTGTTTTCCGTATGGTCGGAAAAGCCCACCGGCAATCCGAAAGCTTCCCGCAGAGCGGGGATCCGGCCCAAACGCATTTGTTCCAGTTTAGCGGGATAGATGGAAACACAATGCAGCAGGGTAATTTCTGTCCCGGCATTATGACTTTGCAGAAAATTAACTGTGTTTTCGATTTCCGCCAAGGAATTCATTCCGGTGGAAATGATCATTTTCCGCCAGTTTTGCGCCAAATAATGCAGGAAGGGAGTGTTGTTCAAATCGCAGGACGCTGCTTTCACATATTTGGCGCCGAGGCTTTTAAGCAGTTCCGAACTTTGCCGGTCGAAAACGCTGGCGGTGAAATCGAGGCCTGATTTATTAGCGTAATCCGCCGCTTGTTTCCATTCAGCATCGCTTAAAAGAGAACGCTTGCGAGTCAAATATACCTGATTATCGATCAGTTTTCCATCTTGATACAATTTAGGCAGGTACAAGCCATCCGGATTGATGAATTGAAATTTTACCGCATCCGCTCCGGAAAATTTGGCGGCGTCGATTAGTTTTAAAGCAGTTTCGAGGGAACCGTTATGGTTAGTTCCGGCTTCGGCGATGATGTAAAGGTCGGGCATATTTTAGTATTATTTTAATGTTGTCCGGAAGTGAATAGGTCTGCAAGTCCGCAAGTCTGCAAGTCCGCAAGTCTGCAAGTCCGCAAGTCTGCAAGTCCGCAAGTCTGCAAGTTCGCAAGTCTGCAAGTCTGCAAGTCAAAAGTCAAAAGTCAAAAGTCAAAAGTCAAAAGATCAGAGACAGAAGATTAATTTAAATTTCGAGTACCCAAAATAAAAAATCTAACCTGATTAATTCATAAATTAGAGCCTCTTGCAAAAGTAAAATTTACCATAATTTATCATTTAAACTTGTTTCATAATCTCTTGTTATTTAGTAATATATTTTTCATAGAGACCCTGAAACAAGTTCAGGGTGACAACTTTGGTGGACTTTTGCAAGTCCCTCATTAGACAGGATTTACAAGATTTACAAGATAAACCCACATGCGCCTGACGGCGCACCCCGAAGCATGAAAATAGTGTCGACCACAGAGGGTCGATACCACAGACTAAGGTCGGCTGTCAGGCGAGGGCGCCTG
>Ga0172375_10006236_pt1 | contig 16824 bp, 13 predicted proteins | sample LakKiv1m_FD_114537 | JGI IMG/M metagenome (GOLD analysis project Ga0172375, IMG submission 114537) | Freshwater microbial communities from Kabuno Bay, South-Kivu, Congo - kab_092012_11.1m | ecosystem: Environmental > Aquatic > Freshwater > Lake | place: Democratic Republic of the Congo...
ACGAATGATAAATAATACCGCGCAGCGGTTAAGGTAATGTAAAAACGGCAACCAGCCCAAAACATTCCTCGTAGAGGATGCACCAAACTTTTTTTTAATCGCATAGTCGAACCTCTACAAGGTAGATTGTATTTGCGATAGCCGTAGGTTACAATACCATAAGCCCCACGGGCTGCACCCTATCGTTGCTGCCCGTTGTCTTTTCAAAAAGAAAAGCAGGAAGGAAAATCCATAGTTTTCACGTTAACATGGAGACGTCCCAACGCAGAGCATTGTGACGAGTAGATATCCGACACAGTTTCTTGTACAAACCCGCCGGCGATTGTATGCGAAGAACTTATTATTGTCCGCGAAGTCCCGGCGATTGTATGCGAGGAACTTTTAATTGTATGCGAAAAAACTTCTTCTGTTCACACCGCTCCGGCGGTGTAACATGGAGGCGTCTCAACGCAGAGCATTGTGACGAGGGGAAATCCCAAACTGTCATTTTGAATCTCCGCTGAAATCGGGATGAGAAATCGGCTATGTCCGCGACTTATGTGTAAGCCATTCGCGATTCCTCGTCATCCCAATAAATATTGGGACTTCTCGGAATGACGCTGTGCCAGCGGCTATTGTCTGTAAATGACCACGAACAACTCCGGCCGGTGCCGGTTCACCTGTCAACCAGGCGAACCCATTTCAGGAGTACCCACTCCCACTTCAGAGCCGCTCGTTTGAGGCTATTTGCCGACACAACTCAGTTAATTAAAAGTATGTCAGCAAGTCTGTCTAAATTCGTCTTAATTATTATTTATCTACTATTTTACTGTTGAACCTGAAGGCAAATCCCGTATGGTTCTGATTGTTAAAAATAAATCTCCGCTTGATAAATAAGCGTTTAAAATGGATATGTATACTATCCAGTAGGTTGTTTTCATAGTGATCATGGAAATCACTAATGGAAGTAGGCTTATAATTGTAAAAGGCATCATTAAAATAGTACAACTTTGTCCTCTTGTCATTTTGCCTTTATAATGAGCATATAAGAATAGTCTTGATGGCCAGAATCCAATAATTGAATCATCCGGGTTACCATTCCGCGGGTGCGCAAAAAAGTGCAATAATTCATGAATTATTAAAGTCCCAATCAAACAGAGAGTGAAAACTATTACAGTATCAGGAAATCTAATCTTTCCAATGAAAGAATTCACTGATATTATAAAGCTCCATAAAAATCCGATTACTATGGCAGTAATTATACCAATTGGGATTGCTCTAATCTGAAATTCCCACACCGACATCCCTTTAATATTTTCCCGGTTGCTATCTGGTTGTGATGAATCCGAATCTATGGGGCCAAGCTTGAATTTCATTTTTAATTATTAGATAGATTTATGATACGGCAGTTCTAAATGGCTGCCAAAAATAGTGTAGATATATCGAACATTTTCCAAATAATTCTTAATGTTTCATTCCCTCAATAAAACATACCGCGATTCATACATAGCTTAAAGGCACCCTAAGTGTACGCAGGATTACCGGTTAAGTCAAGGGTTTTTTTAGTTGCGGGTTTCGAGTTGCCTGCCCGACTGATACCGTTCAGGCGGGCGAGTCTCGAGTTCCGGGTTACGAGTTGCGAGTTTCGAGTTCCGGGTTACGAGTTGCGAGTTTCGAGTTACGGGTTTCGAGTTGCGAGCGCTCATCACGCCTTACGTCTTACGAATTACGAGGAATGACTCCGGCCGGTGCCGGTTCACCTGTCACCCCGGCGACCCCACTTCGGAAGTACCCACCCCCACTTCAGAGCCTCTCGTTTGAGGCTTTTTGCTTCACGATTGAGACTTTTTGCCTCTCGCTTGAGTATTTTTACATCTCGTTTGACTCTCCGAACCTCTCGCGAGACTCTTTTTGTATCATCGTTGAGGCTTTTAGTATCTCGCTTGAGTATTTTTACATCTCGCTTGACTCTCCGAGCCTCATGCGAGACTCTTTTTGTATCAACGTTGAGTATTTTAACATGGAGACGACACAACTCAGAGAATTGTAGGTGGGTATTTACCTTACCACAGAATGTCATTCTGAGACCGGGGCGCTTCGTCCCGGGCGAAGAATCGCGACGGAATAAGCTCAGGACATAGCCGATCCTTCTCCCGATGCTAATCGGGAGAAGGATGACAGAAGGGGGCTGGACTAAGGCAAGGCCTTGTCATCCCGTGGGCGAAACCAATTTGGCTGCGCGAAAATTGGTATTGGGGCTGCGATCCTTCCGAAGGCCTAACGATCAATTAAAGGTCAAGATTGACGGCTCTGCCCGGCCTTCGGAAGGATTACCGGGAAGGAACAGATTGCAAAGAAGTGTGTTTGACACAGTTTATTGTACAGACCCGGGAATTGTATGCGAAGCACTATTTATATTATGCGGATTCCCGTTACGGAGTGGAAGAAACCAATTTTCAGACCCGATGCCAATCGGGGCCATATTGGTTTTATTGCACTCGTCGTCCGCCCTGGAATGAGTTGGTTCTTTACTAAGGCTCTTGTTTTCGTTCCGGGTTTTGGGTTATCCGGCAGTTGCCGGACTTCGCTTCGCTCAATCCGTTAAAAGTCAGTCAAGGACTGGTTATTAACCGGACTTCGCTTCGCTTAGCAATTGAATGACAATCAATGAATATGAATGACTACGAATGACGCCGCGCCGGCGGTTAATGACAATGAATGACATTGGCAGGGAAAAACGGAAACTTGTTACATGAACGGACGTATAGTAAATTCAGAGTCGTTGACAGGAGAGATTGAAGAAAGTTGAACCGGTTATTTAAAACATTCATCGCTATCCTTGGAATCGGCGTCCTGCTGGGTGGGCAGACGAAGACCAATTACGGCAAATTCACGATTGCCCGCCTGAAATATGACGGCGGCGGCGACTGGTACAGCAATCCGGGTTCGCTGCCCAACCTGTTAAAATTTCTGCAAAACAATACCAGCCTGACCGTGGCGCCGGAAGAAGCCCGCGTGGCGATAATGGATAAGGACTTTTTCGCCTATCCGTATCTTTATATGAACGGGCATGGCAATGTGCGCTTCAGCGAGAATGAAATCCTGCGGCTGCGGCAATATCTGCAAAATGGCGGATTCCTGCACGCCGACGATAATTACGGCATGGATCAGTCTTTCCGGCGCGAGATGAAGCGCGTTTTTCCTGACAATGATTGGGTCGAGTTGCCGTTCAGTCACCCGATTTATCACGGGCTTTATCAATTTCCAAACGGCTTGCCGAAAATCCACGAGCACGACGGCAAACCGCCGCAGGGACTTGGCATTTTTTACAAAGGGCGCTTAGTGGTGTTTTACACCTATGAATGCGACCTCGGCGATGGGTGGGTAGACCCGGAAGTGCATAATGACCCGGAAGAAAAACACCAGGCTGCGCTTAAAATGGGCGCGAATATAATTCTGTATTCACTGACGCAATAGATGAAGGACGAATATAACAGCAGCGGTCAGATCGACCGCAAAATCCATACTCTGCGCCAGGCCTTTGCGCGGCATGTGCTGCAATTCGGTTTGTGGCGGGTCTTAACGCTGATTTTAACGGCAACTTTCCTGATTATCGTGATCGAAGGCTTTCGCTATTTTAATGGGAATGTACGGCGCGATATCGTGTTTTTCCTGGCGGCTTTCAGCCTGATATTTTTAAGCGTGCCGTTGATCTGGAATCGTCAGATAATTAAGCGCAAGATCAGCGCCTACGACGATTATCACTTGGCCAAAATGATTGGCGACGACCAGCCGGATATCAAGGACGATTTGCTGAACGCCCTGCAATTGCAAGCGTCACTGTCGCAAATGGCAGCCGGCTATTCGACGGCTTTAGCCGAACAGGCGATTGACAGCATTGCCAGTAAAATCGCGCCGCGCGACTTCAGCCGGATCGTGCCGGTCGCAGAAAGTCGCAAAGCCGCACGTCACCTGGCGATTAGTGTTTTCTGGATCGCTTTTATCATCGCACTCCGGCCGGATTATTTTCGGCAAAGCGCCGGACGCCTGTTGCATTCCGGCCGCGAGTATGCCGCGCAATTGCCGTTTGCGATTAATTCGACTAAGGCTTCATTCGGAGTACTGGGCGGCGATTCGGTGACGGTCGGCTTCCAATGCGCCGGGCGTTTCCCGCGCCATCTGACTCTTAATCTGCAATATCCGGATTACGTTCAGGAAGAAATCCTGCCGGTCGATTCGAGCGGACGATGCACTTACCGCATCAATAATCTGCGGCATGACATTGTTTATTCCGCTTATTTGCAAAACCGTTCGCCCTTCAAACCCTGGAAACGTGTCAGTTCGCATCCGGATACGATTCGGGTAGTCAACCGGCCGGAAATAGTACGCGTCAAAGCCCGTTTCAATTTTCCGGAATATACCGGGCTGCCTTCTCAGACCCTGGAAACCAATGCTACCGAGTTCAATCTGCTGAGCGGTACGCAATTCTACCTTGAAGTCCGGGCCAATAAAGCGATCCGGGAAGGTCATTTGCGTTTTGGCGGTGGACAGGTTCTGACGCTGAGCGTCAGCGGTGAGCGCGCGGACGGTTCATTCATAGTTAAGGATGACGACCAGTTCGAAATAATAGTCGCCGACGACCAGCAGGTGACCAACCTGAATCCGATTAAATACCGCCTGCGGGTGACGCCGGACGCTTTTCCGTCTATCACCTTGCTCAGCCCGAAAAATGACCTCGACCTGAGCGCCGATATGGAAATTCCGCTGGGCGTTCGCATCAGTGACGATTTCGGTTTTACGCGGGCGGCGATCCGCTACCGGCTGATTAAAAAATACACCGATTATCAGGCGAACGAAACGGAAGCCGTCTTTCCGCTCGAAAAACCAAAAGTGATTTTACAGGAAATTTATTATATCTGGAAAATCGGCGACCTCGGACTAGGGCCGGAAGATGCGGTCGAATTCCGGGTTGAGGTGTATGACAACGATGTGCTCGGCGGTCCGAAGAAAGCTGCCACGGCCAGTATGATAGCCCGTTTTCCGTCTTTAAATGAATTGTTTACGGAAGTGAATGACCAGCAGGATGATATTACGGACGACGCTTCGATAGTACTCGAGCGTCTGGAAAATACCAAGAAGGTGCTCGAAGAAGTTGCCCGTGAATTACTGAAGAAGCCGGAATTGAAATGGGAACAGAAGAAGCAGCTCGAAGAGGAAGTAAAAAAGACCCGCGAAGCCGCCGAAAAGATCAGCAAACTCGGCGACCATCTCGATGACCTGATCGAGAAGAGCCGCGACAATCAGCTTTTCAATGCCGAAACGCTCGAAAAACTTTCGCAGGTTCAGGAAGCTTTCCGCGACATCCTGACCCCGGAAATGCGGGAAGCCCTCGATAAATTGCAGTCCGCTCTCGAAAAAATGGACGCCAAAGAGGTTCAGAAAGCCCTCAGCAATTTTAAGACGACCCAGGAACAATTTTCACAGGAACTCGATCGCCTGCTTAAAATTTTCCGGCGCATTCGCATCGAGCAGAATGTCGATGAACTGGTGCGCCGTTTTAATGACCTGGCCGAACGCCAGCAGCAGGTCAACTCCGAACTGGAAAAGGCGCCGGCCTCCGACCAGCAAAAAATGGAAGAGTTGGCCCAAACCGAAAACGCCATTAAAAAAGATACCGAAATTGCCCAGGACATCCTGCAAAAAACTGCCGGAGATATGGCCGAGTTTCCGATGATGCCGAATGCCGAAATGCAGCAGCTGATGGCCGCAATGCAGGTGATGCAATTGCCTCAGGACCAGGCGCAGGCGGCCAGTTCCATGCGCAAAGGCCAGAAATCCCAGGCCAGCCAGTCATCCCAGAAATCCCAGCAAAACTTGCAGAGTATGCAGACTCAGATGGAAAAATTCCGCGCGGAACTTAATAAACGTAATATGGCCGACGTCATGGCCGATTTTCACCGGATTCTGAACAAGACTATGCAGCTGTCGCAGACGCAGGAAGAACTCAGTCAGACAATCCGCAACACGCCGCGCCAGAGCGACCAGATTATGGATGTAGCCGTCGAACAAAGCCAGGTGCAGCAAAATCTTTCAAGGCTGATCAAGGATTTGATGGATTTGTCAGGTAAAACCTTCGGCGTTACGCCGCGCATCGGGAAAAATCTCGGCCAGGCCGCTACCAATATGCGCAATTCCGTCAGCCAGATGGAAGAGCGCAATCCCACTCAGGCCGCGCAGTCAGCCAGCCAGGCCACCACTTCCTTGAACATGACCGCTCTGGAAGTGATGGTCGCCATGCAGCAGTTACAGGCCAGCGGTTCGTCGTCCGGTTTTGAAAATTATTTGCAACAGTTGCAAAAAATGGCCGGCCAGCAACAGGGACTCAACGACGATACTCAAATGCTGGGACTTGGTTCGCAGGGCGGCGATCAGTATACCATGCAGCAAATGGCCGCCCGCCAGCAGCAGATTCGCCAGTCGCTGCAGCAATTACAGGAGCAAATCCAGGGCGACAACAAACAATCCGGCGACCTGGGCGGCATTGCCAAAGACATGGACGAGGTCATCAAGGATTTACAGAATAACCAGGTTTTACGACGCACAATGGAACGCCAGCAGCGCATTCTTTCGCGGCTTTTAGATGCTCAGAAATCGCTCCGCACCCAGGATTACAAAGAGGAACGCCAGAGCAAAACCGGCGGGCAAATCGTACGAATTTCGCCGGATGGATTGCCAGCCAATCTGGGCGAACGCCAGACGCTTTTACAGGAAAATCTCGAAAAGGCTCTGCGCGCCGGTTATTCAAAAGAGTACGAAATCCTGATCCGGCGTTATTTCGAGGAATTGAGCCGGGAATCGACCGAATGAAAAACGTCTCACGAATTACTTACACATTGTTACTGATTGCCGGATTGTCGGCCGCCCAGGCGGTCAAAGTCATCGCGCCGGACGAACGCCAGATGCGGGCGCGCTTTAACCAGGCCCAGCGTTTCGAGCGCGAAGGCCAATCAGACGCAGCCGCCGAACTCTACAAGTTTTTAGTCGACGCGCAACCCGCCAATTTTTCATATTACAGCGGTTATGTCAATTTGTTATTCAGGCAGCCAAACCTGCCGGAACTCGAACGGGTGATCATCCGCTTTGGGCAGTTGAACCCGAAAAATGAAAACGCGGCGGTTGACCTCGGAAAGTATTATTATGTCCGGGGTGACAGCGCCCTGGCTCTACGGGAATGGCAGAATTCAATTGATAAATTCGGTCATGCCCTTTCGTTCTACCGGACTTTGTTCAATGGCATGATCGGGTTGAAATTATTTGACGAAGCCGAACGCCTGATCGCCTCAGCCCGCCAGCATCACCATCAGGCCGATTTAATGGCGCTGGAACTGGCGAACTACCAGGTTATCCGCGGAAATTTCACGCAGGCGACCGGCGAATATTTACTGTTCGCGCGCGCCAATCCACGCAATTTTGAGATGATCTCAGGGCAGATTCTGCGTTTTCCGACCGATTCAGTTTTATTCGTCCGGCTGGATTCAGTATTGCAGGCGGAATCGGCTCTATATCCGGTCAGTTCCGATCTGCATCGCCTGCGGGCTGACTTGCTTTTTAAGTACGAACGCTTCGAATCGGCGTATGACGAAATTATCCTGGTGGAAAATCTGACCGGCAACCGCGGAAATGAAGCCCTGAATATGGCGAATAACTTAGTCCGGATCAAACGCTATAAATTGGCGCAGGATTTTTATACGCGCCTCTTGGTGAAGCCGGAGTTCCAGGTCATTGCGCCGCAAACCCTGCTTGGGCTGGCGGATGCCTTCGAAAAATCTGTACTTGAAGTAACGACGGCTGAACCGCTCCATTATTATTATCCCGGCAATTTATTTTTTAATACGGAATTCGTTCAGCAGGTTCAGAAAAACAGTGCGGATTTGCAAAGAGCGTTTGTGATATACGATTCGCTGATCGTAAATCAGCCGAAAAACGACTTTTCTTCCCAGGCTTTATTTCGATTGGCCGATCTGCGTTTTCGGGTCGTGCGGGATTTTGACGGAGCCTTGAACTTGTATCAAAGAGCTTTACAAACGACCCGCGATCGCGAACAGATTTTAGCGTGTCAGAAACGCATCGGCGAAGTGCAGATTGCGCGTGGCGATCTGCAGGCGGCGGTTAGCCATTTTCAGAAAGAAGCCGCACGGTGCGAAGGTTCGGCCGGTGAAAACGAAATGCGCGTTTATCTCGCGCTGGCTCAATTTCTGGCGCAGGAATTCGATTCACTCGGCGCGGAACTAAATAATCTCATTCCGCTGTTAGGACCGCAGCATCCGCTGTTTAACGATGTCATGGAATTCGGCGATTTCCTTCGCGCAAATTACACTGAAACCGATGCGATCGGTAAAAAAGCGCTCGACGAATTCGCCAAGGCCGAGTTGTCGTTCCACCAGAATAAATTAAGCGAAGCCGAACAGATTTATACCTTTTTAATCCAAAAATATCCGACTGCTCCGGTTGTAACGGCCGCCATTTTCCGTTTGATTCAAATCAATTTGCAGTTTCAACGCTGGACGGATGCGCTCGCGGTCGCCGAGCCGTTTTTTAACGGTGAAAATGCCCTGACCGATCAGGTAGCTTTGATGCTGGCGGAAGTCGCCGACTGGCGGGATGGAAATTATTTGCAGGCTGCTCGGTATTATGAAATTATTCTCGAAAAATGTCCGAATTCACTGCTGGTTGACACTGCCCGCAAACGTCTGCGCGAGTTACACCAGAAATCGGCACTGCTTAAGGAAAGTTAGATGAATCGCAAGCCAATCATGGCACTGTTTCTATGCTTGTTCCTGGCTACCAGCCTGTCCGCTCAGAAAATCATTATTCCGATGGATCAGGTGCAAAGCGATCATCTCAAGGCTTATGGAATTGTTTACTGGACTTTAAAACAGGGCGTGAACGTCGAGTGGTTGCTGAATTACCGGGGCGGCGCTTTCATGCTGGATAATTATCCCGGAATTGTCAAGGAATTGCGCCTGCGGGGAGTCTCGTTCGAGGAGGTCGGGGCGGCGCAGGTCTTGCAGGTTTATGCTGTTATCGAAGAAAATAACATGGACGTCGTCCTGCTCGAAAAAGCGGCCAAAATCGCGGTTTATTCGCCGCCCGGCAAACAGCCCTGGGACGACGCCGTGACCCTGGCGCTGACTTATGCTGAAATTGATTATGATGTTCTCTGGGACGAAGAGGTTTTAACGCAGAAACTGACGGATTACGATTGGCTGCATCTGCATCATGAGGATTTTACCGGACAGTACGGGAAATTTTACGCCAGTTACCATAATCAAGCCTGGTATCAGAACGAGGTTGCTGAGAATGAGGCCATGGCCCGCAAACTTGGTTTCGGTAAAGTTGCCGAGGAGAAAAAGGCAGTTGCCCGCGCCATTAAGAAATTTATTAACGGCGGCGGGTTCCTGTTCGCCATGTGCTCGGCAACCGATGCGCTGGATATTGCGCTGGCGGCTGAAAACGTCGATATTGCCGCGAATATTTATGACGGCGATCCGGCCGATTCGCATGCCAATGAGAAATTGGATTACGGTCAATGTCTGGCGTTTGAAAATTTTAAATTATACCTCGATCCGATGCTGTATGAATATTCGGATATCGATTTTCCGCCGAGTTTCCAGGCCGTTGCACCGGGCGCCGAGGCAGACTATTTTACTTTATTCGAGTTTTCGGCTAAGTGGGATCCGGTTCCGACCATGCTGACGCAGGATCATGTGGGAGTGGTAAAAGGCTTTATGGGGCAGACGACCGGCTTCCGCCGTGCCCTGGTGAAAAAATCGATTCTGATCATGGGCGAGGTCATCGGCGGAGAGCAGGTGCGATATATTCACGGTAATCACGGGAAAGGCACTTTTACGTTTTTAGCGGGGCACGATCCGGAAGATTATCAGCATTTCGTCGGTGATCCTCCGACGCGTCTGGAACTGCATAAAAACTCACCCGGTTACCGGTTGATTCTGAATAATGTGCTTTTCCCGTCCGCTCGCAAGAAAGAAAGGAAAACCTGAGAAGGAGCACAAATTGAAGGAAATTAATTTAAAAACCAGCCGGCGGATCGAGATGGTGGATATAACAGCGAAAATCGCCGAGGCAGTTCGCGCGGCCGGTACAGAGGAGGGAATTTGTACGATCTATTGTCCGCATACGACGGCTGGTCTGACAATCAACGAACATGCCGATCCGGATGTTGCCGCCGACGTCATTGAACGGCTGGAAAAATTAGTACCATATCAGGCGAACTACGCCCATCTCGAAGGCAATGCCGATGCCCATATTAAAGCCGTCCTGACCGGCAACAGTGTGCAGCTGATTGTGCGGAATAGTAGTCTGGCACTGGGCACCTGGCAGGGAATATTCTTCTGCGAATTTGACGGGCCGCGCCAGCGTCGGGTGTGGATTCAGATTAAATAAAAACAGCGACGTTGCTATTTTGGGCAAAAAAAAGTCCCGGACGACCGGGACTTTAAAAAATCAATCTGTGGTTATTCTTTTTTACAACATTCGTGACCCCAGACCCCAAACGCAATCGCGAAGAGCAACAGCGTTTGAGTCAGATCATTCCAGGCGCCTGATGAAATCATTACCGTATGACCGACTAACTGGGTTATTATCCCAAGGATCATCGCCACGAGCGCCAGAATCACGGAAACCACCACCAAATTCTTCATAAAACCCTCCGAATTAATTTGTTTAACATACGGTTTAATATTAAGTGACTTTTTTCAAAATGTCAAATTTTATTATTTGTTGATAAATTTTGTGGCGGGCAACCTAATTCGCCTTCGGATTTGGCGACGATCAGGGCACAACAGGCATCGCTCCAGACATTGGTGGTTGTTCTGAGCATGTCAAGAATCCGGTCGACGGCTAAGATCAGGCCGATGCCTTCCAATGGCAGACCTACCGATCGCAGTACAATCGTCATCATTACCAGTCCGGCCATTGGAATTCCCGCGGCTCCGATGGAAGCCAGCAGAGAAGTGAACACGATTATAAACTGAGCAGAAAATGATAAATGAATTCCATACGCCTGGGCAATGAACATAGCTGCGACACATTCATAAAGGGCTGTGCCGTCCATGTTGACAGTCGCGCCCAGTGGCAGTACGAAACTTGAAATTTTATTCGATATTCCGGCGCGCTCTTCCGCTGCGGCAATGGTAAACGGCAGAGTCGCAGACGAGGAAGATGTCGTGCAGGCGGTCAGTAACGCCGGCCCCATCGCTTTTAAATGCCGGTAGGGATTACATCGGCTAAACAGCGAGACGATTACCGGCAGATTGATACAAAAATGGATAACGAGGCCCGCTAAAACCGTGATGAAATAAAGGCCGATGGATTTGAAGGCCTCCGCGCCGGTGGTAGCTACTATCTTCGTAATTATTCCCCAAACACCAAGCGGAGCCAGCCGGATAACAAAATGAGTTACTTTCATCATGGCCTCAAACCCGGCCGAGAACAGGTTGGAGAGTAGTTCGGAATATTTATGGGGAATCAGGGTAATGCAAATTCCCAGAAGAATCGAGAAAAAGATCAGCGGTAAAATCTCACCCTGCGCCATGGCGGCGATTGGATTTTCCGGGATCATCCGCATGATAATATCACTCAATGTGCCGGCATAAAGATCAGCCGAAGAAACCGGAGCTTTCAAGCCCAGGTTAGCACCGACTCCCGGCCGCAGCAGATTGACCAATCCCAGACCGGTCAGGATGGCTACCAGACTGGTCAGCAGATAATATCCGATGGTTTTGAAACACAGCCGGCCGAGGTTTTTTGAGCCGCCAATTCCAACAACTCCGGCCGTAATTGAGGTGAAAATCAGCGGCACGATCACCATTTTCAGGAGACGCAGGAAAATATCACCGATGTATCCGGCCAACGGCACAATCGGCGTACCGATCAGGAATCCGGCGGCGATACCGCCGAAAATGCCGATGAAAATCCAGGCGGTCAGTGATATTTTAGAGAAGAGTGAGATTAGTTTTTTCAGCACAAAGTCAATCTTATTTTATTACCAATCTAATTTGGGCAATCAGGTCAAATAATCCAAATCTCTTCATGAAATTACCGGCGCACAGATATTTCTGTTGAAATTTATTTAAAAAGGTTACATATTTATTTGTGAATTAAAAGTGTAATCCTAATGAGTCCTAAACGAAAATCAATGGCGAATTTAATCCTGATTTTTCTAATAATCGGGATATTGTTTTATCTGTATTTTCGCAATTTTCGGACGAAATTAATCGAAACCGAAGAGGATGTAAAAACAGAGAGGATCGAAAAATGAAACTTAAAAACGACCGGTCAATTTTAATCATCATTGACGTACAAACCAAACTGCTTGCGGTAATGCATAATTATCCGCTTTTACTGGAAAATCTCAAGAAACTGATCCGGGGAGCCCAGGTTTTGGAAGTGCCGATAATTTTTACGGAACAATATCCGGACGGATTAGGGCAGACGCATCCGGAAATATTTTCGCTTTTGAGTGAAGTCCAACCCATAACAAAGCTGGCTTTCAGCTGTTGCAGCGAAGAAAATTTCATGAACGAACTGCATAAAATTAATCGCGATCAGGTTATTGTCTGCGGGATCGAATCTCACATTTGCGTTTACCAAACCTGCCGCGATCTGATCGATAAAAAGTACGAAGTCCATTTAGTGACCGATTGCATCTCCAGCCGGAAACCGGAGAACACCGACCTGACAGTGAGCAAATTGCAATCATACGGGGTTTACCCCACCAGTGTCGAAATGGCCCTTTTTGAAATGTTGAAGGACGCCTCAAACAGCGCCTTTAAAAAAATTGCCAAAATAATTAAATGAAAAGGATGAATTAATGAATCTGGAACGCATTCAGACCGAAGTCCGCCAGCAGAAGATTGACGGCTGGCTCTTTTACGATTTTCATAATCGCGATAAGATGGCTTATCACATTCTCGGATTGAATCCGAATATGTTCGTGACCCGCCGCTGGTATTATTTTATTCCGGCCGAAGGAACCCCGACCAAATTGGTTTCCGCGGTCGAATCCACCAAGATCGACCCTTTGCTCGGAGATAAAATCGTCTACCGCAGTTGGGAGCAACAACATCGCAGTCTGCGGGAAATCTTGCAAGGCAGTCGGCGCATCGCGATGCAATATTCTCCGGACAATAATATCCCGTATGTATCAATGGTCGACGCCGGTACTATTGAACTAATCCGGTCGTTTGGAGTCGAGATTGTTTCGTCGGCCAATCTGGTACAGACCTTTGAAGCCATTATCGATGTAGAAGGTTACCAGTCGCATCTGCGAGCCGGTGCGAAAATCCAGAAAATCAAGAACGAAGCTTTTGCCCTGATCGGCGAGCGCATAAAAAGCCGGCAAGCCGTGACTGAATTCGAGGTTCAGCAGTATATCGTCAAACGTTTTACCGAAGAAGGATTAACCGATGACGACGAGCATCCAATCGTCGGCGTCAATGAGCATCCGGCCGATCCGCATTTCGAGCCGACGGCTGCCAATACCTACGCAATCAAACCGGGCGATACCCTGCTGATTGATTTATGGGCGCGTGAAAAAACCGACCGGGCGATTTATTATGACATCACCTGGTGCGGTTTTATCGGCCAGAATCCGCCCGTAAAATATGTGGAGATTTTCAATACGGTCGTGGCCGCCCGCAATGCCGCTCGCGATTTTGTGCGGAAGAAATTCGCGGCTAATGAAACCTGCTACGGCTATGAAGTCGACGACGTGTGCCGCAAGGTGGTTATCGACGCCGGTTATGGTGATTTCTTCGTGCATCGCACCGGACATTCGATCGGACATTGCGTACATGGCAATGGTGTCAATATCGATAATCTCGAGACCAAAGACGAACGCGAACTGGTGCCCGGAATATGTTTCTCGATTGAGCCGGGAATTTATCTGTCAGGCGAGATGGCTGTGCGTTCCGAGATCGATGTATTTATTACGAAAGACCGGGAAGTAATCGTGGCCGGCGACGAACAGGAAAAACTGATTTTATTGTGAGTGCGGATATAATCATTTAAAAAAACGGAGGTTAAAAATGAAAAAACGGTTGTTGGGCTTTGTGTTTTGGTTATGATAGTTCTGGCGAGTCTGGCGCAGGCCGGCGAACCGACCATTCAGAAAGGTTCGGCCAGTTTGTGGTACAGTTTTAATGGGTTAAGCACCCTGTCGTATGATTGCTCACAGTTCGGCGCTCAGTATTTTTTTAAAGACAAAACCGGCGCTGGTCTCGGATTGTATTTTTCGAGAACATCTGAGGACAACAATGATGATGAACCGGAAAAGACCTCCCTGATGGGGATGGAGGCCTATCTTATTCATTATCCTTTTCAGCGTGGATCGGTGGCATTGTTCGTTGCTCCGAGCGTCGGATTTGATTATTCCGGTCATAAAGACGAGGACGATGACGTGGATTATAAGGTGACCTCGCTCTGGTTGGGCGGATCGCTGGGTGTGGAATGGTGGCTGTTTGATAATGTCAGTCTTTCGTTTGAAAACTGGTTGGGTTTTCAGATAGATAATTATAAAGACGCTGTCAATGATAACAAAGCGAGCGATAATTATTTCGGCATTTTAGGATCTTCGTCAGGCACCGTTCTCCTCTCTTTTTACTTTAAATAAGAGGACGCAATAAATGCCTATTGAAAAAGGCCAACTGAGTTGGCCTTTTTATTTGATGCTTTGAGCCAATTCATCCAAAACGCTGAAATCTTCGGTTACGGATTTACTCCGCACTAATTTTTCCCGGATTTCAGAGACGTGCCCGAAGCCGCGTAGATACCAGCGGTAGAATTTCTTCATTTCCTTATGGGCAACCGTTTCGCCGCGGTAGCGGATTTCCATCTCCAGTTGCCGCCGGCAGAGTTTCACGCGTTCAGCCGGTGAATCGTAGCGGAGTAGTTCGCAGTTTTGCCTCAAATCGGCCACTTGTCGGAATATCCAGGGATTTCCGAGTGCGCCGCGCCCGATCATGACGGCATCGCAGCCGGTTTCGGCGAACATGCGCAGAGCGCCGGCCGGAGTATTGATATCGCCATTGCCGATGACCGGGATTTGTACGATTGACTTGACGGTGGCAATTATCGACCAGTCCGCCGGATAACGAAAACCATCGACCGCCGTGCGCGGATGAATGATTAACGCTTGGATGCCGGTTTGTTCAAGACGCTGGGCGATTTCGACGGCGTTGATTGACTGGCGATTCCAGCCGCCCCGGATTTTCACCGTGACCGGAACCGAGACCGCCTCAACTACGGCGCGGGCGATTTTTTCGAGCAGTCCCGGATTTTTCAGCAGAGCCGAGCCGGCATTTTTCTTCACGACTTTACGCACCGAACAGCCGGCATTGATATCGATGATGTCGGGATGAAATTCATGCTCGATCAGGTTAGCAGCGTCGGCCATCACGACCGGATTATCACCGAAAATCTGCATGCTGATCGGGCGTTCGAAATCCGTATGCTCCAGGTAGTCATAAGTTTTTTCGGAACTGCGGATCAGGCCATCGCTGCTGACAAATTCCGTGCATACCATTCCGGCGCCATTTTCTTTGCAAATCTGACGGAAAGCCTGATCGGTGAAACCGGCCATGGGAGCCAGTATGACCGGCGGATCGATATTTACATTCCCGATTTTCACTGAATCATATTGCATTATACTCATAAAAACATTCAAAGCATACGAAGGCAGGCAGATAAATCCAAGTCATTTTACCGGAGAAATCGCTGAGGATCACTTTATGAAAACCAACTTGTGGTATCCGGCCGTTACTCCGTCGTAAACCATGCGGTAATAGTAAATTCCGGATGGCGAGGCATTCCCGGAATTATCTCGTCCGTTCCAAAATAAAGATCCGTAACCGGCTGATTGGCGTTTGGCATCAATATCACGGATTAGTTTCCCACCCAGGTCGAAGATTTGGATTTGAACGTTCGCCGGATTGTACAATTCGAATGGCAGAATAACACTGGCATTGAAGGGATTCGGATAAGGAGGCAGTAACCGGATTTGTCGTGGAAGGAATCTAGTCGGTTCGGAAACCTTTTGCGGACTGAGTTGGAGACGATACAGGCCGTCTTTGGTGCCGCAATAAAGACGATCATTGGCGGAATTGAGGTTCAAATGAATAGCCTCCAGATTAGTCAATCCGCTGTTGATTGCCTGCCAGTTGCCTCCATAATCGTAACTTAGAAAAACACCTCCGCCGGAAGTAGCGGCGAAAATCTGATTGGGCGCTTTGGGATTGATCCGAAGGCAATTTGTGCTGTTGTTTCCTAAACCATCATTACAGGTCGACCAGTTTGCGCCGGCATCGGTGCTTTGATAGACCCCATCCGATTTAGTTGCGGCATAAATCTCATCGGAATTGTCGGGATTGATGGCAATTGACATAACCGCCGAGCCGAAGTCTATTAATTCTGTCCAGGTCTGTCCGGCGTCCGGACTTGAACAGAGTAATGAACTCCCGATATAAATCCGGCGGGTATCGTTCGGGTCGAAAGTGAAACAATAAACATTCTTGAATTTGTAATTCAATTTGGTCCAGCTGGCGCCGCCGTCACTGCTTTTATAAGCATGATAGTTGGTGGTTGGCGGCATGACGGCAAATCCGGCGAACATGGTATCCGGATTGGCCGGTGAAAACATCACAAATGTTCCGTATCCCAATTCAGAAATGCCGGTTTGACTGGCTAGCCAATCGGTTCCGCCGTTACCTGATCTGAGCAGAACGGAGCTGGTATTAGTGCTCTGTCCGGCGACGAAAATTACCGATG
>Ga0172375_10006238_pt1 | contig 16819 bp, 17 predicted proteins | sample LakKiv1m_FD_114537 | JGI IMG/M metagenome (GOLD analysis project Ga0172375, IMG submission 114537) | Freshwater microbial communities from Kabuno Bay, South-Kivu, Congo - kab_092012_11.1m | ecosystem: Environmental > Aquatic > Freshwater > Lake | place: Democratic Republic of the Congo...
GACGCAGGATGGTCGTCTCGTAGAGCGCTTCTTCCATGGCCGGGTCGCTGTAGCCGAACCAGTTCTGCATCAGATGGATACGTAACATGGCCATCAGCGGATAGGCTGGACGACCACCTTCACGGGTCTGCTTGCGCTTGCCGGCAGGCGATCGACTCCAAGGAAGTCATTGATCCACGCAAGCCGTGTCAGACCTGATCGGACGCCACTGTCGCGGAGCCACCGTGGAATTGGTAGCACCGGACGGTCGACGCTGGCAGTTGGGCTCGGGCAACCGGTGGCCGCAGTGCGGATTCGTGATCCGCCGGTAATTAGCACCTGACCTTAGCCGCAGCTTACATGGGACATGGGCGGTCACTGGGAACCGCTAGAGGCCGACCTGGCCGAGGTGCTGCCGGTCTGCATCCGCAACCTCGGCAGTCTGGAACCCGGCTTCCCCGGCGCCCGCTGATGGCACAATGCGAGGGCACAGTTGGAAGAACGCAACACACGACGACACGCACGGGCCAGTATCAGCCATCATTACGACAACACGACGCCAGATCGGTGCTCCACACTGCGTCCGGTACTGCGTTAATGGTTCTGAAACAGCAAATGGTTAATGAGACGATGCTCTTCTGGCGTTGGTAGGGCAGTAGCGTCTACATTCCCAGCACCTACCGATTCCGAGTCTTTTGCGAAACCAGCCGCGGGGTGAAAAGCGCCATCGGCGTTGAAAGCAACCCAGCCGTACCATTCTCGGATGACCTTGGACGCATGGTTGCCCTCCATTGCAACATACCAGTCCGCCAGTCGGAAACGTTTACCGGCAAGTGTTGAGGTAGCCTTTTCGGCTCGAACCAACGCGAGATATAGCGGGTGCGGCAGCTCCTGTACGGCGCCGGTTTCGTCGAGTAAGAACGTGAACGAAGCGTGCGACCATTGCTCTGTAGAGCCGGCTCGCTTCTCTTCCTCGCCTAAGGTAAACACGGGGGCAAAACCGCCTCCCTCTGTTCTGAAGTTGGTCGTCTGGCCTTGGTAGACCCTGGCAGCGTTCCACTGCACCTCGCCAGCATAAGCGTACGCGCGCAGGTCAAACTTCATCGGTCGTACCTGAGGGTCGGCGACGGTTCTACGCTCGCCAGGAGCTACAAGGGACTGGGCGACGTAGTTTCCGCCAACGATTTCTTCCCAAACGCGCTTGGTGAGCTTGTCTCCTCGGTATGCACCGCGACTACCAAACCCGCTGACGGGCTTGAAGAAGAGGCTACGGCGGTTTTGCCAGAGGTGCTCTGCGTTACCATGCCCGACAGGCACGGTAAGCGGGACGTATTGGGCCAATACGGCTCGGATTTGCTGACCAACGCCAATCTCTTCCAAAAAACGTCCGTTGGTTAGGTCAACCAACCGGCGTTTGTCGGCATAAAGGGCATAGGCCTGAGGGTGCGGCGTTACCGTCACGACATCAGCCAAATAAGCGCTGCGCAGCGCGCTGCAATTGTCACCTTCCAGATAGAAGTCGGTGAGTCGGTTGTAGACAAGATCCACAGGCTTTCCGTGGACCAAGAGGCAATCGTTGTGAAAGGCCAGATCGGCTGGGTCTGCAATTATGCAGCCGATTCCTGCTGACTCGAATAACCGCTGAAATAGAAGAAACTCCGGATACAGGTATTGGGCTTGTGGGCTTTCATCTAAGATCACCAGGCGCCTGAGCGGTCGTTGCTCGCCGCTCGCAGACCATTCTTGGGCGAACATATGCAGAATCGATTGTTCGAAGCCTCCGGGCCATTCCTGCCCCGGCGATAGTCCGACTACGCCGCTGCAACAACTGCGCTGCGCGCGGGCGAGCAATACGTTTAGCATCGCTCCGCCCGCATTTGTGTTTATTTCGATGAGCCCAAGCTTGTCCTCATCCAGATGAAAATCGTAGCCAAAGAAGACGCCCCGCGCGCGACGAGGGTTGTGCTGCGCAATAGGGGGGGCGGAATCCAGAGCATGCTCGCGCCAAGCGGGCAAACTCACGGTTCGCTCGATGGCTTGGATGACCTCACGCACCTGACGCAGTCGCGACGGCGAAACAAATACCGGTCGAGCAGCAAATACATGGGGGCAACGTGACTTCAATAGCTCTGACAACTCGGGATTTCCAAGCTGTTCGGACAATGCATTTGTGAGCGCAACCTGATCCAGGCTCACGCAGAAGCACGCTTCGTTGAGCGCTGCGGCCGTCGTACCGCATTTTCTCGATGAGGACGCTGTCACGGGAACCTCCAGGATCAAACATACAGGTTCGAAAGGCGTGACCTCTTTCGGTTCAGCCAGGCATTTCTCTAAAGCGTAGGTCAGGGTCGTTGTGGGCATCTGCCACTAACTAGACATAAGCCTTGGAAGCGTCATTGTAAAAGTCGTGTGTCCCTCAGCTGATTCACAAGCGATGCGCCCTTTGTGCGCTTCTACTATTGAACGAGTGATAGCCATGCCGAGGCCCGCGTTCAACGTAGTACCTTCGCGCCTTGCGGTGTCGACCCTGTAGAAACGGTCGAATATCCGGGTTTGAAGCTCGGCTGGAATAGTTATGCCGCGGTTGGAAATAGCCGTGGAAACCGAAGCGCCGCTCTCGCTTATTTCAACGCTTATGGTGCTGCGTTCCTCCGCATACCGAACTGCGTTAGAGACTATGTTTGAAATAGCCCGTCTTAGCATTGATTTGTCCCCATTCACCGATCCATCGCCTGAAAGAGCGATTTTTACATTTTTGTCCTCGGCTGCTAGCTCGTAATATTCGATAACGCTAGCGGCAATCTCAGCTATGCTGGCATCTTCGGCACTGGGCGTAATCTTTCCGTTGTCCGCCTTGGCTAGGAACAGCATGTCATCGACCATCTTTGACATGCGCCTAAGTTCTTCGAGGGCGGAATACAAAATGTTCTTGTAGTCGGTATTCTCGCGGTCGCGTAAGAGCGCGACCTCCATTTGGGTAAGCATGCTGTTCAGCGGCGTTCTTAGCTCATGCGCGATGTCCGCTGAGAAACCTGACAGCCGGAGGAAAGAATCATCCAAGCGCGAGAGCATTTCATTGAAGTTAGCAACGAGTTCATGAAGTTCGCCTGGTACTGACTCGGTCGGAATCTGCGTATCTAAGCAGTTGGCGGTTACGGTTGAAGATGTCTTGGATAGTTCGCCAATGGGCTTCAAGCCCTTTTTGATCAGAACAACACCTAGTGCCCCACTTAGAAGCGCACTGATCACGAGCGTATAAGCAAACCATTGCTGAATCATCTCGAAGAAGTGGACTCGATGCGTTACATCCAAAGCCAGATAGATGACTGCGTCTTGCCCTTCGACCCACTGATCTACTTTTCTGGTAATGCCACTGTACTGGTGCCCATCGAAATTTACTGCCCAGCGTTCCTCTTGATTATCCGTGACGAGAGGAAGCAAGCGCTCAGAAAAATTGTGGTGTGAGTAAACCGTTTTGCCGTCTATCACTACCGCAGTTGCAAACCCGAAAGAGTGCTCAATGACCGCATCGATCTTTGAGGTGGCCTCCTGTCCGAAAGCCGTACTGCTACGTAGCATATGCTCTACGGCAGCGGCTTTTTCACTCAGCACTTGCGCATCCTTGCGCTCGAAATGCAGCTGGCAGAAATAATAGAAGCTGATTGCGGCGACCATCAGCACAACCGTAACCACGAGCATGAAAACCACCGCCATTCTGCTCGTCAGTGAAACTTTTTCCATCAGTACGGTCCTGGTTAGGCCAAGCACAAAAGCAGGCAGGGCGTCCGGAGGAGCCTTACCTGCTTCGATATGGTCGTTGCAGTATCGTTCGTATTCAAGACCTGGTCTGGACCTTCACCATTTTAGCGAGCTTCCGGCTTTGACGGTCTCCTTCATCCACCACATCCTTTCATCATTCCTCGCATGTCGCCTACCCTTGATATTAACTTTGACAGGTTAGCCGTTATTTACGCCAATCGGGGCGCTCAAAAACTCTACCGTATGAATTTTCCCGTCAGGTGTCTTTACCCTCATCTCGTAGGTTTGGACTTTGGCGTTAGTACGATAGTTTTGAATCATGTCAGTCTTGCCGTTCGCCCCTGCAGGTGCAATGTTAAGCACCTCACCTTCTTTAACCAACTTCTTAAGAGTGGACTTGGTTTCCGGATCATTCAAACGATGCAGCGTGCGTTCGCTTCCGCCTTCAGCTAACGCAAAAGATGAAGCAGCAGTTAGAATAAGCGGGAAAATCACTTTGTTCATACGGTTCATGGTTTTGACCCTTTGGTTAGTTGATACCGATATGTTATAAGTGCAAGACTTACAAGAAGCTGTTCTTAACGTTACAAAGCTGTAATTTCTCTCTTTTAATCGAGCTATGCCCGTCGCATATACGGCGAGCGCTTCTGCACTTACTGTTTTTCGATGCGGGTGACCGTGGAGTCCATTCCCTGCGAGGAGAAATCGAACTGGACCTTATCGCCTTCTTTTAGCTTTTGGAGCTGGTCAGGCTTTGCTTTGAATCCCATCGTCATTGCGGGCCAGCCCAAGGCCTTGACCGGGCCGTGGGCAATGGTGACGGTCCCGCTTTCGGTATTCACCTTCTTGATCGTGCCAGTAGCCGTAGCGGTCTGTGCGGCTGATTTATGGTCCATTTGCATGTTCATGCCTTTATGATCCATAGGCATGCCATCCATGGGCTTCTTGTCGGCAGCATAGGCGGCTGGGACCAAGAAAAGTGTGGCAAGGGTAATGGACATGATGTTCATGAATGTCTCTCCAGATCTGTAGGTTGCTGCGGTATGCAATTGCCGGCGGCGCAAGAGAAAAAATCTATCTATCCTTTGAGTGTGGTTTTTTGCGTTGCTTAAACGTTATTGAGTCCGAAGGGCAGTCCTCGGAATTCCACGATATGGGTCACGTCATCAGGCGTTCTGATTTTTATCTCAAACGTTTGGGGACGGCCATCATACTTGCTCCTTTGCATAACCCCACTTTTACCTGTGGCACCTGCAGGCCCTACACTTAGCACTTTGCCTTCCTCAAGTAGCGCCTTAAGTACTGGCTTGGCTTCTTTATGGCGCTGAATAACTTGATCAGAATTTTGTTCTGCCATTGCGAAAGAGGAGGCGGCAGCGAACATAGTAAAAAGGATGGTTTTGCTAATGGCTTTCATGACTAAACTCCTGATTGTTTGATGCCTATAGCTTAATGGCACAACACTTACAGTAAGCTGTTCTTCAAATTACAAAGCTGTAAGCGAAACCTTTTGTATTGCTGCGACCGCCGCGTATGTGGCGGTCGCTTGCTCCTTTGCTTTTTATGTGAATCGAATAGTCGAAACCATGCCTTTTCAAGATGAACTCTACATTCAACCAGGCCCCGTCTTTTAAGGAAGGCTGAGGTGCTTGATTTTCACGGATGTTCACCAGTGGGTTTGGTTGCGTGCTGGGCCTGCAATTGCCGGCGGCGCATCAGCAGGTAGGCTGCCGGCAGAACGAACAGGGAGAGCAACGGCGCGGTGATCATCCCGCCCACCATGGGCGCGGCAATACGGCTCATGATTTCGCTGCCGGTCCCGCCGCCCCAAAGGATGGGCAGCAGGCCAGCGATGATCACGGCGACGGTCATGGCCTTGGGGCGCACTCGCTGGACAGCACCTTCACGAATGGCGTCGAGCAGGACGCCTTCGCCATGGGCTCCAGCGTTAACCCGATCCGTCCAGGCGTTCTTCAAATACAGCAGCATAATGACGCCGAACTCAGCAGAAACGCCTGCCAGTGCGATGAATCCGATTCCTGTCGCTACGGATAGGTTGTACCCGAGCAGATATAGGAACCAGACGCCCCCGGTCAGAGCGAATGGCAGCGTGGCCATGATCAGCAACGCCTCCCCAAAGCGCCCAAACGTGAGGTAGAGCAAGACAAAAATGATGAGCAAGGTAGCCGGCACGACGAGCTTCAGCTTCGCGTTAGCTCGCTCCATGAATTCGAATTGGCCGGAATAGCTGATGCTCATGCCGGATTCGAGCTGGACCCCTTTGCTGATCTTTTCCCTCAGATCGCCCACCACAGCCGCCATGTCGCGGCCACGAACATCGACGTAAACCCAGCCCGACAGCCTTGCGTTTTCGCTTTTAAGCATGGGCGGCCCGTCGGTCACCTGTACTTTGGCCACGGTCCCCAACGTGATCTGGCTGCCTTGCGGCGTGTAGATCGGTAGGTTGCGCAGATCGGATATCGAGTCGCGCCACTCGCGGCCATAGCGGAGGTTGATCGGATACCTGGCGAGCCCTTCCACGGTTTCACCAATGGTTTGACCACCGATGGCACCGGCCACGATCGATTGCACGTCCGCGATATTCAGGCCGTAGCGTGCGGCGGCGACACGATCGATATCCACATCGATATACCTGCCGCCGGTCAGTCTCTCAGCAAGCGCCGAACTGACCCCAGGCACCGTTTTGGCGATTTTTTCCACTGCCTGGGTGGCTTTGTCGATCTGTGCCAAGTCAGTGCCATACACTTTCACCCCGATCGGGCTCTTGATACCCGTCGCCAGCATATCGATACGGTTTCGAATCGGCGGGATCCACAGATTGGCTAATCCAGGTACCTGTACGGTGCGATCCAACTCCTCAACCAGCTTGTCAGGCGTCATCCCAGGGCGCCATTGATCCTTCGGCTTGAACTGAATGGTCGTCTCGAACATTTCCAGCGGGGCGGGATCTGTAGCGGTGTCGGCTCGACCAGCCTTACCGAACACGTGTGCAACTTCTGGAACCGTTTTTATGAGCCGGTCCGTCTGCTGCAGTAGCTCAGAAGCCTTCTGAGCGGAGAGGCCTGGAAGCGCAGTGGGCATATAAAGGAGGTCACCTTCATCCAGCGGGGGCAAGAACTCCCCACCAAGGCGAGAGGCCGGCCACAAGCCTGTCAGGAAGACCAGAACACCCACCAGCAGAGTCATCTTGGGCCAGCGCAGTACCGCGTCCAGGGCCGGCTTGTAGATCCAGATGAGGCCACGGTTGAGTGGATTACGGTGTTCGTCAGGGATTTTGCCCCTGATCCAATACCCCATGAGCACCGGAACCAGCGTGACAGACAGGCCCGCGGCGGCTGCCATTGCATAGGTTTTGGTGAACGCCAGTGGACCGAACAGCCGGCCTTCCTGCGCCTCCAGGGTGAACACTGGAATGAACGACAGCGTGATGATCAGCAGGCTGAAGAACAATGCCGGCCCCACTTCAACAGCCGCGTCAGTAATGACCTTCCAGTGCTCCTGGCCCTTCAAGGTGGAGTCAGGATGCCGCTTGTGCCAGGCCTCAATGTGCTTGTGGGCGTTTTCGATCATGACGATTGCTGCATCGACCATCGCTCCGATCGCGATCGCGATGCCACCCAACGACATGATGTTGGCGTTGATGCCTTGCCGCTGCATGATCACAAAAGCAATCAGGATGCCGATCGGCAACGACACGATGGCGACCAACGACGAGCGCAGATGCCACAGAAAAATCGCGCAAACCAACGCAACGACAATGAACTCCTCGATGAGCTTGTGCGTGAGGTTTTCAACGGCACTGTCGATCAGCTTGCTACGGTCGTACGTCGTGACGATTTCGACGCCTTGGGGCAGGCTCGCTTTCAGCTCATCCAGTTTGGTCTGAACGGCAGCGATGGTTTCCCGAGCGTTCTTGCCGCTCCGCAGGATCACCACGCCGCCGACTACCTCACCTTCACCGTCAAGCTCGCTGATGCCCCGGCGCATTTCCGGGCCGAGCTGGATATGCGCAACGTCCCCTAGCGTCACTGGCACGCCGCCGTCGAGACGCAAAGGAATGGCTCGAAAGTCTTTGAGTGTCTTGAGATACCCGGTCGCACGGACCATGAACTCGGTTTCTGCGAGTTCCAGAACACTCCCGCCGGTTTCACGGTTGGCTTCATCGATCGCCTTTGCAATCTGCTGCTGCGTCACGCCCCTGCTTGCCATGCGCACGGGATCCAGTACGACCTGATACTGCTTGACCATCCCGCCTATGGGCGCGACTTCCGCCACGTTGGGCAGTGTCTTGAGCTCATAGCGCAGGAACCAATCTTGCAAAGAGCGCAGCTGCGAGAGGTCATGTTTGCCCGTTCGGTCTACCAAAGCATATTGGTAGATCCAGCCGACACCTGTGGCGTCAGGGCCCAAAGCGGGTTTGGCGGCGGCGGGAAGCCGACTCTGCACCTGACTCAGGTACTCCAGCACCCGAGAACGGGCCCAATAGAGGTCGGTGCCGTCCTCAAACAGGACGTACACGTAGCTATCCCCGAAGAAGGAGTAGCCGCGGACCGTCTTTGCGCCGGGGACAGACAGCATGGTCGTCGTCAGTGGGTAGGTGACCTGATTCTCAACGATCTGGGGCGCCTGCCCGGGGTATGGCGTGCGGATGATGACCTGAACGTCGGAAAGGTCTGGCAATGCATCAACAGCGGTGTTTTTGACCGACCAGACACCCCAAGCCACCGCGAACACAGTAGCCAGCAGGATCAGAAAGCGGTTGGCCACTGACCAGCGAATTATGGCTGCGATCATGGCTGGCCCCCCAGCTTCTCGATGTGCTCAATGACCAGGCCCTCTTCGCTTTCACGCGCGCCGACACGGACGTGATCGCCGGTCTGCAACTTTGTTAGGAGCGATTGATCTGCAACCGGAAAGGACATTGTCATCCCAGGCATGTTCAGCGTCTTGAACGGCCCATGCGACAGGCCAACCATGCCATCTTCCAGGCTGACGATCGTACCTTCAGCCTCGTGCAGCGCAGGTTCTGTAGAAGTTGCAGGCTCCTCCAAACCCTGAGCGGTCAGCCCGCGTAGGCTCGCCTCTGAATCCAGGAGAAACTGACCGGACGCCACGACCTTCTGACCGGCTTCCAGCCCTTCAAGCACCTCTGTCTGGTCATCGAATTCCCGGCCTGTGCGAACCTCAATCGGGCGGTAACGGCCTTGATCCTCGGCCAGCATCACCAATGCGCGCCGACCGGTGCGAATGACCGCCTCGGACGGGATGACCAAGACATCTTCGACGTTGCGACTCAACGTCACCTCGGCCGTCATGCCGGGACGAAGCCGTTGTTGCGGATTAGGCAGTTCAACCCGGACGCGCACAGTACGGCTATCCAAGTTGGCTTGTGGTAGTACGGCCTGGATCGTCCCTTCCAGAACTTCACCTGCAAAGGCCGGGAGGCGCGCGTTGACCAGCTGCCCAGGCGCCACATTTGCAACCTGCGCCTCAGGCACCGCAACTTCTAACCATACCTTTTCCAGCCCATTAACACGTGCCAGAGACGCACCAGTGGATACGGTCATGCCCTCGCGAACGTCGAGGCTGTTCAGCACGCCGCCTATTGGACTCCTCACTGTCCAAACAGGGCGCGCTTTACCAGTTCGTTCTAGCTGCACTATGACTTCTGGCGGCATGCCAGCAAGGCGCAACCGCTGGCGAGCCGCTGCGAGCAGCTGGGGTTCGCCAATCCCTTTGAGCGCCAGGTACTCTTCCTGTGCGGCAACCCATTCGGGAACCAGCAGATCGGCTAGCGGCGCTCCTTTTTTGATGACGTCTTCCGGCGCTCGGTCATAGATGCGCTCAACAAAGCCCCCGGCGCGCGCCTGCACGACCGCTACGCGTCGCTCGTCGAACATCAATGCGCCTGTCGCTTCGAGCGACTGGCTGATCGATTCACGCGTTACGGTTGCCAAGCGCACGCCGAGATTCTGCGTCACGCTCGGGTCGATACTGATCGATGCCCCGTCGCTTCCCTCATCTGCATAGCGTGGAATCAATTCCATATCCATGAATGGCGACTTGCCCGGCTTATCGAACTTTTGCTGGGGGACCATAGGGTCATACCAATAGAGCACTTCCTTGTCTTCTTCTGCAGGCGATTGTCCGAAGGCTGCGGTAGGCAGACCGATTAGCGCTGCAGCGCTAATCATCAGAGGCAGACTGAAGGCGAGTACCAGCCGCTTGTGTTGAAATGTCATGGTCGGGTATCTCCAAAGGCGAAATGCAGGCGGGCATTGCTCAACGATCGATCGCGGGCGACGTCAATACGCCGTAGCCGGGTCTCCACAAGCTGTCGTCGCGCTTCGATCACAACGGTCAGCTCACCGCTTCCGGAGCGGTAATCGGCCATGGCAAGGCGGACCTTCTCTTCAGCGAGGGGTAGTAAGGTTTTGTCGAGGCGGATGAGTGCGCGGTCCAGACGCTGATACTCAGCGAGGTCAGTACTCAGCTCTTGGTTGTACAGGCGCAAGGTCGCTTGGCGCTGAGCCTCGATCTGGGCAAGGCGAGCTCGTTCGGCCGCGATCTTCGGATCCTGCCGAGAGCTGGTAAACAGCGGCAGGTCGAAGCTGACGCTGAGGTTCACCATGTCGCCGTACTCACGGCCACGTCGCAGGTAGTCGACCCCCCAACTCCAATCCGGTGTTTTCTCTGCGATGGCCTGGTGAACCTTTGCCTCCGCTTCACGAGTCATCGGGTCGAAGGCGAGTAACGCCGGGTGCCGGTTCAGGTTGTGCTGATAGTTATCAACGGCGGCAAGCCATTGCGGCCAGTCACCTGTAAGCGGCTGGCCTGCTAGCTCGCCTATCCAGCGCCGAAGGCCGGCCCGCGCAACAGCCTGGTTACGCAGCAGCTCATCCTCTTGTTCAGCCAGCAATGCTGCCTCTTGCCTCGGAAGTACGCTGTCTGCGGTTTGTCCGCTGCCGCCAGCAATGCGGGCCTCAACAGCCCGCGAAAGGAGCTGATTCTCGCTGTAAAGCTGCTTGAAAAGGCTTAGCTTCTGCTCGACCGCGAAGCTAGCGATCCATGCCTCGGCGGTTGCTTGGCGCACACCGAGACGTTCAACCGTTTGCTGGGCGTTTGCGAGCGCAACACTAGCCTGCGCGGCCTCGACACGAGCGCGCCTTTTCGCTCGGTTTGGCACATCTTGCATGACCCCAACCATTTGCATGGTCATGGCCTCTTGCTCCAACTGCCAGCGAGCGTCACCTTCGATGGGCACGCTTTGCAGTCCAAGCTTAAGTTTAGGGTCAGGAAGCTCGCCGGCAGGGATTGCAGCGCTGCGTGCGGCCACCAGGTTGGCGGCTTGCGCATGCAGCGAAGGCGCGTCTTGCTCGGCCACGCTCAGAGCTTGTTCTAAGGTCAAAGCGGACACTAACCCTGGAAACGAGAGCGCGCCCATGATCAAGGCGGCCACGTACGGCGGCGCCCAATAAATACGGGGTTTCATTTGCGAAGGATTCCTGATCTTTCATGCGAGCCAAAGGCGCGCGGTAGCCGGCCCGAATGCTCACTCGGGCGGTTCCTATAATTGATCGGAATTAGACGCGGGGTGGATGCCAGACGGCGTCTAAAAGGCTAGAGGGGATCAGGCCGTTATAGGGAGTGGTCACGGGTTTAGCAGCAGGCATCAGCTGGGCTTTTACTGAGACAAGCTGAAGGATACTTGCAGTTTTGCATTCTTGGCCCGTCTTGCAGACGGTCGCCGTTCCATGCTCATTCGCTTCACAGCACTCGTGTTCAGCACCGTCATCGGCGCCAACCATCGAAGCGTGGTCGGTCGTCATGGCGCCCACACCTTCCATATCGGACATCACGTGATGCCCGGACGATCCAACCGGCATGAGCATTTCCGCTATCCCATTGATCGGAAGCGCAAGCACTAGCAGCAGGATAAGGAAGGAGCGCATGTAGGACTTCATATTTTCAGCTTACGGGGCAATTCATGAGCAATCAATGAGGCAATCGGTCGCTTCGCAACCGAAGCCTAAGCCGACAGGCTTCAAACTACACGCGCTTGACGGAGCCGGAGGGCGTTGAACACAACCGATGCTGAGCTGAGGCTCATGGCCAGGGCAGCAATCATCGGAGACAGCAACAGTCCAAAGAACGGATAGAGCAGACCTGCAGCAATCGGGATGCTCAGCCCGTTGTACATAAAGGCAAACACACGGTTCTGACGAATATTGCGAACAGTCGCCACCGATAGCGTCCGCGTACGCAGCATCCCCCAGATCTGCCCATCGCTACGCCAACACAGCCCAGGCGAGCGCCGATGCATTGTTATTCCGGTCGCTTGCCCGCTGTCCTCCTTCACCTTCATCCCGCAGAAGGGGTCTGTGGGTGCTGCTGCAGTACCTTTCGTCTGGTCGGGCTGGTGATGGCACTGCGGAGAGTACATACGGGCACCTTATGGATTGGTCAGCAACGAACGTGGCCTACTGCAGGGCGTTGTGGTTTTTTTCCCAATGCTTGCAGCGTGCGACAACCAACATACGCAAAGCGTCCTGACCAAAGGCTGAACTAACCATTACATTTCTGTCAGTTTCTCGGCATGTCAGTACGAATGTTGAAGCGAACAGCTGGAAAAGTAGCTCGCACAAATACTTCTTACTGGCCTAGCCTAGGCCTCCATAGTCCGATGCTCGGCCGTATTCATTGATGAAATACCGAACCGTGCAAAGCATAAGCAGCGCAGGTACTCTGTTTTGATAGAAGCCGTAATTTTCGATGTCTATGGCACGCTCCTGCAAATCGGTGAACGACGGCGGCCATTTCGCAAGCTTTTAGAACAGGCACGTAGCCAAGGTCGTCAACCTAGGACCGATGATGCCAGAACATTGATGACACGAAACGTGGGGCTCGCCGGCGCCGCCAGCCTGTTTGGTACACAGCTAAATAACGATGAGCTTGCCGCTCTGGAGCTTGATCCAACCAGCTCAATGCCGTCTGGCGTTTGACCTCAAGCTGCATGGCGCGCTGCTCGGCCTCGGCCCGGACAACGGAGGCCTCGGCCAACTGACGGCGGGCCTGGCGTTTGTCGCCATTGGGAACCTCTTGCATGAGCCCAATGCGGCGCATGGTCATCGAATCACGATTCAGGGTGTAACGATCAGGCCCCTCGATGGGCAGGTTGTCGATGCCGAGAATCAGCTTGGGATCGGGCAGGGCGTCTGCGGGACCTACGGCCTGCTGTGCCGAGGCGACCTGTGCTTGTCGTGCCAGGTTCTCAGGTGCGCGCTGTTCGGCGAGTGCCTGCGCTCGTTCGAAGGTTAGGGGCTGCGCCTGTGCAGCAACCCAGGGAACTGCCAAGAATGCGGCAGCAAACACACCGAGATAGCCACGGTGTAGGAAAAGGAAAGCGGGCATGCTTTCGCCTCCAATGCGATTGATCGAGGTCGCCACCAAAAGCGTGGTCGCGACGATGCGCCTGGTTTAAAGGCGCGAAGATCACTGCATTAGACGAAGCGAGGAGGGCGCCAGAGTCCTGCGGGCTCCCGCTTAATCACCGACTGGGTCAGCAATATCTCGGGGCGTGAGGGAAGAGGGGATATGCTCTTGATAACGGTGGCCTGGAGAAGTCCTCCGGTCTTGCATTCCTGGCCGGATTTGCAGGGGGACTTACTGGCCATCCCATCAGACTTATCCATTTGCTCGCAGCACGGAGCATCGGCCATTGCATGACCCTGATGATCGGCGCTCTGCATCGGGCAAGGTTGTGCAGGCATGCTGAAAGCCGTACCGCCGAAGCTCGGCAGCACGAGGCTAGCAATCATTACCAGGATCAATCCAATCCGACGCACAGCAATTCACCAGGCGGGGCGATAGGGCGACGATAGCAGATTGCCCCGGGGCATGAACGCTCGTTTTGACAATAACAGTGCTTCGTTGATTTGGATCAAACAGAGTGTCATGCAGGGTATCGGGCTCAACTGGTAGCTCCGTTTAACCGGATTTCTCAGCTCGTAGGGTTCGCACCACCCATTCGGCGCGCTAGCACAAGACCGGCCTCGCTAGCCGTTAAGTCGAGCCCCTAGGTGCTTGGGTCCTAGTCAAACATCTGTGGTTAGCCGAGGTGCAGGAGCTGCCTGCTTCGGGCATACCCAATCAGGCACCAAAAGCGAATTCTATAATTGTTCTATAATCACTCTATAATCGACTATAAACCCGGTTCTAGAGCGCTCGGCGCTGCCTAAGAAGCCGATCAGTTGCTGTATGCATGTGTCACTTAGATACTGCATACAGGGGTAACCATCCGGCAAAGACATCTGGTTGGCGAGACTGCTTTCGGCTCGGCAGTAACGAAATGGCCAGTCATAATGGACGACAGTCCGCAGCCCTTCGTTGCGTAGGAGTAGCCCATCATGATCTGCCCAATCGAAACCCGGGTTATCACGGCTCACGTCCCAGTATAGCTAGCTGAGAGAGTCGATCAGATGGCCGCACATCTGGGCCGCTCCACGGACTGGATTCTCAAGCAAGCCTTGGCCACATGGATTGATCAGGAAGAAGAGCGCGGCCGCCTGACCCGAGCGGCCCTGGCCGATGTGGACGCAGGCCGCGTGATCGATCACCAAGCAGTTCAGGCCTGGGCCGACAGCCTTAGCAGCAATACACCGCTGCCGGTGCCTCGCTGAAGGTCATTTGAGTAGGTGACCAGTAAGCGTACGGGGAATACGTCTTGCGCAGGTCAGCCCGGCATCCATTGATGCGGCAACAGGTGCTCAATCTCACTGGCCTTCTACGTCGGCAACCGCGTCAGTACATCGTTGAGGTACGCGTACGGATCATGCTCGCTCATGCGTGCCGACTGGATCAGGCTCATGATCGCTTGACCGTTATGATGTGTCACCCAGCGGCAATGTGATCACCGCCGCTTCTTCAGCCGGCCGCCCGGCAGTCGCTTGTACCGGCACGAATGCCGGCAGGCCGGGGGGCGGTCGAGGTAAATCGGCAGCCACTTGCGGATCACGTTGGCGTTGATGCCGTGGCTGATGGCGACGCCGGAAACTGTGGCCCACCGGTTGCCGGCATTCCTGCGCGACCTGGGCCTTGAAGGTTTTTGGATAGGAGCTTCGTTGGCGCATGGGAATCCTGGCGATAAGGGTGATCGCGTCCGCTAAAAGATGGGTGGCCACCATCACCCTTAATGCTGGAGTTCAGAAGGTGTGTTCACCGGGCGCTTACATACAAGGATTCCATCATCGAAGTCGAGAAGGAAATCCCGGACCACCGGAAGCTCGCCATTGAGGTGAAGAAAGTTAAGCTCGTGGAAACGAGCGAAAGTCTCGAAAAGTGGCTGTGGGTGTTGCGGCATGGGAGGATCGACCTGAAAGAATGCATCTAAATCAGCGCTTCTGGATCAGTATAGAGCAATATCCGGGTCTGGTGATTATCGGATATTACAAGTACCTTGACCGCAAGCTGGTCGTTACTTCACTCACGGTAATATCTGCCGTAGGTGTAAGCGATACTCGTAATACGTAGATCTCGCTGCAGTTCGGCGGGCTCGCGGGTTTGACCAGCACTCCTCGCGCCACTGTCCCTCAAAAACCTGAGGCTAGATCCAAGTAAAACATTCCAATGATCACCACATTCTCCTGAAGAGGTAATAGCCGCATGCACCTGCCTGAGAGCTCCTTGGACAATATCTCGAATTTGACGAACAGAAAGCCCCGGACGCCCATAGCTAGTCTCCAACATGGGTACTCCCTCATCTTGCTTCGGCAACGGCGATAGACCTCGGCTTTTCCGGTAGCGTTTCAGATAGGGCAAGAATTTTGGGTTGACTGCGAGCCTTTGCGACGGCGTGCCTGGAGCATCTAGCACCAGCCACCACTTGCCGTCCTCAAGCACGAAGCAATCCATACTTGGACAGTATTCGCCAGATTTTGCGAGATCCGCAGCTCGCAAGTACATAAAAACCGTCGCCGCCACTATAAAAAGAGCACGCTCGTCTGTCGGATTGACTACTGCGCGGCACTCTAGAATCCGTAATACATGATATAGCTGGTCTGAACTAAGATATCTGCGAACAGGGTAAATCCCACTCTCTGCATTTCCATTGTGCGATCGAGACGCAGTGACAGGATTGAGTGCTGCCGCATCTTCTGCATGGAGAAAATTGTAAAAAGAACTACAGATGCTGTGTATCTGTCGCAAGGTACCCGTAAACGGTCGATAGGAGTCAGCCTCTGTTTGGCTTCGAATATCGAAAGGTCGCCAGCCTTCGTTAAAAGTCCAATTCCCATCATCTTGAATAAATCGGACCGCCGGCGCAGCACCGACCCAATTCGAAGGTGGCTTTTTGCAGAAAGAGAGGAACTGTCCAAATTGATCACGGTTTAACGTCAACGCCGATTTTCCGGCAAAAACCCAGCTCCAAAGAAGCAAGCGCTCAACAAATGTACGGTAATTACCGAAAGTCCCCGGGGCACGGTTATGGCGCGCAAGGAAGCGCAGGCTCCATTTAAAATCCTTCTCGACATCAAGCTCAGTCGAGAAACTCTTGAGGTAGGCCGCAACACAGGGGTAGCGAGCATAATACTGCTCGATGCCCAGGACCATTGACTCGGGACCGGCAAAGAGTGGATGCGGGTCTATGGTGTATGCTGGCATCGGAGACTCCAGCGGCCGGTGGCGAAATCTAGAGTTGCGTTCCGTAACCGTAGCAGAGCATTTCTAGTCTTGTTTTTATTTTTTTTAACCAGTCAAAATTGCTTCAGGAGTCCACTTTTTTGACTGTATATCGGCGGGCAACGAAAGGGTCTCCAGGATCCTGCAGCTTCCATATCATTGATTAATCTGTATTTTTTTTGAGCAAGATTTGTCTCTTTTATTGTCAGGAGCCACAGAGCTGGCAGACGCAACTCATATCCAATTTAACATAATATAGATTATGCGAAGCGCCTCATTTGTCCTGGTCCAGGTCTTCACAGCGTGAGCGCCAAGCCAGTTCATCCTCAACAAGCCGGTGCTGCGTAGTTAGCCAGTTGTACAGCTCGCGCAGCTCGTCATC
>Ga0172375_10006240_pt1 | contig 16815 bp, 14 predicted proteins | sample LakKiv1m_FD_114537 | JGI IMG/M metagenome (GOLD analysis project Ga0172375, IMG submission 114537) | Freshwater microbial communities from Kabuno Bay, South-Kivu, Congo - kab_092012_11.1m | ecosystem: Environmental > Aquatic > Freshwater > Lake | place: Democratic Republic of the Congo...
CGGCTTAGCGGACAGTGTGACCGGCGCTTTGGTGCTCTTGCCGGTCGCAGTCTTGGAAGCGGATCGTGCCGACGGTTTGGCGCCCGCCGTAGTGGTCTTGCTGGTCATCGTCGTCGTCTCCCTGCTTCGAGCCGCGCCGGCTCCCGCGTCACACCGCTCGCTCCCTTTCGATCGAACGCCAGGCGATGTCGCGGCGAAACTGCGCGCCGCTCCAAGAAATTCCAGCGATCGCGTCGTAGGCCTTGGCGGTGGCTTGTTCGGCGCGCGCGCCGCGCGCGCACACACCCAGCACGCGGCCGCCGGCCGTCACCCAACGTCCCGCGCCGTCACGTTTGGTGCCGCTGTGAAACACCTGCGCTTTGGCGCAGCCGCCGCGCTGGTCGAGCCCGTCGATCGTGTCTCCCTTGCGGATCTGACCGGGGTATCCGGCCGCCGCCATCACCACGCACACCGAACTCTCGCGCTCCCACTGCGGCGCGACGTCACTCAGGCGACGGTCGATGGCCGCCTCGAGCAGATCGAGCAGACTCGAACGCAACCGCAACATGATCGCCTGACACTCGGGATCGCCAAAGCGCACGTTGTACTCGAGCACCTTGATGCCCGACTCCGAGATCATCAGACCGGCGTACAGCACGCCGCGATAGTCGATGCCGCGCGCGGCCAGCGCCGCCACGGTCGGCCCGATCACGCGGCGCATCACTTCGTCGTGGATCGCAGGAGTCACGACCGGCGCCGGCGAGTACGCGCCCATTCCGCCGGTATTGGGTCCCTGGTCGCCGTCGAAGATGCGCTTGTGGTCCTGCGACGTGGCCAACGCGAGCGAGTCGCGCCCGTCGGTGATGGCCATGAACGAGGCTTCTTCGCCGGCGAGGAATTCCTCCACCACGATGCGGCGTCCGGCCTCGCCGAAAGCGCCGCCTTCGAGCATCTCGTCGATCGCGCGATCAGCTTCGGCTGCCTCTGCGCAGATCACCACGCCTTTGCCGGCTGCCAGGCCGTCGGCCTTGACCACCAGTGGGAAGCCGAGCTCGCGCGCGAAGGCGCGCGCCGCAGCCGCTTCGGTGAACTCTCCGTAGGCGGCAGTCGGTACGCCGGCCTCGACCAGCAGGCGCTTGGTGAAAGCCTTGGAGGCCTCGAGCTGCGCTCCGGCGCGATCGGGTCCGAAAATGCGCAAGCCGCGCGCGCGGAACTCGTCGACGATACCGGCGGCAAGCGGAGCCTCGGGACCGACCACGGTCAGGTCGATGCCCTCGCGCGCGGCGAACTCGGCCAGCCCCGCGATGTCGGTCGCCTCGATCGCGACGCACTCGGCCACCGCGGCGATCGCGTCCGAGCCGGGCGCCGCGTACACCTGCGGCGCACGCGGATCGTTGGCGATCTTCCAAGCCAGCGCGTGCTCGCGCCCCCCGCTGCCGACGACCAGGACCTTCATCGCATCACCGAAGCGCTCAGTGTCGGACTGTTCACGAACGCTCGTAGCGAGAGCGCCAAAGGTGCGCCAGCTCGGGCCGCGCGCAGCGATGAGCGACGCAGGCGTACTCGCGGCACGTCGAGGAGCGAAGAACGAGCACGGCCCGAGATAACGTGCATTTGGCGGTCGTAGTAGTAGAGGGCTTCATGAATAGTCCGGGCTAGTGCCGGAAGTGGCGCACGCCGGTGTGCACCATCGCCATGCCGTGTTCGTCGGCCGCAGCAGTGACTTCGGCGTCGCGCAGACTGCCGCCCGGCTGAATCACCGCCTTCGCGCCGGCCGCCGCACACACGTCGAGACCGTCGCGGAACGGGAAGAACGCGTCCGAGCCCACCACGCAGCCTTCGATCGTCAGGCCGTGTTCGCGAGCCCTTGCGACCGCGAGACGCGCCGAATCGACGCGGCTCATCTGTCCCGCCCCGACTCCGACGACGTGGTCTTCGTGGGCCAGCACGATCGCGTTGGACTTGACGTGCTTGGTGACTTTCCAGGCAAAATCCAGCGCGCGAAGCTCGGCCGCGGTCGGCCGGCGTTTGCTCACAACCTTGCACTCGGCGGCGCGCGAGCCGGTCAGATCTCGGGTCTGAACCAGCAGTCCGCCGAGCACGCGCTTCATGTCGAAGGCTTTCTCGCCGCCGCGTCGCCGCGAATCGACTTCGATCAGGCGGATGCTCTGCAGTTTCTTGGTCGAGTTGAAGAGTTCGAGAGCCTCGGGCGTGAACGACGGCGCGAGCACGATTTCCAGGAAGACGTCCTTCATCGCTTCGGCTACCGCCAGGTCGACTTCGCGATTGAAGCCGACGATGCCACCGAAGATCGACACCGGGTCGCAGCGTCGTGCCTTCTCGAAAGCCTCGCGCGGTCCGGCCGCCACCGCCACGCCGCACGGGTTGGTGTGCTTCATCGCCACGCAAACCGGCTCGTCGAACTCCATCACCAGTTTCAGCGCAGCGTCGGCATCGACGATGTTGTTGTAGGAGAGTTCCTTGCCGCCGAGCACACGCGCAGCGGCGATCGACGGACCGTCGATGTGCGGAGCCCGGTAGAACGCCGCGCGCTGGTGCGGATTCTCGCCGTAGCGAAGTCCCTGCACGAGTTGCCACTGCTGGTGCAGGGTCTCGCCGAACTCAGCCGGGCCTTTGTCGTCGCCCAGCGCGTCGCGACCAAGCCAGTCGGAGATCATTCCGTCGTAGGCAGCAGTTGCCCGATACGCCTTGCGTGCCAGGCGCCGGCGCGTGGCCAGCGAGACTTCGCCGCTGCCGCGCAGTTCTTCGAGCACGCCGTCGTAATCGGCCGGCTCGACCACGACGGTGACGTCGGCGTGGTTCTTGGCCGCCGACCGCACCATCGACGGGCCGCCGATGTCGATGTTCTCGATCGCCTCCTCGTAGCTGCAGCCGCGTGCCGTGACTTCGGCGAACGGATAGAGGTTGACGCACACCAGATCGATCGGCTCGATCTTCTGCTCGGCGATCTGCGCAACGTGCGAGGGATCGCCGCGACGCGCGAGAATGCCGCCGTGGACGCGCGGGTGCAGCGTCTTGACGCGGCCGTCGAGGATCTCCGGAGAGCCGGTGTGTTCGCTGACGTCGATCACCGAAAGCCCGGCTTCGCGCAGCGATCGCGCGGTGCCGCCGGTGGAAAGTATTTTCACACCCAGCTCGGCCAGACCGCGCGCGAAATCTACCAGACCTTGTTTGTCGCTGGCGCTCAGAAGCGCGGTACGCACCGCGCACTTACCGTTGCTCATTTGCTGCTCACCCTCTAGTTGTCGATTGCCGTTGTCTATTGCGTGCTGCCAAATGCGCCGGTATTCGTCGTTCGATTACGTCCGGCGCTCGTCTTAGGTTTTGTCGTTCGCGAAGATCGTCCGCTGCCGCGGTCCCGCACTGCGCCGCCGTGTGCGTCACTCCATGATTCTTTCCACCCGCTTGCCTACCCGAGTCACCAGCTCGTACGCAATCGTCCCGGCCCTCGCGGCCATCTCTTCGACACAGATGCCGCCTCCCCACATCGTCACCACACTGCCGACTCGGACGCCGTCGATGCCGGTCACGTCGATCATCGTGTGGTCCATGCACACCCGTCCCACCACCGGCGCTTCGCGCCCTTCCACCAGTACGGTGCCGAGGTTGCCCAGCTGACGCGGATAACCGTCGGCATAGCCGCAGCGCACCGTCGCCACCCGCGTCGGGGCCTTGGTGTGATAGGTGTGTCCGTAACTCACGCCTTGATCCGTCTCGATGTCGGCAACCCGCACGACGCACGCCTGCAAGCGCATGACCGGCCTGAGCGCAGCGCGCCCCCTGAGCCCGGCGTCGGGGTGCAGACCGTAGAGCATGATGCCCGGCCGCACCATTTCCAGGTGTGCTTCCTTTCTGGTGAGGATGGCAGCGCTGTTGGCCAAGTGGCGCGGCAGGCCCAGGCCGGCCTCGCGCAGCGCCCGATCCGCACCGAGCAGGCTCTCGAGCTGGCCCGAGGTGACTTCGCCCGTCACCGACTCGGCCTGGGCAAAGTGCGAACATATCGCCGCCGCGCGCACGCCCTCCAAGCCGGCGACGCGGCGGACAAAAGCGACGGCGTCACCGGGGCCGACGCCGAGGCGGTGCATGCCGGTGTCGATCTTGACGTGGACGGCCACCTCACGGCCCACGGCGCGCGCGCGCGCGGCCAGAGCTTCCACCACTTCGAGTTCCTGAGTGACTACTTCGGCACCGGTCTCGACCACCTCGCCCGCCTCGCCCGGCACGATGCCGCCGAACAGCAGGACACGAGCGTGCGGCGAAATCCGCGAGAGCAGCGCAGCAAGTTCGGCAGCTTCGACTTTGGTTGCCACCCCGAAAACGGAGCAACCGGTGGCGGCCAGCGCCGCCGCACAACCGCGCACACCGTGCCCGTAGGCGTCGGACTTCACCATCGCCATGACGGTGACGCTATCGCCGACCAGACGCCGGGCCTCGCGATAGTTCGAGACCAGAGCGCCGCTGTCGATGCGAGCGACGGGGATGCTGGAGGGAGCCGCTAGGGCGGCCATGACGCGCAATACCAAGGCACCGGCAAGTTGTAAAACCGGACTCTCGGCGCTACTCAGACCGCCATGCACGTGCGCGTCAACGGTGAAGACAAGGATCTCGGCGAAGGCCTGAGCGTGGCCGACGTAGTGGCGAGTCTCGGCCTGGCCGGCCGCCGCGTCGCGGTCGAGTACAACCGCGCGGTGCTGCGTGCGGACGATTGGACCTCGACCACGGTGCGCGAGAACGACGCACTGGAAATCGTCCACTTCGTCGGAGGAGGCTGAACTTGCCAAAGGATATTTTCGACTCGTTCGAGCTTGCCGGGCGTAACTACCGGTCACGGCTGCTGGTCGGCACCGGCAAGTACGCCGACTTCGAGCAGACGCGGCTGGCGATCGAAGCGTCGGGAGCCGAGATCGTCACCGTGGCGGTACGCCGCGTGAACATCACCGACCGGGGAAAACCCAACCTGCTCGATCACATCGACCCCAAGCGCTACACCATCCTGCCCAACACCGCCGGCTGCTACACTGCCGACGACGCCGTCCGCACCTGCCGCCTGGCCCGCGAAGCCGGCGTCGGCAAGCTCGTCAAACTCGAAGTGATCGGTGACGAGAAGACCCTTTTCCCGGATGTTGCCGCCACCATCGAAGCGGCCAGAGTGCTGGTCAGCGAAGGCTTCGACGTGCTGCCCTACATCACCGACGATCCGGTAGCGTGCAAGCGCCTCGAAGAACTCGGCTGCAAGGCCGTGATGCCGCTGGCCGCACCGATCGGCTCGGGGCTCGGCATCCGCAACCCGTACAACATCCGCATCATCATCGAACAGAGTTCGGTACCGGTGATCGTCGATGCCGGGGTCGGCACCGCCTCTGATGCAGCTGTCGCACTCGAACTGGGCTGCACCGCCGTGCTGATGAACACCGCGATCGCCGGGGCCAAGGATCCGTTGCTGATGGCCCACGCGATGAAGCTCGGCGTCGATGCCGGGCGCGCCGCCTACCGGGCCGGCCGCATGCCGAAGCGATTGTACGCGACCGCCTCGTCACCGCTGACTGATCTGCTCAGTTAGCAGACTGAAGAAACGTCGTGAGCCCGTTCAAAATGGTCCAGATGCAAGGCGCGCGCGAAACGCCGCGAGCGGAGGCGTAGCGTAGCTACGTCGTAGCGAGTGGTTTCGCGCGCAACGCCGCAGATGGGCCATTTTCAACGGGCTCCTAGCAGCCCGTTGCGCGTTCCGGCAAACCGGCGCATGCCGCGCCTAGCCCTGGTCACCGGCGACTTCCGCGACCAATCGGACTTGGCAAGGCGAGCGCGGCTCGCGTTGGAAGGAGGCGTGCGCTGGGTTCAGCTGCGCGCCAAGCAACTCGGCGGGCGTGCGCTCTATGAAAGCGCAACGATGCTCAGAGCTTTGACGCGCGACTTCGAGGCAATGCTGATCGTCAACGATCGTGTCGACATCGCGCTGGCGGCCGGCGCCGACGGCGTACACCTGCCGGGCAGCGGCCTGGCGGTCACGGACACTCGCAGACTGGTCGGCGAGAGGTTGCTGATCGGAACGTCGGTGCACTCGCGCGCAGAGATCGAAGCCGCCGACCCGCAAGTCCTCGACTACGTCCAGTTCGGCCCGGTCTACGACACGCCGTCCAAGCGTGCCTTCGGCAATCCCCAGGGCATCGCGGCCTTGGCCGAGGCTGCGCAGACCGCCCGCCGCTCGGGGCTGCTGCTGGTCGCGATCGGGGGCGCGGGGCCTCTGCACGCTCCCGAACTGGCGGGAGCCGGGGCCGGCGCAGTCGCTGCCATCGGCGCGATCTGGAATGCAGCCGACGTTCGGACAGCCGCGCAAGAATTCGTCGCGGCTGCCGAGGCTGCCTTTGCGCGCTGCAACGCCGCGCCGGCTATCAGTTGACGGCAACGTAGATCTTGACGCCGCGCCGCGCCAGGTCACCCAGATGCGACTCCACGCACCGCTCGGCCTCGCCGCGGGCAACGCCATCGACGTCGATGCGTACCGCATCCACGCCGTAGAGGGCTCGGTCTCTGAGCCCGTCGAGTTCGTAGCCGTCAAAACTGCCGGACATGAAGATCATCGTGTTGCGCGAGCCGGTGAGTTCCAGCCGAGCCCGAAAGCAGGGAAAGTGGTCTGCATTCGGAATCATCGTCGTCATTTCGGTCGTCTCCATCACCGCTGAGGCGGGCGCTTGCCAAGCGTCGAGTTTGGGTCGGGGCGCGTGGCAACGGCCGTGCCCGGTTCGTGGGTGGCCTCCGACCTTCGCCTCGTATAGCTAGACATCGTGCACAGCACCGCGGGCTTGGCGACCCTTCAAGAAGAGCTGTCCCTGGAGCCTACCGATCAGTTCGAATTCCGAATCGACCTGAAGGCCCTCGGCCTCGACCCCGACCTCACGCAGATGTTGGTCGAGCGAGGTCCACTGTGTTTCCTCGACTTCGAAGCCACCGGCCTCGATCCGGCCAGCGACCAACTGATCGAGGCGGGCGCAATCGTGGTCGAGCCCGGTGAGTGTTTTGTACGTGTCTTCAATTCGTTCCTGCATACGACGCACGAGCTCACCCCTTTCATCAAGAGGCTGACCGGAATTTCTCAGAAAGATGTTTCGGGCGCGCCTCCGCTAACCGAGGTCGGGCCGGCTCTTGACAGATTCATCGGCTCGGCGCCGGTGGTGGCGCACAACGCGGCTTTCGAGAAGAGCTGGCTGACTCAGGGGATCAGCGCGCGCTTTGGCCGCCACCCGTTCCTGGACACGGTCGAGTTGCTGGCGTTGGTCTACCCCGACAGCCCCAACATGAAGCTCGACACTTTCTGCCGCGACAAACTCGGGCGCGGCGAGCGCCACCGCGCCCTCGACGACGCGCTCGACATGCTCAGGGTGGTGGTCAACGTGCTCGGCGAATCGCGGCGCGGCTCGCCGGCACCGGCCAACGCCGCCGCAGCGCTGCTGCACTTCTATCCGGCCTCGCCGTGGCGCGAGCGCATCGACGGAGCGGTGGGATTCACCTTCGCCGAGAGCGTCGCCCGCGAGGCTGCCCCTGCAACTGCTGGTGCGGACGTATCCCTGCCTCCGGTGCCGTTCGTCAAGTCGGCGATCGAAGCCCGGCTGCGCGACGTCGAGCAGGTGCGCCGGGTGCTGCCGAACTACGAATTCCGTCCTGGGCAGCTGCAGTTCTTCGACCACGTCTTCGATTGTTTCGCGGCCGCGGACGGCAAGACGGTAGCGGCCGGCGAAGCCGGCACCGGCATCGGCAAGACGCTGGCCTACCTCGCGGTGGCGATCCCGTACGCGCGCCACAGCGGCAGCCAAGTGGTGCTCTCCACCTCGAGCAAGCTGCTGCAAACCCAGTTACTGGAGAAAGACATCCCCGCCGCGGCGCGCCTGCTCGGCTACCCGGAGCTGCGCTACACGGTGATGAAAGGCCGCGCCAACTACGTGTGCCGGCGCCGGCTCGACCGTTTCCTGACCTCGCGCCAGCGCCAGCCGTCGCTCGACAACGACGAGGCGTTCGCGTCGGCATTGCTCGCCGCCTTCTCGAGCAGCGCCAGCCACGGCGAAATCGACCGCATCCCGGGCGTGCTCTACCAGATCAACCCGGTCTTCGAGCGCTGCGCGCGCGAAGTCACCAGCGCCGACGCCGACGAGTGCCGCCGCCAGACCTGCGAGAGCACCGGCGGGCACTGCGTGTTCCGCAGCGCACGCCACCGTCTCGAAGCCGCCGAGATCGCGGTCGTCAACCACGATCTGTTGCTGCGCTGGCCTCCCGACTACCCGCCGCTTCGTCACCTGATCCTCGACGAAGCTCACGAACTCGTCGACAAGGCCGACGGCGCCTACGCGCGCAGCGCCGAAGGCGTCGAGCTGGCTCACCGTCTCGAGGAAATTCTCGGGATGCGCGGCTCGCCGCCGCTGGCCAACGACGACGAAACGCTGGTGCGAGCGCGCCGCGCGTTGGCGTGCGTAGCCAAAGTCGGCGAAGCGGCGCGCGCGGTGGTCAAGAGCGAAGGCGGCGAGCAGGTATTCCAGTTCGGACGCGACGAGCTGCTGATTCCGCCCGGCGGTCCCGGCCCGGAGTGGAAAGAGATCATCGACGCCGCGCTCGAACTCGCGCGCGACATCAAAGCGCTGGCACTGCGCTTCGGCGCGGGCGCGCAAGACGGAGACTCGCCCGGCGCGAAGCTTCGCGAAGTGCTCGAAGAATCGGCGGCAGTGCTCGAACACGCCCTGCCCTATCCGAAGTCGGAGATGTACGTGTTCCGCCTGCGCGGCCTGGCGCGCACCAACGCCGCGTCGTGGCGTTTCATGGCCACCCCGGTACTACCGGCGGACGACTTCCGCGAACACGTGCTCGAGCGCGCCGAAACACTGTTCGCCACTTCGGCCACGCTGGCGGTGAGCGGAGAAGACGACGGCGCGATGCGCGAGCTTTGTCTGGCGCGCGAGGCCGGGCCTCGCTATCGGATCTTCCCCGCGGTCGAGAGCCCGTTCGACTACCCGCGCAACCTGCGGATCCTGTTCCTTTCCGACGCCACCGATCAAGCCGCGCTGGTCGATCGCACCACGCGCGCGACGGCGATCGTCGCGCGCAAACTCGGCGGCCGCACGCTCGGCCTGTTCACCAGCCGTGACCGCATGATCCGCGTCGCCGACCTGCTGGCCGGTCGCCTTGCAGACGACGGCATCACGGTGATGACGCCGGCCGCCGGCAACAGCGATCCGCACGAATTGGTGCGCAGCTTCATGGACAGCCCGCGCGCGGTGCTGCTCGGTGCGCGCGCGTTCTGGCAGGGAATCGACATTCCGGGCGAGGCCTGCCAGGCCGTCATCATCGAGAAGCTGCCGTTCGACGTGCCCGGCGATCCGCTGCTGCAACGAAGAGCGGAAGTGTTGTTCGGGCGCGGCAGCCGCGCCTTCAGCGACTACCAGTTGCCGCGCATGCTGCTACGGCTCAAACAGATGATGGGACGCCTGATCCGCACGCCCACCGACCACGGCATCATCGTCGTCGTAGAACCGCGCATCGACAAGCCGTACTTCAGACGCATCCTCGAATCGTTGCCGCCCGGCGCCGCACACCAGCGCGTGCGGCTCGACGAACTCGGACTGGCCGTCGACGATTTTCTGGCGCGGCACAAGTAACGAGGTAACGACCCTCAATACGTCTTGATTATCTCGTGAGGGCAGGTCTGCCAACGCACGCCTTCGGCGTCGGGCGGCTGCGGCACCACCAGCACTACCGCTCTACTTCCGAGCAGCACGGGTTTCACCTTCTCTCCGAGCCGCACGCGGTCTTCAGTGCGAAGCTGATCGCCTTCGAGTGTTTGCACGCAATCGACGGCCGGGTGGGCGACCAGCGTGGCCACCGTGACACAGCCTCCGACGGAGCCGAGTTCGAGCCGGCCGCGCAGCCGGCCGTCGTTGCCGCCGAGCCTGAGGCCGGCCCCCGCCAGCGCACCGATCACTCCCTGGCCGCTGCCTCCGTGCTCGGAGAGATGGACCCCGAGGTCGCGCGCCAGCGCGTACGCGGCCTCTTTGGTGAGAACCTGGGACTTGGCCGCCAGTCCGAACGCGCACAGAGGGCCGGCATCGGCGAGTTCCGACATCACGACCACGCACAGGCCGGGATCGGAACCCGCCGCGCTCTGGCGTGCGAGGAAATCACCGGCGTGATCGACCAGCATTTCCAGGCCGCAGTCGGGCACCTCGGCAGCGAAACACATCGCGCTGTTGTGCGACGTATACGGAATGTCGGGGTGTACGAAGAGTTGGTGGCGAGTGATGAAGGTGCTGCGTCCCCAGCCGTCCTGATCGATCTGACCCGCCAGTATCGCAGCCAGATGGCCGGTGCCGCGGCTTTCCAGATTGTCGGTGTCGTCGATGCAGACCAGGACTTGCATCGGTCAGTTGCCGCCCGCGCGCGGCGGGATCACGCCGCGCGCTTCGAGGCGGCGCAGCACCGGAGGAATGCACAGCCCACCGGCAGCGCCGAACAGCAAGGCAGCGACCGATTCGAGCGCAGCGTGTTGCACGACGATGTCAGAGTCCATTCCGACCATCAGGTCCATCGCGGCACTGCCCGCGAACTTGGTCGCTCCGGCGACCGCACCGACCAGCGCACACTTGGAGTAGCTGCCGAAGAGACCCGGCGCCGCCAGCGCACTCGCATCGATGACGGCGCCGGGCAGCAGGAAGTTGAGCAACAGCAGCGGACCGCCGCGCCCCATTCCCAACGCCACCGATCCGGCGCCAGCCAGCAACCCGGTCAGCGTCGCGGACCAACGCGCAGCGACACAGCCGCGCGCCAGCAACAAGAAGAACACCGTCAGGAACATCGCGTGGCCCGAGATTCCCAGGTGCCAGCGCATCGCACCTTTGGCCACCAGCAGGAAGACGGCACAGAAACCGATGAAGAGTGAGTCTTTGAGCGGCAGGCGGTTCATCGCACGTTTATCGCTTCACCTTTCGCGCCGGCAGATGCGCCGCCGGGCCTTTCGCGGTCGTGACTCGATTTCCCCTTTCGCCGCGCTGGCCGCCCACGACGACCCCGGCACTCCGCGGGCTGTTCGCACTTGTACCTCGATCTCGTTCACGACGCTCATTTCAGTTTCCGGGCCAGCGGGTACGGTGAGGGTAGCACCCGAAGTCGCGAGCGCGCGCAGCCACGGCGATGTGTTCGGCGAGCGCCAACCCGCGGACCACGGCGGGTACCACCACGCAGTGGATCAGGTCGGGCCAATTGCGCGGCCACACAAGATCGCGAGGCAGGATGCGTGCGCCGCGCATCACCTGTGCTTCGTAGATCGTGCGGATTTCGGCGAGCAGCATCGGCACGAACTTCAGGCACACCGTGAGCACGAAAGCCGTTCGGTCCGGCAGCACTCGCGCCATCGCGCGCTCGAGGTCGGCCTGAGAGGTACCGTGGACCACGATCATACCCGGCGCGAATGCCAGAAAGAGCTGCCACGAAGTGCGCAGCGCGGGCCATACTCCTTGCGCAACGCCGAAGCGCAGGCAGTAGAGTCCGCCGATCACGGCCGTCTGCCACGCCAATACGCGAAGTGCGTGCCGTACCAGCCGCGCGTCGGTTCTGAAGCACAGAGCCAGCACGGCGTTGGCCGCGGTCAACGCAATCAGTGCCACCGGAGCGCGGACGCTGAGCGCCAGTATCGACAGCACCACCGACGCCACCAAAGCCAGCCCCGCCGAAAGAACGGCGTCGCGTCCGCGATGCCGGCCGGCGCCGGGACGCGCCGCCGCCAAAGACGCTGGGTCTGCACTAGCAGAAGAAGCGTCGTGAGCCCGTTCAAAATGGTCCACATGCAAGGCGTGCGCGAAAAGCCGCGAGCGAAGGCGTACTTCTGTACGCCGCAGCGAGTGGTTTCGCGCGCAACGCAGGAGATCGCCCATTTTCAATGATGGGCTCTTAGGCTGCGGCAAGCGTTCCACCTTCTACGACCCAGGTCGCGTGAGCCCACTGCCTCGCTGTGCAGCCGTCGTGGCTGGTCCACAGCACTGCCGTCGCGTGTCGTTCGCTAACTTCGATCAGCACACCGGCGACGGTCGCGGCGCGATCCGCGTCCAGCCCGGCGAACGGATCGTCGAGCAACAACAGCCGCGGCTCGGCGACCAGGATCGAGGCCAGTGCGACCAAGCGCCTGTGTCCGTAGCTCAGACGGTGCGGCGAACTCGCGGCCAGATCGCCGATGCCGCAGCGCGCGAGCATCCGCTCGACCTTGCCGCCTGCGTCGCCGGAGCTGATGCCGAGCCGCCGCAGCGGAAACGCCACCTCGTCGAACACCGTGGTCTCGAAGAGTTGCCGCTCGGGATTCTGCGCGAGGTATCCGACGAGGCCCCGCAGCCGCTTGGGCGACGGACGCTCACCGCAGACCCTGACCTCGCCGGCGGCCGGTGCGATGAATCCCGCAAGGCAACGCAACAGCGAAGTCTTGCCGGCTCCGTTTCGCGCGCACAACGCGACCCGCTCGCCGGCGCCGATGGCGAGCGAGGCTTCGGTCCAAGCCGGCGTCGCGTCGGCCGGATCGAGACAAAGCCCGCGGGTCCGCAACACCAAAGCACCGCCCTGCCCTTGCAGGCCTCGCTGCCGCGGCGTCTCGACTCGCGCCGCAGCCGTTGACCGTCGCTGCACGATCGCTTCGCGCGGTGCCTGAGCTGACTTCGCAGTTTCCTGCGCGGCGCAGCCCGCCTGAATCGTTCCGTCACAGGTGAGTTGCCAGTAGCGGTCTACCACTCGCGCGAGCGGCTCGGGGCGGTGCTCGCACAGCAGCACTGCAACCCCGCGCCGTTTGAGTTCTTCGATGATCGCGGCGAGCGAGACGAGGCCGTCCGGGTCGAGTTGGGCAACCGGTTCGTCGAGAATCAGCACGCCCGGATCGAGAACCCACTGAGCCGCGATCAACAGACGGTACTTCTGTCCCATCGACAGGTGCGCGGTCGGAAAATCGAGCGGCTTGGCCAATCCCACTGCCGCCAACGCGGCCGTCACCTTCGACGGCATCGCCTGCGCCGGCACACATCGGTTTTCGAGGCCGAAGGCGACCTCGGCTGCGACCGTGTCGGTGAGCAACTGCACGTCGGGATTCTCGAGCACCAGGCCGACGTTCGCTTGCGACCCGCCCGCGACCTCGACGCGGCCTTCGCAGCGCCCGGCCTCGAGCAGACCCCGCGCCGCCAGCGCCAGCGTGGTCTTGCCGGAACCGGTCGGACCGCTCAGGCAGTGACACTCGCCCGCGGGAATCTCCAGGCTCGCCCCGCGCAGTACCCAGCGGTCGGCACCCGGGTACGCGTATCCAAACCCTTCGAAACGCAGCGCCGCCGGTGTTGGCTCGGCGCGCAGCGCCAACGCCGGCGGTTTATCTTCACACCACGACGCGAGGTCGCGAGCCGGCGCCGGCTCGGTCCGTCTCGGCGCAAACAGGGTGCGGTCTGGCGATATTGGCAGCGCGTGACTCAAGCGGTTCTCCAATGCATACTGACGCGAACAAACGCAAGGGCGGCCTGCCGGGCCGTCGGCCAGAGCCTCGGGGAAGCGCCCCGAGTCGTCGATCCGCGCCGCGGCAAACCAGGGGTGGCCGCCAACGCCCGCGCGCAACGGAGGAGAGATAGAGCATGAAGCGAACCAGGTTGGTACTGACCACCTGCCTGCTGGCAAGCGCGTCGCTCGGCGCAGTAAGCGCGGCGGTCGCGCAATCGGCCGACGAGTCGACGGTCTACACACTCGGAGAAATCGTCGTCAGCGCCGAGCGCAACGTGGTCGAAAGCACCGGCACGGTGCGAGAAGTCACCGCGGAGCAGATCACCGAGCGCCGCGCGCGTAACCTCGAGCAGGCGCTGCGGCTCCTGCCGGGCGTCGATATTCGCACCGCCACCGACGGCATTGCGCGCATCGACATCCGCGGTATGCGCTCGCGCCACGTGCTGCTGCTGCTCAACGGTGTCCCCTTCAACTCCGCCTACGACGGACAGTTCGATCCGAGCATCATCCCGGTCGAGAACATCGCCAAGATCAAGGTGTCGTACGGAAACCACTCGGTGCTCTACGGACAAGGCGGTCTCGGCGGCGTGATCGACGTGATCACCAAGAAGGGTACGGACAAAGTCGCCAGCTCGGCGCAGGCCGAGTTCCGCCAGAGCGACAGTTGGCTCGGCCGAGCCACGCTTTCCGGCGGCAAGGGGCCGGTCAACTTCTTCATCGGCGCGAGCGCGGCCGACGCCGACGGCTTTCGCCTTTCCAACCGCTTCAACCCCACATCAGAAGAAGGTGGAGGGATCAGGAACAACAGCGACAAAGAGAGCGGCAACGTGTTCGCCAACCTCGGCTACACGCCGCGCCCGGACCTGGATCTGGGACTCACCGCGTCGGTGCTGACCGGAGAGTTCGGCAAGCCGCCGATCACGATCAACGACAAGAACGACATCTTCGCCACGACCCCCAAGTACGATCGGATCGAGGACTACACGGGAGAGTCCGGACAGTTCTCCGCCAATTATCACCCGTCCGGGCCGGTTTCGGTGCGCGGCTGGGCATTCGTCAACCGCATGGACGAGAGCGAGAATCGCTACGACGACTGGCACTACGACTCGATGGACGACCCGGCGGTCAAGGGAACCTACGACGCCGACAACACCAGCGAGATTTACGGAGGCACGCTGCAGAGCACCGCCGACCTCAAACGGGCCGGCAAGCTCACGCTGGCATTCAGCGGCGAGGAACAGTCGTACGACACTCACGGCACCATTCGCGACGTCGAGGTCAAGGCCGCCGGCGCAGCGGCGGGCGGCGCAGCGGCGGCGGGCGGCGGCGGCGGCAAACCCAAGACCTACGCCGAACGAAGCTTCAGTGACGACTCGTCGCTCGAGATCTATTCGACGGCTCTCGAGTACGAAGTGAATCCGGTCGAACGGGTGGGATTGGTCGCGGGGTACAGCCACCACTGGCTCGAGAAGAACGGCGGCGACGACAACGATTGCGGATGGCTGGTAGGCGCCCACTACGACGTCTTCGACGCCACGCGGCTGCGCACCTCGGCCGCGCGCAAGATCCGCTTTCCCTCCACCCGGCAGCTCTACGGCCCCGGCGAAGGCAATCCGGACCTGAAGACGGAGAGATCGTACAACTACGAATTCGGCGTCGAGCAGGGCATAGGAGAGCTTTCCACGGTCGGGCTCACCGGCTTCTACAGCGACGTCAGCGACTACATCGAAAAGAACCTCAACGACGATTTCTTCGACAACAACGACAAGTACCGCTTCGCCGGCGTCGAGTGGATGGGGGAAACGCGTTTCTTCCGCAATCTGGCCCTGCGAAACACTTACACGTACCTGTACAGCAGGGACAAATCGCCCGACACCGAAAAGAAGGAACTCCAGTACAGGCCCGAGCACAAGCTCACCTTCGAGGGCATCTACACCTTCGACTGGGGCCTTTCGCTGCACGCCAGCGTGTTGCGGGTGATGAAACAGTATTACTACTCGAAGAACTCACCGCTGGAGAAGGCGCGGCTCAACGACTACACGGTGGTCGACATCAAGGCCGAGCAGGCGTTCTTCGACGACACCTTCCACGTCTACGCGAGTTTGGAGAACCTGCTCGACCGCGACTACGAGGAGGCCTACGGCTTCCCGCGCAACGGCCGGACGGCCTTCGTCGGAGTCGAACTCAAGCTCTGACACGATCGCGTCGCCTCACCCGGGCGCAGACCTGTGTCGCCCGGGTAATAGACTTAAAGAACACCGGTTGCGCCGTGAGCAGCCCGTTGACAATGGCCCATCTGCTGTGTTGGGCCGCCGCCCTCACCGGGCGCTCACGGCGGGGTAGATCTCACGCGGCGTTCACGGCACCGTAGATCTCGCAGGGCGTGTGCGGCAGGCGCCGACGCAGTCGAGCCGCGAGCATCCGCAATTCGTCGTCGCCGAGTGGCGACACGAACGTTTCCGCCGGCCGCCTCGCGGTCGTGTAGAGTTGCACCAATCTGATTCGGCAACCTGCCTCCACCAACTCCGCCAGCCGCTCACAATACGCCTCGAACTGCGCCGCCGGCATCGCCTCTCCACTGAGCTTCGCGAGCAGAGACTGGATCACGATCTGCTGCGCCCTGCCGACGGCGAGAATGTTGTCGAGCACCAGTCGCAGCGGCACCGAACTTCGGTCGATGAGCCGGAAGTAGTCCTGCGTCCCGGCGTCGAGCTTCGCCCACACTTCACCGTCGTTGTTCGCCAGGAAATCCAGCGCCGCCCTCACCCGCGGACTGCGAAACGTCGTCGCGTTGCTGAGTACGGCAATCTTGACCGTGGACAGTCCGTGCTCGGCCTTCAATTGTGCAGCGATCGCCGCGGCCTCGCCGAAACGCGGATACGTGGTCGGCTCGCCGTCGCCGGAAAACGCGATGTCGTTGATCCGCCGCATTGCCGGCGGCGTGGCGGCGAATTGAGGGTCCATCCAGATTTCGCCGGAGGCCGCCCAGCCCAGCATCCAGTCGAGCTCGGTCCGCACCTGAGTCAGGTCGACGTCCTTGCGCGGCGGCGGGCTCGAGCGATCGACCTGGCAATACACGCAGTCGAAGTTGCACGCCTTGTCGATGTTGAGATTGACGCCGATCGACAGGCCCTTGCTGCGGCGGCTCAGCACGGGATAGACGTACTCAAAACTGCGCCACTGCCTGGCGTGATCGCTCAGCAGCCGCCGCACCGACGCTTCGGCTTCGTCAGTCGCACTCATGGCGGGCATTCATCACAGGCATTCATGGCGGGCACTCATCGCTGGCACTCATGGCGGGCACTCATCGCTGGCACTCATGGC
>Ga0172375_10006241_pt1 | contig 16815 bp, 16 predicted proteins | sample LakKiv1m_FD_114537 | JGI IMG/M metagenome (GOLD analysis project Ga0172375, IMG submission 114537) | Freshwater microbial communities from Kabuno Bay, South-Kivu, Congo - kab_092012_11.1m | ecosystem: Environmental > Aquatic > Freshwater > Lake | place: Democratic Republic of the Congo...
GAGCAAATTTAATGTGATATCTTATCAGCCGGCCAATGCTATCAACATCCATCCTCTCCAGGCCGTTTACAAAAACTACAACATGAGGCACTCCGGTGTTGATAAAATTAACTTTAATCGGGATCCCGTTAACTTTTAAAGGAATATCCAGTTCAATTGATTTTGGATCAGTGAGCTGAATTTTTACCTGGCTTCCGCAAACCCGGGTATTAATCAGTCCGGCCAAAGTAAGCATCTTAGCATTTTTCTTACCGCTGAATAAAGCGGCGCAGCGCGCCCCATTGCCGCACATCTCCGCTTCTGAGCCATCAGCATTAATAATACGCATACGCAAATCGGCGCCTTTAACCTTGCTAATTAATAAAAGCCCATCAGCCCCCACGCCGAATTTTCTGTCGCAGAGCGCCCTGGTTAAAGCACATAAATTACCAAGCGGTTTCTTATCAATAACCACAAAATCATTTCCGGAAGCGACCATTTTGGTAAATTTTATTTTCTGCATATTATTTATTAAGCTCATTGCGGATTAAATCCGCATAAGTTTCCCTTTTTCTGGTTACTCTTACTTTATTCTTAGATACCATAATTTCAGCAGCCCGAAGCCGGGAGTTATAATTGCTGGACATACTAAATCCGTATGCCCCGGCGCTCATTACCGCCAGGTAATCCCCTTCTTTAACACAAGCAATCTTGCGCTCTTTTGCCAGGAAATCACCGCTTTCGCAAATCGGGCCGACCACGTCGGATTTTTCGGCCTTAGAAATTTTACGCAAAGGCAAAATATTGTGAAACGCCCCATAGAGCGCGGGGCGGATTAAGTCATTCATCCCAACGTCAACAATAATAAACTTCTTCTTCGGGGTATGCTTGATATAAAGAACCCTGGTAATTAATATCCCGGCGTTGCCGACAATAAACCTCCCCGGTTCCATAATTATCTTTAGGCCGGTGCTCCTTAGGAGAGGGATTATTTGGCCGGCATATACCTGGGCAGTCTGGGGCGTTTCATTATCATAAATAATCCCTAGGCCGCCGCCAATATTCAAATATTCAAGGGTTATTCCTTTTGCTTCTAACTTTTTAATAAAAACTGAAACTTTTTTAATCGCCGCCACAAAAGGGGCGCTCTCGGTAATCTGCGAACCGATATGGATATGCAGCCCGCAGATACTCACATTTTTGAATTGCTTGCGTAAAAACAATATTTTATAAGCACTCTTCAAATCAATGCCGAATTTATTGGTGATCTTTCCGGTAGTTATAAATTTATGCGTCTTGGCTTCTACGTCAGGATTTATGCGTAAAGCCAGGCGGGTAATCTTGCCCAGCTTTCGGGCAATACGGTCAATGCTCCTTAATTCCGGAAGCGACTCAACATTAAAAAAAAGTATCCCCTTGGAAATAGCTGTGGCGATCTCTGTTTCGGTTTTCCCCACTGAAGCATAGACAATTTTTTTAGCCGGGCAGCCGGCTTTTAAAGCCCTGAAGAGCTCGCCGCCTGAGACAATATCCAGGCCCGCCCCCTTCTCAACCAATGCCTTAAGAATAGCCAAATTAGAGTTAGCTTTTACCGAATAACAGATAAGCGGATCAATAGCCGAAAAGGCTTTACGCAGTTTTATAAAATGATCTGTGAGGGTATTGTAACTATAGATATGCAGCGGAGTGCCGAAACGGCGAGCCAAATCCTGGACTTTTAAGTTTTCGCAGTATAGATTATTATTCTTGTATAGAAAATCGTGCATATTTAATATTTCTTTTAATCCTTATCTTAACCTTCTGCTCCAGGCAGCCAGTTGCTGCTTGACTAATAGAGGATTTGTGCTGCCGAAAGATTTCTTTAAATTTACAGATGCCCAGGCATTCAGTATGTTTCTTACGTCCGCTTTAAGCTTTGGGGAATATTTCTTCAGCTCCTTATCGCTTAAAGAGGATATTTTCTTGCCTTTATCCAAACAATCCCTGACCATTCTGCCTACAATATCATGCGCCTGACGATAAGAAACCCCCCTCTTAATCAAATACTCCACAATATCTACCGAGAATAAAGATTCATCTTTAACCTTGGCGGCAATTGCCTCTTTCTCAATCACAATATTAGCAAAGAGGGCCATAAAAATCTCAAGGATATCTTTAATTGCGTCAATTGCGTCAAAAAGCGGAGGCTTATCTAACTGCATATCTCTGTTATAAGAAGTAGGCAAGCCTTTCATCAACATTATTACGCTGGAAAGATTGCCCTGTATCTGGCCGACTGATCCGCGAATCAATTCTAAAATATCCGGGTTCTTTTTATGCGGCATAATACTGGAACCGGTGCAAAATGAGAAATCAATATCAATAAAATTAAATTCTTTTGTCGACCAAAGGATGAGGTCTTCAGCTATGCGCGATAAATGCACAGATAATATGGCTAAATCCGCCAATACTTCAATTATATAGTCCCGGTCGCTGACTGCATCAATACTGTTAGCAGTCAGGCTATCGAACTTTAGCTCTTTCTTAACAAAATTCCGGTCAGTATTAAGCCCTGTGCCTGAAAAAGCGCAGGAGCCAAGCGGCATAGAGTTAATTCTTTTCTTGGCATCAAGCAGCCTCTGCTTATCCCTCTCTAATGCCTCTACGTATGCCAATAAGTGGTGCGCTAACAGCACACATTGAGCAATCTGCAAATGGGTATAACCCGGAATAACTACCTTAGAGTTGCTGGCGGCGAATTTTAGTATTGCTTTCTGCAACTGCGCGCTAAACTCCACCAGGTTATCAACCTCGCTCCTTAAATACATCCTAGTATCCAAAGCAACCTGGTCATTCCTTGACCTGGCAGTATGCAATTTATGCGCTGGTTCTCCGATTTTATTATTTAAAAGCTCCTGGATATTAGAATGGATATCCTCCGCAGCCGGGTCAAACTTGAATTTACCGGCCACTACATTTTTAAGTATGGAGATTAACCCGTTAACTATCTTACGGCTATCTTGTTGGGGGATTATTTTCTGCTTAGCCAGCATCTTAGCGTGAGCGATGCTTCCCAGGATATCGTATTTAGCCAATCTCTGGTCATAAACAATTGACGAAGTAAATTTATCGGTCAGGGCATTTGTCTTTTTATTAAATCTTGTTCCCCAAAGTTTCTTCGCCATTTTCTCTCCTATTACCTTTTATACGGCATTCCCCAAAGCTTAATAAAACCTTCGGCTAATTTTTGATCAAACTTATCTTCTTTGCCGTAAGTGCTTAATTCTTTTTTATAAAGCGAGTTTGCAGACTTCCTGCCGACAACAATACAGCTGCCTTTTGATAGCCTTAATCTGATAGTTCCGCTAACAAATTTTTGAGTCTTTTCCACAAAACCGTCTAAAGCGTCTTTTAAAGCGGAAAACCATAAACCATAATAAACTAAATCCGCATATTTAAGGCTGATTATATCCTTAAAATGAGACAGCTCACGGTCAAGAACCAGGGCTTCTAATTCCTTGTGCGCGGTATAAAGAATAGTCCCTGCCGGGGCCTCGTAAATCTCCCTAGATTTAATCCCCACCAGCCTATTCTCCACCATATCACTTCTTCCCACACCGAATTGGCCGCCCACTTCGTTCAAGTAAATGATAAGATCTTTTAATTTAAGGACCTTACCGTCAATTTTAGTAGGCACGCCTTTGGTAAAAGTAACCTCAATATATCGGGGATAACTTGAGGTATGCGTCGGGCTCTTGGTAATCATATAAGCGTCTTCCGGAGGCTCCTGCTCCAAATTCTCCAGGATACCAGCTTCAATACTTATGCCCCAGATATTCCGGTCAATACTGTAAGGCTTCTTTTTAGTTACATCTATCGGAATATTAAATTTAAGCGCGTAATCAATCTCCTCTTCGCGAGACTTAAATTCCCAGTCCCGCACCGGAGCAATAATCTCTAATTTCGGGTCCAATATCCCTACGGCAACTTCAAGCCTTACCTGATCATTACCTTTACCGGTACAGCCGTGGGCTACCGCTGTTGCCTTTTCTTTATGCGCAATCTGCACCAGATATTTTGCGATCAATGGGCGGCCTAATGCCGTAGCCAAAAGATATTTACCTTCATAAATAGCATTTGCTTTTAAAGCCGGGATAATAAAATCTTTGATAAACTCTTCTTGTAGGTCGCGGATATAAACCTTGGTGGCGCCGGCGGCTAAAGCCCGGGCTTCAATTGCCTCAAAGCTTTCACCCTGGCCAAGCCCCTGGCCGAGGTCTGCGACAAAACAGATTACTTCATATCCTCTTTCTTTTAACCATCTGACTATACAAGAGGTATCCAATCCACCTGAATAAGCTAACACTACCTTTTTCATCTTAACTCCTTAATAATTTTATCAAGATTGCTTTTTGAACATGCATTCTATTCTCTGCCTGATCAAAAACAATTGAATTCCTGCTTTCCATAACCTCGTCAGTTATTTCTTCACCTCTATGCGCAGGAAGACAATGCATAACCAAAACATTCTTTGCCGCATTAGATAGAAGTTTAGCATTAATTTGAAAATCTTTAAAGATAATCTTCCTCTTATTAATTTCTTCCTCCTGCCCCATGCTCGCCCAGACATCGGTATAAACAACATCCGCAGCCTTAACCGCGCTAAACGGATCTTCGGTAATTAAAATCCGGCTGCCTGTTTCTTTGGCAATTAAAAGTGAATCTTTTACCACTTTATCCGCAGGCGCGTAGCCTTTAGGTGTAGCGACAGAAATATTCATTCCGGTTTTAGCCGCGGCAAAAAGCAGGGAGTTGCAAACATTATTCCCGTCGCCGACATAGGCCAGCGTAACTTTCTTCAATTTTTTTAACTTTTCCTGGATCGTAAAAAGGTCTGCCAGGGCCTGACAGGGATGTGAAAAATCCGACAAACCGTTTATCACCGGCACAGCCGCGGCAGCAGCCATATCCAGGCAATTTTTATGTTCAAATGTCCTTAAGACAATCCCGTCAACATAGCGCGAAAGGGTCTTAGCCACGTCGCTTATGGTTTCCCTTACCCCTAAATTAATTTCCTGGGGAGATAGATAAAGCGACTTACCTCCCAGCTGATACATGCCTACCTCAAAAGAAACCCGCGTCCTATTTGAAGGTTTTTGAAAAAGCAGGGCCAGGCTTTTGCCGGAAAGCGATTTAGCGAATTTTCTTTTATTCTTTTTGAGCTGCTGGCTAAGCTTAAAAATAGCGTTAATATCCGCTAAAGATAAATCCCCGATTGAAAGAAGGTCTTTTTTCATTATACGCACTCCTTAAGCACTTCCTCTAATATTTTCATTGCCTTGTCAATTTCGCTCTTTGTGATATTTATCGCCGGCATTAACCTTAAGACCTTATCGTGCGTGCAATTAATCAATAAGCCCTTTTCGGCGCATTTTTGGGGGATTTTCTTCCCATCTTTATTTAACTCTATACCAAACATCAACCCTATCCCCCTCACCTCTTTGATTATAGGATATGCTGTTTTCAAAAGGTCCAGCTTCTGCGAAAGGTATTCGCCCATATCCTGGCAATTCTTAAGCAGCTTATCTTTCTGTATCGCTCTAAACACACCCAGGGCCGCTTTACAAATTACCGGTCCGCCGCCAAAAGTAGAGGCATGCATGCCGGGAGTAAGCAGGTCGCTGAACTCTTTCTTAACTATCATAACACCAATAGGCATTCCTCCGCCCAGGGCCTTAGCCAGGGTTATCACGTCAGGAGTTATGCCGTAATTCTGGTAAGCGAACATTTTACCTGTTCTGCCGATACCGGTCTGCACCTCATCAACAATCAAAAGTATTTTCTTATCATCGCATATTTTTCTGAGCGTCTGGACAAAATCTTTATCGGCGATATTTATCCCACCTTCACCTTGGACAAGCTCAAGCAAGACAGCCGCTGTTTTATCAGTAAGCGCCTGCTTAAAGGCGTTGATATCGTTAAATTTCACCTGCTTAAAACCTTCCGGCATAGGACAGAAACCATCCTGGTATTTCTTCTGGCCGGTAGCAGCAAGCGTAGCTAATGTCCTGCCATGAAAGGCATTCTCAAAAGTAATTACTTCATATCTACCGGTTGATGCGCCAAATTTTCTGGCTAGCTTAATCGCCCCCTCATTAGCCTCTGCCCCGGAATTAGCAAAAAAGACTTTCCCCGGGAAACTCCAGTAAATTAACTCCTTTGCCAGCTTTGCCTGAAAAGGATGATAATAATTATTCGGCACAAAGATCAGCTTGCCTACCTGGTCCCGTATGCCTTGCATAACTTTAGGATGGCAATGCCCTAAACTGCCTACACCCCAGCCCGGGAAAAAATCCAGGTAAACCTTGCCGTTAATATCCCAAAGCCGCGACCCCTTGCCTTTAACAAAAACAAGCGGGACCTTATTATAGGTAGGCATTATATTTTCTTTATAAACTTCAAATATCTCTTCTAATTTCATTTTACAATCTCGGTCCCAATACCCTTGTCAGTAAAAATCTCCAAAAGCAAACCATGCGGAGTGCGCGCGTCAATAATGTGCGTTTTCTTTACCCCTCCGTTGATCGCCACCACACAGGCATCCACTTTGGGAATCATCCCCTGCTGAATAACTTTGCCGTCAATTAAACCCTTTACTTCTTCAACTTTTAAAGTGGAAATAAAAGAGTTTTTATCATCAGAATTGCGCATAATCCCTTTGACATTAGTCATCAAAACAAATTTTTCAGCCTGGATACTTGCGGCAATACTGGCAGCTGCCTCATCCGCGTTGACATTATATGTTTTTTTATCTTTTCCTTTACCCATAGGCAAAACTACGACTACCTTATCCTTCCTCAATTCTTCATTTAATAACTCCGTATTGATCTCCTTGATATTGCCGACCAAACCGATATCTATTTTAGTTTTCTTCTTCTCAACCTGGATCAAATCATCGTTTTTGCCGCTTAAACCAACTGCTTTGCCTCCCAGATCATTAATCTCTTTGACGATCATTTCATTTAATACCTGCAGCTCTTCTTCAACCAACTTTAAAGTTTCTTCATCAGTAACCCGCATCCCTTCAACAAACTCAGTCTTTTTCCCCGAAGCGCGCATACGGTCGCTGATATTAGGGCCCCCGCCATGAACGAGGATGGTACGCAAACCCATAAAATTCAGGAAAACGATATCCTCCAGGACTCCATTACGGATTTTAGCGTCGCCCATGATACTTCCGCCGTACTTAATAACAATAACCTTTTTATGAAACTTCTTTATGTAAGGCAGTGCCTCAATCAAAACATCCGCTTTTCTAATCGCTTCTTCCATTGTTCCTTTCTTGTGTACAAACACAATACCGGCGCAATACTACCTATTAGCGCCGGGTATCTAGTTGTACTCTGCGTTTATTTTTATGTATCCCGGAGTAAGGTCAGATGTATAAACAGTAGCTCTAGCCTTACCCTGCGACAAACTCACTGTAAGTTTAACCTGTTTGCCTTTTAAGGAACCCAGGTTTATTTTTAGCTGGCTCTCATTAATCTTTAAACCGCTTGCGCCCACTGCCGCAGCTACCCTGCCAAAGTTCGGGTTTTCTCCGAAAACCGCGGTCTTAAAAAGCGCGGAGTTGGCAATGTTTAAGGCTGCCTTTCTTGCCTGATTAAAATTCTTCGCCTGACAAACATCAATCTGTATAAACTTGGTAGCTCCCTCCGCGTCCTTAACCACCATCTTGGCTAGTTCCAGGCAAGTTAACTCTAAGGCCTTTGAGAAATCCTTCTGGCTTTTCCCTCCAGAAATAATTTTATTCCTCGCCTTTCCATTAGCTAAAACCAAAACCGTATCATTGGTACTCATGCAGCCGTCAACAGAAATACAGTTAAAAGATTTATCTACGGCTGAGCTCAAGGACTTATCCAAAGCCTGTTTGGTAATTTTAGCGTCAGTCATAATAAAACAAAGCATTGTAGCCATATCCGGAGCAATCATCCCTGCTCCTTTTGCTATCCCGCAAAAATTAATTGTCTTCGCGCCGATTTTCAAACTTAAAGTCAGCTCTTTAGAAAAAGTATCCGTAGTCATAATCGCTTTTTCGGCCTTTTGTATCCCGGCGCAGGATAAACCGGAGACTAACTCCGGAATCGCCTTTTTAATCTTAGCTATATCCAGCCTCTTTCCGATAATCCCGGTTGAATTTACCAATACGCTTTTCTTAGGGACCTTTAACTCCCGGGCAGCATAACCGGCAGATGCCTGAGCATCCTTAATCCCGACTTTTCCAGTAAAACAATTCGCGTTTCCGCTGTTAACTAATACAGCCCGTATTGCCTTATTTGACTTAAGGTATTCTTTAGAAACAACGAGCGGAGCGGCAATAATACTATTATTAGTAAACTTCGCGCTGGCTAACGCCGGGGCCTCGGAATATAATAAGGCCAAATCCGGTTTCCCGGATTTCTTTAATCCGCAGGCAACCCCGTTTGCCTTAAAACCCGCAGGTAAATAAGCCTTTAAAACTATTTTCATAGCAATCCCGCCGTCTCTGAAAGTTTATACATAATATTCATATTTTGCACTGCCTGAGCTGAAGCGCCTTTTAACAGGTTATCAATAGCGCTGATAACAATGATTGTATCCCCAAAGTCCTTTACCCCGATATCGCAAAAATTAGTTTTTACCACATCTTTAATTCTCGGGAAAACCCCCTCCGCTTTGATGCGGATAAACGGCTCATTCTTGTAAAACTTTTTAAATAAATCTGAGGAGCTTTTTGCCTTAAGTTTAGCGCCCGGGGCTCTCTTAAGATAGATTGTTGAAAGTATCCCCCGCTCGATTGGTAACAGGTGCGGCACAAAAACCACATCCACTTTCTTGCCGGATATTTTTGAGAGTACCTGGTTTATCTCAGGGGCATGCTGATGCACGTTAACTTTATAAGCCCGGAAATCACCCTGTATCTCAGAAAATAAAAACTCCTTTTCCAGTTTCTTCCCCGCTCCGCTGACTCCGCTTTTAGCGTCAATAATTATGGATTTTAAATCCGCTAATCCGACCGCCAGTAAAGGAGCAAGCCCCAAAATCACCGAAGTAGGATAACAGCCGGGGTTAGCCAGGAGCTTTGCGGTTTTAATCTTTGCCCGGTAAAGTTCAGGCAGGCCATAAACTGCGTTTTTTAAATTAGCCTTATCCTGATGGGCCACTTTATAGTTTTTCTCATATACCGACGGAACGCTCAACCTGTAATCAGCGCTCAAGTCTATAACCCTCTTGCCTAAGCTTAAAAGCTTCGGCACAAATTTCATAGATACTGTATGCGGAAGGGCCAGAAAAACCAGGTCACAGTCTTTTTTAATTTTATTCCAGTCGGGTTTTGTGCAGGTAAGCTCCAGCCGGTGTTTGAATTTCGGAAAGACGTCAGAAATAACCTGATTGGCCTGCCCGCTTTTGCCGGAGTTAAAAAGATTGGTAATCCTGACATTAGGATGATTGAGCAGGAGCTCAATGAGCACTTCCCCTGTATGTCCGGTCGCCCCAATTATGCCAACATTAATAATCATTTATTCTCCATTTCTATCGATAAAATGACAAATGCATAATTAAATCATAATAGAATAAAATCTATCTCCCGTCAAGGGTTTTTCTCGTCGGAACTAAGAAATAGCGGTAACACATCCTGACGAGCATTTCCTCCTCACAACATTATTGATTATATCTGCATATAGGTATTTGATAGCTTTCACAGCGAATGTCGATTTTAGCCAATGGAGCTTGAGCATTGAGAGTATCCCCGTGGAGCGAAGCGACAAAACGGGGACGGCGAAGCTGTTTGAGCGGTATTTGTTAGAACAAATACCGCGAGTTCTGCAGCCGCCGAAATGCGAAAGATCATTGGCGTTAAGAAATCGACCTGAGCGAGAAAGCTAACAGATACCTATATGCTATATAAACAAAAAATCCCGCTTTCCAGCGGGATCTTTTGCGAAAATTATTTTTATATAAAAGGAGTTGTTCCTCCTACCTCTTAGTCCACTGGAAGCGTTTACGCGCGCCCTTTAAGCCGTACTTCTTGCGTTCCTTCATGCGCGGATCACGGGTTAAATATCCGTTTTTACGGAAGATATCTTTAAAGTTAGAATCCGCGATTAAAAGTGCCCTGGCAATGCCTAAACGCAAAGCGCCTGCCTGTCCGGTTAAACCACCGCCGTTAAGCCTGGCCGCGATATTAAACTTAGCTGCGGTTTCTGTAACAGCCAAAGGCTGCTTAGCGATAATCCGGTCGGTTTCGCGCAAGAAATATTTATCAAATGGGCGTCCGTTAATTGTAATCAGCCCTGTGCCGGGTTCCATACGGACCCTGGCGGTTGATTCCTTGCGCCTGCCTAATGCTATATATTTAGTTGATTCAGTCATTTACTTTTTAAACCTCCAGAACAATCGGTTTAACACCTGTCAATTTATGTTTATCATTCGGATAAATCCTTAATTTCTTAATTAAATCCCTGCCTAACGGGCCGATAGGAAGCATTCTTTCTACCGCCAAGCGTATAACTGTAGTCGGGTTTTTAGCTAAAAGCTTCTCTAAAACTATTTCGCGCTGGCCACCGGGAAAACCTGAATACCTGCTATAAGTCTTCTGCTTAAGCTTACGTCCGGTAACCCTGATCTGGCTGGCGTTAATTACAAGCACGCAATCCCCGGTGTCAATATGCGGGGTAAAAATTGGCTTATGCTTGCCTCTTAAGATAGTAGCAACCTTAACCGCCAATCTTCCAAGAATCTTCCCTTTGGCGTCAACAATATACCACTTTCTTTTAATATCTTCTGGTCTGGCTGTATAGGTCTTTTTCATAGAAAGTTAATTATACCAAAATAATAAATAAAGTCAAATCTTTTTTTAATACTTTACCCTGACTAAACATAACCCCTTTGCCGGCAGGGCCGGGCCGGCAAGCCTGCGGTTACCAGCCTTCAGTATCTTGCGCATACTTCCTTTTGGAAACCTTCCTCTGCCTATCTCCAGCAATGTACCGGAGATATTCCTGACCATATTATACAAAAAGCTATCTGCTTCTATGTCAATATGCAAGAGACTCTTCTCTCTGGTAATTTTAATGCTTTTAACAGTACGCACCGGATTTCTGTACCTTAACTCAGCGGCCTGAAAAGACGAAAAGTTATGTTTACCTAAAAGCACTTTGGCTTCTGTTCGCATTAACCCTAGATCCAAAGGATGATGAAAAAAGTAAACCCTGGATGCCAAAAGCGGTGATGAATATTTACGATTCAGGATTGAATAACGGTAAAGCTTGGATTTAGCGCAAAACCGGCTGTTAAAATCCGGGGCTACTTTACTTATCCGGATAACTTTTATATCCTCAGGCAATAAACAATTCAATGCCCAGCGCATCCTCGATAGAGGCATCCTGGATAAACTTTTAAAATTTGCAACCTGTGCAAGGGCATGTACGCCTGAATCTGTACGGCCGGCGACAATAAGTTTAATATCTTCCTGCAGGATTTTCTTTAGTACCTGCTCTAAGACATACTGGATTGTCTTCTTGGGATTATAATCCGCGCTGGCTTTTGTTTTATTTTGCACCTGCCAGCCATGATAGGCTGAACCATCGTACTCTATTTCAAGCTTGAAATTAGGCATTCAGCAATCTGCACGGCGTTAGTTGCAGCGCCTTTACGCAGGTTATCCGCTACAACCCACAGCCATAAACCTTTTTTATTAAAGGCATCCTGGCGGATACGGCCGATAAAAGTCTCATCCCTGCCCTCTATATCCTTAGGCATAGGGTAAAGATTATTTTTTAGATCATCCATAATGACTATACCGGAGGACTTAGCCAGAATTTTCCGCGCTTCATCCGGGTCAATCGCTTTTGCGGTTTCAATATAAACTGATTCTGAATGCCCGGTCCTTACCGGCACACGCACCGTAGTAGCGGAAATCTTGATTTTTGGGGCATGCATAATTTTATGCGTTTCCTTAACCAGTTTCCATTCTTCATTAGTATAGCCGCCCTCTACAAAACTTCCGATATGCGGAAAACAATTGTAGGCTAATTGCTGCGGCATAGATTTACTCACGCCGTCAACCTGCACGCTGTTAAATCCACCCTGAACAATCTTAGCGTTTTCATTATTTAACTGCTCCACAGCGGCTTTACCGGCACCGCTGGATGCCTGCAAAGTAGTAACAATAATCTTCTTAATCTGGTACTTTTTATGTAAAGGATTAAGCGCCACAACCATTTGAATAGTAGAACAATTCGGATTGGCAATAATCCCTTTGTGCTTTTTAACATCAGCGCCATTTACCTCAGGGACAACTAACGGAACCTTGGGATCCATACGAAAATCAGCGCCATTGTCAATAACCACTGCCCCTCTTTTAACCGCTTCAGGGGCGTAAGTTACGGCAGCGCCTTTTTCACCCTCGGTGCCGGCGAATAAAGCAATATCAATGCCGCAAAAACCATCCGCTGAAATCGGCTCAACCGCGTAAACCTCGCCGTCTACTTCCATATCCCGGGCAGAACGCGCGAAAACCTTTAACTGATTAACCGGAAAATTACGCTGCTTTAAAACCCGCAGCATTTCAACGCCTACTACACCAGCACCTATAACCGCGACATTATATTTTTTCATAAGATTATCCCTTCAGGTTTTTAACTACCAGATCTCCGATCTGGGTGGTCGAATAACCCATTTTTCCGGCGGCTAGCGATTTTATATCCTTATTTACAATCCCAATTACTGCCTGCTCAATTGCCTTGGCTGCTTTTTCTTCACCGAGATTCTCAAGCATCATACCGCAAGCACAAATCGCAGCCAGCGGATTAATCACATTTTTACCGGTATATTTTGGGGCGCTTCCACCGATAGGCTCAAACATAGATACGCCCTGCGGATTAATATTTCCTCCTGCGGCGATACCCATACCACCCTGGATCATCGCGCCTAAATCCGTGATGATATCCCCGAATAAGTTATCCGTAACAATCACATCAAACCATTCCGGATTTTTCACAAACCACATAGTTGTAGCGTCCACATGCGCGTAATCAGTAGTTACATCCGGATAATCTTTGGCTACCTCATTAAATATACGCTGCCAAAGATCCCAGGCATAAGTCAAAACATTGGTCTTGCCGCAAAGAGTCAGCTTTTTCTTTTTATTACGCTTGCGGGCGCAATCAAACGCATAACGGATGCAACGCTCCACCCCTTTACGCGTATTATAAGAAATTTGAATCGCTACCTCATCTTTAGTCCCCTTGTCTTTAAACTCGCCCATACCTTTATAAAGGCCTTCAGAATTCTCGCGCACCACTACAAAATCAATATCTTCAGGTTTTTTGTCTTTTAAAGGGCAATACGCTGAGTTATAAAGTTTTACCGGCCGAAGATTAATATATTGATCCAGTGCAAATCTCAGCTTAAGCAGAACCCCTGTTTCAATAATCCCGGGTTTAACCTCAGGGTCACCCACTGCGCCGAGATAAATCGCGTTGTATTTCTTTAACTCCTCTATATCACTATCATCTACAAGCTTGCCGGTTTTTAAATACCTTTGCCCGCTGAAATCAAAAAATTTTGTTTCATATTTAAAGCCGAATTTCTTTCCGGCCTCCTGCAAAACCTTCAAACCTTCATTAACTACTTCCGGGCCGGTTCCATCTCCGGGGATTACCGCAATTTTATACATTTTGAGCACCTCTTTTAATATAATTAATCAAGCCTCCGCACTCTACAATCTGCTGGAGAAATTCCGGAAAGGCCTGTGTTTTAAATTGTTTATTCTGGGTTATATTATTAATCACTCCGGTGGCTAAATCTATCTCAACAATATCCCCGTTATTAATCTTGTCCACATCCTCAGACTCCAAAAACGGCAAGCCGATATTTATCGCGTTTCTAAAAAAGATGGCGGCAAAGCTTTTGGCGATTACCGCCGAAACCCCGCAGCCTTTAATCGCTAGAGGCGCATGCTCGCGGCTTGAACCGCAGCCAAAATTATTTCCCGCGACGATGATATCCCCCGGGCTGACCGCCTGAGAAAAAGCCGGATTTATAGTTTCCATGCAATGCTTACCCAGCTCCTGGGCATCAGTAGAAACCAGGTATTTGGCCGCGATAATATCATCGGTATTTATATCATCACTGAATTTATGAACCTTACCTTTTATAATCATATTTTATCGGGATGAGTGATTCTGCCTGTAATTGCGCTAGCCGCGGCTACCGCTGGATTAGAGAGATAGACAAATGATTTCGGGCTGCCCATTCTTCCCAGGAAATTCCTGTTGGTTGTAGCAATGGCCACCTCACCATCAGCTAAAATACCCATATGCCCGCCTAAACACGGCCCGCAAGTCGGGGTTGAAAAAACACCACCGGCTCTGACAAAAATCTCCGCCAGGCCTTCTTTAACCGCCTGTAAATAAATTTTTTGGGTTGCCGGGAAAATAATTAATTTTACCCCTTTAGCTACTTTTCTGCCTTTAAGTAAAGAAGCGGCAATACGTAAATCTGAAATCCGGCCATTTGTGCATGAGCCAATAACTGCTTGATCAATTTTTATATTCTTGAGGCTATTAACCGGCTTGGTATTACTCGGCAGGTGCGGGCAACTTACCTGCGGCTCAAGCTTTGTAACATCCCATTCATATATTTTCTCATAACTGGCGTCTTTGTCGGAATAATAAAATTTAGGCTTACGCTTAAAACCAGCGACATACTTCTTAGTCTTTTCATCCGGTTCAATTAAACCTGCCCTTGCCCCGGCTTCAATAGCCATATTGCTCATAGAAAACCTGTCATCCATCCCGAGTTTGCGGATTACCGGCCCGGAAAACTCCATCACCTTATACAGAGCGCCGTCTACACCGATCTGGCCGATGGTATAAAGAATAAGGTCTTTGCCGCCAACCCATTTATTTAATTTACCTTTATATATAAACTTTATAGATGCCGGAACCTTTAACCAGCACTTACCATCAATATAAGCGCGGGCTAAATCTGTTGAGCCCATTCCGGTAGCATAAGCCCCTAAAGCCCCGTAAGTACAAGTGTGTGAATCCGCCCCAATAACCAGGTCTCCGGGCAGGACAATTCCTTTTTCAGGAAGCAGGGCATGCTCAATTCCCATACATCCGATTTCAAAATAATTCTTTATACCCTGCTCTTTGGCAAAATCAGCCAATATTTTGCATTGATTGGCGCTTTTTAAATCTTTAGCCGGGGCAAAATGGTCGGGGACCAGGACAATCTTGTCTTTGCTGAAAACTTTTTTAAACCCGGATTTCTTAAACTCTGAAATAGCCAGGGGAGCGGTGATATCATTAGCCAAAGCAACATCAACCTTAGCCTGGATAAATTCACCAGGCCTGATTGATTTCTGGCCCGAATGTTTCAATAAGATTTTTTCTGCTATTGTATAACTCATTTTAATAAGCGCAGGCTTAACTGCGGGGATATGTTATTTACTTGAACTTCTTTACAATAAGAGAGGCGTTATGCCCGCCAAATCCCAAAGAATTGGACATGCAGGTTGTTACGTTTGTCTTGCGCGCTATATTAGGAACGTAATCCAGGTCGCACTCCGGATCAGGATTTTCGTAGTTGATAGTAGGAGGAACAACTCCATCTCTAATCGCCAAACAACAAGCTACAAACTCCACTCCGCCTGCCGCCCCCAAAAGATGGCCGGTTACGGATTTTGTGGAAGAAACCATTAACTTCTTGCTATGCTCCCCAAATGCCTTCTTCATAGACAAGGTTTCAATCTTATCGTTTAATTTAGTTGATGTCCCGTGAGCATTGATATAAATCATCTCCTCGGGGTTCATCTGCGCGTCTTTTAAAGCCATAGTCATTGCCTGAGCAGCCCCGGCTCCATCAGGATCGGGCGCGGTTATATGATACGCGTCACAGCTAGCACCATATCCGACAATTTCGGCGATAATATTGGCATTTCTTTTTTGGGCGTGTTCCAGTGTCTCTAAAACAACCAGGCCGCAGCCTTCAGCCATAACAAAGCCATCGCGATCCCGGTCAAACGGACGGCTGGCCTTCTGAGGGTCATTATTCCTTGTAGAAAGCGCCCTTAACGCGCAAAAACCGCCTACGGCAGTAGGCACAATACAACTTTCCGTGCCTCCGGTAAGCATTACATCCGCGTCTCCATAAAGAATAGTCCTATACGCCTCACCTATGGCATGCGAACCCGAAGCACAAGCAGTAGCAACACAAGAATTCGGGCCTTTTAACCCATGGATAATCGCCACCATTCCGCTTGCCTCATTCACAATAAGCATAGGAATCAGAAACGGCGAGAGCCTCGAAGGGCCTTTGTTAAGCAAAACCTTATGCTCTTCTTCAATAGTATGCAAGCTGCCAATGCCTGAGCCAATGATTACGCCCATACGGCTCCCATCTTCTTTTCTCGCGTCTAAACCAGAAGATGCCATTGCCTCTTTAGCGGCAGCTATAGCAAACTGCACAAACTTGGCAGTTCGTTTAATATCTTTAAGAGATATGCCGTAATGGGTGGGGTCAAAATTCTTTACTTCCGCTGCAATCCGTGAATCAAAATCCGCGGCATCAAAGCTGGTATTAGGCCCAACCCCGCTTTTGCCGTCTTTCAAAGATTGCCAAAAGCTGGACACGTCATTGCCAACCGGTGTAATTGTCCCTAAACCCGTGACTACTACTCTTTTCTTCATATTTAATCTAACATAATTTACCCCGCCATAGCTAAAATGCGGGGTAAATTGTTTATTTTAAACTATCTAATTATTATTTGGCGCTTTTTTCGTCAATATACTTGATGGCGTCGCCAAC
>Ga0172375_10006242_pt1 | contig 16813 bp, 12 predicted proteins | sample LakKiv1m_FD_114537 | JGI IMG/M metagenome (GOLD analysis project Ga0172375, IMG submission 114537) | Freshwater microbial communities from Kabuno Bay, South-Kivu, Congo - kab_092012_11.1m | ecosystem: Environmental > Aquatic > Freshwater > Lake | place: Democratic Republic of the Congo...
ATAATATTAATTTAGCTCAAACCACCAATTCTCCTTATGATATACCAGATTTCCAGCAGGGGTTTACCTTTGGGGCAGCCCAGGGGACAATGCCGGGAACCGCACTTAATTTAAAAACGAATGCCGCAAGTGGAGGTTATTCATTTAATCAAAATACGCAGGTGGTCCTTAATGGTAACGGTACGATGAATTATAAAGTCGGCAATCAGGCCTGGCAGAATAACCGTCCCTTGCCGGCTAACGGCGCGCTTTTTGTTAACGGAAATCTTACTATATCCGGGACGCTTGATGGAAGATTAACAGTTGGCGCCAGCGGAGATGTTAAGATTCCCAATAATTTAGTTTATGCCTCAGGTGATCCGGTAGCCAATCCCAGTTCTAATGATACCCTTGGGATTATTTCTGAAGGAGATGTAATTATTAACAGCAACGCGCCAAGCAATCTACAGATACACGGGGTTATTATGGCGCTTAATTCTTCTTTTTACCTTGATAATTATACAAGCGGATTGAAAGGTGATCTTATTGTTCGCGGGGGGATTATCCAGAAAGAAAGAGGCCCGGTAGGCACATTTAATGCATTATCAGGGCAGAAGATTTCTGGATATACCAAGGATTATTCTTATGATTCGCGTATGTTAATCTCCCCGCCACCGTTTATGCCTACCACAGGGGATTATCTTACATTAGCCTGGGAGGAGGTTTAAAGATGAAGGCCAATATTTTATACGCGGGTCTTTTTATACTGGCGGTAGTTATTATATTTATTATGGTTTTTGGCAGTGGAAAGGCTCCCGAGATTAGTAAGCCGGTAGCATTAAAAGGAATCCAGATAGGAGATAATTCTGCGGCAGTAGAATCATCTATAGTAGCTTTACCTGTTTTTAACCGGCAGGCAATTACTGTGATTAAACCCGCTCAGAAGATAAATCCGGTTATTAGCAGCGAAGATATCTCTATGTCAAATAGTAGGCAGGGTTCATACGATACTATAGTGCGTAGTGCCAATGCTGGCGGGAGCGCTGAAATTCAAGACGAAGTAGTGATTACTTCCGGAGTTACCCGCACAGAAAAATATCCTACGAAAGAAAAAACAAAGGAGATGAATTCCAAAGGGATCGTTTTATATTAGTTCATAACAGAGTCCAGAAATTTAAGAGCCGGTTTTGAAATAACCGGCCGTTTTTATGCTTGATATATCCTTACACTGAATATATAATTATTTCTAACATGTTATAGATATGGCAATAAAGAAAGTCAATAACGGAAGAAAAACGGATGCGGATTAGGATCCATTATCACCATACTGATTGCGGAGGAGTGGTTTATTACGCTAATTACCTTAACTTTTTTGAAGAGGCGCGTACGGAGTATTTTGCCCAATGCGGTTTTTCTATAAAGGAGCTTGCTGATTCTGGTACGATGTTTGTAGTTGCCAGGCAGGAAGTCGATTATAAGGCACCTGCGGTTTACGGAGACACTCTTGATATTACTACTAAAGTTAGCGCTATGTCAGCGGTAAGAATGGCCTTTGAGCACGAAGTAAAGAATCAAAACGGATTAATAACTACTAAAGCAAAGACTACCCTTGTTTGTGTTGATAAATTCTTAAAGCCTAAAGCAATTCCTGAAGAAATCCGCGCCCAACTTTAGGGACACCCAATCTGCCAATCGGGAGGCTGTCCCCATGTGGGGACACCCATAGCTTTAGCAGATTGGGTGTCCCTGGAAAAGGAGAGATAGATGGATGTGCTGGAAGTTCTAAAGAAAAGAAGAAGCGTACGCATATTTCAGGATAAACAAATACCCAGGGAAGATTTAGAAACATTAGTGGATGTTGCAAGGTATGCTGCCACTGCCCGTAATGTCCAGCCGTGGAAGTTTGTAATCGTAACTGATATAAAAGTATTAAATTTACTAGGAGAGCTTGGGGAAAATGCGAAGTTGATAGCTGGTTCTAAAGCTTGTATTATTATTTTTTGCGAAGATACTAAATATTATTTAGAAGATGGTTGTGCTGCTACGGTTAACATTTTAAACGCCGCAACTGCTTTAGGTATAGGCTCCTGTTGGGTTGCCGGAGACAGGAAACCTTATTCCTCAGAAGTCTCTAGTATATTAAAGGCTCCAAAAGAACTTAAACTGGTAAGCTTGATCGCTTTAGGTTACCCAAAGGATCAAGGGGCTTTCAGGGTTATTGATAAAAAACCCCTTCAGGAAATTTTACGCTGGGAGAAATTCTAAATGACTTTATTTTACAGGGGTGGTTGCCTTTTACCATTTTTACTAATATTTAACCTTTTTTTCGGGTGGATATTTTTTAGCGTCAGGGCCTGGGTACTCGTTGAGATATTATTAATAATTGCGTTAGTGATTTATTCGTATATCTTAAGCAGAAAGATTATCTCTAGGGTAAATAATGCCGGCAAGAGGGATAATGCTATTGATGTGGAAGGTAAAGTCATAAAATAGGTTGACAAAGCAAATTTTGATGTTAACATACCCCTAATTATTTATTGTTAATTTATAATTTTAATTTATTTAAAAGAAAGGAAGGAAATAGAAAATGGGAGGGGTTGATTTGTTAATTTTAGCACCTGCTGGTTCAATTGTAGCGCTTATGTTCGCGGCGTATCTTGCCGTTTCAATCCTTAAAAAGGATGAAGGTAATGATAGAATGAAAGAGATTGCTCTGGCTGTAAGAACCGGGGCAAATGCGTATTTAAAAAGGCAATATCTGGGGGTTTCTATATTTTTCGCAGTGGTTTTTTGCATCCTTTTAGCGCTTTCTTTTAAGAGTTATCTGGTTATATTTGTTCCTTTTGCGTTTCTTACGGGAGGTTTATTTTCAGGTTTATCCGGTTTTATAGGTATGAGTATTGCTACTCAGGCATCAAGCCGTACTGCTTGCGCAGCTCAAAAGAGCCTGAATTCAGGGCTTCGTGTCGCTTTCTCAAGCGGAGCGGTTATGGGTCTTACTGTAGTAGGCTTAGGTCTCTTAGACCTAAGTATATGGTATTATTTTCTAGACTGGTATTATACTAAGAATCCTACTCCCTTAGGGATAGATAAGATTGCTGCGATAACTTCAACTATGCTTTGTTTTGGTATGGGTGCCAGCTCCCAGGCGCTCTTTGCCAGGGTTGGCGGAGGAATCTTTACCAAGGCAGCGGATGTTGGGGCGGATCTCGTCGGAAAAGTTGAGGCAGGGATACCAGAAGATGATCCGAGAAATCCTGCAGTCATCGCGGATAACGTTGGCGATAACGTCGGCGACGTTGCGGGGATGGGCGCTGACCTTTATGAGTCCTATGTGGGCTCAATTGTTGCTACTTCTGCTTTAGGCGTTTCTGCTGGTTTAGGGCTAGCCGGGGTAACCGTTCCTTTGGTCATGGCAGCTGTTGGAGTTATTGCTTCTATCGTGGGGACTTTCTTCGTAAAAAGTAAAGAAGAGGCTTCGCAGAAAGTATTATTGGCAGCTTTAAGAAAGGGAGTATTTGTTAGTTCAATATTAGTAGCGGCAATAGCTTATTTTCTGGTTAAGGGTGTGTTAGGCCAGCAGTATATGGGCGTATATTGGGCGGTTATTTCGGGCTTGGTTGCAGGCGTTATTATAGGGTTAGTGACCGAATTTTATACTTCCAGCGGTTTTCCTCCTACCCGCTCAATTGCGGATTCTTCGTTAACCGGCCCGGCAACCGTTATTATTAACGGAATTGCTGTAGGGATGATGTCTACAGCAATTCCGGTTATTGTAGTATGTGCTGCTATATTAGTGAGTTTTATTTTGTCCGGGGGGAGAGTTAGTGATCCGGCAACCTTTGGTATCGGGCTTTACGGTGTAGCTATTTCTGCAGTAGGGATGCTTTCTACGTTAGGTATTACTTTAGCTACTGATGCTTATGGGCCAGTGGCTGATAATGCCGGAGGAAATGCTGAAATGTCGCATCTTCCGCCTGAGGTAAGGAAGAGGACGGATGCTTTAGATTCTTTGGGAAATACTACTGCAGCAACCGGAAAAGGATTTGCTATTGGCTCAGCTGCGCTTACTGCTCTTGCTTTGATCGCCGCATTCAAAGACCAGATAGCTATGTATGGTAAAGAGATGGCCTTGAGCATTATGAATCCTACGGTTTTAGTAGGATTATTCTTAGGTGCCATGCTTCCTTTTCTATTTTGCGCTATGACGATGCGCGCAGTAGGAAGGGCAGCAGGCAAGATTGTAATTGAGGTTCGCAGACAGTTTAAAGAGATAGTTGGTCTTATGGAAGGTAAAGCCAAGCCGGATTATGCCCGTTGCGTAAGCATTGCAACTGTAGCTGCGCAGAAAGAGATGATTATGCCCTCTCTGTTAGCAATAGTTGCACCTATCTTAACTGGTATCTTAATTGGGGTTGAGGGGCAGGCAGGGCTTCTTATGGGCGCTTTGGCTTCAGGTTTTGTCTTAGCGGTGATGATGGCTAATTCAGGGGGAGCTTGGGATAATGCCAAGAAATATATAGAAGAAGGCCACCATGGAGGAAAAGGGTCAAATGCCCATAAAGCAGGCGTAGTAGGAGATACTGTTGGCGATCCCTTTAAGGATACTTCAGGCCCGAGCTTAAACGTATTGATCAAACTTATGTCTATGGTTTCTATTGTTTTCGCTTCGTTTGTTTTAAAAAATAGCTTCTTTAAGTAAATTTAGGGACGGTTCTCAACTTAATCTAAAACTGTCCCCAAAAAGGGGACACTTTTCCTTTGGCTTGAGAACCGTCCCTAAATTCAGTTGCTTTTAAAGGTTGTTGTGGTACAATAACTTTATGGATGACTTGGATTTCGTCCATAAATTTGTGCAAGGGGACATTCCAGCCAGAGAAGAATTCCTGAAACGTTATTCCCGCCTGATATATAATTATATTCACCATGTTTTAAGGGTAAAAGGCCTTAACCTTTATACAGAGAATGTAGATGATATATTCCAGAGTTTTTTTGCTTTCATCATTGAAGATAGTTGCAAGCGTTTAAGGAGTTTTAAGGCAAAAAACGGCTGTACACTTGCCACCTGGATACGGCAGCTCACCATAAATTTTACCCGCGATTATCTTCGCAAAATCAAACCTAAGATCTCCATTGATTCCGAAACAGAAGATGGCGCAAGCCTTAAGGATATGCTAGTAGATAGTTCTCTGCCTGTCGGTGATATTCTTTCTATGCAGGAAAGGCTAAAAGTCCTAGACTATTGTATTGAACTATTAAGCAACGAAGATAAGTTTCTTTTAGAGTTGAATATTAACCAGGGGGTAGGCCTTGAAGATTTAAGGAGCCTTCTGAATATCTCGCGTGGAGCTATTGATATGAGAAAGGCACGTATAATAGACAGGTTGAGGGATTGTTTTAAGGATAAGGGTTTTTTAAGTTAGATTTCTGGCTTTGTTTCGTCTATTATAAGGGGAGAGGTATAAGAATGGAAGAAAACCTGGAAGGTTTGATCAGGCTGGCATATAGAGGATGGAAGCGCCGTCATCCTGATAATTCTCATCTGGACGAGGAGGACCTGGCTGCTTTTATAGAAGGTAAACTATCAATTGAGAGAGCTGATGAGGTGAGGCAGCATATTATTCATTGCCAGGAGTGTTCCGAGGTTTTGGGGTTGAGTCTGGTTGCAGAACTTGCTATGGAGAATGAGCCTTCGTTTGCTTTGGTTGATTCTGTAAAAGATAAGCTGGGGATAAAGGTTTTACCTGCGCTTGAGATTTTTCTGAAGCTTAAGGATAAGGCGTTTGAGTTGGTTAAGGCCAGCGGCGATATCCTTATGGGCCAGGAGTTAATCCCCGCGGGAGTCTTGCGCAGCCGTAATATAGGCGGTTTTAGGGATGAGGTTGTAATCTTAAAAGATTTTGAAAATATAAGGGTCAGGGTAAGGGTCGAAAATAAAACCAATGAATATTTTAATATTAATATAGAAGTAAAGGATAAGCAGAGTAAGACGGTAATTAGGGATTTGCGGGTAACCTTATTTAAGGAAGGGGTTGAACTTGAGTCTTATCTGAATGATGCCGGAAGCGTTACTTTTGAGCATGTCATTTTAGGGAAATACAGAATTGACATATCGGATTTAGATAAAAATCTTGCCGCTGTGTTTATTGAAGTAAGGGCTTAAGAATGCCTGGAGAAAGCGTCCTGATTTTGGAAGTTACCCGTGAAGGCAGAATGCTTAAGATGAGCATTTCAAGCCGCAGGGAGATCGTCGCTACCCTAAGGCACTATAGCCAGCATAGGGTAGATTTCTCGGAAGTTGGCAGGCTTTGCCAGGATATAACCCTTTTCTTGAATAAATCCAGTATTAGCAGTCCCGGGGTACTTAACAGCCTTCAAAAAACTGGATACGCGCTTTGGGATTGTCTGTTTACCCGTCCGGTTAAAGAAAAGCTTAAGGGGGGCACAGATTCTAGCCTTCTTATTGAAATGGATGAAGAGCTTATATTCATACCTTGGGAGCTTCTTTACGACGGGTCAAATTTCTTAGCGCTAAATTTTAACATCGGGAGATTAGTAAAAACTAAGTCCAGTCTTCCTTTTTTAAGCTACCGCAGCTTGGGGCATGTCTTTAAGATGCTTATTTTAGCCAACCCTACTAATGATTTAAAAGGCGCTTATCTCGAGGGGGTAAGCATAAAGAACCAATTTGACCGCAGGCGTAAGAATATACGCATTGATTTTAAATCTACGGATATCGACAGGTTATACATAAAGAAAAACATTTGCGATTATGATATTGTGCATTTTGCCGGTCATTGCGAACATAATTGCCACAGCCCTAAGGAGAGCGGGTGGGTTTTAAAAGACGGGAATTTCAGTATTCAGGATATCTTAAAGTTGGGGTCAGGCTTGTCGCTTCCCGCGCTTATATTTTCTAACGCCTGTCATTCTGCGCAGCAATTAATAAAGGAAGAGGAGCTGGAGAGTGATTATCAGAAGAAGAATTATTCTCTTGCTTCTGCTTTCTTATTTTCAGGGGTGCAGCATTACATCGGTGCCATAAAAAAGATAGAGGATAAAGCAAGTCTCAGCTTTGCAAAAGAATTTTACCATAATTTACTTCTCGGAAAATCCCTGGGCCTCTCATTGCGCCTGGCAAGGATAAGGCTCGTCAATGATTATGGGTTATCTTCTTTGCACTGGACAAATTACCTTCTTTACGGAGACCCGGAGTTTACCATGTTTAAGCCTAAGGTAATAAGGGTTAAAAGGAAGCTGCGTTTACCCGGGAAGATAATCTTCCGTTCTCTTTCAGTACTGGCATTAATATTCCTTATAATATCTTTGTGCCTGTTTCTCCCTACGATTAATCCCAGTGCGTACATACTTTTTTTAAGGTCCCAAAAGTTTCTCGCTAAAGGCGCTAACCGGGAAGCGCTACTAACCGCGGAACGGGCTGTTGCCAAGGATAAGGACCTATTGGCAGTCTATCCTATACTCGCGGATGCCTCCCATCGTATAGGCGAAAAGGATAAAGCAATAAAATATTACTTTGATTATATAATAGCTTCCCAGAGAAATAAGGACGATAAACATTTAGCATCAGCCTATATATCGCTGGGGTGGTTTTATCATTTGGATGGCGAATACCAGAGGGCAAAAGATTTCTACGAGAAAGGCATTAATCTCAGCCGTAAGACAAATGATAGGTTAAATCAGGCGATTGCCTTAAGAAAGCTTGCAGTCTGGAATATTGATAAACAAAACTATGATCTTGCCCTGGAGTTGTTGACTAAGAGCTCGGAGATAAACAGGCAGAGACAGCATCTAGAAGCGTATCGTTATAATCTGGCCTGTGATTATTTTGATATTGGCTTAGTTTTTAGCGAGAAGAATGATCTTGCTTCGGCTGAGGAATTTTACCGTAAAAGCCGGATGCTTTTTGAAAAGTTCAGCCTTAAAAATGAGCTTAGCGATTGCTATTTTAATTTAGGAGAGCTTTATTCCTTTGAGAAACAGTATGAAAAGGCCCTAAATTACTATCTTGAGGGTTTAAGAATTGATCAATCCCAGGGGAATAAATTGAGCCTGACTTCAGATTATAATATGATTGGAGAGTTGTATCTTGAGATGGATAATTTTGTTGATGCCGAGAATAGCTTTAAGCTTGCCCTGGAAATTGCCGAAGAGATTAGGTCAAGGCCGGATATAGCGGCAGCCTCATATAGCTTGGGAATATTATATAAGCGATTGTCCAGAAACAGTAAAAGCAGGGAGTTTCTACGTAAGGCGCAAGAGATTTACGGTATTATTGATCCCTTGGCCTATGAAGAGGTAAAAAAGGAGATTTTGAGCCTGCCTTGACAAAACCTGCAAAAATATGTTATACTTCTTTTGTAAATTGACAATTTGATAATTTGGTGATTTACCTGTTGAAAAGGGCAAACTAGCAGTAATGCTGGGGCGTCCCGTAGAGCTGCATACGCAGCTACGGGACCACGTGACTCCGCGAAGCGGAGTTTTACGTGGCAAAGCTTCCGATCCTGCAGAAAATAGCGGGAAAGCGGGGCTGCCAAAAGGATATGACCCTAAAGAGTCCTTTAGGGTTTTTTATTCTGTGCCCGGCATACTTCTAGTATGACGGGTTTTTTATTATTAGCCACGGAAAAAGAGGGGTGCCCCGCATATAAAGCGGGGCTTCCTGGAGGAAAGGAGGGTTAAAAGATGAAAAGGATAAGCCGTAGGACAACAAGAAGGTATAGAAGAAATCATAAAAAACATCTTAATTTCTTGCAGGCCATAAGGTTATATCTAGGGATGCCGGCTTAAGGAGTTAAGTTTTAACTTGACTTTTCCAGGGAGGAGGTGTACAATATGACAAAACTTGAAAAACAGATTACGGCGCATAGGGTTATAACAATGCTTGGCCGTGAAGAGATAGATTTTCTGGATAAAATGGGTAAAGATGCCCTTTTTTCAACAGGGCATAAGTTATCCTACAATGAAATACTTCGTGGTTTAATTGATTTTGCCATGGACTCCGGGATTTCAGGGGATAATATAGATTCGCCTGGCGCTCTTAAGGTGAGGCTGATAGAGCAGGCAAACAGGCTAAAGGGTCATAATTAACAAAAGGGAGGGCTAAAATGCGTAAGAATATCTTGATTGTTTTAATCCTGGCTTTTGTTCTTTCGTTGATGCTAAGTAATAACGCCCAGGCAGATTTTGAGGGTGAGGATTATATTGAGATGGGAGCTATTCAGAGGATTCCGGTAGTTAACGCTGATAAGATTCCGTATAATGAATCCCCGCTAAATAAATTAGATAGGGGAATTATAAACGGAGTGACTTTCTGGACCGAACTTCCTGCTGAAGTTGCTAAAGTCTCTAAGGAGCAGAATCCTGCCATGGGAGTGACAGTAGGGGTTGTTCAGGGTACGATTACAAGTGTTGTGCGGGCGGGAACAGCCATATTTGATACAGTCACTTTTTTAATTCCTCCGTATAATAAGCCGGTTATGAAACCAGAATACGCGCTTAACCGTGCTGATGACAAGATGAAGGAGCTTTTCTGGTAAGATTTGAATAAGCAATACAGGGACACCTTTTGCGCGAAGCTTAAGGGTGTCCCTTTTTTTTATTTTTTTGCGTTAGATTTAGCCATCTGCTGCGTCTATTAGAGGGTTGCTCAAAACTCGGGTTTTTGTAATTTTATCCGCCTCTTGCCCTTGAAATTTCGTATTTATGTGGTATACTTACAAATAAAGTAAGAGTTCCAAGGTATATGTTTTAATAATCCGGTAATCCTAAGTCTATGGAGGTAGTTTAGGGTTGCCACGGTAATACGTAAGCCGGATTGACAGAATAAGGGTCAATTTCCGGCTTTTTTGTTTATTGATAAAAAAGAGATTAAAAAAGAGGTGAAGAAATGAAGGGTAAAATAAGAAAAATATTATCCTTAGTTTTAAGTTTTGGTTTACTCTTTCAGCAAATAAGTTTTGCCCAGGTAGCCGTAGAGTTAAATATCGCAGGTTATCTCTCCAGGATGAATGCTGGCTTGGTGCAGGATAAGTTCAGGCCTTTACACCTACGCTATTTTTCTTACGACAACCTAAATGATAATTTCAAGATTCTCTTGGATAAGGGCGATCTTAAAAATATCAAGACCCCAGAACTCGAAGTCTCAGCTAAAATATTATTAAGTTACTTCTTAGTGGGTGTAACCCTTCCTGATGATATGTTCTGGGTAAACCTTAGGCCCGATTCCCAAGAACAGATTATCGATCCCTACTTAGGAAAAACAGATGTAGGCAAAATCATGCTTGAAGCAGATTTACAACTTAAGAAGGATACCGCTTTATATACCTCTCCGCAAACTCCTGAAGGAAGAAAATATTGGAATAAGCTCTATAAAAAGGCAGAAGAGCTCTACGGTCACAGTAATGTTACTATTCCTACTTTAACTAGGCCTTGGATAGTGCCAGGAGAAATAATTGTTAGAGAATCTAATGACAGCGCTTATGTTTATAAGGCAACCTTAAGAGTAATGTTAGAGCAGGATTATCTTAAAGGTTCTACTACCTACAACTTCAAAGATGAGCGTGCCAAGGAACTCAATGATTATTCCTCTCAGCTCATTAGAGAGCTTATTATTCCTAAGCTTACTAAGGAAGTAAACTCGAGTAAGAGATACGCAAGCCTTCGCCAGGTATACTATTCTCTTATTCTAGCCCGTTGGTTTAAGCTGCGCTTTAGTGGTAAAACCGGCACATATGCCTCTTTAATCAATACTAGAAACCTTACCAACTTAACTTCCCAAAAGCCTTGGTCAAAGACTACCTATTTTAAGCAATACCAGAAATCCTTCAAAGATGGCGAATACAATATCCAGGAATCAGTTTACACTCTCACAGGCCAAGTGATAAGAAGTTATTTTAGCGGCGGTGCAGATCTTACGGGGAAAACGATGGCCATACCTACTACAAATAATCCCCTAACCAATGGAAACATTGGTGTGTTTAGTGGTAATTTAGCACCTCCTGCAATACCAGGATCAATAGCGATGGAAGGTAAGGGAGTTGATTCTTTAAGTGTAAGTTCGCCTATTAATGTTGCCCATTTGAACGAAGCCGACCTTTCCGCCTTTAGGATGAAAATCGTCAATGCGGTAAAAAGCAATAAACCAATACCCTTAGATGAGCTAATAAATTCTCTACCTCAGAACTCTGCCCTAAGGAATGCCTTAACTAACCTAAAGCAAACCCAGGGCGGACTAACGGATGCAGATATCCAGCGTATAATCAAGGAAAATAGCCTTAATGGTGCTGAACGGGCAGCTTTTGTTCTGGTAGTGCAACCTGGGCAGGGAGGTGGTAATGCTGGGACAGAAATAGATAAATTACGACTTGAATGTACTAGTAAGTATGATTCCCCAAGCTGGATGACAGTGGGGGAGGTATTTTCTAAAAAGGAAGATCAACGCAAAATATCCCAATGGATTAAGGTCAGCGGTCACGATATCGGTAATATTGAGGTAAGCATTGATGACTGGGAGCTTGAGCCTGATTCAGAATCTTGGTTTGTCGCAGATGTTTCGGTTTGGTTGGTCGATAAGGTAGGCAATAGAGTTTTACGAATTGGTGAGACTCGTACTAGGGAGCGCGTACGTCCTGAAACTTCTGAAATAAAGTATAGTTCTCTTGGAGGATCAATTTTTGATCCAGGTCAGGCACTCGCAAAGACAATGAACCCTTTTAGTCTTAATTCCGGAGACGTTGAAAACTGGGATGATATTCAGCGCGGCATAACGGAAGATGTTATTTCAAATAGGGTGTTTCCTCGAATTGAACAAAGCTATCTAACTGAAAGAGAAAAGCAGCAGGTAAAGAATACTATTGAAGAGCTTTATAGAATATCTCGAGAAGATTTTGAAAAAAGTAGAAAAGACAATCCTCTCCATCATAGTTTTATAGTGCTCGACATTGTATTGAAGATTGCTTTTGGACAAAAGTTAGAATACCAAGATATAAGAAAACTCGTTGTTCTCTCTATCCTGCACGATTTAGGTTATGGTGCAATAGAAAAGGGTAAGGGCAGGATTACTGCTGGTAAAATTAAAAAGGAGATGATTGCGCCTTACGAAGATAAAAAATCAACGCTAACAAAGGATCAACAAGATGTAGAAGAAGCTAAAATAACGAAAGCGATCCAAGATTCCATAAATGCCAGAAAAGAACATATGAAGGCCGGTGCTCCTATAGCCAAAAGGCTATTGAATGAATTAAATTCCTGGCTTCCAAAAAATGATCAGTTTAGTGTATCTGATATAAACAAGATAATAGAATTAGTTGGTATGCATGATAATCCCGGTATCGCTAAAACTTATGAAACCAAAGAATTCAAGCCATATATACAAGGATCAGCGCAGGAATTTCTTATTGGTAAACTTGATAATCTCGCCCTTATCTTTCGTGAAGCAGACAGATTATGGATGCTTTCTTACGAAGGGCTAGTAAAGGATTTAATGGATAGGCTAATTGTGTATGTTAAGACCAATGAAAATAAGGATAAACCTCTTTCTGTTGAAGAACAGCTCGCTAATAATATAGCAGTATTTAGAGATGAAAGGAGGTCATACGATGTCGCGGGTAGAAATTATGATACTTTTTATGGTGACACATTCATTAGAACAAAGACCGGATTTGAAATATATCAAGAATATTGTCGAGCATGGGGAGAGAGAATCGATAATGCAAGCGGCAAAACTTCGAACCATTTAGATGAGAATTCCCTTTCCGCCTTTAGGATGAAAATCGTCAATGCGGTAAAAAGTAATAAACCAATACCCTTAGATGAGCTAATAAATTCTCTACCTCAAGATTCTGCCTTAAGGAATGCTCTACTCAGCTTAAAGCAAATCCAAGGTCAGCCAACGGATGCAGATATCCAACGTATAATCAAGGAAAATAGCCTTAATGGTGCTGAACGAGTTGCTATTACTTTGGGTGTACAACCGGGACAAGGTGGGAAAAATATTACTAAATTCGTCACTTTGATGGTAAATAAAGACCTACAAGGTTTAGATTTTGGAGATGTTGAAAAAGCAATTGCAGGTGGAAAAATGGCTATTGCTGAGGTTTCAGTTGATTGGGCGAGGGAAATAAAAGAAGCTAACCCCACGGGAGTTTACACTATTTTTCTATCTGCTTTGAGTGAAGAGCAAATTAAGGAGAGTATGCGGTTAGGAAAAACGCGGGAGAAAGTTATTGAAGATGAGTTTATGGAGAGACAAAGAGAACGCGCACTTGAAATGCCTACTTCTGAAGAAAAGCAATTGGCGCGCGCTAAAGCAGCACCTGGTGAAATGGCTAGGCTGGGGGAGTATGATATTGTTATTGTAAGTAACAAGTTAAAAGATCTGAAAAAAGATGCTGAAGGATGGGCGGGCGAAGAGGGGGGTAAGGTAGTTTCACAGTTTATGAACGCTGTTGATAACGCCAGGAAGGCTGGGAAAAAATTGGTCTTGTATTCTGGTTCTTCTGCCACTGGGAAAGGTCCATTATGGAACCAAGTGCAACAAAGATACGGCGATCAATTCTCGCGCATCATTCTTTATACTACACGTCCTATGCGCGACGGGGAAGGGGATGGGATAGATTATCATTTTGCCCCAGTTACAAAAAAACAAATTGAGAAACTTGGGGGCAACTGGAATGATATTAAAACAAGACTGATTAATAATGGTTGGGCAGAAATGAAGAGCGAAACAGAGATTATCTTATTGGCAAGAATAGAGAAGAAAGAAGATAGAGAAAAAGTGAAGGCTATTCTTGGCAATTCTTTGGAAATTATAATGCAGGCTCCTCATAACTGGCTAGAAGACCTTGATAAAAGCTTAAATACTTCGAGTCCTGTAAACAATGGCGAAAAAGATTTAGACATTTCTAGTTCGATTGATGAAGCGTACGAAGCTGTAATTGCTACTCTAACTAAAATAAGGGGAACCGAAAAAACGCATGGATATCCCATTTTTGAGCCAAAAATTGATAAGAGAGAGGTAGAAATGGCTTTTTTGAGTAAGAAAGTTACTAGGATTGGGTCGGTTGTCTATGGATATGACACAGGCGATTATTCGAATGAATATGCAGTCGTTGTTAATTTTAGTGAAGGAAATCTTGTGTTAAATGAGGATTATTATAGCGATGTAACAAGATATAAGTTGGAAGGTCCAGGGGGCAATCCTTTGTTAACTCGAATGAAACAGCCCGTTTCTAATACAATGCGGGTTTTTGATGAAGAGAAGATAAGAAGGCAACTTTATATGGTTCTTCACAATCTCGGCCAGGTTTATGAAAATGTACCCCTTTCAGAAGCCGAAAAAAGGACACTTTATGATGTAGATGAACGTCACCTTTTAGCTGGCATGGGTACGGCTGACGATCACCAGAATGAGTCAGGATATCAAGAACTAAGGGACGCCTATTTTGCAATTCTAGAGAAATTTAAAGTTGCGATGGATCTCAGGATTACTGAAATAATTAATTGGGTTAAGAATAATCCAGAAAAAAATCTTAAAGGAGAAGAAGTCCGTGTTCTTAAGGGTACTGGTCCTGAAGTAAGAGTGGTTGGTAGTATTGATCAAGGCATTGCAGAAAGATTTGGATTTGCCTATGAGATGGATAGTTCTCCAACGCAAACTCCCCCTAGGAAGACAGGCGGGATTGATTTCCGTATTTTGCCTATGACTATTCAGCCAATGGGGAGTTTTAGCGGGTTGAATTTTAAGTTACCACAACTAAGCGAGATAGCACTCAGACAGATAAACCTTGATTTAGAAATGCAGCAGATCAGGAATATGGTACAAGCCGGGATTATGCCTTCAGGAGAGCGAATCAAGGAATTGGTTGCTGCTTGTATGCAGAAAGGCGAAATCAATTCTCATGCTGATGGTTTATTACTCTGTTTAGTAGATATCTTAAAGATGGAAGAGGAAAATGCCAGCGAAAGCTCTCCTCAGTTAAAAGAAGCATTGGTAATAGTTGATTCACAGAGCTAAAAGATGTTACTTATAGGAACAGTTTAAGCAATATACCACCATAACTAATTCCACAAGGGCTGGACTTAATCGTTCAGCCTTTTTTATTTGCAAAAATAGTTAGTTAGATTCAGCCTACCTCCGCGTCTATTAGTGTAGAAGGGTTGTTTAAGTCCAGCCTTTTTAATATCCGTTCTTTGACAATAGGGTTATTTGTTGAGAAGCTGCTTTAGAAGCCCCCGGATAAACCTGATTTTACTCTTTTGCTTGGCTTTAACAGCGGTAATGGCAATAGCTAATATGCTGATATGAGCTAAGGTACAGTGGTTACTGACGGCATTTAGCCCGGTGAGCATAGGCCTTTGCATATAGAAGTTAAGCAGGCGGGAGAATCCCCGTTCGCTGCCGGATTGCATCCTGTAAATCTTCTTAAAATACTCGGAAGCGGGGCTCATGGCTGAAGAACGGTAGCTCTTATCTACTCTGGTATAGGCATAGCAGCCGCCTTTGGAAAAGTTCGGGTGATTAACCGGGCATTGATGGTTGTATTTTTCAGCCAAGCCTTTTAAGTGGGTTACTGGGCAGACAAACTTCCTTCTTATTCTGCCTCTGTCCTTGAATTTTCCCCAGGGGCACATCTCAAGGCCGGCGATACAGACTCTGGTGTTATGTTTGGTGAATCTAATATCCGTTCTTTTGGTCCTTGGAATAAGGGGTATGAAGTCTTTGGCTTTAAGCGAGCACCTTATATATTTACGGATATTTTCGGTATCGTGAGCTGCGTCAGCAAGGACTCCTCTGGGCCTGTATTTAAGATTATTCCTTAGCTCTTTGAAAGCCTGGACAGTAACCGTGCATTCAGATATGTTGGCAGGCAGGGTCTTTTCAAATACAGGCAGCTCGCTTAATGAATCAAAGATAACATGGTTACGGTACCCCCAGAAGTAGGTAATTTTCCTGGTGTTTTTGCCGGATGCCTTGAAGAACTCCAGCTGCCGCTCTTTGAGATACTTGGCTTTATTTGATGTCGCCATAACGCCTAACCGTGCGTCAGGGTCGCCCTGAGGGAATTTAGTCTTATCGAATTTCCCCTCAACAAAAATCTTGGGGTTATTTTGCTTGACCCAGGCCACAATAGCTGTTGAGTCTATGGAAAGGTACTTCCCGCTGACAACATCCAGCTTGGTAAGGGTTTTAAGCTGGGTATTGCGAACCTCCTGCAGCAGCTGGTTTGGTATCTTATGCAGGAATTCTTCAAAGCGATGCCGGGAAGGGATGCGTTTATCAAAGCCTAATATATAGGCTATGCCCAGATTGCTTGATAATTCAAAGGATAGCTCTGATAGCGTCTTAATGCCCTTAAGATTCTTGTAAACAAGAGCCCGGCATAAGGCTTCCCGGGAGAACGGCCTTCTGCCTGTTTTAGGCAGTTGCTCTTTAATCTTGGATAAATCCAGGTGCTCGAAGATAGATTCATAAAGGCTAAATTTGGCTGGATAGAACAACAGTCTTTCCCTGATGAATTGAGACATTATGGCCTCCTGTAATTTTGAGCAAACCGCAGGTAAATCGGGTTTGCTTAAGATACTACAGGAGGGGTGAGGTGAGGTCAAGTCAGGCGATAAATTATTAACAATATGTGGGTGTTGCTCAAAACAGGAATATCACCTCCACTAGCTAATCTTTAAACTGATTTTAAGGCAAAAGCGGCGAAAAGGCGGATAAATTAGTTATTTCTCCGACGAGAAGATAGGTGGAGGTGAGAGCGAAAGCAGAGAATCAAATTCTCCGTCGAGAAAATAGTTTTGAGCAAGGCTC
>Ga0172375_10006243_pt1 | contig 16813 bp, 13 predicted proteins | sample LakKiv1m_FD_114537 | JGI IMG/M metagenome (GOLD analysis project Ga0172375, IMG submission 114537) | Freshwater microbial communities from Kabuno Bay, South-Kivu, Congo - kab_092012_11.1m | ecosystem: Environmental > Aquatic > Freshwater > Lake | place: Democratic Republic of the Congo...
ACGTCGGTCTCCTGGGTCAGAGCCGTGGCACCGCATTGGGGGCACTTCTCCGGGGTGGCGTCGCTCACGATCAGTTCGCCGCAGGATCCGCAGGCCCAGGCGGGAATCTGGTGGCCCCACCAGATTTGGCGGGAGATGCACCAGTCGCGGATGTTGTCCATCCAGTTGTAGAAGGTGCTGTGCCACATTTCGGGCAGCAGGTTGATGCGGCCGCTACGCACCGCCGCGGTGGCCCGCTCGGCCAGTGGTTTGACCGCCACGAACCATTGCTTGGAGAGCGAAGGCTCCACCACGGTCTGGCAGCGGTAGCAATGACCTACGCCATGCTGGTAGGGTTCGATCTTTTCGAGCAGCCCGGCGGCCTCCAGGTCGGCCACGATCCGCTTGCGGCACTCGAAGCGGTCGAGTCCCGCGTACTTGCCGGCGTCGAGGTTCATCATCCCGTTGTCGTCCATCACCTTTAGGCACGGGAGGTTATGGCGGCGGCCAATTTCGAAGTCATTGAGATCGTGGGCCGGGGTGACCTTCAAGGCGCCGGAGCCGAATTCCCGTTCCACGTGGGCATCGAAGACAATGGGGATGGTGCGGTCGGCGAGCGGCAGGATTACCGCCTTTTCCGGCAGGTTGTTGTAGCGCTCATCTGCGGGGTGGACTGCCACGGCGGTGTCGCCCAGCATGGTTTCCGGCCTGGTGGTGGCCACCACCACGAACCCTTTGCCCGAGGCGAGTGGATAGCGGATGTGATACAGGGCGCCGGCGGTATCCTCGTGTTCTACCTCCAGGTCGGCAAGGGCGGTGTGGCAGCGTGGGCACCAGTTGATGATATAGTCGCCCTTGTAGATGAGCCCTTCGGAGTAGAGCTGGACAAAGACCTTGCGCACCGCGCGGGAGAGCCCTTCGTCCATGGTGAAGCGCTCACGGTCCCAGTCGCAGGAGCAGCCCAGGCGTTTCAACTGGTTGATGATCTGGCCGCCGGATTCTCCCTTCCATTTCCAGACCCGCTCAATGAACTTGGCCCGGCCGAGGTCGTGGCGGCTAACCCCTTCGGCCGCGAGCTGGCGCTCCACCACGTTCTGGGTGGCGATGCCGGCGTGGTCGGTGCCCGGCAGCCAAAGGACGTTGTAGCCCTGCATCCGGCGGTAGCGTACCAGGATGTCCTGCATGGTGTTGTTGAGCGCATGGCCCACATGGAGTACACCGGTGACGTTTGGCGGCGGGATGACGATGGAGAAGTTGGGCTTGGTCTCGTCGAGGGTGGCTCGGAAGTTTTTGTGGTCGAGCCAGTTTTGGTACCAGCGCGCCTCGACCTCCTTGAATTCGTAAGCCTTGGGCAGGTCGCGGCGCTCGGGCGCGGTATCGGTGGTCATTTAACGCTCCACGGTTTGGGGAGGAAGATCTGTTCGTAAAGTTCCAGGGCGTAGCGGTCGGTCATGCCGGCGATGAAGTCGCAGACCATCCGTTCGCGCGGGGTGCCGGCGTCGTAGTCGATGACCCCTTCCCAATGGTCATCGTGGCTCATGAAGTAGTCGTAGAGCTCGCGCATTACCTTCTTGGCCTTGATGAAGTCGCCATGGACCTGATAGTTCTCATAGACGTTGTCGTAGAGAAAGGCGCGCAGCTCGGCGATGCCGGCTAGCACCTCCGGGCTCATGGCGAGCTTCTCGCCCCCGGTTTTCATGGTTTCGGTCACTAGGTCGCGGACCATGCTGCCGATGCGTTCGGAGTGGTCGATGCCGAAAAGGCGGCGCAGGTGGCCGGGGATTCGGGCCTCGCTCAAGACCTCGGCCCGCATGGCGTCGTCCAAGTCGTGGTTCACATAGGCGATGATGTCCGCCACCCGTACCACCCGGCCTTCCATGGTGGAGGGCAGTTCGGAGAGGTCGGCCGGCAGGATCTCGCGGCGGCCCTTGGAGTGCTTGGCGATGCCGTCGCGCACCTCATGGGTGAGATTGAGGCCGCGGCCCTTTTTTTCGAGCAGATCGACCACTCGCAGGCTCTGCATGTAGTGGTGGAAGCCCTCGGGGTAAAGTTCGTTCAGCACCGCTTCGCCGGCATGGCCGAAGGGGGTGTGGCCGAGATCGTGGGCCAGGGCGATGGCCTCGGTGAGGTGGCCATTCAATCGCAGGGCCACCGAGATGGTCCGCGCGATCTGGCTCACCTCAAGCACATGGGTGAGCCGGGTGCGGTAGTGGTCGCCGGTCGGCGCCAAAAAGACCTGAGTTTTGTGCTTCAGCCGCCGGAAGGCCTTGCAGTGGATGATGCGGTCGCGGTCGCGTTGGAAGGCGCCGCGGATGGTGCATTCTCCTTCAGGCCGGAGGCGGCCCTTGCTGTCGCGACTGAGCGTCGCGTAAGGCGCAAGGCCGGCCGCCTCCCGTTCCTCGATCTGTTCGCGGATTGTTATCATGGCTTTTCCATTGCCCACGCCAAACCTTTGATTCGATTCCCGGGAGCGTAAAACCCGCCTGATCTCACGAAAAACAAGCCAAAAAGATACTGGTAAAAACCGGGTTGGTCAAGGGGGTTGCCTGGGAGGCCAGCAAAAAGCGGGGCGGTTTACTCGGCGGTGAATTGCTCTTCCAGCGCCTCGATCTCGCCTTCGAGCGTTGCCCATTCGTCGTAGGCGCGGTTAAGGCGGCGGTCGGTGTCGCTGTATTCCTTGCTGCGCTCGGAAAAGTCATCCTGCCGGGTGTAGAGTTCCGGATCGGCCAGGAGCTGTTCGAGTTCCTTTTTGCGCGCCTCCAGGGTATTCAGTTCCTTTTCCAGAAGAGTGAGCCGTTTTTTGAGCGGGGCGAGCTGCACATTCTTTTGCTGGCGGAGTTTGGCCTGCTCGCGTCGCGCCTCTTTGCCCTTTTTCCCGGTGTCGCCCTTGTTGGCTTCGGCGGCGGTTGGTTTATCGTTGGTGGCCGCTGGCGCATTTTGCTCGGCGTGGGCCTTGCGCAGGTAGTCGTCGATGTTGCCTTCGTACAGGGCGGCCCGGCCGTTCCTGATCTCCAGCACCTTGTTGACAAAGGCGTTGACAAAGGAACGGTTGTGGGAAACCACGATGATCGAGCCGTCGTACTGGCGCATCGCCTCCTGCAATACCTCCTGGGAGCTGATGTCCAGGTGGTTGGTCGGCTCGTCCATGATGAGCAGGTTGGCCGGGGTGGCGATCATCTTGGCCAGGGCCAACCGGCTTTTCTCGCCGCCGGAAAGGACCGCCACCTTCTTGTCCACCTCGTCGCCGCGGAAGAGGAAGGCGCCGAGCAGCGACCGCGCCTGGGTGAGGCCGAGGTCGCTGGTCGCCTGGTAAACGGTGTCGAGCACCGTGTAGCGTTGGTCCAGTTCCTGGGCTTGGTGCTGGCCGAAGTAAGCGGGGATGACGTTGTGGCCGAAGCGCACCGCGCCGTTGTCCGGCTGGTAGAGGCCGGCGAGAATTTTTACCAGGGTCGATTTGCCGGCGCCGTTGACCCCTACCACGGCCAGCTTGTCGCCGCGCTGCATGGAGAAGCCCAGGTCGCGGAAGACCTGCTGCTGGCCGAATGACTTGGCGAGATGTTCCGCCTCCACGCTGAGACGCCCCGAGGCCGGCGCTGGTGGAAAGCGGAAGGCGACCTCCTTTTCCGTCTCTTCCAGTTCGATCAGTTCCATTTTTTCCAGTTGCTTGACCCGGCTCTGCACCTGGCTTGCCTTGGTGGAGGTGGCGCGGAACCGTTCGACAAAGCGCTTGGTCTGCTGGATCATGGCCTGCTGGTTTTCGTAGGCTGCCCGCTGGATTTCGAGCCGCAGCACCTTTTCCTTCAAATAATAGGCATAGTTGCCCTTATAGACCGTGAGGTTGCCGAGGCTCAGCTCCCAGGTGAGGTTGGTGAGGTTGTCGAGAAAGGCGCGGTCGTGGGAGATGATTACCATGGCGCCGTGGTAGGATTTGAGGAACTCCTCCAGCCAGGTAAGGGACTCGATGTCCAGATGGTTAGTGGGTTCGTCCAAGAGTAGCAGCGAGGGCTTGGCCAGCAAGAGTTTCGCCAGCATGAGCCGCATGAGCCAGCCGCCGGAAAAGGTGCGGCAGTCCTTGGTGAAGTCGGCGGTGCCAAAGCCGAGGCCCAGGAGGATTTTCTCGATCTGGGCCCGCATCCGGAAGACGTCGCTTTGTTCCAAAAGGTGCTGGAGTTCGCCCTGGCGGTCGAGCAGTTCTGCCATCCCCGGATCGTCCGGCGCGATCTCGGTCAGCTGGTGGTTGATCGCCTCCAGTTCATGTTGGCAACGGAGGGCATCAGCAAAGGCCGTTTCCGCCTCCTCATACAGGGTGCGGCCGGCTGGGAAGTCGCTGATCTCCTGGGGCAGGTAGCCGATGGTGGCCCGCTTGGCACGGTGGACCACGTTGTCATCCGCCAGGGTGACGCCGGCCATGATCTTCAAGAGCGACGTTTTGCCGGCGCCGTTCACCCCGACCAGCCCCACCCGCTCGTGGGGGTGGACCCGGACCGAGATGTTCCTGAAGAGTTGCTTGTCGCCGTAGATTATGGAAAGGTTGGTGATCGCCAGCATGGTTGGTTTCCTGTAAAAAGAGCGCTACCATAGCATACTTTGCGCGATGACGCCATGGGGTGGACGCGTTGTCTGGCGCCAAGATTTGGGGTAGAGTGGTTGGCGGGCGGTTATGGCCAGTCGGGTGACAAACCCCGTGAACCGAATGAGGCACGATGATGGTCCACTACCCGGAAACCCCGGAATTTGCCGCTTGGCGGCGCTATGTCCTGGGCTATGCCGAGATTTTTTTAAACGAGAGCGCCATGGCGCCTCTTCCCGTGGCCCCGGCCGCGCCATCCCTGGCCTCGCCACGGGTGGTGCTCTGCTCGCCTCATCCGGACGACGAACTGCTCACCGGCCTCTTGCCCTTGCGGCTCAAGGAAGAGGCGGGGGCGGTGGTGACCAACATCGCCATCACCTTGGGCAGCAATCTGGCCCGGCGGCAGGAGCGGCTGGCGGAGCTCCATCGGGCCTGCGCGGTGGTAGGGTTCGTGGTGCGGCTGGCCAACGAGCCGGATGGTTTCTCGAATGTCTCGGCCGTGGCACGGGGATTAGACCCGGTGCGCTGGCAGGTTCAGGTCGCGACCCTGGCCGCGCTGCTGGCCGAATTACAGCCAGATTTGCTGCTCTTGCCCCACGCGGCCGATAGCCACCCTACCCACATCGGCGCGCATTTTCTTGCCCTGGCTTCGGCCCTCAAGTACTCGCGCGATGCCGGCGCCGCCGTACTCGTTGCAGAAACCGGCTACTGGCAGCCGCATCCCAGCCCCAATTTCTTGGTTGGCGCCACGGTCGAGCAGGTAGCCCTGCTGGTCATGGCCTTGGCCGAGCACCGGGGTGAGATGGCGCGTTACCCTTATCATCGCGCCTTGCCTCCCCGGATGATTGATACGGTTCGTCGCTGCGGTGAAATGGTGTGGGGGTATGGCGGCAAGCCGGTCTCCGGCCCGCTCTTCGGCGAGGCATACCGGTTGGGGATGGTCAGTGACGGGAATTGGCAGCCGGGGTGTGGGGCGCTGGCTGTTCCAGCGGCAGAGCCCATGGAGATGGCTGGGTTGACGGCTGCGGCTACTCGTCGTCGTTGAGCGCGGCCGGCTTCTTGGAGAAGCCGATTTCCTGGGTGACCTGGGTGGCGGTTTCTTCGATGGACTTGCCCGCGGTGGAGATGATCGGGATTTTGTGGTTGCGGAAGATTTGCTCCGCCTGGTGGATTTCCTCGATGCAGGTGGCAAGTTTGGCGTAGGTGCTCTCGGGGTACCGCTTTTCCCGCACGGTATGGAGCATCTCCGGCGTGGTGGTGAGGCCGATGGTCCTTTTTACGTTGCGTCGCAACTCCTCGGGCAGCTTGTACTGTTTTAGAATCTCCCCGGTGAGTGGATAGTTGGCGGTTTTCAGCCCCAATTGGGTGGCGAGGTAAACGCTGACCGGGGTCTTGCCGGCACGGGAGACGCCAAGCAGGATGACATCCGCCTCGTTGATCTCGTCTGGCCGGATGCCGTCGTCGTGCTCCAGGCAGAAATGGATCGCCTCGACCCGTTTGGCCATGGTGATGTTGTCCACGTGGCGGGAGAAGCCTGGCACCCTGAGCGCCTTGGCCTCCAGGGAGGTTTCAAGCCGTTCCATGAACGCCTCGAAGGCGTCGAAGAGTTCTACCTCCGGATGGTCAAAGATGTTGCGGACCGCGTCATCCATGATGGTGCTGAAGATGAGGGGCCGCCGGCCGCCTGATTGTTTGAGGATGTAGGCCAGCGTCTTGCGCGCCTCCTCCTCGGTGAGGACAAAGGGGAATCGTTCTTCGTGGAAGCTGGTTTCCGGAAACTGGCGCAGCAGGGCGTGGCCCAGGTTGGTGGCCAGGATGCCGGTGCTGTCGGAGACAAAATAGACGTCCTTTGAGTTCCACATGGGCGTGTTCCTTAAATATGGAAGGGCGGCGGATGCCGTGGCGGCTTAGAAGCACGCCTCGGGGTCGCTACAATAGAGCCGCCGGAATTTTTGCATCTGCCGTTCCTGGTGATCAGGGAACTCAAGGCCGTAGCGCAGGAGGTACTCGGCGATCATGCGGTGGGTGTTGAAGACCGGGCAATTGAGCGCCAGGTTCATGATGCATTTATCAAGGTAGCGTGGCCGTTTTTTGGGGTCGTAGAAAGAACCGAGGATTTCCGGCAGCAGTTCATAGAAGGAGGCGGAATCCTCGGCGTAGAGCAAGGCCGAGGGGTGTTCGCTGAACTGTTCTTCCACCACTGGCGCCTCGTAGCCGAATTTCCAGCCGGTTTGTCCCTCGTGGTAGCCTTCCACCCACCAGCCATCCATGATGCTCACATTGGGCACGCCGTTCATCGCCGCCTTCATGCCGCTGGTGCCGCTGGCCTCCAGCGGCCGTTTCGGGCTGTTGAGCCAGGCATGGCAACCGGCCACCATCATCTTGGCGATGGCCATGTCGTAACCGGGGATGAAGACCAGTCGCGCCAGGCCATTGCTTTTGTGATAGAGTGCGTCCTGGAGGTCGAGGATGTTCTTGATCAGCCCCTTGCCCGGCTCATCGGCGGGGTGCGCCTTGCCAGCGAAGACAAAGTTCACCGGCCACTGGTTGGCCACGAGCAGGCCGGCGAGGCGATTGAGATCCTCGAAGATGAGGTCCGCTCGTTTGTAGGTGGAAAAGCGCCGGGCAAAACCGAAGGTAAAGGTGGTCTGGTCGAGGCGCCCCTCTCTTTCGTTTAGGTACGAGAGGTAGTTGGGCGGGTCGATCCAGGTTGCTTGCCGCTGGTTGCGGTGTTGGAGCAGCATCTGGTTGATATAGTCGATCAGGCGTTCGGTGTCCTGGGCAGCGGCTTTGGCAAAGCGGTGGCGGAACTTGGTATCCTTGATCAGTGTCGCAGCGTTGGCGAAGGCGCTGGGGTCGCGGCGCCAGCCGAAGAGTTCGGGGGCGGTGTCGTAGGCCGCGGCCTTGGCATCGCTGATCCAGGTTAGATGGTGGACGCCATTGGTGACGGCGGTGATCTTGTCCGCATGCTGAGGGAACTGCTTCCGGGTGACTTCCTTGTGCAGGCGGCTAACGCTGTTGGTGGCGCGGTTGAGGCGCATGGCACAGGCGGTGAAGTTGTAAACTGTCGGATTGTCGTCGTCATGGGCCAGAAGATCGAGAAGCCTGGTGAAGAAGCGGGAGCCGAGTTCCTGGTAGGTGGTGCGGGAAAAGCGGTCGTGGCCGGCCTTGACCGGGGTATGTATGGTATAGACGATGCGTTCCGCCGCGATCTTGGCCGCCGCCAGGATGTCCTGATCGGTGGCCAGTTGTTGGTATTGTTCTCCGAGTTTCCGGTGGAGCAGTTCGTCGATCAGCGCCAGCACCACTACCACGCCGTGCTGCTCGTTCAGGTGCAGGGTGCGGGCGGTAAAGCCCAGCGAGGTTATCGCCGGCTGCACTCCGGCCCCGAGCAGCCGGCGTTGGATCGCCTTGGTGGTTTCGGAGCTGCTGTCGTAGAGGTGGTGTGATGCCTCGCGGATCCACATTGGGGTTTCGGGCAGATCGTAATCGAGGAGAATCTCCGGGACGAAAAAATCGAGTTGGCTACCCACCTCCAGCTTCATCCAAAGTTGGGCATGGGCAGCGATGCGGGCGCCGTCGCGGTCGAAGAAGGGCACCTCGATGGTGAGCGGCTGCGCCAGATTTTGCGGATTCTTGAGTAGATAGAGGCCAGGGGTCTGCTCTGGCGCCCACTCCTTGGACCAGGCGACCTGGCCGATATTCATGTCCACCATTTGGGAAAAATAGCCGTGGCGGTAAAGGAGCGAGACGGCTGCCGCCGGAATCCTGCATTCGGCAAGGCTTTTTAAGGTATCTCCGGCCAGAATGCCAAGACCGCCGCCATAGATCGGGATTTTTTCCGGTCCGGTGCGGAAGCTGGCGACATACCCCTCGGCCCTCTCGTCCGTTTTTGCGCTCTGGTCGCGCTCTTCCAACCACCGACGGATCGGGTGGAAGACATCGCGGTCCGCGCCGATTTCCATGGTAATGTAGACTACGGAATTGCCAGCCGGGTCGGAGAGCTGGCCAAAAACCCGGTCGAGGGTCTGTTGCGGCACGCCGAAAAAGGTGCCAAAGCGGTTGCTCGCGATGAGGTCGTGGGGCAGGGTCTTTTTGTCCGGGGTTTCGATAGTGGTCATGGGCGAATTGTGTGCGCGGGGGCGAGGGGATTTGTCCTTAGTTTACCGGGAATGCGGCCCTTGTCAAAGGGTTTCGTGCGGCGTCAGGGGGGCTGCGGTTTGTTGGGGCCCGCAGTCTCTTAAGGGAAAAACATTGTGAATTAAATTGAATTTATGTAGCCTTTTATGTAATTTGTGATATGAAGGTTCGGGTAATCTTTGTGTTGTGTGTTTCCCTCATTAACCATATATGTTCAGTTCAGGAGGAGTAAGGCGATGAAGAAGGAAATGGTTCGTGTACTGGCTGTTGCGTCTCTCTTGGCGTCGATGTCGCTGATGGCGGTTGGTTGCGCCAAGCAGGCAGGCACCGAGGGCATGGCCGGTGGTGCAGAGCCCCTCTCTGCCACGGGTGCTGGCGACAAGACTGGCAATTTCCTGGAGGGCCGCACCTCTGGCCCGATGGTTCCGGTGTACTTTGATTTCGATAAGTCCGACATCCGTGCCGATCAGCAGGACCGCATGAAGAAGAATGCCGAGTTCCTGAAGGGCAGCGCCAAGGTCGCGATCAGGGTCGAGGGCAATTGCGATGACCGCGGCACCAACGAGTACAATATGGCATTGGGCGAGCGTCGCGCCATGGGCGCCAAGAAGTCCCTGGCCAAGTTGGGCGTGGCTGAGTCCCGCATGGAGACTATCAGCTTCGGCGAAGAAAAGCCGCTGGCCACTGGTTCCGACGAGGCCGCCTGGGCTCAGAACCGTCGCGCCGATTTCGTGATCAAGTAAGTTTCCGCGCATTACATTGCGTGAGGCATCAGCCGGGACGGGAGAGATCCCGCCCCGGCTTTTTGTTAGTGGCTCTTGGCAAGGGCGGTGGGCTGGCAACCGGGCATGGGCCAGCACCTCGTGCGACGAGCGGGATAACAACAAGGAGCGGGCAGTATGAAGGCGCGGATTGTAGCGGTATTGGCGGCGTTACTGGTTGGTTTGTTCTTCTCCGGTGCTGAGGCGATGGCGGCGGACAAGCCGATCAAGATCGCCACCATCAGCATCCAGGGTGTTCTCGACAAATCCAAGGCGGCGCAAGACGCCAAGAAGGGACTGGAAGCAGAGTTTGACAAACATAAGGGCAAACTCGAAAAGGAGCAGAACACCTTGGAGGCGTTGCGGGCCGAGATCGAGAAGAAGGGCTCGGTTTGGAGCGAGGAGGTGCGCGGCGAAAAGGAACGGGAATACCAGCGATTGGCCCGTGAGTTTGGCATCAAGAACGAGGATGCCAAGATCGCCATGCAGCAGAAGGAAAAGCAGTTGATGGATCCGATCCTCAAGGAGCTGCACGCGGTGATCGACGAGATCGGCAAGAAGAACGGCTACACCTTGGTCCTTGAGTATTCCATGAAAGGACTGCGGACCAGGACTGGCCTGCTTTTTGCCGACGATGCGCTGGACATCAGCGACACGGTACAGAAGGAGTTGGATAGGCGGATGAAGAAGTAAAAATTCTGCCCAAAATAATCGCGGAAAGGCATGGGGCCAAAATGGTTCCATGCCTTTTTTGTTGTCATTGCTCCTATTGGCGGTCGAGATGGGGTAGCAGGGCGATCGTGGCCATGCCTGGTAGGGAAAGCAGGAAACTCAGGCCGAAGAAATTGGCATAGCCAAGCCAGGTGGCGAGGAAGCCGCTCAAGATGCCGGCATAGAGGCCGCTCATGCTCATCAGACCTGAACCAATCGCATAGTGGGCGGCCTTGAACTCCTGATTGCAAATGCGCATGAGGTAGGTCATCAGTACCGCGGTGCCAAGGCCGCCGGCGAACTGGTCGAAGCCATGCACCCCTACGACCAACAGCAATGCTGATGGGGTAAGCGGGACTGGCAGCTGGTTGCCAGTGTTGACGGCGAGAAAGCCACGCAGGTGTAATGCCAGGGCCATGTAGACGAGGTTGGTGATGTTTTGGGCGAGGAGAAAGGGCCAGATCATTTTTTTGAGGCCGTAACGGGCGATAAGCGCACCGCCGATCATGGCCCCGGCAATCGAAGCGGGCAGTCCGATCCCCCCGGAAATCCAGCCATAATGCACCTTTAGGCCAAGGTCGATCAGGAAGGGCGCTACCATGCTGGTCAGCAAGAATTCGCCGGCGCGGATCAGCACGATAAAGGCGATTATGGCGCCGGTATGTTTCCGGTCCATGAACGAGATGAAGGCACTGGCGTAGAAGGATTCGGGGCGGGCCATAATCCAGCCATGCAGCCGGCGGCGGGCAAGCAAGAGGAGGATGAGCCCGATGAAGAGCAGTAGCCCGATCCAGGCGGCGAAGTTGAGGTGGCCGAAGAGTGGCGAGGTGCGCTGGAGTTCGAGGTAGGCATTGGAGGCCAGCGCGGCCCGGAGGCCAAGGAGTGCCAAGGCGACGGCCATGACTTGCCCCAGGTATTTGGGGCGGAGCAGGGCTGGCAGCAGGGCGGCGATGGGCTGATGTCCGCTTTCGCAGCGCGGCAGAAAACGAAGGTGAAAGAGGAAAAAGAGGAGGAGCAAGAGGCCGGCGCTGGCGAAGGCCAAGGCCCAGCCCAACATGGTGCCGAGGGTGACGATTACCCCGGTGCCGGTCATCATGGCGATGCGGTAGGCCATGACCCGGTAGCCGAGGAATTTCGCCTGGCCGGCCATGTCGAGGGCCTCCAGGTAATAACCGTCAATGGCGATGTCGTGGGTGGCGGCAAGGCAACTGCCAAGGAAAAAGAGCGCGACCACCAGCGGAATCGCGTGGGGCAACGGGGTTGCCAGGGCGGCGGCGAGGATGATGGCCACCAGCAGCCCTTGGGTGATGAGCAGCCATTGCCGCTTGGTCCCGAAGTGGTCGAGCTGCGGCGACCAGAGGAATTTGACCACCCATGGCAGGCCAAAGAGCGAGGTGAGCCCAATGGCCTCCAGGCTCATGCCGCGGTCACGGAAAAACACCGAGGAGATGGTGCGGAAGATCGTGTAGGGAAAGCCCTCGGTAAAGTAGGTGGTGAACGACCAGAGAAAGGGATTGGCCCCCTTGGTCGATGGGTTTCTCTTCATGGGGGAGTGACAGTGCGGTAGGGTGGTAAAAAATGTATTTGATTTTTCATCCGTGGCCCGTGCTATACTGATTTCGGTGTGACTCTGGTCGGGGCTACCCGGCAAATCGATCAGCGGCTGTTTCCTTTATGCGGCAAAGGAGCGAACATGTCACGTCAGATTTTGATTGTCGACCAATCTGCCAGTATGCGGCGGATCATCAAAACCATGATCCTCGCCGAGGTGAACGATGCCGAGGTGGCGGAGGCCCAGGATGTTGTCGAGGCGTTGGCCCGCCTGAAGGATTGCTCGTACAATTTGGTGCTTTTTTCCCGCGAATCCTCCACCGATCAATGGCTCGATTTCATGCGCAAGCGGGGCGCCACCAATGGCCAGGGAAAGACCGGTTTTGTCCTTTTCACCTCCAGCAGGCAGAAAAAGGCGATTGACCAGTTTAAGGCCCATGGCGTCAAGGAGCATCTGGTTATCCCGTGCAGCCCGCATGAATTGGGTGAGTTGATCAATCGGGTGTGCAGTGTCTTTACCCTGCGTTCCGGTCGCCGTTACAGCCTGTCCAGCGCTACTGCAATTTTGGAACAGGGTGCGAACAGTGTTACCGCCGAGCTGATCAACTTCAGCGATGGCGGCATCCTCTGTGAGCTTGCCCAGATCGGCTCCTACAACTGGGCCGCGCCGGCCATGGTCACCCTCAATCTGCCCCTGAACGGCGACAACTGCGTGGCCACTGGCCTATTTTCGGTCACCACCCGCCTTTCCGTCTCGGAGTCTTACGCGGATCATACGCCCAAGCGGATCCGGGTTTCTTTCCGTTTCCTTGCCATCCCTGCTGAAACCAGGAAGGCGCTCGATAAGGCCTTTGCCTACATAGAAAAGCAGGAAACGACGTTCGATTAAGTCTCAGCCATTCCTGCCCAGCAGGGCAAGGGCGGCAGTGATGATGGCGGGGGCGTCGATTTTCCCCTGCCGGCGTAATTGTTCCTGGCTGCCATGCTCCATGAAGCGGTCCGGCAACCCGAGCAGTCGGACTTGGGCATTAATGCCCCGCTGGGCCAGGAGTTCTAGCACCGCGCTGCCGAAGCCGCCGCGTTTCACGTTGTCCTCCACCGTGATTATCTTGCCATTGTTTTTTGCCCAGTGGCCGATTAGTTCCCCGTCGAGCGGGCGGATGAAGCGCGGATTGAGCACCGCCGCCTCGATGCCGAGCTTGGCTAGCCCCTCAGCCGCCTCCAGTGCCGGATAAACCCGGTTGCCCAAAGGCAGCAGCAGCACATCGTTCCCCTCGCGCAATATCTCTCCTTTGCCAATCGGTAGTCGGATAAGCGGCTCGTCCGTGGCCACGCCCTGGCCCCGGCCACGCGGGTAACGCACCGCCACCGGCGCCGGGGTATGCACGGCGGTGTAGAGCATGTGGCGCAGCTCGTTTTCGTCCTTGGGCGCCATGAGGATAAGATTGGGGATGAAACGCAGGAAGGAGAGATCAAAGGCGCCATGATGGGTGGGGCCATCGTCGCCCACCAGGCCACCCCGGTCCAGGGCAAAGACCACTGGCAGGTTTTGCAGACAAACATCGTGGATCACCTGGTCGAGGGCCCGTTGCATGAAGGTGGAATAGATCGCCACCACCGGCACCATTCCCTCCACCGCCAGCCCTGCGGCAAAGGTAACGGCGTGCTGCTCGGCAATACCCACATCGACGAAGCGGTCCGGGAAACGCTTGGCAAAGCCGATGAGGCCGGTACCGGCCGGCATGGCGGCGGTGATCGCGGTGATCCGCGGGTCGTGCTCGGCAAGTTCGATGATGGTATCGCCAAAGACCTTGGTGTAGGTCGGCGGACCGTTGGTGGAGTGGGGCTTGCCGGTGGCGATGTCGAAGGGGCCCAGGCCATGGAAGTCGCCGGGGTTCTTTTCGGCCGGGCCATAGCCCTTGCCCTTGGTGGTGAGGACGTGAATCAGCACCGGCCCCTCGCTGAAATCGCGGACGTTTTCCAGGGTTTCGAGGAGCGATTCAAACTGGTGGCCGGGAATCGGCCCCACATATTCGAATTTGAGCGCCTCGAAAAGCATACCCGGCGTGAAGAAGCTCTTGAGGCTTTCTTCGCTGCGCTTGAGTACGCTCAAGATGTTTTCGCCCACATGGGAGAATGATTTGAGGAAGTGTTCCATCTCCTTTTTCATGCGCACCGCGGTTTTGCCGGTGAGCTTGCGGCTCAGGAAGCTTGAGAGCGCGCCGACATTGGGCGAGATCGACATCTCGTTGTCGTTGAGGATGACGATGAGGTTTTTATCCATGTGGCCCGCCTGGTTCAGGGCCTCGAAGGCCATGCCGCCGGTCATGGAGCCGTCGCCGATCACGGCGATGGTTTTGGTGGGGTCGCCCTTGAGGTCTTTTGCCACGGCCATGCCGAGGCCGGCGGAGATAGAGGTGCTGCTGTGGCCGGTGTTAAAAGCGTCGTAGGGGCTCTCATCCCGCTTGGGAAAGCCGCTTAAGCCATTTTGCTGACGCAGGGTGTGGAAGCGGTCGCGGCGACCGGTGATGAGCTTGTGGGCATAGCATTGGTGGCCGACATCCCAGATGATCTTGTCCGCCGGGGTGTTGAAGACGTAATGGAGGGCCAGGGTGAGTTCCACCACCCCGAGGCAGGGCGCCAAATGGCCGCCGTTGGTGGCGACTACCTCGATAATCAGCTGCCGGATCTCGGCGGCGAGCTGCGGCAACTGCTCGGGCGAAAGTTTGCGCAGGTCGGCTGGCGAGTCGATGGTGGGGAGCAGCGGAGCCGGGGTGGGCGTGGGGGTAGGGGCTTTGTTGCTCATGCGGTCCGGGTATAGATGTAGCGCGCCAGTTCCCGCAGGAAATCGGCCCGTTGGTCAAAAGCGGTGAGGCTGGCAATGGCGGCGTCTACCGCCGTGATCGCCATGGCGCGGGTTTCTCCCACTCCGAAAAAGGCGGGGTAAGTGGCCTTGTTGCGGGCGGCATCGGAGCCGGCGGCCTTGCCGAGTTGTTCGGTGGTGCCCTCCACGTTGAGCAGGTCATCGACGATCTGGAAGGCCAGGCCGAGGTGTTCGCCGAAGCTGGTCAGGCTGGCGAATTGTTGTGTATCGGCCTGGCCGCCGATGGCGCCGGTTTGTACCGAGGCGGTGATCAGTGCCCCGGTCTTGCAGCGGTGGATACGTTGCAGGGCCTCAAAGGGGATCGTCTGTCCCTCGGCCGCCAGGTCAAGCGCCTGGCCACCCACCATGCCCAGGGGGCCGATGGCCTTGGCCACCAGGTGGACGATCCGCACCTGGGCCGCCGGAGAGAGGGCGGCGTTCAGCTCCGGCAGGGTGAGCAGCTCGAAGGCATAGCTGAGCAGGCCGTCACCGGCCAGGATCGCCGCGGCCTCGCCGAATTTTTTGTGGCTGGTAGGCATGCCGCGCCGCAGGTCGTCGTTATCCATGGCCGGCAGGTCGTCGTGGATCAGCGAATAGGTGTGGATGCACTCCAAGGCGCAGGCGAGTGGCAGCAGCGATTTCGGGTTGGCGCCCAGCGCCTCGGCCGTGGCCAGGCAGAGGATGGGCCGTACCCGTTTGCCGCCGGCAAAGAGGCTGTAATGCATGGCCGTGATATGGTCGGTCAGCGGCCCCTCGGCCTTGAGCATGTAGCTTGTGAGCGCCTCTTCCACCAGGGCGCGCTTGTGGGCGAGGATGGCCTTGACGTCCATGAGGGTTACCGCGCCTCGGCCGGCCCGTCGGGCTGGAGGAAGGGGGTGGGGACGAGTTCGCCGTTTTTTTTGAGCAGCAGGTCCACCTTTTTCTGGGCCTCGTCGAGCTTCTTGGCGCAGAAATCCGCCAGTTTGATCCCCTCGTCGAAGATGCGCAACGAGGCCTCCAGGCTGAGTTCCCCGTCTTCCAGTTGCCGGGTGATCTCCTCCAGCCGGGCGAGCGCTTCTTCAAAGTTCTGTTTTGCCATGCGGTCTGGTCTCTTTTCGTGCAGTGACGCGATGGGATTGCGATTTGGAAACTTATACCATAAATGATGCCATGCCAAGGGGCAATGCCTTTTCGTGATGGTGGCCAGGGTGGCAAAATGGGATTTGCTGTGGTAATCTTGGGCCATTCCGGCGGCCGGGGTCCGTTGGGCAGCAGGTAGGGAGCGAGAATAGTCCGATGTCGGCCACCATTACGGAGCATATCAGCGGGTTTCTTGAATGGCTGCGGGTGGAGAAGGGTTATTCGCCCCACACCATGGCGAGCTATGGCCGCGACCTGGAGGAGTTTGTGGCGTATCTGGGCCGCGAAGGCTCGCCCGAAGACATCGATGCCAAGGCGGTGCGCGCCTTTGTCTATGCCTTGCACGGCCGCAACCAGGCCAGCTCGGTAGCGCGCAAACTTTCGGCCCTGCGCACCTTTTTTCGTTACCTGATGCGGCAAAAAGTGATGCAGCGCGATCCGGTGGCCGGGGTGGCGATGCCCAAGCTCAGCCGCAACATTCCGGTCTTCCTAACGGTGGATGAGGTTTTTACCCTGATGGAGATGCCCGGCGTTGCCGACTCGTTCGCCGCCCGCGATAGGGCTATGCTGGAGATGCTCTATTCTACCGGCATGCGGGTGGCGGAATTGGCGGCTCTGAACCTCGATCGCCTCGATCTGAGCGAGGGCATGGTGCGGGTTATCGGCAAAGGCAACAAGGAACGGCTGGTGCCGGTAGGTGAGCCGGCCTTGGCGGCGCTGGAGCGCTATTGGCCCCAGCGGACCAGGCTTATGGCGGAGCGGGTGGCGCGGGGGAAGCAGCCCCAGGAGCAGGCGGTTTTTTTGAATGGCCGCGGCAGCCGGCTCACCACCCGCAGTATCGAGCGGCTGGTGAGTCTGTATGCCGAACGCGCTGGCATCGCAGCAAGGGTCACTCCCCATGCCCTGCGCCATTCTTTTGCCACCCATCTGTTGGAGATGGGGGCGGACCTGCGCACGGTGCAGGAACTGCTCGGTCATGCGAGTCTCTCCACCACGCAGAAATATACGCATCTAAACCTCGATCACCTGACCGAGGTGTATGACAAGGCGCATCCGCTGGCCCGGAATCAGACGGCGCCAGTTGGCAACGAGTGACCAAACAGAATAACAATTGGGGAA
>Ga0172375_10006244_pt1 | contig 16811 bp, 10 predicted proteins | sample LakKiv1m_FD_114537 | JGI IMG/M metagenome (GOLD analysis project Ga0172375, IMG submission 114537) | Freshwater microbial communities from Kabuno Bay, South-Kivu, Congo - kab_092012_11.1m | ecosystem: Environmental > Aquatic > Freshwater > Lake | place: Democratic Republic of the Congo...
ATTAAAAATACAAACTTTTCCCCTTACCCTCTCCCATGCAGCGCGGCAACACACAATACAATACTACCCGAGAAAAGCAACCCTTACCTCAACAAAAGAACCTTTTTCACAAAAAAAGTACAATATGTTGTGCCCAAAAGAAATTAGAACACCACAAATGGTGGGTTTGTCCCATTTTTCCAATCTATGCTTGCGATTACCGCGTCCATCGAGTTTGATGTCGGCCGGCTCCGGCCCTTCCGGAGCGAACGACCTAAAACAACCACTCCAACCGCTACTTAAAGGAGCACGCCATGGCCATCCACTTCGAAACCACCCTGGGAAACTTCGTTGTTGAACTCTTCGACTCCGAGGCACCGATTACAACGGACAATTTCCGCCAATATGTGCGCGACGGCTTCTACGATGGCCTTATCTTTCACCGGGTAATTCCCGGCTTTGTGGTGCAGGGCGGCGGTATGGAGCCTGGCATGAGGGAGCGGCCCAACCGCGCCGCCATCAAGAACGAGGCCGCCAACGGCCTCAAAAATCTGCGCGGCACCCTTTCCATGGCCCGCACCGGCGTCATCGACAGCGCCACCAGCCAATTCTTTATCAACGTCAACGACAATTCGAACCTGGATCACCGGGGCGATAGCCCGAACACCTTCGGCTATGCGGTCTTCGGCAAGGTGACAGAGGGGATGGATGTGGTGGACCAGATCGTCAGCGTGCCCACCACCTCGGTGGGCTTTCATCAGGATGTGCCGGCCCAGGATGTGGTGATCCTGAAGGCGTACGAGAAAGAATAGCTGTTAGCCTTCAGCTGTCAGCGGTCAGCTTTTTTCCTTGCTGTCTTTCGCTGACGGCTGAGAGCTGATCGCTGAAGGCTTAAACAACGTGGGCTGCACTTCCGGTTCCTGGGCCGGGGCGGCCGAGGCGGCAAGCTCTTCGAGTTTGCGCACCGGCCGCAATGCCAGGCGCTTGCCAATGGCGCTCGCCCCTTTGACCAGAAACTCGTCGAACCGGACATCTTCCTTGTTGCTGCGCGCCCTTTTTGATGGCGCATAGTGCACCCGCACCGAGAGCCCGGCGCCGGCCTTGAGGAAGAGCACCTCGGAACGCTTGTGCTCCGGGAAGAGGCGGTATTCCTTCTCCAGAATGAACTTAGGGGTCTCAAAGCGCTTCACATAGCAGACCCCTTGCCCCCCCTCACGGTAAATCACATTGAATACCGTCTCCTCTACCTTGCCGACCCAGATCACTTCGTGGCCGACAAATACCTTGTCCGGCACGTTGACCACCTTGTAACTGCCGTTCTTATAAATGAGCAGCAGTTTGTCATACTCCGAGCAGGAGAAACTCTGTTCCGGCTGGGCCTTGACGGTGTGACCCAGGAAGCCGGAGTCACGGTCATAGCCCATGGTGAGATTTGAGAGCGCCACCTGCCGGACCTGCACCTCATCGAAGGTGGCGAGTTCGGTGCGACGCGGGTAGAGGTGGCCGTAGCGGCTGAGCAGGTCGTCCAGGTAACGGATGGTGAAACCGGTCATGTCGGTGAGATCGGTCTCAACCACCTTGATCGCCTCGCGTACCGCCTTGACCTCCTTGCGCTTCTTATCGATGTCGTAGCGAGAGATGCGCTTGATGCGGATTTCCAGCAACCGTTCGATATCCTCCCTGGTGACCTCGCGAACGAGCTGCTTGCGGAAAGGCTTGAGCGACGACTCAACCGTGGCGATCACCAACTCGAAGCTCTTGCACTCCTCGATCTTCTTGTAAAGGCGCTCTTCGATGAAAATTTGCTCCAAGAGATGGGCGTGCAGCTTCTCCTTGAGCCGATCCAGTTCGATGGTGAGCTCCTTTTCAAGGTCTGCCACCAACTTTTCGGTATTCTGTCGCAGCACCTCGCTCACGGTGAGGATCACGGGGTTGTTATCGCGGATAACCGTAAAATTGGGGCTGATCGACACCTCGCAATCGGTAAAGGCATAGAGCGCTTTGATGGTGTCGCCAGCATGCACGCCACGCGGCACCTTGATCTCGATCTCCACCTCCTCGGCGGTATAGTCATTGATGGAGACAATCTTGAGCTTGCCACCCCGCGCCGCCTTTTCGATAGATTCGCTGAGGCTCTGGGTAGTGGTGCCGTAGGGGATGTCGCGGATGACGATGGTCTTCTCGTCCCGCTCCTCGATCCTTGCCCGGCAGCGGATGCGGCCGTTGCCATCCTGGTAGTCGTTGGCATCAAGCAGTCCGGCCTGCGGGAAATCCGGGAAAAGTCCAAAAGGCTTGTTGCGCAAGACCTTCTTCTGCGCCTTCAAAAGTTCGCAGAAGTTGTGGGGCATGATCTTGGTAGCCATGCCCACGGCAATGCCCTCGGCGCCCTGCATCAGGAGCAGCGGCAATTTAGCCGGCAGGGTAACCGGCTCCTTGGCCCGGCCGTCATACGACTCCACGAACTCGGTGAGATCGGGGTTGAACATGGTCTCCCGCGCCAATGGCGTGAGCCGGCATTCAATGTAACGGGCGGCCGAGGCGCTGTCGCCGGTGTAGATGTTGCCAAAGTTGCCTTGACGGTCGATGAGAAAGCCCTTGTTGGCCAGGTTGACCAGGGCGGCAAAGATGGAGGCATCGCCATGGGGGTGTAGTTTCATGGTCTCGCCCACCACGTTGGCCACCTTGTGGAAGCGGCCGTCATCCATGTTGAATAAGGTTTGCAGGATGCGGCGCTGTACGGGCTTCAGCCCATCCGCCACGTCTGGAATCGCCCGTTCGCGGATGACGTAGGAGGTGTAATCGAGGAAATTCGCGTCAAAGAGCTTGTGCAGCTCGCCGTAGTCGGTCTTTCCCATGGCTCAGACCAGATGCTCCATGATGTAGTCGCGACGGTCCGGGGTATTCTTGCCCATGTAGAACTCCAGCACCTGCGGCACCTCGCTCAAGGTGTCGATGTTTACCTGCTTGAGACGCATGTCCGCGCCGATGAACTGCTTGAACTCCTTGGGCGAGATCTCGCCCAACCCCTTGAAACGGGTAATCTCCACCTGCCGCTTGTTCTTGCCGCTGCCGCCGAGTTTCCGTTCCGCCGCGTGCCGCTCCTTGTCGGAATAGCAGTAGATGGTCTCCTCCTTGGTGCGCACCCGGAAAATTGGGGTTTCAAGGAGGTATATGTGGCCGCGTTTGACGATGGACTCAAAGTAGTGGAGGAAGAAGGTAAGGATCAGGTTTCTGATGTGCAGTCCGTCCACGTCGGCATCGGTGGCTACGATGATGCGGTCGAAGCGGAGGTTACCCACCGAGTCCTCGATGTCCAGCGCCCGCATGATGTTGTACATCTCGTCATTCTTGTAGAGAAGAGCCATGGGCTGACCATAGACATTGAGCGGCTTGCCCTTGAGGGAGAAAACCGCCTGGGTCATGGGGTCGCGGGCGCTGACAATGGAACCCGAGGCGGATTGCCCCTCGGTGAGGAAGATCATGTTCTCGCGGCCCGCTGCCGAAGGCCGACCCGGTGCGGGATGGTACTTGCAGTCCTTGAGCTGCGGGACTTTTAGCGCCACCTTCTTGGCCTTGGCCTTGGCTTCCTTGCGCACATGCTGCAATTCCTTGCGGATGCGCGCGCTCTGCTGAATCTTGTCGATAATGATCTCGGCGAGATCGGTATGCTTGTAGAGGTATTCGCTCACCGCGTCGCGCACCGCGTTGACGATCTCGGCACGAATCTCGGTGTTGCCAAGCTTGTTCTTGGTCTGGGACTCGAAGATCGGCTCCTTGACCTTGACGGCAATGGCCCCCACCACGCCCTCGCGCACGTCCTCACCCTCGAATTTCTTGCCGGAAAACTCGTTAACCCCCTTAAGGATGCCCTCACGGAAGGCGGAGAGATGGGTGCCGCCCTCATTGGTGTAGGTGCCGTTCACAAAAGAGAAGTATGACTCGCCGTAGCCGTCGGTGTGGGAGAAAGCGAACTCCACCATCTTGCCCCTGGTGTGAATCGCCTCGTAGAGTTTGGTGCTCTTGGTTTCGTTCTCAAGCAGATCGAGCAGTCCGTTTTCGGAATAGAAGTTTTCCTCGTCGAAAAGCAGGGTGAGGCCAGCATTGAGGTAGGCATAGCGCCACAAACGCTTACGGACAAACTCGAGATTGTAGGTGTATTCCTCGAACACCGCGGGGTCGGGCCGGAAATGGACCAGGGTGCCGTTTTTTTCCTTGGTCTTGCCCTCCTCTTCTCCGGTCAACTCGCCGACGGTGAAGGTGGCCCTGGCAAATTTACCATCGCGGAAGGAGGTGACGGTGAAGTGTTCGGAAAGAGCGTTCACCGCCTTGGTGCCCACGCCATTAAGCCCCACCGAAAACTGGAAGACATCGGTGTTGTACTTGGCGCCGGTGTTGATCACCGACACACATTCCACCAACTTACCCAAGGGGATGCCACGGCCATAATCGCGCACAGTGACGGAACCATCCTCGCCGATGGCGATCTCCACCGTTTTGCCCGAGCCCATGATGAACTCGTCCACCGCGTTATCGATCACCTCCTTGAGCAGCACGTAGATGCCGTCGTCGGGGTGGGAACCGTTGCCGAGCCGGCCAATGTACATGCCCGGCCGCAGCCGGATATGCTCGATGGAGCTCAGGGTCTTGATCTTGCTCTCGTCGTAAACCGCTGTGGAATCGAGATTGGCTTTTGTCATAGGTACGGGACGTGGCTCAAAAAAGAAGGGTCAACGTGACGATCGTTTCATTTGGTTCTGGTCTGGGCACACAGGCATGGCGTCCCGTCACAAGAGGATCCACAAGGCACATGAGGGGTTGGTTCTGACAAAAATCGAGCAGAAACACTCTCATCCGGTTGCTGGAACACCTGTATGTTGCTATATAACCTGGGCAACACTCTATCTGATGCATACGGCGGCGTCAAATACCATTTTCGCAGGAGCCCCACCATGACCGAAGCACTTAACGAACAACTGGCCACCACCACGGTGCGCTGGAACCTGAACGATCTCTACTACGGTGTGGCCGACCCGCAGGTGGAGGCCGACATTGCTGCCTGCGAAGCCGAAGCCAAAGCCATCCGCGGCGACTACGCCGGCAGGATTGTCACCTTGGACGCCAACCAAATCCTTGCCTTGGTGACTCGGCTGGAGCGGCTGGAAATTAAGGCCGCCAAACTCGGCACCTTTGCCTTCCTCAACTTTACCACCCAGACTAAAAACGCCGAAGCCGGGGCCTTTCTCCAGAAAATTAAAGAGGCGGGCAGCCGCATCAGCCGGGAGACCATTTTCTTCGAGCTCGAATGGAGCGCGATGGACGAAAAGGCCGCCGAGATGCTCCTGGTCGCGCCGGTGCTCGCCCACTACCGCCATTATCTCAAGAATGTCCGGCGTTATGCCAGCCACCTCCTGAGCCAGGCGGAGGAAACCCTGCTCATCGAAAAATCCCCGGTCGGCCGCGGCGCCTGGACCAATCTCTTCGAAAAGGTCATGGGCCACCTCAAATTCGGTGAGGCCGGCCGCACCGAGGAGGAAGTGCTGAACGACCTCTACCACCCCGCCCGCCAGGCGCGGCAGCAGGCGGCCGTCGACCTCACCGCAGGACTCAACCGTCAGCTCCACATCCTCACCCATATCTTCAACACCCTGCTTGCCGACAAGATGATCGACGACCGGCTACGGAAGTACCCCGCCTGGGTAAGTTCCATGAACCTCTACAACGAGCTGCACGACCAGACCGTAGAGGTTTTGGTCAACGCGGTCACCGACCGCTATGACATTGTCCAACGCTACTATCGCCTCAAGCGGAGCCTGCTCAACCTCCCCGAACTGGCGGATTACGACCGCTATGCCCCCCTCCCCCACCTGCCCACCGCCTCGGTGGCCTGGCCCGATTGCCAGACCATGGTGCTCAATGCCTTCCACGACTTCTCGCCGCGGATGGCCGAAATCGCCGGCATGTTCTTCGAAAAAAAATGGATCGATGCGCCGCTGCGGGAAGGCAAGCGCGGCGGCGCTTTTGCCCACCCCTGCGTGCCGGGAATCCATCCCTATGTGATGGTCAACTATGTAGGCAACCTGCGAGACATCTCCACCGTGGCCCACGAACTCGGCCACGGCGTGCATCAATACCTCGCCGCGGCCAATGGTTATTACAACAGCGCCACCACCTTGGTGTTGGCCGAGACCGCCTCGGTCTTCGCCGAACTTCTCCTCTTTAACTCCCAATTAGCGCTCATTGAGAATGCCGAGGAACGGCGCGCCTTCATCTGCCAGAAGCTCGAATCAATCTTTGCCACCGTCTTCCGGCAGGTGGCCATGAATCGCTTCGAACACTTGGTCCACACCGGGCGACGCGACCAAGGCGAACTTTCCAGCGAACAACTCTCCGGTCATTGGTTGACCACCCAACGCGACATGTTCGCCGATTCGGTCAACCTCAGCGACAACTACGCAATATGGTGGTCCTATATCCCCCACTTCCTCAACTCACCGGGATATGTTTACTCCTATGCCTTTGGCGAATTGCTGGTCCTGGCACTCTACAACCGCTACCAGCAGGATGGGGCGGCCTTTGTGCCGAAATACCTCGAACTGCTCAAGGCCGGCGGCAGCGCCTCGCCGTATGAGTTGCTCCGACCCTTTGGTCTCGATCTCGACGACCCGGTCTTCTGGCAGGGGGGACTGGCCACCATCGACGCCATGCTCCGGATGGTCGAAGAATGAACCACCGTGGCAATCCAACTAAAAATGACAATTTCCGATTTAAACAACAAAAAAAACTTGCCGCCCACCTGGAGATAGGGTAAATAATTATATGAAGTGCAGTAGCTGTTGATAGCTCCGGACAAAAACCGAACCGCACATCATGTTTGACTTGTGCGGTTTTCTTGTTCCGGGGGCACAAAATGGCGCTGCATGGCTGGTTGGCACAGTGTCGGCCAAGCCAATAAGAAAGTGGCCCCAAGGGGCCGAGTACAGAAGGAGTAGTTCGCAATGGCAGAAGGTACTGTAAAGTGGTTTAACGCGTCCAAGGGTTTTGGTTTCATCGCTCAGGATAACGGAAAGGACGTATTCGTCCACTATTCCGCCATCCAAACTGATGGCTACAAGTCTCTTGAGGAGGGCGCCCGGGTTCGTTTCGAGATCGTGGAAGGCCCGAAGGGTCCCGCAGCCGACAAGGTTACGCCGCTGTAAATCCAGTTATACCCTTCAAGACACGCAAAAGCCCCGCCTCGGCGGGGCTTTTTTTCGCCAAAAACCAAACGCGTTATTCTGCCTCGCCAGCATCCGGCGGCCGCAAAAGAATACGGCAATCGGCCACTGAACACCCCTTGCCCTGCTCATGCACCATAAGTGGGTTGATATCGAGTTCCGCAATCTCCGGGTGATTCGTAGCCAACAGTGAAAGCCGTAACAGGCAACGCTCCAGTTCCTCCTGATCCGCCACCGCGGCTCCACGCGCGCCATTAAGCATTGGATACGCCTTAATGGCCCGCACCATGTTGCGGGCGCCATTGTGCCGAATCGGCGCCAACCTAAAACTCACATCCTTGAATATCTCGACAAAGATACCGCCCAAGCCAAACATAAGGAGCGGCCCAAAGGCGGGATAGCGCTTGATGCCAAGGATCACCTCTACCGCGCGACCGGCCATGCGCTGGACAAACACCCCGCGAATCTCGGCCTCCGGCTGGTGGCGACGGGCAGTGGCAACAATCTCTTCATAGGCCTGCCTGGCCTCCCCGGCTGTGGCCACCCCGACCCTCACCCCGCCCACATCGGACTTATGCACGATCTGCGGCGAGACGATCTTCATGGCGCAGGGGCCGAACTCTTCCACTGCGGCCACGGCCTCCTCACCATTGGCGGCCAGCCTACCCGGCAACATTGGGAAACCATAGGCGGCAAGAATCTCGCTGCCCTCCACTTCACCCAGATAATAGGTTCCGGCCTCCAAAGCCTGTGCGATGACCCTGGCCACGGCCGCGCGGTCCACCGGCAGGTCGAACTCCTTGAGGTGCTGACGATGCAGCCAGCAGGAATATTGATACAACGCGCTCATGGCCCGCGCGGCGGCCTCGGGGAAATGGTAATGGGGGATATGATGCTGCTCCAGCAACTCGATTCCCTTGGAAACATCCATCAAACCCATGAAAGAAGCCACCACCGGCTTGCCGCTTTTCCTGGCCAGAGCCGGTATAATCGCCGCAGTCTCCTCGATTTCGGTCATGGACTGCGGGGTGAGAATGAAGATGACGCCGTCCACATTCTCGTCGTTGAGTACCGCTTCCAAGGCGGCCTGGTAGCGGTCCGAACGCGCGTCACCGATCACATCCACCGGATTGTGGATATTGGCGGTGGCCGGCAGATGACTGCGCAGCACCTCAGTGGTAGCCGCACCGAACGTGGCCAATTTGAGACCGGAGTGGATGGTGACGTCGGTGGCGATGATTCCCGGCCCCCCGGCGTTGGTGATGATCGCCATCCGGTTGGAACGCGGCAGCGGCTGATTGGCAAAGGCAACCGCGTAATCAAACAGCTCTTCAATGGATTGCGCCCGGAAGACCCCTGACTGTTCGAACAGGGCATTGTAAACGGCTTCGGAACCAGCCAGTGACCCAGTGTGGGAACTAACCGCCGCAGCCCCCTCGGCGGTGCGGCCCGCCTTGATGGCAAGGATCGGGGTGGGGTTGTCGCCACCGGTGATCTCCCGCGCCATCTCGATAAATTCAGCGCCGTGCCGCAGTTCCTCCACGTAGAGCATGATGACCCTGGTCTGCTGGTCATCATGGAGGTAGCGGATCAGCGCCAGCTCGCCAATGTCCGCCTTGTTGCCCACCGAAATGAACTTGGAAAAGCCGATATTTTTTTGAGCGGCAAAATCGAGTACCGCGGTGCAGAGGGCGCCGGACTGGCTAACAAAGGCAATGTTGCCGGGCTTGGCCTTCTGGCGGGCGAAACTTGCATTGAGGCCGGCCTGTGGATCGGTATTGATGATGCCGAGGCAGTTCGGCCCGACCAGCCGCATCTCGTACTCAAGGCAAATCGCCACCAATTCCTGCTCAATGGCCGCACCAGCCGGCCCCGTCTCGCGGAATCCCGCCGAAATGACGATCAGGGCCTTAACCCCCTTGTTCGCGGCTTCACGGGCCACGGACAGCGTCTGGGCCGCCGGCACGATGATTACCGCGAGATCGACCTGGTCCGGAATATCGCTCAGGGAAGGATAGGCACGTACCCCGCAAATCGACTTGGCCTTGGGGTTGACAGGATAGATGATGCCAGAATAATCACCCTCCAAAATATTTTTGAAGACCGATCTCCCGACGCTGCCAGGTCGGTTGGAAGCGCCAACCACCGCCACCGAGGCCGGGGCAAAAATCGCATCCAGCCCTTGCGCCGAAACCGCCTTGGCCCGTTGTGCCAGACCAGTCGTGCCAACCGGGACAGCCCTGTTATCCCGCTGTTTCGTAACCATGCCCCCCCCTTTGCCTTTGTTCAAAAAAATAGCCCAGCAACTGTTTCCGCTACGTGTGAGTGTAGCAGAAGCCGGGCGATTGATAAAGAAAGCTATTGGCACGGTACCAAAACAGCGGCAACAACTAGCCGGCCGGGGAACACAACCGATTCTCCTGGTTTTTGCGATGTTTTTCTGCTATTATTTTTACGTCAGGCATTCCATGACGACAACTATTCGGTCCTTCGTCAACCCGATGCGCTGAAGGAGAACATCATGGCCCCTGAACCCACTACCGCCACGAACACCTCCCGCCAATTAGCTCGTGCCTTGGTTGGCCAACGCACGCCAACCATCACCCGCCAAACCAACTATCTGGGCGACCAGCAGGTTCGCCGGGCAGAAGCACAGCAAGAGGATGCCACCCAGCAGGTGCGCGATGCCCACATGGATGTGCAGGAAGCCAACCAACGGTTGCAAGAAGCCATGGCCCAAGAACAACAGGCCGGCCAACTGGTGCGGGCCGCCCGGGCTGAACAGCGGCAGGCATTACGAGACAGCCAGGCCCAGGGGCGCGGCACCATCGTAAGCGTTCTGGTTTAACCCCCTTCCCACGAACCCGGCCCGACAGCGGCCCGCCATGTACCGTCTTTTTGCCGATGCTGTACTGCTGCTACACTTGGCCTTTATCCTTTTTGTCATTTGGGGCGGCTTCCTGCTTTTCCGCCTGCCCCGCCTGGCCTGGCTCCATTTGCCCGCTGCCATCTGGGGGACTCTCATGGAGTTTTCCGGCTGGGTCTGCCCCCTTACCCCGCTTGAAAATTATTTCCGTATCCAAGCCGGCCAAAGGCCATACCATGGGGATTTCATTGAGCGCTATCTCCTGCCGCTGATCTATCCAGCCAATCTGCGCCGCGACCTGCAACTCATGCTGGGGCTTGGCTGCCTTATGGCCAATGGCCTGGTCTACGCCCTGCTATTCAAAAAAAATTGGCGAGAAAAACGTCGGCAGCGGACCCCAAAAAGGAAACGCGGATAAAACACGGCTACCGCTTGTTGGCCAACCGGGCCCGCAGCCCGGAATTCCGCGTCACCCGTTGCCCCACAGCCTGGCGCAACAGTTCCGGCGCACCAAAAATCATCACCCCCTGCCTGGCTCGCGAGACTGCGGTATAAAGCAGTTCCCGCGTAAGCACCGGCGAAGGCTCCGGCGGTAACACCACCGCGACGCGCGCAAACTCCGACCCCTGACTTTTATGGACCGTCATGGCAAAGGCGGTGTCGTGGGCTGGCAGCTTGCTCACAGGCAATGAACGCAAGTGGCCGGTGGCCTGGTCGATGAACCAGGCGCGTAGCGCGCCGTCGGCCAGGTCCGGCCAAACCACGCCGAGATCGCCATTAAAAAGTTTGAGCGAATAACTGTTGGCGGTAATCATCAACGGCCGTCCCTGATACCACTCCCCTTGCGGCCGCAGCAGGCCAGTCTCGGCCAACACCCGCGCACACAAATCGTTCAGCCGCCTTACTCCGGCCGGCCCACGACGGTGGGCGCAAAGCACCCGAAATTCGTTGAACCGTTCCAGCGCCTTGCGAGGGGCGGCGGCGGCAAGAGCCGCACGGTATCCATCCACGATCGCCTGCCGCAAGGGCTCGCTCGCGGCCAGGGACAACGGCGCGGGGTACAACACCGCATCTGGCTTGCGACCATCAAGCAAGTCCAGCACCGCCTCGCTGTCGCCTGCCTTGATCTGTTGCACCAACGCCCCAATCCCGCGCTCCGGCGCGAAACGAAAACTCGCGTCAAGCTGCACCACCGCCCGGGCAAGGGGTGACGGCGATGCCATCTCCGACTCCGCTTCCGCGGCCAGACAAAGGTCACCCATGAGGGACCCGGCCTCCACCGAAGCGAGTTGGTCCTTGTCGCCTAGTAGCACCAGTCGGGCCTCAGGCGCCACAGCGGCAAAGAGCTTGGCCATCAACGCTAGATCGACCATGGATGCCTCGTCCACCACTACCAGGTCCGCCCGCAGCAGGTTGCCGTGTCCATGGCGGAACAAGGTCGGAGTACGGGACTGATAGCCCAAGGCCCGGTGGATGGTGGATGCCTCGCGCGGCAGCGCGGCCCGGACCGCCTCGGACACCGGCAGGGTCGCCACCCGCTCCTGCATCGCCTGGCCCAACCGTGCCGCCGCCTTGCCGGTGGGCGCCAGCAGCATGATCCGTGCAAACTCACGGCCAGTTCTTGGGGCCAGCTCCTGGATCAACGCCAACAGATAGGCCACGATGGTGGTCTTACCGGTGCCCGGCCCGCCGGAAATCACGGCCAGATGGCGAGAAGCGGCCATAAGCAGGGCCTGGCGCTGGGCAACACTTGCCGCGATGCCGCTGCCGGCCAACAGTCGATCCAACACCGCCTCGACCGTAGTTGCCCCGGATACTGCTGGCTGCGCTGACGCAATCCGCGCCGCTATTGCTGCCGCCAACTCCGTTTCATAGCGCCAGTAACGATAAAGATATAGACGGTTGTCGGCCAAGACAAGCGGGGCAGGCGTCACGCCATCGCCAACCAGCGAGCTGGCCGCCAGCATCGCCCGCAACTCGGCCTGACCCGTTGGCCAAAACGCCACTTCCGCCAACGCCGAATCAGGTTGGGTAAGATCGAGGCAAACATGGCCGTAATCAATGGCCCGCCTGGCCAGGGCCGCGGCCAGCAGCACCGCCGGTTCAGCTTCAGGCACGAGCCGTTGCAGACTTTGGGCGAAATAGCGATCAACCGGGGCGAGCACTTCTTCCGCCACCAGTCTGACGAGGGTATCAACAAGCGTCGTTGCCATCAGCGCGCCGCCAGGAAAAGGTCGCCGAGCGCCTTAAGGCGGCTGGCTGGAGGGCGGTCGAAAAAGACGCCGTTGCCAGGTAGATCCGGGTGCATACCCTTGAGGAAAAGATAGGCAACCCCGCCGAAATGTTGCTCGTAGCAATAACCGGGAAGACGCAGACGCAGGTAGCGGTCAAGGGCCACGCTGTAAAGATGGTACTGGAGGAAATAGTGATGGTCGGCCATGGCGCGAGCAAGCGCCGCCTGGCCATAATCATGGTAGCAGCGGCCCAGGTGGTTGCTCTTGTAATCAACGACGTACCAGCGGTCCTGACACATGAAGACCAGATCGACAAAGCCCTTAAGATAACCGGCCAGCGGCAGGAAATCGAGAGCGGCCAACTGGTTGGCATAATCGGCCAGGCTGGCCTCCGCCTCGACGGCCAGGGCACGGGCCAACGCCTGCGGCCGCAGGGCCTCGCCCTCGCCTCCGGGCCGGACCGGGAAAAGGAAGGGCAGCTCATGCAGGCGCAGGGCCGGGGTCACGTCCCGCAAGGCAATGGCGGGATCATACACTAACGGCGCAGCGAGCATTTGCTGCACTGCCGCGCAGACCGGAGATTGCCAGCGTTCCGTTGCAAAACCAAAGGCGCGGAGTTGACCCGCCACCAGTATTGCAAGTTCATCCGGCGCCTTGATTTGGAAATCCGCCAGCTCCAAAAGACGATGGAAGAAGGTGCCCGCCGTGGCCCCCTTGGGAAAATCAGCCAGCAGCACCTCGCCGAGCAGACCAGCTTCGACGTCAGGCACCGCGGCAGCGGCTTCGTCATAATCATGGATCGCCTCCGGCCGCGTTGGCTTGGCCCTGGCGATGAGGCCGGAAAAGCTGCCAATCCGCCAGAAGCGGTCGTGGTGCGCGGCAGGTGTCGGGCAACAAAGCGCCATCGCCTCGCCGGCCGCCCCCATGAGAGGCCGCACCTGCACCCCGGGATCGAACAGCCGCAACCCCCAACCTTTTTCCTGTGCGACCCGCTGGCCAAGCTGTTCAAGAAGTTCGGCCTGGGAAAAAACCTTGAGCCGGCTGGCCAGTTCATCCAGATCGTCGTTCGGCAATTCACGACCGTGCAGCAAATAGGCCAAGGCCGAGGTGTGATAGGTGGAGGCCCCGGCCCAGGGGATGACGCAACAATGCTTGGCCCTGGTGACCGCCACGTAAAGGAGCCGCAGCGCCTCGGCAAAGGCCTCGCGCCGTTGCAGCGCTTGCAGGCCCGCCGCCGGGAAAAGGGCCAGCCGGCCGGCCCACTCCGCCGCCGGGTCGTGGTAGGTAAGAAATCTTGGTTGGGCAGTCCGGTCGCTGCGGCCCTTCCACAGATAGGGGCAATAGACCACCGGATATTCCAAGCCCTTGCTGCGATGGATGGTGACAAGTTGCACAGCGTCGGCATCGCTTTCAAGACGCAGTTCAGCCTCTTCGCCACTGACATCGCCACGGCATTGTTCGGCCAGCCAGGTGCAGAGGGCCAAGGGACGGCAACTGGTCCGCGCCTCGTAGGCATGGAGCAACTCGGTGAGGTGACGCAGGTTGGTGAGCCGGCGCTGGCCGTCGTCATAGCGCACGAGCCGGGCGGCCACCCCCCCTTCCTCGCTAAACTGGCCCATGAAGCGCATAAAACCATGATCGCGCCACAGGAGATGCCAGCGGCCAAAGCGCTCCAGCCATTCCTGAAAGTCTGCATCGTCACTGTCGAGCCGCACCAGAGCCTCGGCCGTAAGCCCCAGATAATCGGTGACCAGGGCGGAGCGCAGCCGCACCGCCTCGCTCGGTTCCGCCACGGCCCACAATAACAAAAGCAACTCCCGCGCTTCGTGGCTGGCGAAAACACTCGCCCGGCTATGCAACACGGCCGCCACGCCGTGACGATGGAGCGCCTGCTGCATCTCGCTCGCCTGCGCATTCTCATTCACCAGCACCGCAATGTCCGCCGACCGCAGCTTGCGCCCCGCTATCCGCGTTTCGCTGCCAAGCAGGCTGACAATGTCGCCCGCCACCAATCGCGGCATCATCGCTTCCACAGCGGTGGAAGATCGGTTGGCACCGTCGGCCGGCAACGCCAGGAACTGGAACGGCGCCTGCCACCTCCCCTGCCCTTGCCAGCGCTTTGCCGGGTGCGCCCCGGAGACCGGCGAAAAAGTGATGCGCTGATCAAGAAACGGCTCCGCAATGCCCTCAAACAGCCGGTTCACCGCGTCGACCAAGGCATCGTCGGCCCGCCAGTTAGTGGTCATGGTATGGCGCTGCTCGCCGGCATCGCCAGCAGCCCTGAGATAGGCGAAAACGTCGGCCCCACGGAAGGCGTAGATCGCCTGCTTGGGGTCGCCGATGAGAAAAAGCCCGGTGTTGTCGTCGGTCGTTCCGCCATAAATCGTCTGGAAAATCCGATACTGGACCGGGTTGGTATCCTGAAACTCGTCGATGAGCGCCACCGGATAACTTGCGCGGATGAGGGCGGCCAGCGCCGGGCCACCGGGGCCAGCGAGGGCGCGATCGAGCCCGTGCAACAGGTCGTCGAAAGACTGGGCCTGGTCTCGATAAAGACGGCGCGGCAATTCGGCCCGCGCATAATCAATGAGCTCACGCAGGGTGGCGGCGAGGAACCCCTCACGCAGGGCCGCCACCGCTTCCACATAACGCTGCCACTCCGCGAAAAACGGATGCCGCGGGACCTCGTTGTTTTTTAGCGCCTTGGCGGGACAGACACTTTTGCGGCTTTTGCCGCTGAAGGCGTCAGGGGTCAGTAGTTCGCTGCCGGCTGGCGGGGTATAGGCGGGCGGCTCAGCCCCGGCTAAATAGTCGGCCAGGCGCTCAAGGAGGCCGTTGTGGATCTTATCGCCCAACTCCTTCAAAAACATGGCGGGCATACAACTGGCGGAAATCGCCGCACGATCAGCCTGCCAGAGCTTGCGGGCCGTAGCAAAGGCGGCCTGGGCCTGGGCCAACAACTGACCACATTCCATCGCTGGCGGGAGCGCCACCGGAAATTCCCGATGGCGCACCGCTTCCCGCACCAGCTTGAGCAAATCCCGCTCACTAAACGCCTCGTGGAAGATGGCGACGAGCCGGAACTCCTTATTGTAGCTCAGGTTAGCCAGAAAATCGTGCAGCATCTCCAGCAGCAGCGGCTCGATCTGGCCGACCAGCTCGAAGTCAAACGGGATGCCGCTTTCAAAGGCGCCCCGCTGCAACATACGGTGGCAAAAACCGTGGATGGTGGTAATCGCTGCCTCGTCGATACCAGCCAGTGCCTGGCGCAGCAACAGGAGATCGGCATCATGCTCGCGACTGGCCGTAAGCAACGCGGCCACGACCAGATCCCCCTCGGGGTTGCCAGTGGCAAAGGCATTTATCGCCGCTTGCAGCCTGGCTCGTACCCGTTCGCGCAACTCGGCAGTGGCGGCCTCGGTAAAGGTGACCACCAGAACCTGCTCCACCCCCAACCGCCGCGTGAGCAACAGGCGCAGATAGAGCGAGGTAATGGAATAGGTCTTGCCGGTGCCGGCGCTGGCCTCGATGAGTTGCACGCCCGCCAGCGGCAAGGTCATGGGGTTGAATGGCCTGCTCATACCCCTTCTCCCTGGTGGCCGAGGAGCGGGCCAAAGAGCTGCATGGCCAGAACGCCAAATTCCGTGGCCAACCCATGATCGTCCAACGGATCACGGCCAAAGACCTTTTGGATATACGGGTCGTCCTTCTCGGGGGCAGGGCCGCCGCCATAAGCCTTTTGGGTAAAGGCGCCCCACGCCGCCCGCCGCGCCGCCTCCTCTCCCTTGCTGTTCGCCATCTGCCTGGCGTAGGCATAAGCCGCCTGCGGAAAAAATGGCAACGGCCGCGTCTGGCCGACAACCAGCAAGGTCACCAATTCAGCCAGCAACGCCGCTGCCGTCTCAACCGGTCGATAACGGACCATTGCCACCTCATCGCCGTGCTCGCCCCGGCCGATCATCACGGTTTCTATCGCCGCTTCAGGCCGCATGGCGCAGGCCGCGAGATGCTCGAGCCAGCAGGCAAGCCTGAACGATGGGTTAACTTTGCCCGGCCGCACCATCAGGAGTCCCCAGCCATAATAATGCGGCACCTCACCGGCCAGATGCAGCTCGCCGGCCAGTGACAGATCGACCACCAGGGAAGCCGGCGTGGCACCACGCTGCTCCCGCTCCAGCCCTGCCCGGATCGGCGCCACCTGTCGCCAAATATCTTGCAGGATGGCGGGGCCAGCCTTGCCTGCGGGCAATATCCCTTTGGCCTGCAACAAAGTGGCGACTTCAGTCACGGCCAAGGCGCCAGATTGTGCCAACAAAAAGCTGGCAACGGTGTGGCGCTCCAGGGTGTCCAAAATCAGAGGTTCACGGTCGGGGACCGTCTCGTCAACATCATGCAGCAACAGGGCGAGCCGCTCCCGGCAGAAAAATTTTGCCGGATTCCTGAAGAAACGTTGCATTTCCGCCAAGGTCACTGTCTGGGCCGCCTCAACCGGCAACGCCAGCGGGGCCGCGACAAAGG
>Ga0172375_10006248_pt1 | contig 16804 bp, 15 predicted proteins | sample LakKiv1m_FD_114537 | JGI IMG/M metagenome (GOLD analysis project Ga0172375, IMG submission 114537) | Freshwater microbial communities from Kabuno Bay, South-Kivu, Congo - kab_092012_11.1m | ecosystem: Environmental > Aquatic > Freshwater > Lake | place: Democratic Republic of the Congo...
AGTTGCATTGTTGGCGGCTTTCCGTATATTTGAACAATATACAGCCATCATGAATCGTTTTACCGAAATCACCGGATTCCAATGGGATGAAGGCAACCTGCTCAAGAACCCGGAAAAGCATGGAGTCTCGAACTCTGAATCCGAGGAGATTTTCTTCAATGAACCGTTGATCGTCACCAATGACCAGAAGCACTCGGAAATCGAACCACGATGGTATGCTCTTGGCAAAACGAACGAAAGCAGATTGCTGTTTACAGTATTTACCATCAGGCATGACAAGATCAGAATCATCTCATCCCGAGAGATGAACAACAAGGAACGAGGCATTTATGAAAACACAGAAAAAAACAGTGCCCGAATTTAAAAGTGAGCAGGAAGAACGGGAGTTCTGGGCGTCGCACGATTCAAGTAAGTATATCGACTGGGAAAATGCCAGCAAAGCTGTTTTCCCTAATCTGAAGCCGACCATGAAAACCATATCGCTTCGTCTCCCCGAAACAATGCTCAACCGCCTCAAAGTGCTGGCCAATGAACGGGATGTGCCTTATCAGTCCTTGATGAAAATGTTTCTGAAGGAACGAATCGACCGGGAATACGAACCGAAATAGAGGAAAACAGGTTTTACTCAAAGTGAAAATGCATAAATTGAATTAACTTTCAAGTGTTTTCTTTATTGATACTTCTTGTCGGCAAAGACTCCATCCGCGACGTCATCTTCTTCCCGCACATGAAGCCTGATTGAGGCGAGGATTGACGGATTGAAAAGCAAACGCCCCGGCGCTGACGAAGTGCCGGGGCGTTTTTGGGTTTGATTGTCATTCTGAACGAAGTGAAGAATCCAGTTTTTCGTGCGAAGTAAACATTAACGAAAACTTCTTGCCTGTCCTTCTGATGTTGTCACAGAACATTGTAATAGTAAAGCGTCATGCTAACACAAAAATAGCTTATTTTCTTACAAAATATCTCTAACCATAAAATCATTTATTGATAACCCTCATTCTCACTGGAATTCTATTTTCCCCAGGCGTTTTATCATACAGTATATACGCATCACTATATTCAAACTTCTCAAAAATCGCTTCAATTAAAACACTAACTACCTTTGTGTGGTTTTTCGAAGCGACTAAAACTTCAATCATATACTCACCAATACCTTTCTGATGACCACCATTATTGGGCGGATCAATTGAACAAAACAGAAACCAATAATGCTTACTAAATATTTCAGTAAAATCACAATGCTTCCCCATACCAACAGGTAGGTTTTATAAATAAATACCGCCAATATTAGACCATATCAAGTTCATTGGCTGCCAAGATTCATCCTCAACAAAAATTCCTTGGTCATTTTTTTTCTTAAGAGCTTTTACATAGACCTCTACATTTTCTGCCGAGGTTCTACCATTATTTTCTATCCAGAGCCTTGAAAAATATGAATAATATCCATTATCTTTTTTTATCATAACATTATCAGGTGGCCCATCTTTTATTGTAACCTTTAAAGCAGGGTGATATATCCACTTCTTGAATATATCACCATATAAAGCAACCAAAACGGCAGCCACAGTCCCCATCGCAGCGATCCAAGCTGGGATATCTCCTATATCATACGACAAAAACACAATTTTAAAATCCATAATATTCGACTTAATTTTTCAACCTTTTGTAAGCAGCACATCTGCGTTCAGATTCCGCTACCCAGGCCGCCTCGATTTCCGGATCGGGCTTGTCGAGGCTTTCGAGAAGCATCTCGACCAGACGAATCTTATCGATGGGATTCAGGCTCAACGTTTTAACCTGTAACCCTTTAGCGATCACATTGCCTCCTTTTTCAGGCTATTCTTTTCTGAGAAAAACATCTCCAGGCACTGATGAATCGTGAAAACGAGCCTCATCCGGCACACCAATATGAGACAGATACGGAAAAGAGACAAACTCATAACGATTCTCACTCACAACTTCTTTTCACGCGTCATCTCCTTATCGATCATCCGTTTCCTGATCAATGATGCTCCGGTAAACACAAGCACGTCCATGCCGTAAATAACAGGTCGATCCCCCATCCGGCCAGAGGCCAGATGAACCACAGGTATCCGGGCTAACTTCTCAGATTGATGACAAAGAGCACCGTATTGACGAGAATATAAACCACCAGAAAAAAGGCAAATCCGATCTCCGCATCCACCCGTTTCCGGGCTCTTTCATATGAATCCTGAAGTTCCGTTCTGCTGCCCTCCTCACTTCTTTCTTGGCTCTAAAACGAGACTGGTGCAATTCCAAAAACAACACTCAGGAATACAAAAGGAAGCTATCGCTAATAACTTTTTCCCGGTGCTCTTGGACCTCTGGCCCTGGCTTAACAGGTTTTGCATCCCACGAGTCTCTTACAGCAGGCTTCCGAATATCCTTCGTTTTGCTGCCAGGCATATCCACATGAGTCGAATCTCCCGGCTTCAACCCCGGAAGATTCCAGGGGTCAACAGGCTTTTTTTTCTTTTTATCTGACTCCGCCTCTTCGCTTTTATTGAGCAATTTCCTGATAATTTCTGAGAAAAGGATCCCGGATTCATCTGCCATTTTAACCTCCCTTTCAGATAATTTTAGCTGCAATAGCACTAAGAACCAAAACAATAAAACCAACAACAATAAATATTCCACTTTTGGAAAGCATATCTGCTCTATGGTCATTAATTTGTGCATTCCGCTCCCTGGCCTCCAGATACATTTTGGCAACCATTATTTTAGCGGCATCATCATCTATAGTATTCGGACGCAGCTCCTGTATCAAGCTGTCGCCACGAGGATATGAAAGATAGTCCCAAACCCGACGGCTCACCAAAGCAAAAACAAGGCCGACACCGAAAAGCAGAAATGAGACAAGTGAAAGCCATGAGGAAAGTGAGTGATCAGAAAAGTCAATCGATTCAAGCGCCTCGAGATTCACAATCTTGAAACCTGTAATAACGACAATTGCGCCGATATAGGCCTCCGCCTTGGTTGTCAACCGATCTTCTCGCTCACACTCGGCATTGAACGCTTTCTCGCTCTCCTGAAACACCAGGTCAATCTTGCTCATAGAGATTCTCCCATGTCAAGATTTGTTATTGAAACCATCCTGTATGTCAAAAACATGAGGAACGGAAATTACCTCTGAAAATCCGGCTGTACAGGAGAAATTCCTGGGCCGCAACAGATTTCCACTCCAGTACGATTAATAAGAAAATTTTCACTCACGCACTCCCGTTACACAATCGCACGATTGAGGAGTGCGCAACAAAAATTTTCATGTCGGAAAACAGCGTGCTGAACCGAGCGATAATCAAGACTGGTTATATGAATATGGGCTTGACGTGCTCAGCCATCCTGATCGGACGTATCGGGCTGAGATTCCGGCGCTTGGGATGGATGAGACTGATAACCGCCAGGCCAGGAGAGTGACCAGACAAAAGCTCCGATCCATCCCAGTCCTGTCCAGCCGAGAAGGATATTCAAAGCGATTATCGCTGGCAGACTTCTGTGCTTGCGCGACCAGGCAATGAGTGAGGGCACGAAGTAAAACGCCCAGAGAAAAACGTTCAAAAGGATGATCGGTACCGGAGACGAGGTTGACCAGACCCATGAGCGTATCAATTCCTGTTCCATGATTGAGTTTCGTTGTGTTGTTTTCTTTTATCATCATCCCCCTTTTTGACGTCACTCCTGCCGGATTTCTTCGCCCGATCAGAATTTTTTCGATACCTGACCTGAAACACGGAATACAGACGTTTCAAGACTCCAGTTTCCATACACCGGCAAGAATGTCGTGCATTCAGGCCGTTCTGAAGCCTGAATGGCGGCAGAATGGCCTCGTATCGTTTGGTATACATACAGAGAAAAAATACATTGAAAGATTGACACGACTGGCAACCCTGTAATTCGTCTCGATGAAACGGTTTTTTGCAAATAATCGCCTTAAACGACGAATCATTGCATTAGCTTACATAATCTTACGCAAAAGCCGTTATTTCAGGGGTACATCTCAGCAGTTTGTCCGGCTTACCTGGGCCTCGTTTCTTGCCCAGCTCAACCTCAATCAGGATCTGCCATTTCTTCTCGTCGCTGTTTTCGTCGGACTTGTAACAGGATTTGTCGCCATCATTTTCCATGATGCCATCAAGATCATCAGCTCTTATCTGTTTTATGGCACAACCGCTCTGGGGTTACCGACATTCAACAACTATCTGCGCATTATCCTGCTGCCTCTCATCCCGGCACTTGGCGGTCTGATCGTCGGTCTTTACAATACCTTCATCGTCAAGACCAGACCAGAGCATGGGCTGCCGTCAGTCATCAAGGCTGTCGCACAGAAGAATGGCAAAATCCCCCTGAAAAACTGGATTCACAAAACCATCACTTCGGTTGTCAGCATCGGCACCGGCGGTGGCGGTGGCAGAGAAGCTCCGATTGCCCAGGTTGGCGCTTCGATCGGTTCAGCGATCGCACAGCTGCTCAGATTTTCTCCTTCCAGAACCAGAACCTTGCTCGGTTGTGGTGCGGCAGCAGGCCTTTCCGCCGTGTTCAATGCTCCTATCGGCGGTGTGATGTTCGCCGTCGAGGTCATTCTCGGAGACTTCAGCGTCCGGACATTCAGCCCGATCGTGGTTGCCGCCGTGGTCGGCACCGTCCTGTCGAGAAGCTACCTTGGCAATTATCCGACCTTTCATGTAACCAAATACAGTCTCGTCTCGAATACCGAACTGCTCTTTTATTTTGTACTCGGCGTGCTTGCAGGCCTTACAGCGGTACTCTTCATCAGGACCTTCTACACTATAGAAGAGCTGCTGCACAAAATGGAAAACCGCTTCCATATCCCCGTATGGTCGATGCCGGCTTTCGGCGGACTGTTGTGCGGTCTTATCAGCATGTGGGTGCCAGAATTGTACGGATTCAGTTATGATGCCATCAACCGGGCACTGACAGGACAGGAAACCTGGGATAATATGATCGCTGTCTATCTGCTCAAGCCGGTGGTTGCAGCGCTTACTGTCGGCTCAGGTGGGTCGGGCGGCATGTTCGCACCAACCATGAAAATGGGCGCCATGCTGGGTGGCATGTTCGGAAAGCTCATGAATGAACTCTTTCCGTCCATCACCGCAGCATCGGGTGCTTATGCTCTGGTCGGTATGGGGGCTGTAACGGCAGGCATCATGAGGGCTCCGCTGACAGTCATTCTCATCCTGTTCGAAGTTACGGGACAATACGAAATCGTATTGCCCATCATGTTCGCAGCTGTCACCTCGGCACTTGTCGCCCGGCTTGCCTATCCCTACACGATGGAAACCTATGTTCTTGAAAAGGAAAACGTACGTGTCGGATTCGGCATCGCGCTGACAATTGCCGGAAACATCAGTGTACTCGACGTCATGCAGCAGAAATTCGTCAGGTTTCTCAACGTAACCAAAGTCGAAAACATCATCGATGCATTTCACAACACCCGAGAATCGAATTTTTTCATCACGACTCATGACGGCGTCTTTATCGGCATGATCGGACTCGACGAAATGAGCATCATACTGAAGGAAGGCAGCTTTCCGGGAATGATCGCCGACGATCTGGTAAAAAAGAATATCACCGTACTCGACGATACTTCAAAACTGGACGAAGCTCTCAAGATTTTTGAAATCTCAGATTATTCGGTTTTGCCGGTGGTTGATCACAATACCGGCAAGCTCCTCGGTATTCTCAGGCAGTATGAAGCATTCACCTGGTATCGGAAGCAGATGAACCTGATCGGCGAGGATGCCGGAGAGCTTTCCGGTCAAAGAGCCGTCTGATAATGGGGCAATGCGAACTCATTTGCCTTTTTTTACACAACATGACACCCGATTGTGACAAGCAGGAAAAGCGGCTTGGATTTACGGCCGTTCATGCTTATGGTTAATGAATATCCTCTCTGAACCGGTATCATGACAAGGAAACTGCGTCGATCCAGGCGGCAACAAGAACGGCAGGCCTGCCCCTGAAATCCTGCCGAACGCATCGGCCTTCATTAACCATAATGGAGAAGCCCCATGACCTGCTTTATTCCAAAATCTTCTGCGCCCATCCTGCTCGACCTTGTGAGTCAGGGTGAAGGATTACGCATAGAGTTCAAGCGTCTCGTTCATTCCGCACCCAAAATCGCCCGGTCGATTACGGCATTCGCCAACACTTCCGGAGGCGTGATTCTGATCGGGGTTGATGATGACCGGCGAATCGTCGGCATCCAGAGCGAAAAAGAGACTCTTCAGATCATCGACGAAGCACTGAGATATCATATCGAGCCGAAACCTCAGGTAAAAATACACGTCGAGGAGTTCAAACGCCGGATGGTGTTGCTGATCGACATTCCTGAAAGCCTCGAAAGACCTCATTTTCACATCGAACCGGTCATCCGCCGGGACACTGCAAAAAAACCGGTCGAACGACGTGTATTCATCCGCGAAGGCAGCCAGAACAAAGCCGCCAGTGAAGACCGGATCGCCCTGATGCTCTCGTCTAAAAAACCACTCAGAGTATCGTTCACGGATCGTGAGCGAAGACTGCTCGCCTACCTTCAGGAACATGACCGGATCACAGCAGAACAGTTTGCTGATAACGCCTGTATTCCAATGCAGGAAGCGCTACGCATACTGGTTTCGCTGGTACGATCGGGTGCACTGCAACTCGTCACAGAAGGCAACCGCAGCTCCTACATGCTGACAACCTCCTGACCGATACTTCTCCTCACAATACCCCTATATCATTCTACATATTTGTATTATTTTTTTAGGAATTCTCATTAGATTACCATATTTTTTTAAGTAATCAAAGCGAATGACTGAAGCAGTCCACTCAATATCATCTTCCGGCCATGACCCGATTATTCGATCTTTATGAATCAGAGCCTGAGCGCTTTTTCGATGAGGTAATCGCGCGGAATGGTTCACCAAAGCCTCATTATGAAATCATGATGCGCCGGTTCAACCTGTTCTCGACTGCCGATATACGGGCAAGGCGCGAAATGGCAAACATCTTTTTTCGTAATCAGGGCATCACGTTCACCGTCTACGGAGTTGAGGCGGGTATCGAACGGATATTTCCCTTCGACCTGATTCCGAGAATCATACCCGCCCCTGAATGGGACATCATCGAACGCGGTCTTACCCAGCGCATCACCGCCCTGAACGAGTTTCTGTCCGATATCTATATGGAGCAGAAAATTCTCAGGGACAAGGTCATCCCGGCGGATCTGGTGCTCGGAAGCAAGCATTTCCGTCGCGAATTTGTCGGCATCAGGCCGCCGCTCGGTGTCTATATCCACATCACCGGAAGCGATATCATCCGAGATATTGAGGGGCGCTATATGGTGCTCGAAGACAATCTGCGAACACCGAGCGGTGTCTCATACATGCTCCAGAACCGAAATGCCATGAAACGCGCTTTCCCGGTGCTTTTCGATCGCTATACCGTACGCCCGGTAGAAAATTATCCTCAGATACTTCTCAGAACGCTTCAGGAGATCAGTCCGACCCCGAAAGCTGATCCCAAGGTAGTGGTGCTCACACCCGGAGTGTACAACTCGGCATACTTCGAGCACAGTTTCCTGGCCCAGCAGATGGGTGTGCAGTTGACCGAAGGGCGCGATCTGGTGGTCAACAACAACAAGGTATATACCCGCACGACCAGAGGATTGCAAAGGGTCGATGTGATCTACCGCAGGGTTGACGATGATTTTCTTGATCCGCTGGTCTTCAGACCGGATTCAATGCTCGGCGTCGCCGGGCTCGTCAATGCATACCGCAAAGGCAATGTCACGCTCGCCAATGCCATCGGCACGGGAGTGGCTGATGATAAAGTGATCTACAGCTTTGTCCCCGATATCATCAGGTACTACCTGGGCGAAGAGCCGATACTCGACAATGTGGAGACCTGGCTTGCCAGCAATCCGAAACATCTGAAGCATATCCTCGAAAACCTTGAAACGCTGGTCGTCAAGGCCGCCAATGAATCGGGCGGATATGGTATGCTGGTAGGCCCCGAATCGACGCTTGAAGAGCGGGAACAGTTCGCTGAAAAGATTGTTGCAAATCCCCGGAACTACATCGCCCAGCCAACCATTTCACTGTCGCGCCATCCGAGCTTTTACAACGATACGGAAATCGCCCCGTGCCATATCGACCTGCGTCCCTATGTCCTGTATGGCAAGTCGCTCTCCATCGTACCTGGCGGCCTTACCAGGGTGGCCCTAAAACGCGGCTCACTGGTAGTCAACTCATCGCAGGGGGGTGGAAGCAAAGACACCTGGGTCATCGATATCTGAACCATTAACGAAAGAATCAAATGCTGAGTCGTGTCGCCGAATCGCTCTTCTGGATGAGCCGTTACTTCGAACGCGCCGAAAACACCGCCAGGTTTCTCGACGTGAATTTCAACCTTCTGCTCGACCTGAACAGCATAACCTCCGTAGATCATCCGAACTACTGGAAACCGCTGATCATGGTCATGTCAGATCCTGAGCATTTTACCACTCTCTATCAGGAGTACGATGCCCATTCGGTAACCGATTACCTGGTATTCAACCGCCAGAACAGCAACTCGATCGTCTCCTCGATCAGCATGGCCAGAGAAAACGCCAGAAGCATCATCGAAAGCATATCGAGCGAGATGTGGGAACAGCTCAACAACCTGTACCACGTCCTGCATAGCGTTACCCCCCAGCAGGTGCATAATGACCCGTACTCCTTTTACAAGGAGATCAAGAACGCCTCGCTCCTTTTCCAGGGCATTACCGACAACACATTCTCACATCACGAAGGGTGGGACTTCGTACAGATCGGCAAATATCTGGAGCGGGCCGACAATGCCGCGCGCCTCGTCGATGTCAAATATCACATGCTGATGCCAGGGCAACAACACCATGCCGATCTTGTAAGAAACTCGGTGGACCTCATCCAGTGGATGGCCGTGCTGAAAAGTTGCAGCGCCCTCGAAGCATTCAGAAAGGTCTATCTCTCGAAAATCGATCCTGACAACATTCTCCGCTTCCTGATCCTCGATCGCGGTTTCCCGAGAAGTATTGCCTTTTCAATCTGCGCAGCCCAGGAGGCTTTGTGGAAAATTTCCGGCAGTTCTGTGCACCGTTATGTCAATAATGTTGACAGATTGATTGGCAAAATGGAAGCAGGGTTGACCTATACCACCGTGGAAGATATCCTTCTGCAGGGTGTGCATGAATATCTCGAAGAAATCGAACATGGGCTCGCCAAGGTTGGTGAACAGCTTCATCTGCTGTATTTTGCATATCACACACCGAAAATTGAACCGACTGACATTTCAGAATCGCTCCCCTTCACCGGCCTGGCCGGAGGAAGAGCCAACTGGAGCCAGTCACAGCAACAACAGCAGCAGTAAGCGCTCTGTCGCCATCATAACAGTGAATCCGTTATCGCATGATTCTCAAAGTTGAACATTCGACCATTTTCGAATACGAAGACCCTATATACGAAACAGCGACTGAAGTCCGACTTCATCCGGCAGGAAATACGAGCTTTCAGCAATGTGCAAGTTTCAGCCTCAAGGTCATACCAACGGCAACAATCTTCGATTACACCGATTTCTATGGCAACAGGGTGCACCATTTCAATATTCTGCAAAGCCACAAACGGGTTCAGATCGTCGCCACCTCGGTGGTTGAAACCTTTGCCTGTCCGATAACCGGTCCATTCACAGAGGATGAAATCCTTCTGCTCGACCTTCTTTCCGAAAGCCGCTATGTCCATTTCGACCCATCGATACATGAACTTGCCACCCTGTTCACAAGTTTCGACGATCCATACCTGAAAGCCCTGGATATCTGCCGGCACATCAACAGCACCTTCCGCTATGAGCCGGGGGTAACCGATGTCCACAGTACCAGCGCTGTCGTCATGGCGCTCGGACGGGGAGTCTGCCAGGATTTTGCCCACATCATGCTTGCCGTTTGCAGAATTCTTCGACTTCCTGCTCGCTATGTCAGTGGTTATCTGTACGGGGGGGGAAGCACTCCGGATGGTCGGGACGAGGCAAGTCACGCATGGTGCGAAGTCTGGTGCGGAGAGGAAAAAGGATGGACGGGTTTCGATCCGACCCACAAAACCCTTACTGTAAACGATCGTTACATCAAGATCGGAACAGGACGCGATTATGGTGACATTCCGCCGGTACGCGGCACGTACAAAGGAACATCTGCTGAAAAACTCAGGGTTTCCGTCAGGGTCAGCGCCCTGGAAAAAGCCCTCGATGCATCTGAAACACGTGTCTGCGACACATTATGAATCACAAACAGGAGATACCTCTCATTCAACAAGAAGGGTTTGCCGCACCTTGTCTGCCAGCGCCTTGAACGTGAAAGGCTTTCGGATAACATTGATCAACGGATTGGGCACACCGTGATTGGCGACAACATCGGCGGAGTATCCCGACATGAAAAGCACCCTGAACCCCGGACTGATTGTCGACAGCTTGGAGGAGAGGTCGGTGCCGTTCATTTCCGGCATGACAACATCGGTCAGCAGCAGATCGATCTGACCGCTGTGCTTCTCAGCATACATGACCGCCTCGGATGGACAAGACGCTGCAAAAACGTTATAACCCGACTTTTCAAGCATCATCCTGCAAAGACTCAGAATTTCAGGTTCATCTTCGACAACCAGAATCGTTGGCTGACTGTCGTGTTCGGAAATCGCCCCGGATGCAGCCATCAGTGAATGATGCTTCTTTCTCGAAAGAGGAAGATAAACCTGGAAAGTACTGCCCTTTCCCAGTCGGCTTTCGAAATCCACGAACCCCCGGTTCTGTTTGACAATGCCATACACTGACGAAAGCCCAAGACCGGTTCCTTTTCCCAATACCTTCGTAGTGAAAAACGGCTCGAAAATATGCGGTTTGTCCTTATCGGCTATTCCATGCCCCGAATCGCTCACAGAAACCATGGCATAATCACCAGCAATCCTGAAGATATCTCCATCCTCCCCCGATATATCGATTCTGGTCTGCTTCGCTTCGATAACGATTTTCCCGGAACCGTTCATGGCATCACGGGCATTGAGACAAAGATTCATCAGAATCTGGTCGAGCTGGGACGGGTCGATGCGTACCTTGCAATCAGCCCCGTAAGGATGCCAGATTATTTCGACCTTTTCGCCGACAACTCTTTGCAGGATAGGCAATGTTTCACCAATCGCTTCATCGATGTCCAGCACTTTCGGCACAGTCGTCTGCTTGCGGGCAAAAGCAAGCAACTGGCTGGTCATTTCTGCCGAGCGCTCGGCGGCCCGGTAAATTTCCTGCAGATTCTCTTCAACGGAAACATCAAGATCGTCGCTTGACAAAGCCAATTCGGCATTACCGAGAATGACCCCAAGCATATTGTTGAAATCATGAGCGATACCGCCTGCAAGCTGCCCGATAAGCTCCATTTTCTGAATCTGCAACAGGATCGACTGATGTCGCGTTTCGGACTGAGCCGCTTTTTTCCGGACGACGATATCCCAGACAAGATCGACAAGAGTACCTACCCACTGGGCATCGTTGTCATCGTATGGCGACCTCTTGCTCCCAACAAGCAGGACAGCAACAACCTCGCCTTTTTCGACAATCGGTACTGAAAGAGTATTTGATATACCGGGGTGAGTGGAAGGAAACGCGGGGTGCCCTGTATCAAGGTACTCGTTAACGATAGTGGCACGTTTCGAATCGATAGCCTTTCGAAGATACGGCATCACATCGAACGGATGCTTCACCCCTTTCCGGCTCATCATTTCTATCCGATCACGAATCCGGGCTGACCATATACATTCTGGCAGACTCCCGGAATGACCGGAAAGAAAATAGATAAAACCAAAGTTGCTGTCAGTGAGCCTCTCGGCTTCATTGAGAGCATTTTGCAGAATATCCTCTATCGAGGCCTGTTCAGCCTTCTGTAAAAGACCCAGGCGGAATTCAGTCAGAGATTCCAGCCTTTTTCGCTGAGTCAGATCGTAAAGCACCCCTATGGTGCCTTCGGTACGATTGTCATGATAACGCTGAAGTTTCAACTCAACATAGCAAAACGAACCATCCTTCTTGTGCATCGTGATTTCATGTTTCCGGATGGTCGCCGGATTGCAGATCACATCTCTTAACATGGAAAAAGTCGCACCGTCTTTCCCTGCATCTTCGAAGCAGAGCGTAAACGCTTTGCCCTGGCATTCCTGGGATGAGTAACCGGATATTTTTTCAAAAGCCGGCGAGACATACACGATGCAACCTTCAGTATCGGTAATGAACACCGGTGCATCAGCCTGTTCGAACATCGAACGATAACGATGCTCACTGAGCGTCATGGCCATTCCGGCCTTTTTCAGACGGGTAATGTCGATGCCGGTACCGGTAATGAAATAATGCCCGTCATGTTCATAACGGTTAGCCATGAGAAGAAACCAGCGATAGGCAGGACCTCCTTTGAGAAAAATCCTGACCTCCAGATTGTCCTGAACACCCTGGTCGAGAATCCTGCGCATCCGTTGCGTTACCAGATCCCTGTCTTCGTGATGAATCAACTCAAGAAAATCAATCGACTCCATCTGGGCATCAGTGCAACCGGCGATCCTGTCGCGAAACCAGGAACTCCAGCGAACCATACGTCCATTGGCATCGACAAGATACATGGATTGAGGCAACACATCGGCAATATGACTGTAGCCGGCAGAGCCGGCAGCACCGGAATTCATAAGTTGTTGTTTCCCGCTTTTGCTATTCTCTGGCATGAACAAGGGGTATGCTTAAAAGACTAACGAATGCAAAATACGCTTCGACTATAACAGACTACATAAAATGCAACAATCGCATATATACAGTTAACTACTTAATCGCAGTATAAGAAAAACTTGCGACTTTTTTCTTTTCTTACACTGTTTTTTTCTTCTCCGAAATAATGCAATACATCCTGGAAGCCGATTTTTTTTTATCCATCCCGTTCCCTACCTTCATGCATCAACAGGCTCCACTTATCTAACCATCAGCTTTCCGTCACCTGTGAAGCGCCATGAAATTTTCAGTCACATCGAAAGACATCCGCTCAGCCGCTCGTTGCGGAATTCTTTCGACCGGTCACGGTGACATACCAACCCCGATCTTCATGCCGGTCGGTACAAGGGCCAGTGTGAAGTCGGTTGAACCCGACGAGCTGAAAACGCTCGATGCCCGGATCATCCTGGCCAACACCTACCACCTTTACCTCAAACCCGGCAACGATATTCTGTTCAAGGCTGGAGGCATCCACCGCTTCATGAACTGGGACGGCCCGCTGCTCACCGACAGCGGAGGCTACCAGGTCTATTCGCTCTCCGACCTCCGGAAAATCAGTGAAGAAGGAGTGATGTTCAAATCGCACCTCGACGGTGCGAAGCTGCACTTCACGCCGGAAAACGTGGTCGATACGCAGCGGATCATCGGAAGCGACATCATGATGCCGCTCGACGAGTGCCCTCCGTGGCCCGCCGAACGCGAGTATGTCGAGAAATCGGGCGAACTGACCCTGCGCTGGGCCGAACGGGCAAGAAAACACTTTCTCTCAACCCGGCCGCACTACGGCTATGAGCAGTTCCAGTTCGGTATCACCCAGGGCGGAATCTTCGAAGAACTGCGGGCGCATTCGAGCCGGAAACTGGTCGATATGGATTTCGACGGCTACGCGGTCGGCGGCATGGCGGTAGGCGAACCGGCAGAGGAGATGTACCGGATGCTCGATCTGTCGAACACGATTCTGCCCGAATCGAAGCCGCGCTACCTGATGGGGGTCGGCACACCAGCCAACATCCTCAACGCCATCGAGCGAGGCATCGATATGTTCGACTGCGTCATCCCGACCCGTGAGGGGCGCAATGGCCGCGTGTACACCCGCAAGGGCACAATCAACCTGCGCGCCGGGAAGTACGCCGACGATTTCCGCCCCATCGACGAAGGGTTCGACAACCACGTCTGCCGCAACTACTCGCGAGCTTACATCCGCCACCTGCTCAACGTCGGCGAAATCCTCGGGCTCAAGCTCTGCACGATGCACAACCTCTCGTTCTACCTCTGGCTCACCTCGACAGCCCGCGAGCACATTGAAGCAGGCACCTTCAGGGCGTGGAAAGAGTCATTCCTCATGGAGTTCAACAGCAATGACAAAGGGTAACACCGGACGGAAACCGGCAATCTTCCTGCTCAGCCTCGGCTGCTCGAAGAACACCGTGGACAGCGAACGGCTCATGGCACAGGCAATTGCCTCAGGGCTCACCTTCACCGACGATGCAGACGAGGCGGACATCATTCTCATCAACACCTGCGGCTTCATCGAAGATGCCAAACAGGAGTCGGTCGACGAAACTCTCGCCGCCATCGGCAAAAAGGAGGATGGAACTGTCCGCGAAGTTTATGTGATGGGCTGCCTTGTTGAACTCTACCGCAAGGAGCTGAACGAGGAAATGCCAGAGATCGACGGCTTTTTCGGTACGCACGAACTGCCGGAGGTGCTCGCAGCTATCGGCGCAAAGTACCGCGAGGAGCTGTTCGACCGCCGAGAGCTGCTCACGCCTTCGCACTACGCCTTCCTTAAGATATCCGAAGGGTGCAGCCGCCGCTGCTCTTTCTGCTCGATTCCGAAGATTCGCGGCCCCTACGTGAGCCAGCCCACGGAGCAGCTCCTTCGCGAAGCCTCTCACCTGCAACGGCAGGGCGTCCGCGAGCTGAACCTCATCGCCCAGGACATAAGCCTCTACGGTTACGACCTCTACGGGAAACCGGCGCTCAACGACCTGACGCTGCGTCTTTCGGACATGGGCTTCGACTGGATCCGGCTGCTCTACGCCTACCCGCTCAACTTCCCGCTGGAGGTTATCGACACCATGCGCGAACGTCAGAACATCTGCAACTACCTCGACATGCCGTTGCAGCACATCGATGACCGCATCCTCCGCTCGATGCAACGCGGCATCGGTCGCAACGAAACCATCCGTCTCATCGACGAGATTCGCCACCGCAACCCGAAGATCCGCCTCCGCACCACCATGATAGCCGGCTACCCCGGCGAAACCCGTGAGGAGTTCGAAGAGCTGCTCGACTTTGTGCGCCAGACCCGCTTCGACCGCCTCGGCTGCTTCCCCTACCGACACGAAGAGCATTCACCCGCCTGTGCGCTGGAGGACACAGTGAGCGACGAAGAAAAGGAATCGCGAGTCGCCGAACTGATGGAATTACAGGAGGGCATCTCGGCCAGCCTCAACCGCAAACTCGAAGGCCAAACGCTCAAGGTGCTCATCGACCGCATCGAGGATAACGTCGCCTACGCCCGAACCGAATACGACGCTCCGGAAGTCGATAACGACGTGATTATCGAACTTGGCGATACGGGTTCCGAAGAGGGTGATTTCTGCACGGTGATCATCGAAGATTCAACGGCTTACGAGTTGTTCGGGAAAGTAAACGGGGACGTTCTTCAATAGCAGCAGTATGCTACGCAACTGCTGCTATTGAAGAACGTCCCCATTACCACTTCAGCATCGGCAGCGGGTCTTTCGGATGCGTTTTCATCCGTTCGAAGGTCAGGCGGGCCAGCGAGGGGTGGAACCCTGCATTGGGGTGGCTACGGAGGATTTCGTGAATGAACCGGCGATCGAGGCCGAAGTTTAGTAGCCCGAGTGTCACGTCGATCCAGTCGGCCTGGCGGAAGGATTCGACGAGCCATTCTGGTTTGCTTGTCCACGGGGTGACCTTGTGATGCTCTTCGATCATGGCTTCGATCTCGTCCACCCATTCAGTCTTGCCGCTCGATTCAAGAAAAGTTCGCACCAGCCGTTTCGAGGGCTCGAGGTAGTCGAAAGTGCCGTCCGTCCAGATGCCGAGGTCGTGATACGCGGCAGCTGCTGCTATTTTAAGCCGCCTCTCCCCTTTTGCACCCGAAAGAGCACAGCAGAACAGGTATACCCTCCGGCAGTGATTGCGGCAGCCTGAAAAGTCGCGCCCAAGCACCGGAAACCAGGGTTCGATCAGTGCATCGACAATCGATAATTCAGCTGTATGCATCATCGCAGTAATAGTGGGGATTTCATTAAGCTTATGCTGAAATTCGTGCTGACCCTTTTGTATATTGCCCGGATTATCGAAAATAAACTTTTCAGAACATTCTGAGGTAATGACTAACCGCCGGATGTTCTTCAACCATTGGCTTTCACCATGAAAGAGGACGAGAATAAGGCAGGAAAAAACACAGGATTGATGTGGGCGGCAAGCCTTGTAGCAACAGCGCTGATCACGCTGTTCGCAACGTTGTATTTCCAGAATGCATCGTTCATGAACAGCGGTGGATCATTGCAGAAGCAGACGCTGCTGGCTGATATGAGAATAAACCTTGTCCGGTCGGTCGAGAAAGAGAAATGCGCTGTGCTGGCTTCGGGCGATGAGGATTCAGCGGGTTTCGCGGAGCAGTCAAAAGCCGCGGCCCGCGAGGTAGGGCGCGACCTGAAAAAGCTTGAAGCAATCTTATCAGAGAGCGGATCCGATAAGGATAAAGAGCTGGTCGGAAAATTCCGCAAATCATGGGAAGATGTGCAGCATATCGACACCAGCCTGCTCGAATCGGCCATGCAGAACACCAACGTCAAGGCTGTCGGCCTTTCGAACACGATCGGTACTGAGCTGATGCACAAGATCGACGACAATCTTGCCCAACTTACGGAAAAGGTCAATCCGGCTGCGCGAAAAACGCAGATGGACATCATCGCCAAAGATGCACGCATTGCCATGC